>FWPV01002344.1_pt1 | contig 46556 bp, 47 predicted proteins | sample 2228371 | NCBI WGS metagenome assembly FWPV01 (sample SAMEA103939776, study PRJEB20133) | metagenome | reverse complement strand
GCAAAGCCGCCCTCTCGGTGGCGGCCAGCCCTTTATGGAAAAGCGCCCTCTATGGCAACGACCCCAACTGGGGCCGCATTATGATGGCCTTGGGCAAGGCGGGGGTGGCCCTCGAGGTCGACCGGGTGCGCATTTTTCTTCAGGGGATTCCGCTCTACGCGGGCCGGGTGCTGGACTTCGACCGGGTCCAGGCCAGCCAGGCTATGCGGGCCGAGGAGGTGCTGGTAGAGGCCGACTTAGGTCTGGGCCAGGGCCAGGGCCTGGCCTGGGGCTGCGACCTTACCGAGGAGTATGTGAGGATAAATGCCCTCTATACCACCTGAGTAGCGCAAGAAAAACGTGAGGGTGTTAGACTATATTTGGAGGTGAGCGAAAAATGAAACGTTTAGCACCCCTGGTTGTGTTGTTTGCGTTGTTGTTTGGCTCTCTGAGTAAGGCTCAGGGTGGGTATCTGGGCTTGTATACAGGTACTTACGCTGCGATTGGCCTGCAATACACCACCGAACCCATTCGTTTCAGCGTAGGGCTTGACCCTTTCTGGTACGGCTTTGGCATTACTGGCGCAGTGGATGCCAAGCTAGGTGGCTTTGAGCTCGCACCCGCTCCAGATGTGCGCTTAGATGGCTATTTTGGGGCCGGGGCTAATGCAGGTTTTTACTTCAACAGCTTCTTGTTTACGAGTGGGGGCGGAATTGTGGCGGATGCGCACGGGTTGGTGGGCCTGGAGTACAAGCTTCCTGGTATGAACTACAGCGTTTATGCTGAGATTCAACTTGGTGCTCGACTTCTGCCCTCTTTTGGCTTTTACCCGGGTGGGCGCTTCGGCATTAACTTCCGCTAACCTGACCTGTTAGGATGAAGGGGTGCGTAGCGCACCCCTTCTTTTATTACTTCTGCTGGTGGGCTGCACGCGGCCTGGGGATACCCAGCCGCCCCTGATCGGCATTACCCAGCCCAAAAGCGGGGTGCTCTCCCAGCGTTCGTTGCAGGTGCAGGGCTACGCCCTCGACGATGCAGGTGTACAGAGCGTGAAGGCGGGCGGCAAGGAGCTGCTTTCTGAGGCCAATCGGGGGCAAAAGTTGGTACGCTTTAGCTTCCGTGTTCAGGCCCCGCAGTCGGGGCAGGTGGAGATCAGGGTAGAAGCCACCGATACCAGCGGTCAGACCCGCACCGTGCGCCTGCCGATGGTGCTGGATGCCCGCCCGCCGCAGATTGTCATCGAGCGGGCTGAGCGGGTGGTGACTGTGGTGCAACCGGCCCGCAAACGCACCCTGCCCGACGGCAGTGAGGAAGAAATCCCGGCCCGCACCGAGTCCACCCTGCAAATCTCCGGACGGGTGCTGGACGATACCGGGGTGGATCGGGTTACCCTGCAGTACAACCGCACCTTCACCCCCTTGTCACTGCCCAAGGGCAAGGAGGTCAGTTTTTACGTGGAGGTGCCGCTGCGACGGGTGACCCTGATTGCGGTGGACGCTGCAGGCAACCGGGCCAGCGTGGAGGTAAGCCGCTAGGGCACCGACGGCCCATGGCCCAGAGCCCGCCCCCTCGAGGTCGGCCAGAGGCCCTCGCGCCGGGCCTCGAGCCACCCCGCTTGCAGGGCCTTTTCCCTGGCCTGCCGCAGGAAGCGGGGGTTCCAGCCAAACTCTGCCATAATCTCCTGCTCCGAAACCGGCTGGGAGTGGTGGGCCAGGTGGGCCACCAGCAGCCGGGCGGCCACCTCGAGGCGCTGCCGCCGCCGGCGCAGGCGGGTGGTCAGGAAGCCCTCCAGGGGCGAGAAAAGAAAGGCCAGAGCAAAGCAGACCCCGGCCACCGTGGCCATCATGCCGGCGATGGAGGCATCCAGCCAGATGGCCAGCGCGTAGCCTCCCAGGCTGGCCACCACCCCCACCCCCACGGCCAGCAGCAGCATGGTGGGCAGGCGCCGGGTGAGCAGGTAGGCGGTGGCCGGGGGAATGATCAGGAAGGCCACAATCAGAATGGCCCCCACCGACTGGAAAGCCCCCACCGCGGTGAAGGAAACCAGGGTCATCAGGGCGTAGTGCAGCAGGCCGGGGGCAAAGCCCAAAGAGGCCGCCAGGCTGGCATCGAAAGTCGAGAGTTTGAGTTCTTTGTAAAAAAGCAGCACGAAAAGCAGGTTCAGCAGGGCCAGCAAGCCCATCACCAGCCACGACTCGGGCAACTCTAGGCCCCAGAGCCATAGGGTGTTGAGGGGGGCGTAGGCTATCTCGCCGTAGAGCACGGCGTCGAGGTCTAGGTGTACCTGACGGAAGTAGAGCGAGACGGCCAGCACCCCCAGGCTGAAAAGCGCCGGGAACACGATGCCAATGGCGGCGTCGTTTTTAACCCGGCCCGTGCGGGTGAGCCACTCCACCAGGCTGACCGTGACCAAGCCCGCTGCCGCGGCCCCCAACAAGGCCGGCAGGGTGGCTCGTGCCCCGCCCGAAAGCCAGTAGGCCAGCACGATGCCCGGCAGCACCGCATGGGATATGGCATCACAGAGCAGGGCCATGCGGCGCAGCACCAGAAAGGTGCCTACCAGGGCCGAGGCGCCAGAGACCAGAATGGCGGTGGTGACGATGACCAGATCGGGGTTCATGGCGAGGGAAAAACGCTGGATTGGCTGCGCAGGGCCATTTGCAGCTCCAGGGCCTTCTGCTGGCCTGCGGGGGTCAGCCGGTAGCCCTGGGGGCCGGGCCGCACCCAGCCCTGGGCCTCGAGGGCCTCGAGGTGCCGGGTGGCTGCAGCCAGGCTTTCGCGGCGGTGCTGGGCCAGTGCCTGAGGGGTGAGTGGGCCGTGCTGGAGCAAGGCCAAAGCATCCAGCAAAAGGCGCTCGAGGTGCACGCGCTTGCGGTTTTGCCGGGTGCGGGCCCAGTCCCACACCAGGCCCCGCCGTGGAGCAAAAAACAGCGAGACCAGCAGAATGGCGCTCACCGCGAGCACCACCAGAGGGCCGGTGGGCAGGCTCTCCCGGCTGGCCGAGATTAGGGCTCCGCTGACCCCCGCCAACGCGCCAAACAGGGCCGAGAGGGCCAGCATCACCCCCAGCCGGTCGGTCCACTGGCGGGCGGCCGCAGCAGGGGCAATCAGCATGGCCGCCATCAGCACCACCCCTACGGTTTGCAGCCCCACCATCACCGCCAGCACCACCAGCGAGGTCAGGAGGGTGCCCAGGCCCGGTACTGGTAGGCCCAGGCTCTGGGCATATCCGGGGTCGAAGGTGATCAGCTTGAACTCCTTGTAGAAAAGCCCCAGCAAAGCCAGGGCCACCCCGGCCAGCAGGGCAAAATTGGCCACGTCTGCCGCCACGATGGTCGCGGCCTGGCCGAAGATATACTGATCTAACCCAGCCTGGTTGGCGTTGTCCTGTTGCTGGATAAAGGTTAGCAGGGCGATGCCAAAGCCAAAAAAGCTGCTCAGCATAACCCCTAAAGCCGAGTCCTCTGGTAGCCGGGTGTGGCGCAGTACCGCCAGCGCCAGCCAAGCGGCCAGCCAGCCTGCCAGCCCCCCGCCCACCAGCAACACCAGCGGCGCTTTGGCCCCGGTGAGCCAAAAGGCCAAGCAGATGCCCGGCAGCGCTGCATGGGCAAGCACGTCCCCCAGCAGGCTCTGGCGGCGCAGCACGGCAAAGGTGCCCAGGGCCCCGCCCACCACGCCCAGCAGGGCCGAGCCCAAGGCCACGTTGCGCAGGGTGTAGTCGGTGAAGAGCTCGAGCACGCCCTACCCTCCTGTCCGGGCCTTTGCACCGTAGGTTCGCCGCAGGTTTTCGCTGGTAAAGGTTTCCTCCATGGGCCCGCTGGCGATGACCTGCACGTTGAGCAGGGTCAGGTGATCGAAGTATTCGCGCACCGTCTCGAGGTCGTGGTGCACCACCACCACGGTTTTTCCCTGGCTTTTTAGCCCGTGCAGCACCTGCAAAATGGCCTCCTCGGTTACGGCATCCACCCCGGCGAAGGGCTCGTCCATAAAGTACAGGTCGGCGTTCTGGGCCAGCGCCCGGGCCAGGAAGACCCGCTGTTGCTGCCCGCCGGAGAGCTGGGCAATCTGCCGGTGGGCCAGGTCTTGCAGCGAGACCTGTTCCAAGCAGTGCATGGCCGCTTCGCGCTCGCGCTTGCCGGGCCGGCGGAACCAGCCCAGTTGGCCGTACAGCCCCATCATCACCACGTCCAGTACGCTGGTGGGGAAGTCCCAGTCCACCGTGTTGCGCTGGGGGACATAGCCGATGCGGGCTCGAGCCTCGCGCAGGCTCTGGCCGAAGAACCAGACCTGGCCCGAGGCCCTGGGCACCAGGCCCAGCACGGCCTTGAGCAGGGTAGACTTGCCCGCTCCGTTGGGGCCCACAATGGCAGAGAGCTGGCCGGGGGGTATGGCCAGGTCCACGTCCCAAAGCACCGGTTGTTCTCGGTAGACCACGGTGAGGTCGCGCACCTCCAGGGGCAGGGTGGCGGTTTGGGTCAGGGTCATAGCGATCCTCCCAAAAGCCCGGCCACGATGGTGCGGGTGTTGTGCTCCATCATGCCCACGTAGGTTCCCTCGGGGGTGCCGGGGTTGCCCGCCGAGTCGGAAAAGAGTGCCCCCCCGACCCTCACCGTCCAGCCCCGGGCCTGTACCGCCGCCACCACCGCCTCGATGGCCCGCCGGGGTACGCTGGACTCCACAAAGATGGCCCGAATCCTGCGCTGGACGATGAAATCGGCCAGTTGCTGGATGTCGCGGGTGCCGGCCTCGCTCAGGGTAGAGATGCCTTGTAGCCCGCGCACCTCGAGACCATAGCGCCGCCCGAAGTAGGCAAAAGCATCGTGGGCGGTAATCAGCACCCGCTGCCCTGGGGGAATCCGGGCGATTTGCTGCTGGATGAAGCGGTCGAGCTGCAGGAGCCGCTGGCGGAAGGCCTCGGCGTTGGCCCGGTAGAGGCTGGCCCCGGCCGGGTCCACCCGGGAAAGGGCCTCCTGCACGAGGGGTATGGTGAGCTGCCAGAGGCTGGGGTCGTGCCAGATGTGGGGGTCGTACTCACTGGGGCCAACCGGGATCAGGCGCTCGCGCGGAATGGCCTCGCTGAGGGCGATGGCTTTGGGCAGGCGCTCCAGCAGCTCCACCATCTTGCCTTCCAGGTGGAGGCCTCCGTAAAAGACCAGGTGGGCCTGCAACAGCTTGCGCACATCGCCCGCCGAGGCCTTGTAGAGGTGGGGGTCCACCCCGGCGGCCATCAGGCCCTCCACCCGCACCCGCGCGCCCCCCACCTGGCGCACCAGGTCGGTGATGAAATTAACTGTGGTGACCACCCGGACGGGGCCCTGGCCCACGGGCTGGAGCTGGGCGATTTTGTCGGCGGCCTGGGCCTGGGCGGGTAGGGCCAGCAGTAGCAGCAGGGCAAGTCTAGGCAGGGTTCGCATGGTCTATGTCCTCGAGGTCTATCCACAGCACCTGGGCCAGGCTAGCAGGCAACAGGTAGCGCTCTTTGCCTACCCGGATGCGGCTGCCTTCGGCGGCGTGCTCGAGCAGCTCTACCCGGGCGCCGGGTTTGAGGCCCAGATGGGCGAAGAGGTTAAGCGAGTCCTGGTCCTGGGTGGCCACCCGGGCCACCCTACCCGTGGCCCCAGGCTCGAGGCCGGCCAGGCGGCGGTTGGGGAGGCTCTGGGGTAACTCGAGGGTCGCACTGGGAATGGCGTCGCCGTGGGGGTCGTGGGAAGGGTGGCCCAGCCATTCGGCAATGCGCTGTTCGAAGGCCTCGGAGATGTGGTGCTCGAGTTTTTCTGCCTCGGCATGGACTTCTTCCCAGCCATAACCCAGGGCCTGATGTAAATAGGCCTCGATTAATCGGTGGTGGCGAAGCACTTCCAGCGCTACCTTGTAGCCGGCCTCGGTCAACCGCACCCCTCGGTAGGCTTCGTAATCCACCAGCCCCAGCTCGGCCAGCTTCTTCAGCATGCCGGTTACCGAAGCAGGTTTGACCCTCATTCGGTCGGCCAGATCTTGAGTAGACACCGCCAGGGTGTCTTCCAGTCTGCCCATGCCCTCGCCCCCGCTGCCCAGCAAAAGCACCTGCTTCAAATAGTCTTCTTGGGCTTCAGAAAGAGGCGTTCTGGCAGTCAGGTCGTTCACGGCTTCATCCCCGGTTGTGGATTTAGGTAATCCGTACAAAAAAACTGTCAAAAGTTTAGGATAGCCTAAAAAAAATGTCAAGACTCAACTCAACCCTCGAAAAAGACCCGTATCGCGGCTGGCCAGAGTTTTACCGCCGGGTGCGGCTGCAAGTAGCCAGTCTGGAAGAGCCTCTGGTTCCTGGGGATGGTCGCTTTATTTCCGAGAACCTCTCTAAACTACTGCGTCCGACCTTTCGCGAAGCGCCAGGCCGTTTCGACGATCTGGTGAATGTCCTTGTACATAGCCTCCCAGCCCAGGATCTGGCGGGCCTTGCTGGGGTCTGCGACCAGGGCGGGGGGGTCTCCGGCACGGCGGGGCGCTTCCACGGCGGGCACCTTGCACCCCCCCACCTGCTCGACTGCAGCAATGACTTCGCGGACGCTGTGGCCGTGGCCGGTGCCCAGGTTGAAGGCGGTTGGGGAGCCACCCTCGAGCAGGTACTCCAGGGCTCGCACATGGGCCTCGGCCAGGTCCATTACGTGGATATAGTCGCGGATGGCAGTGCCATCCGGGGTAGGGTAGTCGGTGCCGAAAATTTTGACCGGGGGACGCGTGCCCAAAGCGGCCTCTATCACCAGGGGAATCAGGTGGGTTTCAGGGTCGTGGATCTCGCCAATTTCCCCTTCGGGGTCGGCTCCGCTGGCGTTAAAGTAGCGCAGGGCCACCCAGCCCAGGCCGTAGGCCTGGCCGAACCATTTGAGCATTTTTTCGCCCATCAGCTTGGACTCACCGTAGGGGCTGATGGCCGACTGGGGGAAGTCCTCGCTGATGGGGACACGTTCGGGAATGCCGTAGGTCGTGCACGAAGAGGAGAATACGATGTGCTGGAGGTTTGATTCGTGCATGGCCTCGAGCAGGTTAAGCATGTTGGCTACGTTGTTCCTGAAATACTTGGCCGGGTTTTGCATCGACTCGCCCACATAGGCGTTGGCGGCAAAGTGAATCACCGCTTCGATCCGGTGATCGTGAAGGGCTTGCAATATCGCCCTTTTATCAGACAGGTCGGCCTCGACCAGCGGCCCCCAGCGCACTGCCCAGCGATGGCCGGTGCTGAGGTTATCAAAAACTACAGGCGTGTGACCGGCTTTTTTCAAAGTCTTGGCGGTATGGCTGCCAATATAGCCTGCCCCGCCCACAACCAGAACGTTCATAGCTGCACCTCGAGTATGGCCGAACCCAAAAACCTTTGTGTGCCTATCGCGGGGCTGCTTCCAGCAGATCTCTAAAATAGGCGATGGTGCGGGCCAATCCCTCTCGTACCGGTACCGTGGGCTGCCAGTCCAGCAGTTCTTTGGCACGGGTAATGTCGGGGCGACGCTGACGGGGGTCGTCCTGGGGGAGAGGCTCGAATACCAGTGGGGTACTGGAACCCACCAGCTCCTGGACGAGTTCGGCCAGCTCCAGCATGGTGTACTCTTCGGGGTTGCCCAGGTTTACCGGCTGGTGATACTCCACCTCCATCAGACGTCGGATGCCTTCTATAAGGTCGTCCACGTACTGGAAGCTGCGGGTCTGGCTGCCGTCGCCGTAGATGGTGAGGGGCTGGCCCTTGAGAGCCTGGTTGACGAAGTTGGTGACCACCCGGCCATCCTCGGCGTCCATTCGGGGGCCGTAGGTATTGAAGATGCGGATGGTGCGGGTGGAGACGCCCTTGGCCTGCTGGTAGGCCATGGTGAGGGTCTCGGCGTAGCGCTTGGCCTCGTCGTAGATGGAGCGCGGCCCCACCGGGTTGACGTTGCCCCAGTAGGTCTCGGGCTGGGGGTGTACCAGCGGGTCGCCATAAATCTCGGAGGTGGAGGCCAGGAAAAACCGGGCTCCCTTTGCAACCGCCAGATCGAGGAGATGACGGGTGCCTTCGCCATTGACCAGGAGGGTCTGGATGGGCAGCTTGAGGTAACGCGGGGGAGAGGCGGGCGAGGCAAAGTGCATCACCCAGTCAAGGTGTCCCGCGATATCCAGAGGCCTGGACGCATCGGCTTCGAGGAAATGGAACCCGGCGAACCTGGCCAGCAAGGCCACATTGCGTTTCTGACCGCTGCTGAAATCGTCCACCCCGATGACTTCGTGCCCCTCGAGCAAGAGCCGCTCCGAAAGGTGGCTGCCCAAAAAACCTGCCGCGCCGGTAACCAGTATTCTCATCTTGCTACCCTTCCGCCGTAACAAGCTGCGGGTTGGTGCCCGTCCCTACCCCCACATGGTGGAAACCAGCCCGGGTCAGGCGCTGCTTGTCGAGGAAGTTGCGCCCATCCACGACCAGGGGTTTTTTCATCAGTTTGGCCATGCCCTCCCAGTCGAGGTCGCGGTAGATGGCCCAGTCGGTGACCAGCACCACCGCGTCAGCATCCTCGGCCAGCTCCATCACGCTCTCGCAGTATTCGACGGCCAGATCGGGGTTCTGCTTCCGGGCCTGCTCGAGGGCGATAGGGTCGTGAACACGCACCCTGACGCCCTGCCTGATCAGGCGCTGGGCGATGTCCAGAGCAGGCGAATCCCGCAGGTCGTCGGTGTTGGGCTTGAAGGCCAGGCCCAGCAGGCCAACGGTGCGGCCCTTGAGAATCTTAAGTTCGCGCTGGAGCTTCTCGACCATGCGCTCGCGCTGGCGGTAGTTGACCTCGCGGGCGGCCTGCACGATGGGCATCGAAAGGCCGTACTCCTTGCCGGTCGAGACCAGTGCGGCGGTATCCTTGCCGAAGCAGCTACCACCCCAGCCGATGCCGGCCTGAAGAAAACGCGGGCCAATGCGGCTGTCCAGGCCAATGCCACGGGCAATCTGGGTCACGTCGGCGCCGACCCGCTCGGCCAGGCTGGCAATTTCGTTGATGAAGCTGATCTTGACCGAAAGAAATGCGTTGGCAGCATACTTGATCAGCTCGGCCGAGGCCAGATCGGCGGAAATCAGTGGAACCGCCTTCATGGCGTTGGGCCGGGGTTGGAAGGCGGGTTCGGCGAAGCTCTGCTCGATGAGGGGGCGGTAGAGGTTGTAGAGCACCTCGAGGGCTTCCTCCCGCTCGGCGCCCACCACGATGCGGTCGGGGTAGAGCGAGTCGTAGATGGCCGAGCCCTCACGCAGGAACTCAGGGTTGGAAGCTACCGCAAAGTTGCCCCTGGCTTTCTTGCCGTTCTTGGCCTCGTAAGCACCTTGCACCAGCGACTCCACCCAGTTACCCGAGCCGATGGGTACGGTGGATTTATTCACAATCACTGCAAACTTGCTATTCAGGTGCTGACCGATGCCCTCGGCTGCAGCCTGCACGTAGCGCAGGTCGGGGCTGCCATCGGGGGCGGAGGGGGTGCCCACTGCGATGAAGATTACGTCGGCGTCCGGCACGGCTTCGGCATAAGAGTCGGTGAACTTCAGGCGTTCGCGGGCCAGGTGCATAAGTTCCTCGAGGCCCGGCTCGTAGATGGGGGCCTTGCCCGCGCGCAAAAGGGCCAGCTTGTGCGGATCCACGTCCACACAGGTCACCTGGTGGCCGATGTAGGCCAGCGTAACTCCGGTGGTAATGCCCACATATCCAGTACCGATGACCGCAACTTTCATAGCTTTCATGCTCAACTCCTCAAGTTGTAATCCATCCAGATAAGCGATGGACTATCCCAAAGCCGGTTTTCAGTGTACAAGGCTGTGTAGCAGTCTCAACAGCCAAATATCACAGCACTTAAAAAAAGATGCCCCACAAACGTCATTTTTACGCTGCGGCGTTACGATCGAGTGAAAAAAGCCGGGCGGGTTCACGCTTCCTGAGCTACACATGGCTATCCAGCCGTTTGACGTCGTCTTCTCCCAGGTATTCGCCGGTCTGTACCTCGATCAAGACCAGGTCCAGCAGCCCTGGGTTGATGAGTTGATGGGCTACTCCAGCCAGCGCGCTGGCCGACTCGTTGGGCCGCAGCGTTCGGGCCTGGCCATCCAGCCAGACCTGGGCGGTGCCCCGCAGCACCGTCCAGTGCTCGCTGCGATGGTGGTGCAGGTGGTTGGAAAGGGCTTGACCCGGCCTGATGACCACCCGACGAATCTTGAAACCATTGTTTTCTTCCAGGCTTACGTAGCTCCCCCAGGGGCGCTGAATGGTGCGGTGGCGGCGCACGGTGTCGTGCTTGGAGTGGGCGAGCTGCTCGACCACTTTCTTTACGTCCTGTACTTTGTCGTGACGGGCCACCAGCAGGGCATCGCGGGTATCTACAATGACCAGATCGCTGGCCCCAATGACTGCAACCACCCGGTCTTCGGTCTGTACAAAGGTGCGGTGGGTGTCTAGCAGCACGGCCTCGCCCAGCACCCGGTTACCCGAGGCATCGGGCGGCACCATCAGGGCCGCGGCATCCCAGGAGCCCAGATCGCTCCAGTCCAGGTCGGCGGGCACTACTGCTACCTGCTCGGCTTTCTCCATCACCGCGTAGTCCACCGACTCGCTCGGCACCTGTTTGAAGAGGGGCGCATCCAGATAGGTCACTGCCCCCTTTTCGCTGCCCTGCCAGCAGGCCAGCACAGCCTCGTACATCTGAGGCTGGAGCTGTTGCAGGGCTTGTAGATAGGTGGTGGCCCTGAAGCAAAATATGCCAGCGTTCCACAGGTAGCGCCCGGTTTGTAAATAGGCTTCGGCAGTATTCTGATCAGGCTTTTCCACAAAGCGGGCCACCTGGTACACCCCGTCTTGAAGGGCTGAGCCTTGCTCGATGTAGCCAAAGTTGGTGGCAGGATAGGTGGGCTGGATGCCAAAAGTAATCAGATAGTCTTGCTGGGCAATGGGTTGGGCCTGGGCTACAGCCTGGGCAAAGGCATCTTCGCGCAAAATGAGGTGATCGGCAGAAAGCACCAACATAATCTCTAGGGGATTTCGTTCGGCAATCCACAGAGCGGCCATAGCAATGGCCGGGGCGGTGTTGCGCCGCAGCGGTTCAATCACAAATGAAGTCTGCACTTCTGGCAGTGCTAGGGCCTGGTATTCGTTGGCGGTGCTGTAATAGTATTCCTGGCCAGTAACCGTGAGCACCTGGTCAGCCCCCACACGCACGGCCCGCAGGAATGCCTTTTGCAACAGGCTTTGCCCATCGGGCAGTTTCATGAAGGGTTTGGGATACTGCTCCCTCGAGACCGGCCACAGCCGCGTACCCGCCCCGCCCGAAAGAATGACTGCGACCATACTCCACCTCAAAAGTGCTACGGGTTCAATCAGAAAGCCCCCTTACAGCGCACTAGAGATTACTGTATGCGCTGGGGCTGCTTGGGAGTGGTCATTTATGGAAGGTCGCAAGGTGTTCAAACCCTGGTTCCCTCGCCGCCCCAGCTCGAGTAGGCGTAAAAACGGCCTCGCTCGCCCCGCAGGTAGTCCATCAGCGGCTCGAGCAAAGGACGGTGTTCGTCGAGCTTGATGGCCACTTCCTCTGCAGTGAAGAAGCGGGCCTCCACGATGTGGCCATCGGGGTCCTTGGGGTTAAGCAAACCTTCATAGTCGGCGCGAAAAGCCATGGCGATGGTGCGTTCGCTCTTGCGCGAATCTTCTACCTGGATTACGTAAGCCAGGTGTTGAATCCCCTTGACCCTGAGGCCTGTTTCTTCCTGTACCTCTCGGGCAATGGCGGCCAGGATAGTCTCACCGGCCTCGACCATACCACCCGGTAGGGTGTAGCGCACCTTACCCCGGCGACTCCAATCGTTGGCAACCAGCAAGACCCGTCCCTGCTTGTCCATCAGGATAGCCGCAGCTACCAATAGGTCACGTCGCAACCCATGCATAAAGACCGCCCTTCCTGTCCTAGGCGGACTTGGGTGCGCCGGAGAGGGCCTCGAGCTGGCGTTCCTGGTCGGCTTTGCGGAGGGCTTCGTGCAACCTGGACAGGTCGCCCCCCAGTACCCCTTCCAGGTCGTGGGTGGTGAAGCCGATGCGGTGATCGGTCACGCGCGACTGGGGAAAGTTATAGGTGCGGATTTTTTCCGAGCGTTCCCCCGCGCCAATCTGGGCCAGCCGATCCTCGCGGCGACGGGCAGCCTCTTCGGCCCGCTTGATCTCCAGGAGGCGTGAGCGCAGGATGGCGAGGGCTTTTTCTTTGTTTTTAATCTGGCTGCGCGACTCCATGCACGAGACGATCATGCCGGTGGGCTTGTGCAACACCTGCACTGCCGAGTCGGTGGTGTTGACCCCCTGCCCGCCGGGACCCGAGGCCCTCGAGACCGTTATTTCCAGATCGGCAGGATCGAGTTGCACATCCACTTCCTCGGCCTCGGGCATCACTGCCACGGTGGCAGTGGAAGTGTGAATGCGGCCCTGGGTCTCGGTAGCCGGCACTCGCTGGACGCGGTGAACCCCCGCTTCGTACTTCAGGTAGCCGTAGGCCCCTGGCCCGGTTACCTCGAAGGAAACCTTGGAGACCCCCCCCAGGTCGGTGAGCGAGGTGTCCAAAGGCTCCACCCGGTAGCCTCCGCGCCGGGCGTACTCCATAATCATGTCGCGCAACTCGGCAGCAAAAAGCGCAGCTTCCTCCCCCCCGGTGCCTGCCCGAATCTCCACAATCACGTTTTTTTCGTCGATGGGGTCGCGGGGCAAGAGCAACAGCTCGAGTTCGGCCTCGAGTTCACGGATGCGGGGCTCGAGGGCCTCGATGTCGGCCTGGGCCATTTCTCCCAGCTCGGGGTCGAACTGCAATTCGCGTGCCCCCTCGAGGTGGGCCAGGGCTTCTTTGTACTGGCGGATGGTGCCTACCAGATGCCCCATATCGGCGTAGCGCTTGCTAATGCGCTGATACTCTGGTGGATTGGCGAGTACCGCCGGGTCGGCCAGCTGCCGCTCGAGCGTTTGGTACTCGGCTTCTAGCGATTCAAGTTTCTCCAGCATATACAATCACTATCTACCAGGATAACGCGGATGTCGTCGGGCTGATAGGTGATGGCTCTCATGGGAGGCTCGTATATCTTCACCATAGCCCCCGGCAATCCCCAAAAGTTAGACCTGCCCGCTTCCGGGATCCCGCAGAAAAGGCTTATTGTTGCCAGTTACGCTTTTCTACAGATCCTTCGGCTTGAGACGGATAGGGCTTTGTTTGCTGGGCTCGAGGCCCACTTTGTCGGCATAGAAGGTTTTGAGCTGCTCGAAGTCGGCCTCGAGGTCGCCGCTGGGGGTCAGGTAGCCCCCAATGCCCACCTCTTTTTTGGCATAGTCAATGTAGGCCAGGGCAATGGGCACCCTGGCTTTCAGAGCCATGTAATAAAACCCGGTTTTCCAGTAGGGGGCGCGGCTGCGGGTGCCCTCGGCGGCCACCACCACCCAGAGGTTGTCGTGTTGCTCGAAGATGCGGGCCACCTGGCTCACAAAATCGCCTCCTGCCCTGGAGCGGTCTACCGGAATACCCCCCAGCCACTTCATCACCACCCCGATCACCGGAGGGAAGAGCTCTTTTTTGCCTACCCAGCGAAAGCGCGTTCCTGAAGCCATGCCCCACAGGAGGGCATACAGAAAGTCCCAGTTGGAGGTGTGGGGGTAGCCCACCAGCACGAACTTTTTCCCTGGGGGCGGAGCCATTACCGCTGTCCAGCCCAGCATGCGTAAAGCCCATACCCCGAAGCGCTGCCAGGGTGTCTGGGGCTTGATGGCGTGGGGGTGTGTCATTGCTACCGGTATATCATACCGGAGCGGGGTATGGGAAACGCCTAGCGTTCAGACTTAAGCGATTGGAGCAGGGCCAGCGCCTCGTTCAGTTTGCTTTGGGCCTCTTGTAGTTTTTGCTCCATCTCGCTGGCTTGCGGGTTTTGGGCAGCCTGCAGGCTTTTGCGCATCTCGTCCATGCTGTTCACCACAATGCCCACCAGCAGGTTCAGGAAAATCAGCGTGCCCAGCAGCACGAACGAGACCATGTACCCCACCGCCAGCAGGGGCTGGGCCTGGGGCTTTGTACACAGGGCGGGGTCGGGCAGTTCGAAGCGGTCGCAGCCGAAATACTGAATGCGCAGCACATCCACCCAGCCTTCGAGGGTCAGGATGCTGAACAGGGTGAGCAGGGCGGTATGCAGGTTGCCGAAGTGGAAGGGGTCATTGGAGCCAAACAAGAACACCCCGGCCACCGCGTAGACATACAGCAGCAACAGCATGAGCACCAGTACGTAGCCGATGGAGGGGATGCTACGCAGCAGGGCGCCCAGAATAATCTGAAGGTCGGGCAGGGTGCGGATCAGGCGCAGTACCCTAAGCAAGCGCAACAGCCGCATGGCTGGAGCGTAGGCCCCCAGCCCCGGTAGCAGACTGCCCACCACAATCAGAAAGTCGAAAATGTTCCAGCCACTACGAAAATAGTGCAGTGGACGGGGCCAGAGGGCCCCCATGCGCAGCACCACCTCGAGGGCAAAAATGGCCAGCACGAGGTTGTTGAAAAGGTGAAGGGTGGGGCCGTAGCGCTCCATCAGGGGTGGGTAGGTCTCGAGGCCCACCAGCAACCCGGCGAACAGGATGACGCTTGTCACCAGGCGATTGAATGATGCCGATTCCACCAGGTGGGTCAGGGCATTGGGCACAGAACGATTCACACCGAAAAGTATAGGTGGTATCTTCAGAAGAACAGCATTGAAGCGCCTATGTTCAGGGGTTTGGAAGGCTTTTATCCCTGGTAGACCACCTCGGTTTTCCAGCGGCCCGGTGGCTGGGCGTGCAGCTCCCAGAACTTTTCGGCGATCAGGTCGGGGTCGAAGGGGGTATTGCGTTTGACCTGGCCTGCGATGGTCACGGTAGCAACGTGGATACCTTCGTGGTAGAGCTCTTTGCTCAGCGAGCCTACCAAGGCCCGCAGCGAGGCCTTGCCAATCGAGAGTGCGGCCCAGTCGGGATGGGGGTTCAGGGCCAGGCCACCGCCGGTAAAAAGGAGGGTACCCTTGCGGCGCGAAAGCATACCGGGAATGACCAGTTGGGCCGTTACCAGAGCGCCATAGAGGTTGACCTTCAGGGTCTCCTCGAGGGCCTCCAGGCTCAACTCAGAAGCCCGGCCACCCTGGTTGGCATAGGCGTTGTAAACCATCACCTCGATGGGGCCTAGCTGCTTTTCGGTCTCGCGAATGGCCGAAATGAGCTGGGGGGTGCGGGTGATGTCGGTGGGAAAGGTTTTGACCGTGCAACCATCGAGCTCGAGGGCGCTGGCGTAGTTTTCCAGGCTGGTTTCGCTACGGGCAATAAGGCCCAGCTTGTACCCCTCCCGGCCAAAGCGCCGGGCCACGCTCAGCCCGATACCGCGTCCCATTCCGACCACCAGACAGACCTTGGGTGCCATACAACAAGCGCATGGTAACATCAAGGATGCTGTTTGTGGATCCAGGTAACGCGGGCTTGCCCCTGGCCAGAGTGCGTACTTGAACGGAATGCGAGTGGAGCTATGTACCGAGTGGTGATTGTGGGTCGCCCCAACGTGGGTAAGTCGAGTCTATTTAACAAACTGCTGGGATTGCGTACTGCACCCGAAAAATACGCCAAGGCCGGGAGCCAGTTCGCGGTGGTGGCCGATGTGCCGGGGGTTACCCGCGACCTCAAAGAGGGCATGGTGGAAAGCGAGCAGGGCCGCTTCAAGCTGGTGGATACCGGCGGCCTGTGGTCGGGTGATGTGTGGGAAAAGAAGATCAAACAAAAAGTGGAACGGGCCATTCAGGATGCCGACCTGGTGCTGTTTGCGGTGGATGGCCGCAGCGATATCGCTACCGCCGACCTCGAGGTGGCCGATTTTTTGCGCCGCCAGGGCAAGCCGGTGCTGCTGGTAGCTACCAAGATCGACGACCCCAAACACGAGGCCTATCTGGGCGATTTTTACGCCCTGGGGTTTGGCGAGCCCGTCCCGACCAGTGCGGCCCACGGGCGGGGCTTCGACGAGCTGCTCGAGCGCATCTGGGCCATGCTACCCGTTCGCCAGGGCGAGAGCGAGCCCGAGGTGGTGCCCATCCGTCTGGCCATCGTGGGGCGGCCCAACGCGGGCAAGTCCAGCCTGCTGAATGCCATTCTGGGCGAGGAGCGGGTCATCGTCTCGGAAATTCCCGGCACCACCCGCGACACCATCGACGTGGAGTTCGACTACGGGGGGAGCAAGTTCTTGCTGGTCGACACGGCGGGCATCCGCAAACGCCCCGAGACCGGGGTTGAAGAACAGGCCATTGGACGGGCCCATCAGGCCATTCTGGATGCCGATGTGGTCTTGTTGGTAGTAGACCCCCGCGAGCTGGGCGACCACGAGCTAAAGCTGGCCAACGAGGCCTTGGATGCGGGCAAACCCGTCATTGTGACCATCACCAAGTGGGACCTGATCCAGAGCAAGGAAGAGGCCAAGCGGGTGCGGGCTGAGCTGGCCCTTAAGCTCTCGCACATCCAGCACCTGCCCATTGTGTATGTTTCTTCGGTGACCAAGCAGAACCTGCATAAACTGCTCTCGGAGGCAGCCCGGCTTTACCAGAAGGCCCGGATACGCTTCGAGACGGCCGAACTCAACCGCTGGCTTTCGCTCTGGACCATCCAGACCCAGTTGCCCAACTTCAAGGGTAAGCCCCTCAAGCTTTTCTTTATGACCCAGCCCGAGGTGGCCCCGCCCACCTTTGTGATTTTCTGCAACTACCCCGAGTTTGTAACCCGGGCCTTTGAGAACTACCTGCGCAACCGCATTGGCGAAGACCTGGGCCTGCGCGAGATTCCCTTCCGAATGGTGTTCAGGGGACGTCGGGAGGGGGGTCAGTAGGCTAGCCGCCGGCACTTGCCAGCACCCGCCCGCTGCTGTCCACAAACTCCACCCGCGTAAAGCTCCCCGGAACTTCCAGCATTACGAAGGGGCTGGTGAGGGCCTGGGTCAAAATGGCCCCGGGAGCCGGGCTATTCAGGCGAAGGGTGACCCGCAGGGTGTTGCCTGAAAGCTGGGTGCCTAGCAGCTGGATACCGTAGCCGCCGGTTGGTTTTTGGCCCCAGAAGAAGGCCACCACCCGGTTAAGGTTGAAGTCTACCGCCGGAGTGGCGGGTTGGGGCAGCTGCAGGCCGGTGGCCAGACGCCAGATGGTGAGGAGTTGGCTGGTGTTGCTGGCGAGGTAAGCAGCCGGATTCTGGCCAGTGTAAGCGGACTGGCCGCCTTGCTGCATGATGCGAGGGGTGGGGTTGGGGTTGGGGGGCATAAGGGCAAGCTCCGTCTCGAGGCCATACTGCACGGCCAAAGCGGCCACACGGCTCTGGCTGGGGCTGGGCTCATAACGGTTGGGCACCAGGGGAGGCTCGAGTTCGTACACCACCACCGCTCGCCCTCCTCGCCGACCCAGGATTTCCCGCAGCACCGCTTCGTTTTCGGCCTCGGAAAGCGAGGTCAGGCGGGGTGCACCGGGGCTGCTCGCGACCACTTGCGTGACGTTGCTGGCAAAGACATTGCCCAGCCGCGACCAGTTCCCATCAAATAGCCAGGCACCTTGTACGTTTCGAGTGGTGCGCACCACAAACTGCAAACCCGGGAAGGTGCGGGTGGTTTGGGCCACGCGGGGTAGGGCCGGGCTAATCTCCCGGTAGAGGGCCTCGCCGCCTACCAGCAGAGCGTCGGCTACGGCCAAGGGACTAGTAGACGGGCCACGGGTCAGGGCCAGGCTGCGCTCGCCCAACCGCACCGCCTGGGGCTCGCCGTAGAAGTATGTCCAGCGCTCGGTGTTTTCGGCAAACAGAAGCTGAATCTCGCTGACCTGGTAGGCTTGCGGGTTCGGCTCGGGAATACAGCCAACCAGGGCTAGTACTGCCAGGCTCAACCATGGTTTCATACCCCTATCTTAGCCGCTAGCGGTGAGTGGGTGGCCTCGAGTGAACCTTTGCTCAAAGCACAGGGGCCAGGATTGGGCAGGGGTGAGAAGCCGGTAAAGCAAGTGTTAGCGGTGTTCCGTTATCCTGTAGACATTTATTAGCTTTAGTCGGCTCCAACGTCGTGGTACCCTGACCATATGAGGCGCCGTGAATTTGTAAGGTTTGCATTGCTCGCTGCGGGTTCGTCCTTGCTATCGTCATGTAGCTCCCTCGAGCCGCCCAAGCCCATCCCGCTGGACGAGAGCCAAACCCGAAGCTGCGGAGCTTGCGATTGAAGAGTGGAAGAAGCAGAACTGTAGGTAGTGCTTATGTTTATGCCATTCATATGGTTTTACGCGATTGAGTTGGCTTTGTTCTTTGCCTACGCAGGGTTGTTGTTCCTCAGAGCTCACCGCAAGGTGATCGGGCAGGCCCTGGTGGTGTTGGGTATTGTGGTCGTTGCGGATTTTTTGGTGGGTTTGTTTGGCTTGCTCGACGTCCCCAGCCAGGCTAGGTACTCGACGGCTTCGGAATTTGTATATTTGCTCTTCTGCATACAGTATGTGACTTTCGTTAAGTCGGAGGCTTACACCCATTACCAGTTATTGCCCATCCACCGTCACGTGCTCGCAGCGCTGATTATCTTTGTTTCGGTGGGCCTCGAGGTCCTTATTCTGTCGTACTTCTTCGGCAAGGGCTGGTGGCTTTGGGGCTTCCTGCTGATGCTTCTGGTGGCAGGGCTCTCGGTGGGCTGGCTGATCTGGTGGTACCGGTGGGGGTCTTCGCCGAGGTAAGGGCTCGGGTTCTACCGCACGGTCCTGGGGTCGAGCGCATCGCGCAGTGCATCGCCCAGCAGGTTGAAACCCAGCGCCACGAACATAATGGCCAGCCCGGGGAAGGTGGCCACATGAGGGGCGGTAGCCAGGTATTCACGGCCCCGGGCCAGCATCAGGCCCCACTCCGGCTCGGGTGGGCGGGCCCCCAACCCCAGAAAACCCAGGCCGGCAGCAAACAGGATGGCCACCGCCATCTGCAGGCTGGACTGCACGATGATGGGGGAGAGGGCATTGGGCAGGACGTGCCGCAGCATAACGCGCAGATCCGACCCACCCAGCGCCCGGCTGGCCTCCACAAACTCGCGATCCCGCAGGGCCAGCACCGAACCCCGCACCAGGCGGGCGTAGATGGGAATGGCCGCGATGCCCACGGCAATCATCACATTGGTCAGGCCGGTGCCCAGCGTGGCCACCAGCACGATGGCCAGCAGAATACCGGGGAAGGAGAGCAACACCTCCACCAGGCGCTGCACCACCAGATCGAGGGTGCCACCGTAGTAGCCGGAAAGGAGCCCGATGGGCACCCCCAGCAAAAGCCCGATGGCCACGGCAATCAGACCGATGGAGAGCGATATCCAGGCCCCATAGGCCAGCCGGCTTAGAATGTCGCGGCCCTGCTCGTCGGCCCCCAGCAGGTAAAACTTGATGGGGCCCTCCACCCCAAACAGGTGCCGGTCGCTTTTGAGCAGCCCCCACCACCAGACCCAGGGCTCGCCCTGTACAAAAAAGCGCAGGGGATAGAGCTCCTGGCCGAACTCGAGCTGGCCCAAGGGGGTGCGGCTTACCTCCCGTACCCATAGCCCCAACTGGCCCTCAGGGCCGCGAAATTCCACCCGCATCGGTGGAACATAGGTACCCCGCAGGTTTTGCTCGATGGGGCTATAGGGGGCAATGAAGGGGGCGAAGGCCGCCACCAAGACGAACACACCGATGAAGAAACTACCCGCTAAGGCCAGCGGATTGCGCAGCAGACGCCGCCGCCAGCGGGGTACCTCGCGTCGGGTAGGTAGAGGTCTAGTCATAGCGGATGCGGGGGTCGATGGCCCCATAGAGCAGGTCTACTACCAGGTTAATCAGGATGAACGCGGTGGCAATCAGCAGCACCGCACCCTGTACCACGGGATAGTCTCGGGCCAGGATGGAGCCCACCAAAAGCTGGCCAATCCCGGGCCAGGCGAAGACCGTCTCGGTGATGACGGCCCCCTCGAGCAGGGTGCCAAACTGCAGGCCGGCGATGGTGACCACCGGGATCAGGGCGTTGCGCAGGGCGTGCTTGAATACCACCACCCGCCCTGCTACTCCTTTGGCCCGGGCGGTGCGGATGAAGTCCTGGGAGAGCACCTCGAGCATGGCACTGCGGGTCATGCGGGCCAGAATGGCGGTGGTGCCGGTGCTGAGGGTGATGGCCGGCAACACCAGGTGCCACAGGCTGCCGGTGCCGGCTACCGGGAACCAGCCGAGCTGCACGGCAAAGATCAGGATGGCCATCAGACCGAACCAGAATACCGGCATCGAGACCCCGATCAAGGCCCCCAGCATGACCAGCAGGTCGAAGGGCGTGCCGGGCCGGATGGCCGCCACGATACCGGCAGGGATGCCCAGCAGCAATGCCAGGGTCATGGCCCCCAGGGCAAGCTGCAAGGTGTTGGGGAAGTAGTTGGCCAGCTCGTGGGTGACCGGCTGGCGGGTGCGCACCGACTGGCCCAGGTCGCCCTTGAAGACATTCAGGGTGTACAGCCCTAGCTGAACGTGCCAGGGCTGATCGAGGCCGAAGCGCTGGCGGATGTCGGCCAGGGTCTCGGGGGTAGCGAACTCGCCGGCTAGAAGTTGGGCGGGGTCGCCGGGGGCCAGGCGCACCATCAGGAAAACCGCCAGCAGTACCCCCAGCAGGGTGGGCATCACCGTGAGCAGACGTCGGACGATGTAGACGGTCATGAGGCGGGATAAAGCGCTCCTCTACCCATAGGGCGAGGAGCGCGGGGAGGGATACCCTAGCGCTCAGCCGAGGTGCGGAAGCGGGCCTCGGTGGCGATCAGGCGCTCAGTGGGGTGCACGATGAAGCCCTGTACTTCGCGGCGGATGGCCGTGACCTGCTGCTCGGAGTGCAGGAAGACCCAGGGCACATCGTTATAGATGATCTGCATGGCCGTGCGGTAGAGCTGTTGCCGGGCCTGGGGGTTGCTGGCCACCCGGGCCTGCTCGAGCACCCGGTCGAGCTGCGGGTTCGCATAGAAGCCCCGGTTGAAGCCGTTGGGGGCTTGCTGCGAGCTGTGGAAGAGACCGAATAGCCCATAATCGGCGTCGCCGGTTACGGTACCCCAGCCCAGCATGGCAACCTGGAACTCGTTGCGCTCACGCGGCTGGTTGCTGGCGGCCAGGTAGGCCCCCCATTCCAGGGTCTGGATTTGGGCCTGAACCCCTACCGCCCGAAGCTGGCTCTGCACCGCTTCGCAGACCCGGATGTCCTGCAGGTAGCGGCCATTGGGGCAGTGCAGGGTAAAGCGCAGGGGGTTCTGCGGGGTGAAGCCAGCCTGGGACAGTAGCTGACGGGCCAGATTGGGGTTGTAGTCGTAACCGCCAATCTTGGTGTAGCCGAAAATGCCAGGGCTGATGGGGGCGTCGGAAGCCCGGCCAAAGCCGCCCAGCACGAACTTGACAATCTCCTCTCGGTTGACTGCATGATTGATGGCCTTGCGCACCCGCACATCGTCGAAGGGCTTTTTGGTCTGGTTGAAGTAGAGGAAGATGGTGCGCACGCTGGGGGTGGTGACCACGTCAATCTCGGGGCGGGCGCTCAGCCGCTGCACATCCTGAGGGGGCACCCGCACCGCTACGTGGGCCTGCCCGGTCTCCACCAGGGCCATACGGGTGGTGGCCTCGGGCACGGCCAGGAAGCGCAGGCGTTCGATGGCCGGCTTGGTGCCCCAGTACTCTTCGTTGCGCACCAGCTCCACGAACTGCCCCTTTTGCCAGCGGTCGAACTTATAAGGGCCGGTGCCTACGGGGTTGTCGCGGTAGGCAGCGCCCAGGCGGCGGATGGCGGTGGGGCTTTGGATGCCGGTGGAGCCGTGGGAGAGGTGAGCCAGCACCGGGGCAAAGGGCTCGGGCATGCGCAGGCGCAGGGTGTGGCTATCCACCACCTCAAAAGCGCTTACCCGGCCCCGCAGCAAAAAGGCAAAGGAGGAGGCCAGCTCGGGGGAGATCAGGCGCTCGAGGTTGAACTTGACCGCCTCGGCGTTGAACTCGGTGCCGTCGTGGAACTTGATGCCCCGGCGCAGATTGAGGGTCAGCACCTTGCGGTCGGGGCTGAAGCTGTAGCGCTCCACCAACTGCGGCACGATCTTGCCATCGGGGGTGTAGTAGAAAAGGGTCTCCACCACGTGGTTGACCACGGTACCAGAAGGCGAGTCGGTGGCCAGGGGGGCATCCAGCGAGGTGGGGTCGGTGCCCTGGGCGATGATCAGGGTTCGGCCCTGGGCCAGAGCCAGGGAAAAGCCCAACACTAGGGCTAACACAGCCAGCAGTCTTAGTCGCATTCCTTCCTCCTTTGCGTAGCACCACAGACCACACCAAACCCTCGTGAGCCAGGCCAGACAGCTTCAGTTGGGAATAGTGTGGAGCCTAAAAAAAACAGCTACGTGGCGTCAGAATACGAAAAAAGCCGGGGTGTCTTTTGGGTGCCAAACTACATTTGCCTCTGATACCATTTGCGTAGGGAGGTGTCCAGTGGCGCAGGAGATACAAAAGTTCGAGGTTATCCAGCTCGAGGCCCGCGAGCGCTACCGCGAGGAAGATTTTTGGAACAAACTACGGCGCTTTGCCCGCCAGGCAGGCCGCGAAGTGGTCGAGAAAGCCCTCTGGCTTTACTACGCCCTAATGCGCCCCGAGACCCCGGCCTGGGCCAAGCGCACCATCGTGGGCGCGTTGGTGTACTTCATCCTGCCCTTTGACCTGGTGGCCGACCTGGCTCCTCTGGTGGGTTTTACCGATGATTTAAGCGTTTTGCTGGTCGCAGTCGGCACGGTCGCAGCCTACATCACCCCTGCGGTCAAGGAGCAAGCTCGAGTCAAGGCCAACGAGTGGTTTGGCGAAACCGAAATTGGCTCAGCCTGAGGGTCATGCGCCGTCCCACAGGCCAGGAGTCTGATCGGGGATCTCTTTCCAGGCCATTTCGACTTTGTAAAGCTTCATGCCCCTGGCCTGGTAGTTGGCGAGGGCTGCGGGGCTATCGAGGGAGCAGGTATGCACCCAGACTCTTTTGGCTCCCAGACGCCAGGCTTCCTCGAGGGCGCAGGTCAGTAAATGGCCTCCCAGACCCATCCCGGAGAACTGGGTTAGCAGGCCAAAATAGACGATTTCCACGTTGCCCTCGGGCTGTTCCTCGAGCTGAAAGTAGCCCGCAGGGGTGCCTTTGAGGTAGGCCACCCAGGTGTGCAGGTGGGGGTTTTGGGCATAGGCCCACCATTGCGGATAAGTCCAGTGGGCTTTTTCGTACCAGTACCAGTTACCCCCCACGCTGCGGTAGAGAAAATGTTGTAGCTCGGCACTGGGAATTTCGGCTTTGATGATTTGCAGCCCCTCTATTTTGGCGTATTTGGGCCGCATCGCATTTGGGGAGCACATTTCCAGATAGTAGGTGGTCACTTCGGCACGCATGGACCGATTGTAGCGGCTTTCTCGCGCGAAAAAGCAAACCGACCTGCCTGAGCGCAGTGGTTCAGGGGTTGACGACGGTGATGGAACCTTTCATGCCCAGCGCACTGTGAGCGGTGCACTCGTACTCATAGGTTCCAGCAGTGCTAAAGGTGTAGCTCTGGGTTGTGGTGGTCGGGGTGGCCGCGATGGGGTTACCCGCGCCTAAACCTCGCAATGGGTGGGTGGTGTTGGCCGAGATGGACACACTCTGCCCCACAGTGATTTTGCAGCTCGAGGGGCTATAGGCAAGGCCCTCGATGCCGATGGTGGTGGGGCAGGTTTGTAACCCTGGGTTGGGGCCCGAGTTGTTCTGGCAAGCTGCAAAGAGGCCCAACAGCCCCACCACTCCCAGACCCACCCACATGAACCTGTGCATGCATGCACCTCCTGTCCAATACCCTCAGGTGTAATGTACTTATCCAATTGGCCAGCAAAATGACAACATCCATGCCTGGTGTTACCTTACTTGAGCTTGTCCAGCAAGTCCTGTCGTACCGGGTGGAAGGCGTCAAATACTACGGTATCTTCAACAAAAAACGCCTCGTGTTCGACGCCCGGCGGTACATGCGCAATGTCGCCGGGGCCTAGCTCGAGCCACTCCTCCCCAATACGCAAGCGCAGCCGCCCCGAGACAACCAGGGTTATCTGCTCGTGAGGGTGGGCGTGGGCCGCCAAGGGCGAACCCGCAAGGCCCTCAGCCCGCATCAGCATGAGCTGCTCCCCGGCAAAAGGGCGCAGCACCGCGCCAGGTACCTCGAGGCCTGGCAGAAGGGCAGTGTGAGCGAATTTGGCCTTCATGGCTATGTAGTATTTCGACCTGTAGGCTAACCGTGCCCGCCCAGATAGGCTTCCTGAATTTCAGGCCGGGCGGCCAGCTCCTTGGCCGGGCCGCTCATGGCCAGGTGGCCGGTTTGCAGCACGTAGCCGCGGTGGGCAATTTGCAGGGCCAGGCGGGCGTTTTGCTCTACCAGCAAAATGGTCTTGCCCTGCTGGTTGAGCTTCTGGATAATCTCGAAGATAAAATCCACCAGAACCGGGGCCAGCCCCATCGAGGGTTCATCCATCAGCAGTAGCTTAGGGTCTTGCATCAGAGCCCGGCCAATGGCCAGCATCTGCTGTTCACCACCCGAAAGGGTGCCACCTTTCTGGTTTCGCCGCTCGGCCAGACGGGGGAACAGGGTAAAAGCCTGCTCTTTGCGCTCCTGCACCACCCTGGCATCGTTGATGAGAAACCCGCCCATCTCGAGGTTCTCCTCCACCGTCATGCGAGGAAAAATGCGTCGTCCTTCGGGCACGTGGCCGATGCCCAGGCCCACAATTTTGTCGGCGGGAATTTTGTGGATGGGGCTGCCCTGATAGATGACCTCGCCCTTGCGGGGCTTATTCATCCCGCTGATAGTGCGCAGGGTGGTGCTCTTACCGGCCCCGTTGGCCCCGATCAGGGTGACGATCTCTCCCTCTTCGACGGTCAGGGATACCCCCTTGAGCGCGTGGATGTGCCCGTAGTAGGTGTGGATGTCCTTCACTTCAAGCAGAGGCATGGGTCCCTCCTGCCTGCCCGGCGGCGCCTTTACCCAGGTAAGCCTCAATCACCCGGGGGTTGTTGCGTATCTCCTGGGGCAGCCCCTCGGCAATCTTGGCCCCGTACTCGAGCACCGAAATTCGATCCGAGATACTCATCACCATGGCCATGTCGTGCTCGATGAGCACAATGGTCAGGCCCAGGTCGTCGCGTAGCTTGCGCACGCGCATCTTGAGGTCTTCGGTCTCCTGCTCGTTCATTCCCGCCGCGGGCTCGTCCAAAAACAGTAGCTTGGGCTCCAGGGCTAGGGCCCGGGCGATCTCGAGGCGGCGCTGTTCGCCGTAGGAAAGCCCTGAGGCCAGTTCCTCGGCCCGCTTGTCCAGGTTCATGTAGGCCAGCAGTTCCATGGACCGCTCTTTGGCTTTCTTCTCGCTTCGGTGGAAACGGGGGGTGTGCAACAGGGTATCGAAGTAGCTCTGGTGGGTATGGTAATGGTGGCCCACCAGCACGTTTTCCAGTACGGTCATGGCCTTGAACAGCCGGATGTTCTGGAAGGTGCGGCCAATGCCGGTGCGAGCCACTTTGTCCGGGGAGTAGCCGGTGATGTTCTGGCCGAAGAAGACCACCCGGCCGGTGTCGGGCTTGTAGATGCCGGTGAGGATATTGAAAAAGGTGGTTTTGCCTGCTCCGTTGGGGCCAATCACCGAGAATATTTCCCGGGGCCGTACCTGCAGACTCACGTTGTCCACCGCGACCAGCCCACCGAATTTTTTGGTGGCGTTTTGCACATCCAAAGCCAGCTCGCTCATTTCACACCGCCTTCCTGGGCCTCCTGACGGGCCTCTTGCATCTCGGCCCGGTGCCGCTGCTCGGGAATCAGCCCTTCGGGGCGGAAGATCATCATCAGAATCAGGATCAGGCCAAACACCAGCCGCTCGTACTTGGCTGGGTTGAGCTGGGGTGGCAGGTTGGCCATGTTGTAGCCCAGGATGGTGACGTCGGTCTGCCGCCAGGTGTTGAGCAGGTCGGAGAAGTCTTTGAGGATGCCGATGTTGAGCACCGTGACCGCCGCAGCCCCGACCACCGCACCCCCAATCGAGCCCATCCCGCCCAGAATCACGAAAGCCAGGATGTTAATCGAGGCCTGCAGGGTGAAGGACTCGGGGCTCACAAAGGTCTGCTTGGCAGCGAAGATGGCTCCCATGACTCCAGAGAAGGCCGCACCAGTGGCGAAGGCCAGCAGCTTGGTGGGCAGCAGGGGTATGCCCATGGCTTTGGCGGCGATTTCGTCCTCGCGGATGGCCACCCAGGCCCGGCCAAAGCGCGAGTTGGCCAGCCGGATGTTGACCAGGAGTACCACAGCAATGACCAAAAGCACCAGCAGGTAGAAGAAGAAAGCATAGGTGATGTAGCCGTCGATAGGCTTGCCATAGATCTGCTCGGCCCCCACCAGACGGAGGATATCGCCCAGCAGACCGGTTTCCGGGCGGTTGACCGGGGTGATGCCCTGGGGGCCGTTGGTGATGTTGAGTGGTTTATCCAGGTTGTTAGCGAAGATGCGTACCACCTCGCCCAGCCCCAGGGTGACGATAGCCAGGTAGTCGCCCCGCAGTCGCAAGGCCGGCAGCCCGATGAGTACGCCGGTAATAGCAGCGGTGATGATGGCCAGGGCCATGAACAAATAGAGGTAGTTGCCGGGCAGGCCCTGGGGAGGGAAACCCTGGATGAACTCGGCGGCCTGGGGGGAACCGAAGATGCCCCAGGTGTAGGCCCCGACCGCAAAAAAGGCGGCGAAGCCCAGGTCGAGGAGACCGGCCTGGCCCACCACCACGTTCAGGCCCAGAGCCAGCGCGGCGAAAATGCCGATCTGGATGCCCAGCTCAAACAAAAAGGAGTTGCTGAGGCCGGCGATGGGCACCGCGATGAACAGAACGGCCACCCCCAGGGCCACACGCACCAGGCGGGACAGGTTGGGCAGCAAAAAGCAGGCAATCAGCACGCCCAGCAGGCCGTAGAAGGCGATCTTGTCGCTGGGGTTGAGGCGCAGCAGCAGAGTGAGGGCCAGGGCTAGCACCGCCAGCAGACCCGAGCGCCAGGCGGTGGGGATTTTCCCCAGGCTCACCAGGGCCACCGAAGCCACCAGGGCCAGGTTGGTCAGGCCGTTTTGCGGCTGCAACAGGGCCCCCACAAGGGAAAGTGCGGTGAAGGCGAGGATGAAGGGAAGCATATACCGGCTCATACCTTTTCGCTCACATTCTGGCCAAAAATGCCCTGAGGCCGGAAAAGCAGCAGAAGCACCAGGGTCAAGAAGGCAAAGACGTCTTTGTACTCGGTGCCGAAGTTGCCGTTGGTCAGGAAGGGGAGGTAGGTGCCGGAGAGGGTCTCGAGCTGCCCCAGAATCAGGCCCCCCACCATGGCCCCGGGGATGTTGCCAATGCCCCCCAGCACCGCCGAAGTAAAGGCCTTGAGCCCCGGCAGAACACCGGAATAGGGGGTGACATTGGTGTACAGAAGCCCAAACAGCACACCAGCCACCCCGCCCAGCGAACCGCCTACCAGGAAGGTGCGGGAGATGATGACATCGGGGTTGATGCCCATCAAGGAAGCGGTCTGCATGTCCTGCGACACTGCTCGGATAGCCTTACCCAGCTTGGTGCGGTTGACCAGGTAGGTCAGGGCGAAGAGCATCAGGATCGAGACCACGATGATGATGATTCCCTTGACCTGGATAGTGGTCTCGAGTGGCAGCATCAGCGTGATATTCAGCACGTCGTAGGTGCGGTACTGCATGTTGAACTCGTTGTGGCGCAAGGCGGCGTAGATACGAGTCAGGTCTTGCAGCAAAAAGGAGACCCCGATGGCCGTGATCATGGGCACCAGGATGTTTTTGCTGCCCCGTTTGCGCAGCGGACGGTAGGCAAAACGCTCCACCAGCACTGCCATGGTGCCCGAGCCCAAGGCGGCGAAGACCAGGGCCACCAGGAGCAGCAGGAAGGGGTTGGCGATGACCGGGGCCTCGGGGTTGCCCCAGAAGCGGAAGACCTCGAGGCCGATGACCGCCCCGATCATGAAGACCTCGGAGTGTGCAAAGTTAATCAGCCCCAGTACCCCGTAGACCATGGTGTACCCCAGGGCCACCATGGCATATACAAAGCCTAGGAGAAGCCCCTCGAGTACGGTTTGGGGGAGGATTGACAAAAGGTCGGCAACTGTCAAGCAAAACCTCCTGGTTTATCATTATTCATAGCTACTCGGATGCATGCAAAAATATGCACATAGCTGCATCCATTGTAACTTTAACCTGACAGAGTATATAGGCTGCAGGATTTGCTGACAACCAGTAATTTGACATCTGGTTCTGACCCGTCGGTCATACCGTATTCAAAAAGATAGTCATTCAAACCAATAAATCTAGAGGCTTGGTTGCGGCGCGCGCGGCGCAACTTGAATCCTAGAGCACACCCCACCCCACCCCTCGCTACGCACCCCACCCCTCCCTACGGTCAGCGAAACAAGCATCTCGGCAAAGCAAACGTCTCCCTTCCAAGGGGCATTACGCCCTCCGCTACGCGGATAACTTCCAAGGGGCGGTATCGCCCTCCCATAAAGGGATCACTTCGGTCGCCCCTGCGCCACGCCATGGCGCGGCGTGGGCGAGGCTGAGACACCATTCGGTGCTGAACTAACCGAATCTGGTATCAGACCAGGGCAGTACCCGCGACGTTTGACCAATAAAACAAACCCCCGCCTAAGCGGGAGTTTGTTTTAGGTAGAGGCCTGTTTACTGACGGGCGGCGGGGGGAGCGAACTGGATCACTCGCAGCACCTCGCCGGGGTACTTGGCTTCCTTCATGCCAACGACATAGTAGTCGGAGAGCTTCCGGTCGCCCTTGCTATCGAACTCGATACGGCCTGTGAGGCCATCCAGCTTAACCTCGCGAATGGCGCGGGCTACCTGCTCGCGGGTGGGCTTGCGGCCATTGTTGGCCCTGATTACAGATTCCATGGCATTCAGGATTACGTTGGCCGCGTCGTAGGCGTAAACCGCGTAGGCTTCGGGGTCTTTACCGAACTTGGCCTTGTAGCGCTTGGCAAAGTCGGCAGCCTTAGGCAGGGTGCTGATGGGGCCAGCGGTGGTGGTGAAGAGCACACCCTTGGAGGCAGTGCCGGCAATCTTCACCAGGTCGGAGGCGTCCAGACCGTCGCCGCCCATGAAGGTGGCAGTGATGCCGCGCTCGCGCATCTGCTTGACCAGCACGCCGCCTTTGTCGTAGATGCCGCCATAGTAGACCAGGTCGGGCCGCTGGGCGCGCATCTGAAGGATGAGGGGCTGGAAGTTAGAGGCTTCCTCGGTGCCTACCAGAGCCACCACCTGAGCGCCGAGCTCGCGGGCCCGCGCGGCAAAAGCCTCGGCCAGACCCTGGCCGTAGGGGGTTTTGTCGTGGATGACAAAGAGGCGCTGCTTCCTGAGTACCCGCACTGCGTACTCGGCGCCTACCGGGCCCTGCACGTCGTCGCGCCCGCAGATGCGGTTAACGTTCAGGTAGCCCCGGTCGGTGACACGGGGGTTGGTGTTGGCCGGGGAGACCATGGCCAGGTTGGTATCCTTGTAAATTTCCGAAGCGGCAATGGCCACACCGGAGTTGAGGTGCCCCACGATGGCCAGCAGGTCGGGGTCGTTAACGATCCGGCGGGCTACCGCCACGCCCACATCCGGGGTGGCCTGGTCGTCTTGCGGAGAGAACTGGAGCTGGAAGCCCAGTTGCTGAAAACGGGCCTGAGCGTCTTCGATGGCGATCTGGGTGCCCTGCGAGATAGCGGTACCCAGAGCCGACTGAGGCCCCGAGAGGGGCGAAACCGAAGCGATCTTGATCACGTTGGACTGGGCCGAGGCCACTCCAAGGGCCAACGCACCCAGTGCTATAACTGCGAGTTTTTTCATGCCGACTCCTCCTAAACCTTTTTTTAGCCTAAAGAACGGCTGGTTTATTCTACCTAACCCGTGCCGATCTGTGTCAATGAGGGTCATGGATTTTGTTCCAGCCAGATAAGAGGGTACACAATTTTGATTGGACTGCAACCCTGATCCAGGGCACGATTTGGTTTTTAAACCCACCGACGAACCTGCTGGCCCGGATTGTGGGCGCGCAATTGGGCCAATTTATCCACCCGTTGGTGGAATGGGGTTATCAGGAAGTAGAGGATAGTTGTACCAGATTCGGTTGGTTCGTCGCCGAATGGCGGCGAACCAACCCGACCGAAGTTATCTGCTTATTGGGGGGCGATACCGCCCATTGGAAGGGAGATACTTGTTTCGTCGACCGGAGGGAAGGGTGGGGTGTGATCTGTGATTCAGGTTGCCTGGTGTGGGGCATAATTCCAGTCTCTATAAGTCTTTCGATTCAGGGCTTTTTTTGAATCCGGAATCAGTATTCAGCCAGGTATTGATTCAGCTCCCACTGGTGTACCGATATGCGATAGGAGTCCCATTCGACGCGCTTGGCGTTCAGGAAATCTTTGTAGACCTGCTCTCCCAGGGCATTTCGAACGACCCGGTCTTTTTGCAGGGCCTCGAGGGCTTCGCGCAAGGTTCCGGGCATCTCACTGACCCGATATTTGCGCTTATCCCGCACCGAAAGTTCGTATACGTCGCGTTCGATGGGGGGTGGCGGGGTCAGATTGCTCTCGATGCCCTCGAGGCCCGCGCCCAGAATCACTGCCAGTGCCAGATAGGGGTTACAGGAGGGGTCGGGAAAGCGGAACTCCGCCCGGGTGCCCACCCCACGACGCTTGGGAACCCGAATCATGGCGCTGCGGTGCGAGACAGACCAGGCTACGCTGGTCGGGGCTTCGTAGCCAGGGGTCAGGCGCTTGTAGGAGTTGACCAGCGGGTTGGTGATAGCGGCCATGCCCTCGGCGTGTTCGAAGAGGCCGGCAATAAACTGCAGGGCGGTTTTGGAGAGCTGGTGCGGCCAGACCTCGAGCCTACCCCTGGGCTCAAAAAAAGCATTCTGTCCACCCTTGAACAGCGAAAGGTGAAAGTGCAGGCCCGAGCCGTTGATGCCGGCGATGGGTTTGGGCATGAAGGTGGCATGAAGCCCGTGGTTGATGGCAATCCGCTTGGCCACAAACTTGAAGGTGGTGAGGTGATCGGCTGTTTGCAGGGCATCGGAGTACTTGAGGTCTATTTCGTGCTGACCGGGGGCCCCCTCGTGGTGGGCTGCCTCGAGCGGCAGTCCCATTGCGACCAGCATATCGACCATGTCGCGCCGGGCTTGTTCGCCCCGGTCGGTTGGGGCGAGGTCGAAGTAGCCTGCACGGTCGTTGGTCTGGGTGCTGGGGCCACCGTCCGGACTGCGGTTGAACAGGAAGAATTCGACCTCACTGCCCACAAAAAAGTTGTCGAAACCTTTTTTCTGGGCTCGCTCGATTTGGCGCTTGAGTACCTGCCGGGGGTCGCCCTCAAAGGGCTTGCCATCGGGGTAGGCTATGTCGCAGATGAGGCGGGCTACAGGGCCTTTGGTGCTGGGCTCGAGCTCCCTGGGATAGATGACAAAGGTGTTATAGTCCGGCTTGAGCAGCATATCCGACTCTTCAACCTCGGTGCGGCCAAAACCCTCAATGGAGGAGCCATCGAACATGATCTCCCCATCCAGCGCTTTTTCGAACTGGTTCAGGGGAAGCTCGACGACCTTGTTGATGCCCAGAATATCGGTGAACTGTAAGCGCAAGAAGCGCACGTGGTTGTCTTTGAGTTCTTGCAGAATGTCCTGCTTGGTTCGTGCCATGGGTACAGCATACCGGTAGCGTTCAGGCTTGTGGCAGGTCTATTTGCTCAGGATGTGCGGATAAGCGAATACAGCTCGTATGACTGGCACAACATTCTGCTGGTTACGGCTGTGCGAAACCGAACACCGCGCAGGGCAGAGGGACTAAAGTTCCAGGTGTATTTGATCCAGATTAAGGGAATTTGTGATCCATCTCAGTCCTGGGTACGGTCGGGCCGCTATCATTGGGCCGTTTGAGGCGTTGCCTACAACGGATTTCAGGAGGAGACATGAAAAAGACTTTGTTGGCGCTACTGGTTTCGATGGGGATTGGCAGTGCAGCCTTTGCCGATGGTTTTTCCGTCACTGGCAACCTGCAGTTTTTGCCCGATTTCGGCCTGGTCGGCGGGCAATTCATCACACCCTACCGCAGCTACCGGGGCACCGCAGTCAACTACACCATCAACCTGACCGACAACATCGTGGCCGGAGCCAGCCTGCGGCCGGGCTTTTTTGCCGGTCAGTTTGTGCTGGCAAGCCGTGCTGGGCTTGTGGGGGTGGCTAAGCTGAATGAATCCAATGCGGGCTACGTGGAAGGGGCCATCCGCTTTGGCTCAAACCAGGTTATCCTGCCGGGCCCCTTTGGTTTCGATTTCGATGCCGGCGGCGAAATATTCATCACCCAGCGCATCGCCGATGCAGCGGTGCTGTATGGCGGTGCGGGCCTGGACGCAACCCTGCTGCTCTCCCCGGCAGTTTCGCTGAACGCTGCAGCCAATGCCTATGCGGGCTTGAAACTCGAGCTAACCCGCGAACTGAATGCCTATCTGGAGGGAGGGCTCCGTTATCCGTTTGGTCTCAGCCTGGGGTACGACGTAACCGCTTCGCTGTACTACAGCGTTATGCGTGGCCTGCGGCTGGGCTTGTACGGTGGATACGCCAACCCCAGCGGTGCCGCCGGCGCTTGGAAGCTGGGCATCGCGGGTGAATGGACGGAAAAACCCGAAACCCTGGGAACGCCCGGCAACTATCTGCCCTGAAGCGCTCTTCAAGAAATTTGCATTCAAGCCTCTCGTATGGGAGGCTTTTTGTTTTTCGGCATTCATGAAGCCTTGTGATTTTTCAACCTTACCGCTGGGTCATGCGGTAGACGGTTCCGCGGTGGTCAATCACATACAGCTCGCCGGCGGCGTCTTCGCCAAAGGAGCTAATGTTCAGGTTGGTTTGGAGTACCTCCCGGCTCTGCCAGCGGTCGCCCTGGGGGGTCGCGGCCCAGATACGACCGCTCACATAATCGGCGTAGAAATAGGTACCGCGAAAAGCCGGCATCGCACTGCCCCGGTAGCGGTAACCACCAGTGATGGAACGGCCCTGATCGTGGGTATAGGTCAACACAGGCATGACCAGCCCCTGGCGGTTGCAGTTTTGTGGGGGGTTGAAGCAGCGATCCCCTTCCATGATGCGCCAGCCGTAGTTCTCGCCCCCTTTGCTGCTGGCAGGTTGGAAGTGTACCTCTTCGACGGCATTCTGCCCCACGTCGGCAATCCACATGTCGCCGGTTTGGCGGTCGAAGCTAAAGCGCCAGGGGTTGCGCCAGCCATACGACCAGATTTCGTTGCGGCGTCCGGCCAGGACAGGGTTGTCGCCAGGGATGGCATAAGCCCGGTTTCCTTCGTTGCGGTTTACGTCGATGCGCAGAATTTTACCCAGCAAGGTGTCGAGCCGCTGCCCGGCGTTAATAGGGTCGCCACCTGCCCCTCCATCTCCCATGCCAATGTAAAGCATGTTATCCGGGCCGAAGGCAATCATGCCGCCGTTGTGGTTGGCATAGGGCTGTTCGATGGTGAGCAGAATCTGGGCGGATGCCACGTCGGCGCGGCTGCCATTGGCGCGGTAGCGGGCTATGACCGTACTGCCCTGACGGTTGGTGTAGTTGATGAAGAACAGCTGGTTTTGGCGGAAGCTGGGGTGGAAGGCCAGACCCAGCAGGCCGCGCTCGCCGCAGCAGGAAACCAGATTTGTCACATCGAGAAAGGGCTCGGCCAGCAGGCGCCCTTCCTGCAGGATACGGATGGTGCCACCCTGTTCGACGATAAACAGCCGTCCGGTGTCGTCGGGTGAATGGGTCAGAAACAGCGGACGACTCAGGTTGTTGGCCACCGGAACCAGCTGGATGCTTTGGGCCGAGGCCAGGCTCAGCAACAAGAGGACAGACCAGGCAAACGCTCGCATGGCCACAGTGTAGCCAGGCCGAGCCTGAGTCCGATGTGTGTGGGCTACAAGTTGGCTGGCCGCAAGCGCAGGATTTGTCCCTGGTCGGTGGAGAGGTAAAGCAGCCCATCGGGGCCCATGGCCAGGTCTCGCAGGCGCCCGTGCTGGTTGTTGATGATGATTTCTTCCCTGGTGATTTGCTCGCCGCTGAGTTCCAACCGGTACAGTCGCCCGGTCTTGAGGGTCACAAAGAACAAATTCCCTCTCCACTGCGGAAAGATATTCCCGGTATAGAAAGCCAGATTGCTGGGGGCAATGGTGGGTTCGTTGCCACCGGCATACTCGCGCAGCGCAGGCCGATAGCTCTCGCGCAGGTCGGCTCCGGTGCAGTTGAAGGTGATACGGTCGGCGGCAACCTCGAGCACCGTGCCCCAGGGCTGGGTTCCGCTGCAACGGGGCCAGCCGTAGTTTTTGCCTCGGTAGATGATGTTGAGCTCATCCCGGGTGTTGGGGCCGTGCTCGGTCGACCACAAGAGACCGGTGCCGGGCTGGAAGGCCAGCCCCTGGGGGTTGCGGTGCCCCAGGCTCCAGATGGCCCTAGCCGCCCCGGTGGTCTGGTGGTAAAAGGGGTTGTCGGGAGGAATGCTGCCATCGGGGTTGATGCGGAAAATTTTGCCCGCAAGTAGCCTCAAGCTCTGGGCCTTGGCTGCAAAGCCGAACTCGCCGGGCACGTTGGAGGGAGCATCGCCGGCATCGCCCATCGAGACATAGAGCTTGCCATCGGGGCCCCACACCACCCGGCAGCCGTTGTGGTTCCACCAGCCCAGCATATCGTCGAGCAGAACTTTCTCGTCGGTCAGGCGGTTTCCCGATAAAGTGAAGCTCGAGAGCCGGTTACGGCGGTTGTTTTCGCTCTGGATGCCCTCTTTCCAGTAGGAGTAGCAGATGTATAGCCTGCTGTTACGGGCAAAGCCAGGGTCGAGCTCGAGGCCCATCACCCCACCCTCGCCCTCGTCGCGCACGGCTGCTTCTCCTTCGTAGAAGGCGACCCGACCGGTACGCAGGTCCAGTGCGCCCACGCCCACAGTGGCCCTGTCTCGCTGGGTAAAAAACAGGCGCCCATCGGGGGCAAATCGCAGGCTCCAGGGTACCCCCAGGTTGCGGGCTACCTCTTCGACCCGGAAAGTGGGTTGGGGCTGTGCCCAGGCAAAACTGAACAAAAATAGCAAACCCAGCAAGCGCATGGCTGCAGCATAAATGGGCAGATATGAGGAAAGTGGGTGCAGGACAGTATATGTTTTAGTTTACGCTGTGCAACGTGTGAGTCACGGACTCGGCTAGGGCAGGTCTTCCAGGCGCCAGACCTGGCCCCCAAACAGGCTTATTACGTATAGCTCCCCCTGCTCGTCCTCCCCAAAAGAGGCCAGGCCGTTACCTGCCGAAGTAACCTCGGTTTTGCGGGTCCAGGCTCCATTGACCAGCCGCAGGCTCCAGAGGTTGCCGGTGCCAAAGTCGGTGAAGAAGTAGCGGCCCTGCATGCGTGGAAAGCGCGAGCCCCGGTACATGTAGCCGCCGGTTACCGAGTAGCCATCGCTGCGCCCATAGGCATGGACGGGCCGGGTCAGGCTGCTGCTACTGCAACCGGGGGCGATGCTGTTGTCGTAGCAGGCGGTACCCTCCATGATCTTCCAGCCATAGTTGAGGCCCTTGCCGCCGCCAGTACCCAGGCTGATTTCTTCCTGGCTACCCTGGCCCACATCGCCAATCCAGAGGTCGCCGGTTTGCCGGTCGAAGCTAGCGCGCCAGGGGTTGCGCAGGCCGTAGGCCCAGATTTCCGAAACCCGCCCGCCCAGGCTGGGGTTATCGGCGGGAATGCGGTAGTTCCGACCCTGTTCGGTACCGTTTACATCAATCCGCAGCACCTTGCCCAACAGGTGCCTACTCCCGCTCTGGGCCTCGAGGCGCTGGGCGTAGTTTTGCGGGTCGCCGCCCGAGCCGCCATCCCCCAGGGGAATGTATAGCATCCCATCGGGGCCAAAGCCCAGCCAGCCAGCGTTGTGATTGTCGTAGGGCTGGTCGATGGTGAGCACGATCTGCTCGGAGTTCGGGTCGGCTAGCTTGGTGCTGCGGTTGGCAGAGTAGCGGGCAATTACAGTATCGCCGGCGCCATTGGTGTAGTTCACATAGAAATAACCGTTGTTGCGGTAGCTGGGGTGAAAGGCCAGGCCCAGCAAACCCTGTTCGCCTCCCTTGGAGGTCTTGCTGGAGATATCGAGGAAGGCCTGTGGGCGCAGCGTGCCACCCTCAATCAGCCGGATGCGCCCGGCCTTCTCTACCACGTACAGATCGCCGCTGCCATCCCCGGCGTGGGTCAGGTAGAGCGGCTGGGTCAGACCCGTAGAGACCACCGGCACCAGGCGAATCTGGGGTTCGCCGGAAGGGGAAGGGTTGGCGGAAGGGGTGGTGACGCTGCGCTCGACCCCGCTGCTTGTACCCGCGTTGTTAACGGCCTTAACCCGGTAAGTGTAGGCCGTATTGGCGGTGAGGCCGGTGTCGTTGTAGGAAGTGCCCGTGAGATTGTTGCCGCCAATAGCCGTGAAACTGCCGCTACCGCTGCGGCGCTCGAGGCTATAGCGGGCAGCCCCCTCCGAAGCCGACCAGCTCAGGCTCACGCTGCTGGGCGAGGTGGCAGTGGCACTGAACTGAGCGGGGTTGGGCGGGGCCTGGGTAGGGGAGGGTGGACTGGGGGGATTCAGGTTGGAGTCCTGGCAACTTGCCAGCACCAACAACAAACTGGCCAGTGGATACCGCATAAAGCCTCCTTACCGAAAACCGAGCAGAAGCTCGAGGTTCACGTCTTCAAGCCTATGGAGGCCACCTGAGGGCTTTCTTAAAAAGCCTTCAAAGCGTGCAGAGACTTTTCTTGCTTACAGACCTGATTGTTCTGTATGGTCAATTCATGGGACGCACGGCCTGAAAAAAGCCAATCCCAGGCTCGGCCTGGATGCTGATTCGTGTACGTACCTCTGCTACTGGGCAGAGTTGTTTGAACGGCGAGGACAATGTGCAGGGGGTAAAGGTTTCATAGCAGAAACCCAGCCGGCTGGATTAGTTCTGTGGAACCAGGCGCAAAACTCGCCCTGAATCCGTGGAGAGGTAAATCAGCCCATCGGGCCCGGTGGCGATATCGCGCAAGCGCCCAAAACCAGGATGGGGGCCGCTGTTGGTATCAATCAAGATTTCCTCCTGGGCGACCGACTCCCCATTCAAAACCAGCCGGTATAGCCTTCCGGTTCTGAGGGTGACAAAGAAAAGGTTGTTGCGCCAGGCGGTAAACACGTTGCCGGTGTAGAACATCATGTCGCTGGGCGCGATGGTGTCGCTGGTGGTGTAATGCTTGATGGCGGGCTGGTAGTTGCTGATGCTGGGGCAAGGGTCGGTGCCCATGCAGTTGGGCCAGCCATAGTTCTTACCTTTTTTGATGATGTTGAGTTCGTCCTTCACCTCGGGTCCATGCTCGGTGGACCACAAGAGACCGGTGCCGGGTTGGAAGGCCAGCCCCTGGGGATTGCGGTGCCCCAGCGTCCAGACGGGACTTCCGGGGAAGGGGTTATCGCTGGGAATCGAGCCATCGGGGTTGATGCGGAAGATTTTGCCAGCCAGTTCAGACAGGTTTTGTGCGGCTGGCTGATCCTGGGCATCCCCCATCGAAAAATAGAGCTTGCCATCGGGGCCCCAGACCACCCGGCAGCCGTTGTGGGTAGATGCGCCACGCATATTGTCCAGCAAGACCAGTTCATTGGTCAGAGAACCGCCGGAAATTTCGAAGCGCGAAAGCCGGTTGCGTGGGCCGCCACTGGAAATGGAGTAGCAGATGTAGACCCGGTTGTTGCTGGCGAAGTTGGGGTCTAGCTCCATGCCCAGAATGCCGCCTTCGCCATCATCGCGCACCGCCGAGGTACCGTTGTAGTGGGTGAGGTTCCCGGTGCTAAGATCCAGGGCACTCACACGAATCTGGCTCAGATCCCGATTGGTAAAGAGCAGGCGACCATCGGGCGCAAAGTTGAGGCTCCAGGGGACACCCCCCAGTCCGCTCTTAACTTCCTCTACCCTGAAGCGGGTAGGGCCGGGGGACGTGTCGTTGTTCTGACAGCTGACCAGGCCGAGGGCTAGCAATGCAGCAAGCAAAATTGATCTCATGGGGTCTCCTGGGTTTGGATTTGGACAAAAGGCTTCGATTGCACTCGAGCTTTAACCTAAGCCGAACCTCTGAGTACTTTCTGAAATAGCCTTCAACCGTTCAAAACCGGAGTGGCCTGATGGATGGTTGACCTTGGACAGTTATAGAATGGCGGGGTAAGGAAAGCAGAGGAGGAATCATGCGCCGTAGAGATGTACTCAAAGCAGGTCTGGTTGGTGGAGCTGCCCTGGCAGGTCTAACCCGCGCCCAAAATGGTGGCAACTTCACCATGACCATCGTCCACATCAACGACACCCACGCCCGGCTCGAGCCCACCGGCGGCTTGACCCTGGGGGGGCAGCAGAACCAGCGCCTGGGGGGTTTTGCCCGGGTGATCTCCTGGTTCGACCGCTTGCGAGGCACCGCGACCAACCCTTTGTTCCTGCACGCCGGGGACGTGTTCCAGGGAACCCTGTACTTCAACCAGTACCAGGGGTTGGCCGACCGCTACTTCTTGCACCGCATGGGCATCCGGGCCATGGCCCCCGGCAACCACGAGTACAATCTGGGGCCCGATGGTCTGGCCAACTTCCTGAATGGGGTGCGCTTTCCGGTGGTCTCGGCCAATACCGATGTCTCGAGGGAACCCAAGCTGGCAGGCCGCATCCGACCGTATGCGGTCGTGAGCGTGGGTGGTCAGCGGGTGGGCATTATTGGCCTGACCACCCCCGAGACCACCATTCTCTCGAGTCCCGGCCCCAACGTGCGCTTTACCGACCCGGTTCCGGCCACCCAGCAGGCGGTGGTGGAACTGCTGGCACGCGGCGTCAAGAACATCGTGGTGCTCTCGCACCTGGGCTACTTGCAAGACCAGGAACTGGCCCGCAAGGTCACCGGCGTACAGGTGATTGTGGGGGGCCACAGCCACACCCTGCTGGGCCAGACCCCCTTCCCCGAGCTGCGCCCTGGTGGGGCCTACCCCACCATCGTCAAGAACCCGGAAAACAAGGACGTTCTGGTGGTGCAGGCCTGGGAGTGGGCCAAGGTGGTGGGCCGCTTGCAGGTTACCTTCAACGCCCAGGGTGAACTGGTGGCCCACCAGGGCCAGGTCATCCCGATGAGCGCCAACCTGCCCGAGGATCGCTTTGCGCTGGATGCCATAACCGCCTATGGCCTGCCCATTGCTGCACTGCGGGCCCAGGTGATTTCCAGGGCTGCCGTGGTCCTCAACGGCGAACGTAACGATGTGCGCCGGCGTAGAGACAAACTGGCCAACCTGATTGCCGATGCCATGCTGTGGAAAACCCGCCAGGCCGGAGCCACCATCGCCCTGCAAAACGGTGGGGGTATCCGAGCCACGATTCCCGCAGGCAACATCACGGTGGGGCAGGTCAACGAGGTACTGCCTTTTGGCAACACCCTTACGGTGCTCGAGCTCAAGGGCAGTGAGATTCTGGCTGCCTTGGAAAACGGTGTATCCCAGTGGGAACAGATTGCGGGCCGCTTCCTGTCGGGTGTGGCTGGCATCCGCTATACCTTCGATATGAGTCGTCCAGCCGGTAGCCGTGTGACCCAGGTCCAGGTTCAGACCCAAACCGGCTTCCAACCCCTCGACCCCAATGCCACCTACCGCGTCGTGACCAACAGCTTTACCGCTGTGGGGGGCGACGGCTTTACCTCCTTCCGCGATGCCAAAGGCTTCCGGGTAGACACCGGCTTTAGCGATGCCGAAGTGCTGATAGAGTATCTGCGCACCCAGCCCTCCTGGGAACCTCGACTGGAAAACCGCATTACCATCCTCAACGAACCCAGGGGCCAGCGCTGGGAGGGGCCTTTCTACTCGGATCGCTTCTTGCGGGTGGGTGTGTAGACCCAGTGAAAAACCCCCGCGTGCTGCGGGGGTTTTTGTGGGATCGTTGCTTCAGGCGGCTTCTTTGGAGAGGCGCTCCAGACCACCGGGGTTTTCCAGCACCAGCTTGCCGTAGCCCGAGCGGATGTAACCCTCGCGGGTCAGCTCGCCGATTACTTTGGTTACCGTCTCACGCACCGAACCCACTGCCGAGGCAATTTCGTCGTGGGTGGCCTTAACCCCTACCCGCCCGTTCTTCTCGGTGTAGGCCACCGGTGTGCGGGAAAGGTCGAGCAGGGTAGCTGCGATGCGGTTCTTGAGACGCTGTCCGGAGATACGCTGGATGGTCTGGTAGGTTTGGGCGAGGGCTTTGACCAGGCCCTGTACCAGGCTGGCCATTTCCTGCGCCGATAGCTGGGCGGGCGCGAGGGCGTCTACCTTGGTTTCGGTAACGGCCTCGGCAAAGTAAGTGCGCTGAGCGGAAGAAATAACCTCCTCGCCGAAATACTCGCCAGGACGCACAAAACGCAAAGTTAGAGCATTGCCCTCGTCGTCTACGCTCTGGAGTCGCACCAGACCTTCCCGAACCCGGTAGAGCTGATCCTTGGAGCTGGGCTCTCCGGGATAGAGAATGATCTCGCCAGGATCGAAGGTTAGGGTGTCTAGGATGCTGGTTTGCATGTCTTCATCACTCCTCACAACCGACTATAGCAGGACAGGGTGATTTTGTAAACATTCATGTTGATTTATTTGAAGTAAGTGAGGACACATTTGGAAAGATGTGTGATACTGGCTTGATATCCAGCTTTACGCGAGGGAAAGGCAGGTTGGATGTGGGCCATCTTCACCACCAGCCACGGCGTTTCATCCAAAGGGCCAGCCCGCCGCCGATGATGAAGAGCCCTCCCCAGAAAAATATCCGTCCGCTAGCCCACTGGTACTCGCTAAAGGCCTCGAAATTGGTGCCGTAGATTCCGGCCCACAGGGTCATGGGCAAAAACAGCACCGAGATCACCGTAAGGGCCTGAACCACCCGGTTGAGCCGGTTGTTCTGGGCCGAAAGATGGACTTCCAGCACGTTGGATAGCTCATCTCGAGCTGCGTCCAGGCCCTCGTAGACCCGGCCCATGCGGTCGGTGAGGTCGCGGAACAAATAGGCTTCTGTGCCCAGCAGCGGCAGGCGCTCGAGATGCAACAGTGCCTCTCGGGCTTGCGAGGCCAGCCGACGGATGCGCAACACCTCACGGCGGGCCGAGAAAACCCGCCGAGGTGTCTCGGAGCCGTTTTCACCGTTCATGGCCAGCTCTTCGAGGTCTTCGACCCGGTCGGTCAGAGCATCGGTGTACTCAAAGAAGGTCTGTACACCCTGATCCAGCAAGCGCTGCCACAGACGCAGACAGGCCCCCCCACGGAAGCCATTCCAGATGTGCTCGAGGTAGTCAACTGGCTCGTTGCGGTACGTCAGCAGCACCTGGGTTTCGGGGAAGTAAAAATACGAGACCCGCTCGGTACGGCTGTGGGGGTTTCCAGGCGTCTCGAGGGTGCGAAAGATGAGAAAGAGGTGCCGGGGATACTCCTCGAAGCGGCTCCAGTGACCGATTTCCTGAGCGTCGGCCAGGGCCAGGGGGTTGAGGGGGTATTGGGCTTGCAGCGGTTCGTGTTCTTCGGGGGTGGGGGTTTCGACATCGACCCAAACCTGGGCTTGTATGGGGCCACAAGTCATGCCATCGGCGAGTTGTTTGGCCCGAATCATCGCATATAGCTTATCGCCTGTACCCGATTAGCCGCAAAAACAAGGTTTGCTATCGGCTGTTTTCCGCAATCCACTCGAGGTAGCTGCTGAGCCCCGCCTCGATTTTGTGAGCGATAATCTCGGGTACCTCGTAGGGATGCAGTTCTCTGATGCGGGTTTCCAGGGCCGTGTAGCGTTCCAGTGTGGTTTTGATGAACAGCAGGTGCTCGCTGTTTTGCTGCACCTCGCCCTGCCAGCGATAAACCGATGTGACACCCGGCAGCAGGCTGACACAAGCAGCCAGGCCTTCATGCACGATCGTTCGCGCGATTCGCTGGCCGGTTTCGGCATTGGGCACAGTACTCCATACGGTCAGGTACATGGCTTCCAAGGTACACGATGGCCCCCCGGATAAGCGAGGGGCAAAAGCAAGCTCGAAGCAAGGCGCAAGCCGCATGCCAGGGGCCCTTTTCGGTTCAGGTCTGGAGCTCTAGCAATGAGTAATTGGCCAGGCATCAGGGGTTTTTATGGCCCAGCAACCGTCTATGCGGCATTCCTGATTTCTGGCGCCGCTGCGCTTGAATTCCAGTTTTGCTCCCAACCGCCTGGTGCCTGCTGAAGGCCCAGCGGGGCATGAGTCCAGTAAAGAGCCCGCCAACACGCCGTACCCCTACAACGCCAACGACTGTATGGCCAGACGGGCGGCTGCCAGATCCCACAGGGCATGGCCCACGCTCTTGAACAACACGATGTCCGCTGGGGGTCTGGGCTGCTCCAGGGCCCAGGCCAACGACCTGACCTTGCTCCAATCCACCTGGGCCTGTAGCAGATCGCCCGCTTCCGAGCGCGCCCCCTCGAGGGTGTCGACATAGAGCTGGGCCTGGCGCACCAGTTCGGGCGCGACTTCGGCCATGTCGGGACGGTAGGCTCCAACCGCCGCAATGAATGCACCTGGAGGAGCCTCGAAGAGCAGTGGGGACTGGCTCGACGTGGCACAGACGATGAGGGCAGCTTCGTTCAGGGCAGGTTTTAGCTCGGAGATGGCCTGGCCCAGCATTCGGCGCTGGCGGGCATAGGAGGCCAGCGCCTCGGCGTGCTCGAGGCTCCTTGAGTACACGTACACCTTGTCGGTTCCCAGGCCTTCCTGAAAGGCCTCCAGATGGCTTTTGCCCTGGGTTCCCGCCCCGATAATCAAGAGCGGCCCCGCCGGATTGGCTGCCAGGGTTTGTGCCGCCAGCAGCGAAACCGCAGCAGTTCGGCGGGCGAAACCGCTGCCGTTCGGCGGGCTGTGACCACCGAGCCATCCAGGAGGGCCAGGCGTTCACCCGTTTTGGTGCGCATCACCCAGACCTCGGCCCGCACACTGGGGTGCTCCTGGGGGTGTACAGTGACCAGCTTGGTTACAGTAACAGAAGGGTCAGCCGCAGGCATCAGCAACAGCGTTGCGCCACCTGTTAGTGGAACGACCAGCCGTTCGGGTGCGGTAACCAGTCCCTCGGCGTGCTCGGCCAACACCTGAGCAATGGACTTCGCCAGCGCCGGGTAGGGGAGAAGAGCGGCGGTTTCCTCTGCAGAGAGAATTCGCATACGCCCAGCCTACTCCGAAAATCGTACATGTGGGGCTGGACGGCTTTTTGGCTTACCCCCTTGACGCCTAAACAAAGCAGCAAGCGATCTTGCCATCCTGACCGCCTGCTGGCCAAACCGCTCTCATACCTGATACCTGATTCGAATACATAGTCTTTCAATCCAAAAATTTTCAGAGGCCTGATTGCGCCGCGCGCGGCGCCACTTGAATCCTCGAGCACACCCCACCCCACCCTTCGGTCGGCGAAGCAAGCGTCTTGCTACACACCCCACCCCTCGCTGCGCACCCCACCCGTCGCTACGCTCCGCGAAGCAAGCGTCTCCCTTCGGTCGGCGAAACAAGCATCTCGGCGAAGCAAGCGTCTCCCTTCCAAGGGGCGGTATCGCCCTCCGCTACGCGGAAACCTCCGGTCGGCGAAGCAAGCGTATCCCTTCGGTCGGGTTAGTTCGCCGCCATACGGAGACGAACTAACCGAATCTGGTATAAGTGGGTTGCGAGGCCAGGACACGAACAAAGTCGCCTACCTGGATCACCCCGCCCTGAAGCACCCTGGCATACAGGCCCCTCTTGTCCAAAAGTACCTTGGGTAAGCGAAGGTCGAACACTGAGAGGGAGTTGCAGACCGTGCAGACCCTGGTTAGCTCGAGCAATACAGTTCCCACCTGAAGGCAGACTCCAGGCTCGAGCTGGTGAAGATCGAAGTCCACCAGAAGGTTTTCGCCCAGCGCGCCCCTGGGCAGCTCAATTCCCGCCTTTTGGGCCAGGGTATAAGCAGGCAGACCAGCCACCAGTACTGCCTGGTCGGGATGCTTACCAAAGTGCCGATCACCTTCCACGCCTTTGCCAGCGACCAGGACAGCCCTGTGAATGGCTGGCTTGGGCAGGCTCGAGCCTACTCCAGCGTGGAGTGAAACAATCTGGGGCATGTTTAGCGGGTGGGGATACCTAGCTGCTGGCGGGCCTGGTAGACCTGCTGAGCGCTCAGGTTTTTGCCCCGCTGGACCTGAACATCCGCAGCGGTGAAAGGCTGCTGCCCTTGAGGAAAGCTATTGCCCCACTGGGTGGCGATGTGGTTTAAAACGGCCGCAATCTCGGCATCGCTGAGCTGGGGGTAAGCCGGCATCAGGCCGTTGTAGTTGTTGCCCCGCACGGTGATGGGTCCCTGCAAGCCAAAGAGCACAGCCTGGATGAGCCAGTCGCGTCCCCCAGACACGCCCAGAATTTGGGGGATGTGGCCTGCCAGCGGCGGAAAGGTGCCCGAGATACCGGCTCCACTGGCCTGGTGGCAGCCCACACAATTGTTATAAACCTGGGCTCCACTTATGCTGGCGCTGGGAGCTGGAGCGGGCTGGGCTGGGGTAGCGGCAGCGCCAGGGCTCAGGCGGGTAGCCAGGTAATCGAGAATTTGTGCACGTTCCTCGGGTGTCACCCGCAGGCCGTAGCCTTGCATCTCGCTAATCAGGCTGTCCCAGCGATCGCGGGTTTGTCGTTCGCGGGTTACAAAGCCAATCTCGTGGCAGGTCTGGCACTTCTGCAGCACCAGCTCCCTTCCCTGCCCCTCTGGCAGCGCATTTTGACCTAGCCCCAGCCAGGAGCCCAGCAGGGCTGCGCCCATCACCATTGCAATCCAGTACCTCTTCTTCATCTTTTTGACCTCTGGCAAAAGCAGAGCTGGGCATCACCCAGCCCGCTTTCTGTATCTCCGATTCAAGCTTCGGTAAGTGTAGCCCGGCTCAAGTGACCTTGAACTTGACCCGCATCACACCGTTCCACTCGTAGCCACGCTCGTTCCACCAGACGTTGCCGTCCAGAGGCTGGGTACGGCCCAGCGTGTCGGTAGCACGGGCCATCACCTCGTAGTCGCCAGGGGCCAGCAGCTGGGGCGAGACCCAGCGGTACCAGCCGAACTTGCCTTCGTTGCCTTCGATAATGGCTTTGCGCCAGGTGGTTCCGCCATTCACCGAGACTTCCACCGACTCGACGGGAGCCAAGCCGTCGTTCCAGGCTACCCCGCGAATTTCCACCCGGCGGCCCCTCACGCTGGCTCCCGCCAGCGGAGAGAGGATGAAAGAGTTGATGTTGGCTCCCCAGTTGGGGCGGGAGTTATCCAGGGTGTAGTTGAAGCGACTGCCCGGTTGGGTGGGCAGAATGGGGGTGTTCCAACCTGGAAGCACCGGAACCCGGTAGCGGGGCACCTGTTCGTTACCGGAGCTTTCGCTGGCGGTAAAATCGAGCTTGACGATCCACTTTACGTTGGCTGTACCGAAGGTGCCGGCGGCCACCAGCCGCACCGGGCCTCCGTGCACAGCCGGCAAAGGCTCACCGTTCATGCCCAGGGCCAGCATGGCGCTGTTGTAGTCCAAGACGCTGATGGGGAAGCTCTTTTCGTAGGGTTGGGCGCCGCCCTGGGTAGAGGCGTTCATGGTGATGAAGCGAGCGTTGTCGCGCAGCTTGACCCCCTTGGCCTCGAGCAGGGTCTTGAGGAGCACCCCCCGCCAGGTGACCTGGCCCACGCCGCCGTACGTCCAGGGGTTTCCCGAAGGCCGCGGGTTGAAGAAGGCCCGACCATTGCCCGAGCACTGCAGCACACTGGTGACCTCGGTCTGGGGGAGCCGGGAAAGTTCCTCCACGGTGATGCGGAATGGGGCGTCTACAAGCCCACCTACTTCCAGCACCCAGCCCGGCTGAACGTTGGGCTCGGTGGTGTTGAGGCCAGGAAGGTCGATGTTGTTGCGGATGAAAAGGTTGGCCTTGCTGGTGATGCGTTCGGAGCCCAGTAGCTCCAGCGTAGACTCCATCACTACCGGACGGCTGGAGAGCACCCGAAGGGCCGCGTTTTTACCGCGCACCACCTGGTCGGCGGTGGGCTGCTGCTGGGCCATGCCCAGCCCCACCAGGCCTGCTGCAGCGCCGGTAATGGCTGTTTTCTTCAGAAAGGTTCGGCGATCCATTTCTTCTGGGGACATTACATCGTCGTTATGCTCACTCATGTAAGCCTCCTTCTTGCTGACTGTACGAACAGCCTTCATTTTGTTAGCCCCTCGAGCTTTGGAGTGTGAGGTGCGACCACATTATACAGGAATTTACGGCATACCCAACAGAGGTATATAAGCATCCACTGATGCTATATTTTTTCAACTCTTGAGCGCTCTACGGCTCGGACGCCGCGCCGCCCAAAACGCCGGGCCAGCTCCAATTCGCCCATGACCAGCGCAGTGGGCCGCCCGTGGGGGCAGACCCAGGGTAGCTCGCACTGCGCCAGGGTATCCAGCA
>FWPV01002376.1_pt1 | contig 46560 bp, 38 predicted proteins | sample 2228371 | NCBI WGS metagenome assembly FWPV01 (sample SAMEA103939776, study PRJEB20133) | metagenome | reverse complement strand
CCATCAAGAAGGAATATATCCACAAAACCATCTCCATAAGTATCATAAGATTTCTTTTAACTAAGAGAAAAGAAGAGAAGAGAACCCTAGGGAGATTCTCCTATATCTTGCCACATTTCCTGATGATGTTAAATACACTTGGGGAATTTCTGGGCTCAGGTTTAAGATATTGAAATTTTACATACTTTTTGATAAGATAAATTGAAGTCAAACGAAATTTTTATCTCAGGAGGACAAGATGAATAAAGTATTTTGCTTTCTATTATTGCTTCTTCTGGTAATTGTCTCTATGTTTATCCTTTCAAGCTCATCACTAGCTCAAAATTTATATAAGACTACATATCCAAAAGCCAGGCTCTTTATGAAAAATGGGCAAATAATTCAAGGTGAACGTCTTGTAATGGATATGGAAACTGTAACATTGCGTATAAATGGAATTCCGCAAACCTTTCAAACTGATGATATTTCTAACATAATGGTTAAGAAGGGTTATGCAAATGATTTCGCTTTGTGTGGCGGTGGCGGATGTCTAGCTTTGTGCGCTTTTACGCTTGCTGTTAGCTATAAAGACCTTACTGACGATGTAGTCGAGGAGAATGAGCTTACTGTTGGACAATTTATCGCTGGTTCACTTATATGGGTCGCTATATTCGCAGGCGGAGGATATTTGATCGGCAACCTTATTGACGATTGGACACCTATTTATATTGCTTCGAGAGCGTCTGAATTTAACCATAGCAAATTAGCGTCATCAAAGGTTTATAATGGTGTACGATTGCCATTACTAATTGCATCGTTTTAAGGAGTTTTTCTGTGCTTAACATGTTTAAGAATTATCCAAATGTCAACGAAATTATCTCTTACTCTAAAAACCAAAAGGCTGGTTTTACCAATTTACATATTCACACGCCTTATTCGTTTTCTGCATTCAAAAATGTTGCAGAAGCAATTGAACTAGCTCATAATCAGAACGTCATAGTGCTTGGTATAAGTGATTTCAATACAACACAGGGATACGAAGAATTTACAAAAGAATGTCTGAAAGCAAAAATTTTCCCTGCCTATGGTATGGAGACCATTGCCTTATCTGTCGAAGACCAAAGATCAGGGAAAAGGTGGAATGATCCAAATAATCCCGGGAGAATATACTTCTGCGGAAAGGCTTTTCAATATCCATTAATATCAAATAAAAAAACACTTGATATATTAGCAAAAATAGCTAATGCGCTTGATGTTCAAGTTCGTCAGATGATCGTCAAACTAAATGACCATCTTAAAAAAGTTCTTCCAGAAATTCAGTTAGATTACGACTATATATTGAGAAATATGACAAACGGGACTGTAAGAGAACGTCATCTAGCAAAGGCTTTACAAAAGGAATTGATGAGAAAATTTCCTGATCTCAACGACAGGGCAAAAGCGATAAATGCCATATACGGAAAGGATAGTCAAATTGATATATCAAACGAAGCCCTTTTACAGGAGGAACTTAGATCAAATTTGCTAAAAGCAGGCAAAGTTGCATTCGTTGAAGAAAGCCCAGAAGCATATCTTGATCTAGATACAGCCAAAAACGTTATGTTAGATATGGGCGGAATTCCATGTTATCCTGTGCTTGTTGACGGCACAAAAGGGCAACCAACTGAGATTGAAAAAGACCCAGAATCACTGTGCGATATGTTAATTGAAAAAGGGATATACTGCGCTGAATTTATACCTGCAAGAAACGATATAAACATTCTAAAAAATTATGTATCGGTCTTTAAAAATAAAGGGATGGTGATAACTGCGGGGACAGAGCACAATACGCCAATTATGGAGCCCATCTATCCACGATGCAAAGGGAATATCCCACTTGATGATTTTCTAAAAGAAACCTTTTGGAAGGGTGCTTGCGTTATATCCGCCCATCAATACCTTGTAAGCAAAGGACTTATGGGATATGTGGACTCATTGGGCAATAGAACCGATATAGACATAGAAAAGCTAGAGTCCATCGGTGAAGGCGTTATCTTGTATTATTTATCAAAATAAGGTTTAATAAAACTAGACTGAATGGCTGATCCGTAAGTTAAATTGAAGACTTATCTTATGATTAGTCAATCACAGGTTATAAAATAATAACGGAGGAATAAATGGCTTCTAAATACGACTGGAAAGAAATAAATTGGCAAGACGTAAAGGATGATCTCGATAAAATTGTTATTTTGTCAAGATATTATGGCAGTGATCCGGATTTCGTTTTGGCAGGTGGTGGTAATACTTCCGTCAAAACTGATGATGTTTTATATATAAAAGCAAGTGGAATCCCTCTTGGCGATATAACAAAGGAAGGCTTTATCGCCCTATCTCGTAAAAAGGTCAGACAGATACTCTCGGAACACTATGACAAAGACCCAATAAAACGAGAAGAACAAGTCAAAGAGAAATTGCTAGATGCCAAAATTGATAAAGAAAGCAGTGCTAGACCATCTGTTGAGACTATGTTGCATGAGTCAATCAGATACAAGTTTATAGTCCATACGCATCCGCACTTAATAAACGGCTTGACATGTGGCAAGGATGGGAAAGACATCGCTAAAAAATTGTTCGGCGATAATATGCTTTGGATTGACTATACAGACCCTGGATATACACTAGCTAAAAAAGTCCAAAACGCAATCGTTAAATATAGACCAGATCATAATAACATTGATCCTGAAATTATCTTGATCCAAAATCACGGTATTTTTGTCAATTCCGACGACGTAGAGAGAATAAAAGCATTGACAGATCAAGTAGTTGAAAAAATCAACGAATATATAAGCAAGAAAAGTCCAAAATCTATATTCGGTTCTCGTGACAAAAGATTTCCAGAGATACCAACTGATAAAAGGAAGATCAACGAAATATCGCCAGCACTCAGAGCAATATTTAAGAGTGATGAAGGCTATCCAATTGTTACTTACAGCGATTCGTCGCTAGTTATGGACCTTGTTTGTTCTGAAAATGGCGAAGAATTAACAAATTCCGGGGCTTTTTCTCCTGATCAAATAGTGTATTGCAAAAGAATGCCTCTATGGATAAATACAAAATCATCTGACGAGGACACTGACAGTATAATCGTTAGAACAAAGTCACTTGCAGAAAAATTTGTGAAGAAATACGGTTATCGTCCAAAGGTAGTTTTAATTCAGGGACTTGGTATGTTTTGTATTGGCGACAGAAAGCGTGATGCTGACAATTCAAAAATAGTATATGAGGATTCAATAAAGGTTTTAAAATGGTCATCATCATTTGGCGGACCACACTTCTTAAATGATAGACAGGCGAAGTTTATTGACGAATGGGAAGTTGAAAGTTATCGCAGAAAGATCGCATCAGGATCATCAGTTAAAGGACGCGTTAAAGGTAAAATTGCAGTTGTAACCGGCGCTGCTCAAGGTTTTGGTGAAGGAATATCCAGAAGTCTTGCTAGCGAAGGTGCTTATGTTATCTTGGCTGATCTAAACTTGAAAGGGGCTCAAGATGTTGCCGATTCTTTAAATATGCAATATGGAAATGGCACTGCATTTGCGGTTAAGGTTGACGTGACTGACGAACTTTCCGTCGTCAATATGATAAACGAGATCGTCAGAGAATATGGCGGAATTGATGTTTTTATAAGTAACGCGGGGGTCGTCAAGTCTGGAAGCGTCAAAGTTATGGAATTGAAAGATTTTGAGTTTGTCACAAAAGTTAATTATATAGGTTATTTCTTGGTCGTCAAGCACGCTTCGCCAATAATGTCAGCACAGCATAAACACGACAAATCATACCTATCAGATATCATACAGATAAACTCAAAATCAGGCTTACAGGGAAGCAACAAAAATGCAGCTTACGCTGGAAGCAAGTTTGGAGGGATCGGTCTGACACAAAGTTTTGCTTTGGAACTTGTTGAAGACGGCATTAAAGTCAATGCGGTATGTCCCGGTAATTTCCTTGATGGTCCATTGTGGTCTGATCCTGAGAAAGGTCTTTTTGTGCAGTATCTAAAGGCAGGGAAGGTCCCTGGAGCTAAGACAATAGAGGATGTAAGACGTTTTTATGAGTCAAAAGTCCCGATGGGCAGAGGTTGCACTGTCCCAGATGTTATGCACACAATATATTACCTCATAGATCAACCTTACGAAACGGGTCAAGCGATTACGATAACAGGCGGTCAATTAATGAGATAAATTCTGACTTTTTTTCATCCCTTTTAGCCTGATGTTTTGGCATTTGTCCAAACATTTTTAAGCCAAATTTGGGGATTTTTCGCTTTTATAGAGAATAAACTAATTGGACTACAAATGGTAGAATATTTATGAGCAGAGTCCTAATATTAGATTGTAAAGATTACAATTATGTCGATGAAAATATAGACACAATATTCTCCGCTTTTCCAAGAGAATGGAATGGTAAAAGTGTTTTGGTAAAGCCTAATATGCTTAATGGACGGGCTCCTGAATTAGGCAATACAACACATCCAAGCATAGTCAGATCAGTGACAAAATGGCTTATCAATGCAGGGGCAAACGTCATAGTTGGTGATAATCCCGGCACAAGCGGTGCGAATGCAAATGAAAGATGTGCAGAAGGGTCAGGCATAGCTGATGCTTCATTAGGTCGTTATAGAAATTTATCACAAGAACCGTTATCAATAGAGATTAAATCCAGATGGACAAATAAAGTCGTTATATCAAAGTCAATATTAGATGTAGATTACCTGATCTCTTTGCCGAAATTTAAGACACACAGTCTAACACAGATCACTGGTGCCATCAAAAACTCATTTGGCTTTCTTATCGGAGGTGACAAAGGTAGAATTCACGCGGTAACGGGAAGTTATAAGAACTTTGTTGAGGCAATGGTTGATATTTATCAAATTCGCATACCTGATCTCGTAATTATGGATGCCATTATCGGTATGGAGGGCAACGGTCCATCCAGTGGGAATTTAAGGTATATTGGCAAGATCATTGCCTCTGATAACGGAGTCGCAGTTGACTCAGTAATGACCTATATGATGGGCAAAGACCCAAACAAGTTATATATGACAAAACTTGCCAGACAAAGAGGACTTGGCGAAACTGACATATCAAAGATGCAGATAATCGGTAGTTTAGATGTGATAGATAATTTTAAAATGCCGTCCACTTTTCTTTCGCAGTTTGCGGGCAGGGTATACAACAATAGATTACTTAGATCTATTATATGGTTAAAGCCATTCATACTTGAAAATAAATGCAAGGGTTGTAATGTATGTGTTGATAACTGCCCAACTAATGCTATGTCAATGAAAGGCGATTGTCCTTCAATTAACCGTAAGATATGTATACGATGCTATTGTTGTCAAGAACTTTGTCCAAACGATGCGATAGAGTTAAAGCGTTTTTGAAAAGTGAGGGAATGAACATGAACAAGAAAAAAACCATAAAAAATGGTGCAGTAGCAGCAGGGAGATCAGGATCAGAGTCAGCAGGGATAAGCATACTGAGGTCCGGTGGCAATGCTATTGATGCTGGCGTTGCAAGTGTGCTTGCCCTGTCTGTTACCGATCACGATCAATTTTGCTTCGGCGGCGAAGTGCCAATGCTCATATATTCGTCAAAAGAAGATAAGGTCTTTGCAATAAGCGGTATGGGAACAGCACCTAAAAAAGCAAGTATTGATATGTTTATTGGCATGGATGCTATACCAGGGGAAGGTATATTGCCCGCAGCAGTGCCATCTGCTTTGGCTACCTGCATTTTGGCACTTGATAAATTTGGGACTATGAGTTTCGCAGAAGTTGTAGAACCAACGATTGAAATCCTTCAAAAAGGTGGTCAAGAATGGTTTCCAAGACTTAGAAACACACTAGATAGATTAATTGATGCAGAAAAATCTGAAAAAACTAGAACTGATGGATTAGAAGCTGTCAGAAAACTATTCTATGAGGGTGCTATCGCTGATGAGATCGTCAATTGGAATCAAGGCGAAGGTGGACTTTTCATAAAAGAGGACCTTGCTAATTATAAGGCACAAATAGAATCTCCTGTACATGGCACATATAGAGGTTATGACGTCTATAAATGTGGTTTTTGGACACAAGGACCATCATTTATACAAGCTTTGAATATACTCGAAGGATTTGAACTATCAAATATGTCTTGTGATGACCCTGAATATATTCATCTCGTCATAGAATCGCTCAAACTTGCCTTTGCTGATAGAGATGCATATTACGGAGATCACGAGTTTGTCTCTGCTTTAGAGGAAATTTTGCTATCAAAAGAATATGCAGAAAAACGTAGATCACTGATAGATAAAAATAAGGCATCTTTGACATATATACCCGGTGATCCTTGGAAAAATAGGGCATTAGGCAGGATTGAATACGGTAAACATGCATTTGTTGGGATGGTCAATGATACGACAACCTGCACAATTGGAGATCAATTCGGAAATATGTTCGTAGCTACTCCTAGTGGATGGGGATCAGGAGTAAAGCCGGGAAGCACTGGTGTTGTCCTTGGAACAAGATTACAGAGCTTTAACCTTTGGGAAGGTCATCCCAATATGATAAAGCCCGGGAAACGTCCGAGAATTACATTGACGCCTACTTTGATTATGAAAGATGGAAAGCCATTTATGACTATAAGCGTAGCGGGAGGAGACCAGCAAGATCAGACTGCATTACAGATATTCCTGAACGTCGTTGAATTTGGAATGACACCTCAGGAATCAGCAGATACGACAAGGTTTGGCACAAACCATTTGATAGGGTCATTTAGACAAACACCTGTCGCAGTCGGAAATATCGTTATTGAAGATACTGCAAAGGAGAAAACGATCAATATCCTGCAAGAAAAAGGTCATAAAGTTCAAAAAACTTCAGTGTTTCCATCTCAGGCAGTTGCTATTTTGTGGAAACAAGACGGTTCACTTGAGCCCGGCGGTGATCTGAGAAAAGACAAACATATAGCTGTTTGCTAGATGAGAATTGAAAAAACTAACTATGAAATCCTTTAAAAGGTGAAATGACAACCTGTCAGTTGTTATCTATTAAATTAGAAAGAGGTTATAATGAAGGCAGATATAATTCCGATGATCGTGGGCTTATTAGTGATGGTTTCAAGTTTGATCTCATTAAGAGTCGGACTTTCTGTCGCTATAATTGAGATAATACTAGGGGTAATAGCAGGTAACCTTGGGCTTGAAACAGAAGAATGGATGACATATTTGGCAAGTTTTGGTGGTATAATATTAACCTTTCTCGCAGGCACAGAGATTGATACCAAGCTTATGAAAGAGAAGTTCAAGGAAAGCTTTTTGATCGGGTTACTGTCATTTCTACTTCCATTTGTCGGTATTTCAGCATTTACATACTTCGTTACGAACTGGAGTATCAAAGCATCATTGATCGCCGGAGTTGCTTTATCTACGACCTCACTCGCAGTAGTCTACTCTGTCCTGGTAGAAACTGGTCTATCAAGGACAGAGATCGGCAAGATGCTTATGGCAGCGACGTTTATAACCGATATGGGAACTGCACTTGCGTTAAGTATACTTTTTGTCAAGCCTACACTTTATACTGCCATCTTCATTTCTATTTCGCTAAATGTAATATATTTTGCGGATAAATTTTCACATTATATGTTTACAAATCCAAGATGGAAGAACAAGGTTGTAGAACCTGAATTAAAATATATATTTATGTTACTTCTTGTTTTTATGTATTTTGCCAACTTAGGTGAAGGACATGCTGTTTTACCAGCATTTGCATTAGGTTTACTTATGTCAAGGCATTTTGGCGAAACGTCAGAGACCAAAGTCATAAAAAACAGGTTGAGAACAGTCGCATATGCCGTTATAACTCCGATTTTCTTTATTGTTGGTGGTTTAAGAGTTTCTTTACCTATGATCCTCTCTGCATTCGGTCTTTTCTGTATTCTCTTTGGAATGAAGATATTGACAAAATTCTTAGGTGTCTTCTTTCTTGCAAGGAAATATATCCCTAATGGCAGTATGTATACGACATTATTAATGAGCACAGGTCTTACTTTTGGCACTATATCGAGTGTATTCGGACTGAATTCAGGGTTTATAGATCAAGTGCAATACTCAATTTTGATCGGAGTCGTTCTTGCAAGTGCGGTTATCCCCACGTTTATTGCTCAGAAGTGGTTTATGCCCGTGCAAGATGAAGACCTGTTAGAAATGGGTAACGGCGAGGAATAGACATTAAATATATTTTATTCTTATCAGTCTTTTGATCCATTATAAATTTGCGGATTGCAAAATATCAAATAATGTATTTTGTCCTTTTATCTCAATTCTTTTGTCTCTTTTTATCTCCATAATTTTACCATCTGATCTCTTCAATTTAATGTTGCATAATATCATTTTGATATTTCCATTTTGATGAAATTTCGTTTCAATTTCTTAGCAAATGCGCGGCTGTTCTCGTTTTGTCAAAAGTACTCATACCATTTTGGAATTGGGCTAATGACAAAAGAGCTTTTATATTGTATACTAAATTGATGTTAAAACTTATAATATACAAGGTATTTATGTCTTGAAAAAATGTTGAAGAGGTAATATAAAAATGAAATTTGAACATATAATTGTAGACTCTAATAATCCGAAAGACCCTCACTGTAAGGCGGTTGCAGATATAGATGGCAATGGTTATGGTGGATTGATCGCAGCAAGCGCGAGTGGGGAAGGCTTGTTTTGGTATCGCTATCCCAATTGGACAAAACACAAGATCGCTGACGGTTCATTCACTACGGATATGGCTGTTGGCGATATTGACTGCGATGGATACATAGACGTTATAGTGCCTAGTTATGAAGGTCTGATCTGGTATCGCAATCCCAAAGGCAACGGAGGCGATCCCGCTAAGGACTTGTGGGAAGCGGTAAATATCAGTCCAGACGGCGCACGGATGCACGACGTAGAGGTCATTGACCTTGATTGCGATGGTAAGTTGGATATTATAACACGTCATCAATCTGGATTTGGCAAGATGATGGGAAACAAAATTCACATCTGGAAGCAAAATTCACCTAGATCATGGGAACATCGCACTTTTGATTGCCCTCACGGCGAAGGGCTAAAAGTAGCAGATTTGAACTGCGATGGATTCCCTGATATTATCATCGGAGGTCGCTGGTATGAAAACCCCGGCGATATATTGAATGGAATATGGAATGAACATCTATATATGCCTCCTGAATATTTTGATAAGAATTGGACCAAAGGCGATATATCAGTGCAAACTGGCGATCTGAACAATGATGGTAGAATTGATATAGTCCTCTCTCCTGCGGAAGGTTCTGGTCATCTATCTTGGTTCGAGGCTCCTGTTGATCCAAAAAATCATAATTGGATTGAACACATAATTGAGCCCGTTTACGATCATGCACACGCATTAGGCATCGCAGATATGGACAATGACGGTTCTTTGGATATTGTCGTTGCGAAAATGCACCAAGCGACAGCGCCGCAAGAAATAGCGATCTATCTCAATCAGGATAACGCAAGGTCGTGGCGAAAATATGTTGTCTCAACATCTGGTTCACATAACATTGTATTGTTTGATGTTGACGGCAATGGAAGGATTGACATTTTTGGTGCAAACTGGAACAATAACTCGTCAACAAAGGGCGCACTTGAGTTATGGCTTAACTACGGAGAAGAGAGATGAACATCGTCAGAGTAGGAAATATAAAGATCATTTTAGATGAAATCGCCCAATGGAATAACCTATTCAAGCGATATGATGGTTGGACAGGAGCAGATGGTATATATGCCATACCATTGTCGGGATATGAAACTCAAGGTAAAGCAGATGAGACAAAAACTTTATTTGTTTTCAGTGATACATTTATAGGACAGGTAGATCAAAAGACAATGAGACGACAGGATATATCTATGGTAAATAACTCACTTGCGATATTAGAAGGCGGAGAGCCTGATGAAAACAAAATTCAGTTCATCTACGGAAATAACGGCGATGGCAGTAGGTCATCTGTGTTTATCCCAAAAACACCTAAAACACGAGGCAAAAAATGTTGGTATTGGCTACAAGATGGTATTTCTTTAAATAACAATATCTATATTTTCCCAATGGTTGTTGAAGAAGACCCCAAAGGGGCTGATGGTTTCAAGTTTAGGCTCTCTGGTTTAGCTATGATCAAAATTCCAATAAACAATGGAAACATTGACCTTGTAAATCATACACAATCAGATACGCCGTTTTATAGTGTCAATGAAAAACGGACATTATTCTTTGGAGCAGGGATAATGCCTAATACTGCTGAATCTGGCGCTGTTGAACCAGATGGATATATATATGTATATGGGCGTTATGAATGTGGAGAGGTCAAGTTAGCAGTAGCGAGAGTTAAACCTGATGATTTCGAGGACTTCAATAAATGGCGTTTTTGGAATGGGGAATCTTGGTCTGATAATATAGAAGAGACCGCAGAACTAGGCAGAGGAGGTCCTGAACTCAGTGTAACTCCGATAAAAAACGGACCTTTGAAAGGTAAGTATTTGATGGTATCTATGCACGTGGAACAGGATTTGTATATCCGCATAGGAGAAAGCCCAACAGGTCCTTTTGGACAGAGAATCAATATCTATCATACAACTGAACCAAATGCAGGAAATGGAATATACACATACAACGCTAAGGCACATCCAAGCCTTTCCAAGCTCGGTGAATGGTTGATCTCATATAACGTGAATTCAACAAGTTGGTATCATCTAATAAATAATTCGGATATATATCGTCCGCGTTTTCTTAAAATGAGGATACAAGAGGTATAATATGAGAAGATTTCGCATAGCATTTGTTTTGATAATGTGTTTTTCTGTTATCTTTTCTGCCTGCGGGAAAAGATTGGAAAAGAAGGAGACAATCTCATTTACAGATTTTTTAGGTCGTCAAGTGTATGTTCCTAAAACAGTTAAACGAATTGTCTCTATGGCTCCAAATGTTACCGAGATGCTTTTTTGTATAGGCTTGAACGATGAGATTGTGGGAGTAACAGAATTTTGTAACTATCCTGAATCTGCAAAAAGCAAGGCTAGTATCGGTGGATATTACAATCCAAATATAGAAGCCATCCTTTTGTTAAAGCCTGATCTGATCGTTGCAACCCCTGATGGGTATAGCAAAGAGCGAATAGAAAGACTGGACAAAAGCGGAATTCCTGTGTTTATTGTCAATCCGAAAGAGATTGATGATGTCTTGGAATCGATGCTAGTTTTGGGAAAAATAACGGGGAAAGAGGAATATTCAAAAAAGGTTGTTGATGGTCTAAAAAATAGAGTTGAAGCGATCAGGGATAAAGTTAGTAAAATTCCCATCAATAAGAGACCCAAGGTGTTTTATGAAATTGGACAAGACCCATTAATAACGGTCGGTCCTGGGAATTTTGTCAATGACTTGATAAAAACAGCTGGAGGGATAAATATCGCAGAGGATGCCCCAAACAGTTGGCCCATTTACAGTGTCGAGGCTATTATAACCAAAAATCCTGATATTATACTTACTGCACCGCCGACAATGACATCGTCAGACAAAAATGAATTTGCGCGATGGAAAAAATACAGGACAATTTCAGCGGTCTCAAAGAATAGAATTTATGCGGTAGACCCTGACATCCTTCTCAGATCAGGTCCAAGGATAGTTGATGGATTAGAGAAGCTTTATTCTTTGTTTCATCAAGGGGAATGATATCTATTTGATTATTTATCAGTCAATCAAACTGATGGTTATTGGTAAATGGAGGGATTTAATGGAATTAGATGTTCTAGCTTTCGGTGCTCATTGTGACGATATAGAGCTGACCTGCGCAGGAACCGTCTTAAAACTTTTAAAACAAGGATACAGAGTTGGAATAATAGACTTAACAGCAGGTGAAATGGGGACAAGGGGAACTGCGGAAGAAAGACAAAAAGAGGCAGAAGAATCCACGAGAATTTTGGGCGTTATATACAGAGAAAATCTTGGAATTCCTGATGCCAATATACAAGTGAATGATGAAAACAAAAGAAAAGTTATATTAACGATAAGAAAGTATAAACCAAAGGTTATATTTTTGCCATATTGGGAGGATAGACATCCTGATCACGTCCATGCTTCACAACTGGTATCTGAATCTGCTTTTCTTGCAGGATTGTCAAAACTTTATCCAGAAATCCCAAGACATCGCATAAAAAAACTGATATATTATATGTGTCATTATCAATTTGAGCCCTCATTTGTGGTAGATGTAACAGAGTATCACGAGACAAAAATGCAAGCGATAAAATGTTTTAAATCACAAATTTATAATCCTAACTATCAAGGTGAGCCGACTTATATAAGCAGTCCAGAATACATCGAATCAATAGAAGTCCGTTCAAGATATTACGGCGGGCTTATTGGCAAGAGATACGGTGAGCCATTTCTTGTAAGAGAGATGATTGAAATCGAAGATATAATGACTTTAATTAAGGAGAAGATATGAAAATCGGAATGGTATGTTATCCAAGTCATGGGGGAAGTGGAACTATCGCTACTGAGTTGGGGAAAGCCCTTGGTGTCAAAGGGCATCAGGTGCATTTTATCAGCTACTCAATACCATATAGGCTCCGTGAGTATAATGAAAACGTGTTTTTCCACGAAGTCAATATGATGAAATATCCACTATTTGAGTATCCTCCATATTCGCTTGCGCTTTCTGTAAAAATAGCAGATCTAATAGAAAAAGAGAATCTTGACATTATTCACGTGCATTATGCGATTCCGCATTCTACAAGTGCATATCTTGCTAAACAAATGGTAAACGGAAACGTCAAAGTAATAACAAGCCTGCATGGCACTGATGTAACAATTGTTGGAGGTGATGAATCTTATTATAAAATAAATAAGTTTAGCATTGAAAAAAGCGATGGAGTTACTGCTGTCTCTGAGTTTCTCAAACGCGAAACAGAGAAGAAATTTCATATAAATACGCCCATTAAAGTTATACCAAATTTTGTAGATACAAAACTATTTAGCAAAACGCATAGATGCAGAGCAAAGTGTCTTTTTGCGCCAAAAAACGAACGGATAATAATGCATGTCTCAAATTTTCGTCCAATAAAGCGGATTGAGGATGTGATACTTGTCTTTAAACTTATAAATGATGAAATTCCTTCTAAATTGCTTATGGTGGGCGATGGACCTATGATGTCTTCTGCACTGCGTTTGGTTGAAAAGCTTGAAATTTCATGTTCAGTTACCTTCTTGGGGAAACAGGATGACGTAGCGGGATTGCTTCCAATCGCTGATCTGTTTCTGATTCCAAGTGAAATGGAAAGCTTCGGTCTGTCTGCATTAGAAGCGATGAGCTGTGAGGTTCCAGTGATCGCAACAAATGTAGGCGGGTTACCAGAAGTCATAGAACACGGTAAGACAGGTTTTCTGGCAGAGATTGGGGATTTAGAAGCAATGGCGGAATGGGGGAAAAAGGTATTAAAAGATGATAAACTACGCGAAAAGATCGGCAGATCAGCAAGACAATCAGTTATTGAACGGTTTGATCAAGATAAGATCATCGATATGTATGAGGATTATTACAAGGAAATACTGGAAGGATGTAATATGATCCCTGTTTGCCCAGAAAGAGAAACACAGATCGGTTGAAAAGTTAAATATCAAAAAAGATCAATAGGATTCCCGATCTAATGATCACTGGAGAAATTATGGCAACATTATTTGAAAAAATATATGGCTGTATATCTGCATCACACATAGGGTCAGCTATGGGTGCAATTGTTGAAGGTTGGAATAAAGATCGGATATATGAAAAATATGGCATTTTAGATAAGCTTTTGCCTTACGAACATTATGGCAACAAATGGATAAGACCACCAGGGACGACAGAAGATGGCATTGAACGTCAGAAACTTATGTTGACTGCTATAATTGAGAAAAAGGATAGAATTACCGCAGAAGACGTGGTCAAAATATGGCTCAGAGATATCAAGCCAGAATCGGATGGTATGGTATCAGAACCGTTTGAAAAAGTTTTATTATCTATGGCAAAAGCAGGTGTTCCTGCCCAACATATAGGCAGATATTGTCCTTGGGATGGTCTAGTTTCAATGTCGCGTTCTTGCCATGGCATAGGAATTATAAATGCCTGTGACCCTGATGGTGCATCAAGGGATATTTACGACGTCGGACTGTTATATCAGACACATGTCGGCGATGGCTTAAAATGGGCAGAAACAGTCGCGGTTGGCATTGCTAATGCTTTATGTCCAGACGCATCTGTCGAATCAGTCATCGAAACTGCTATGAAATACGCTCATCCAAAGATCAAATGGGAGCTAAAACGAGGGCTGGATATCGCAAGCAAATACGACAACGCTTTTGATATGAGGGATGATTTCTACAAAATTTATAACGGCACTGGCATTGCTTACGCTCAGTCATGGGCAAATGAAGTTGTGACAAAAGCATTTGCAGTGTTCAAAGTTACAAAAGGAAATGCAAGCGATGCGATAATAGCTTCTGTGAACTTCGGAAGGGATACAGACTGTCTCGCAGCGATAGCTGGTGGTCTTGCGGGCGCGTTATCCGGCATCGAAACAGTTAGGCAAGAATGGATCGAACAAGTTGATAATGCTGTGCGTTTAAATAAATACACGAATTCTCAACGGACACTGAAAGAAACCTCAGAGGGATTATATCAGGCTGTATTGACACGTATTGAGAAAGCCAAGAATTGGATCAATCTTGTTGAATTATCTTCTGGAGGTAAATGATGTTTCGTCATATATTTGCCCACGTCATAATAACGTTTTTGTTAATATCACTGCTCGGTTGTGTAAAAAGCACTGTTGTCAGAAAGGCAGACTGGGAGGTCCATTTCAACGATATATGCTTTGTTGAAGGGAAATATGGCTGGGTAGTTGGTGAAAACGGGACAGTTATCCATACAGAAGATGGCGGAAAAAACTGGGGACTTCAAAATTCTGGGACAAAAGTAGAATTGAAAGCTGTTCATTTCATCAATAAAAATAAAGGCTGGGCAAGTGGGGCAAATGGCACGGTGATATACACTTGGGATGGAGGAAAACATTGGTCTCAACAAAAATGCCCGACGACCGCGACATTAAACGACGTTTTCTTCTTAAAAAATGGAACAGAAGGCTGGGCAGTTGGCGAAAGTAATAAAATTTTTCATACTACAAACGGTGGAAAAAACTGGTATTCAGAGTTCACAGGTGCAGATGTTTCCCTTTCAAGTGTTTACTTTTTAAACAATAAAGAAGGTTGGATCGTGGGCGATATGGATAGGGTGTATAGAACCAGAGATGGAAAAAACTGGGAACAGATAGAATATCGTAGTGAAGAAGATCAACGAAGAGTGCAAATGGTAAATACGCTCTTTAAAATCCAATTCGTAGACGAAAAAAACGCTTGGATATGTGGAACAGACGGCTCTATATTTCACAGTAACGATGGCGGAGAGACCTGGGAACGACAACAAAGCAATATACCTGCGGTCGGACATGTCCATTTTCCTGCCCAAAGCATTCATTTTTACGACGCAAATCATGGCTGTGCGGTATCAATGGCTGGGCATATAGTCACTACTCATGATGGCGGAAAGACTTGGAAACTACAAAAAAGTGGGATCAGAAATACCATTTACGGTGTATTTCTCACAAGTCCAAGAGATATTTGGGTCGTCGGTGAATACGGGGCAATATTAAATTCAAAAGATGGCGGCGAAAATTGGGCGATCCGTAGTGGAAAATCAGATATAACGGGTAATGACCTACAAGATGTCCATTTTGCCGATCAGATGAGGGGTTGGGCAATTGGCAGACGTGGGACTATCACAAGGACCGAAGATGGCGGAAGAACGTGGATATCTAACGATGTTGATACTTTTGGTAGTCTTAATAGCCTTTACTTCATCAATGATAATGAAGGTTGGGCGGTTGGTGAGATGGGGGCTATCCTTCATACTACCGATGGTGGAAAAACTTGGGAGACTCAAAGAGGTGTCATTGGCTTGCCAATGTATGGCGTTTATTTCAGAAATTCCAAAGAAGGCTGGGTTGTCGGCGCACTTGGAACTATTGCACATACTACTGACGGAGGAGAAACTTGGTCCGAACAGGTAAGCCCATCTTGGCAGACGCTTTACGGTGTATATTTCCTTGATTCGCAGGAAGGTTGGGCAGTCGGTTGGCCCGGCGTCATCATACATACAATCAACGGTGGGCTTTCATGGGAAAGACAGGATAGCGGAGTTTATGACGAGCTTTATGGCGTTTATTTCGTAGACTCAAAGCACGGCTGGGTTGTCGGTCAACTTGGAAATATTTTGCATACAGAAGACGGTGGAAAAACTTGGAAACAGCAGAATAGCGGAACAGATGTCAGTCTGCGTAAAGTCCATTTTGCTAATACAAAGGTCGGTCTAGTTGCAGGTGATAAGGGGACAATTCTTGTCACTTCCGACGCAGGTAAGACATGGATTAAGAAAGATAGCGGAACAGATAAAGACCTTTATGGTATCAGTTTCACTGGAAACAGTCTCTTTGCTGTCGGCAAAGGTGGAGTAGCAATAAAATATACAGTTGATTCGCTTGGGTCAAACGTCAAAGACCTTGTTTCTAGTGAGAAAAAGACAGAGGTTGCTCAGATGATTCCTGAACCAGAGATACCTGTTGAACGCGATATGTGGGAGATCGTCAGACAACCTAGTTGGACAACTAATTTCAACGATATATATTTTATTGACGAAAACGTCGGATGGGCAGTCGGGTCAGATGGCTGTATAGTCTCAACTATCGACGGTGGAAAGACTTGGAAACAACAAATAAGTGGGACAACAAAAACTCTCCGAAACGTTTTCTTTAATGACCAGAACAACGGTTGGGTTAGCGGTGATAATGGAACACTTTTGTTTACAAATGATGGCGGGAACACTTGGACAATTCAAAAAACCGATACAAAAGATTCGTTAGGGCGGATATTCTTCCTTGATATACAAAATGGTTGGATAACCAAAGACAATGGTAGTCTTTTGCGGACTACTGACGGCGGAAAAACTTGGGCTAGTTATGAGACAGGGTTTACTCCAAGGCAATTTTCAGATATATATTTCTTAGATGTCAATAATGGTTTAGCAGTGACAAGCACTTCATTTGGTCATTCAGCTATTATACAGACAACAGATGGCGGAAAAGTATGGAAACCGATCTTTGAAAGCAATGAAATCGGGCGTTCAGGGAAAAGAATTCAATTCCTTGATAGTCGGATAGGTTATGCAATAGAGCCTTATCAGATATTGCATTTCACTGGTGATGGCGGCAAAACCTGGGAACAGAGAAAGATTCCATCTGATAAAAGGTTTAACGATATGCAGTTTGTAAATCCTGAAATCGGATGGGTTGTTGGCGATCAAGGGACAGTATTATATACAACTGATGCTGGCAAAAGTTGGCAGGCACAGAATAGCGGTATAACTGTTGACATTAATGCGGTCTATTTTATAAACAAGGACATAGGCTGGGCAGTCGGCGAGATGGGAACCATTGTTCAAACAACTAACGGTGGAAAGAGTTGGACAATACAGATTCAAGGTGATGGTTATTCGCTTAAAAAGGGTTTTTTTGTTAATCTCTATGAAGGCTGGGCTGTCGGTGACGATGGTATTGTTTTACATACTTGGAACGGTGGGAAATCTTGGGAAATTCAAAAAACCCCAACAAGGGAACGTATAATAGACGTTTATTTTGCAGAAGGCACATCAGGCTGGGGCTGGCTTATGACCAACAAAGGGAAAGTGATCTACTCAATTGACAAGGGTAAAAACTGGAAAATTATGGAAAATCAAAGAATTTCGCCCTATGGTGATTACACTTTACGAGATAACCAATTTGTCAGGCTCAGTGAAGGTTGGGCTGTTGGCAATAATGGTGTGATAATCCATAATGTTGATGGCGGTAAGGTCTGGACAGTCGTTGATCAACAGACAAGCTGGGCTTTGAACGCAGTCAAATTCCCCGGATATGGTGCTGGTTGGATAGTTGGAGACAATGGAACTCTGTTATTTGGCGGAGCTGATGGCTTGGTCTGGCAATTCAGGGACCCCGGCACAGGTGTCCATCTCAGAGGAATTGACTTCGTCGATCAGGTTTACGGCTGGATCGTCGGAAATTCCGGTTTGATAATTTCAACACAAGATGGTGGTAATAAATGGATAGGACAAAAGAGCAATACCAATGTAACCCTTTATGACGTAGAGTTTATCAACCGTAATGAAGGTTATGCTGTTGGTGCCAATGGGACAATCCTGCATACCATAGATGGTGGAAATACTTGGGTCTTGCAAGAAACGAATACAACATATGATCTATATGATATCAATTTATCAAAAGATGGATCACTATGGATTGTCGGAAAATATGGCATTATTCTCAAACACAAACTAACGCAAACTGCAGGACAATACAACAAGAATAACCTAAATTAAAATATATTATGCTTATAAGCTGTATTTGAAGGAATTTTGAGTGTCTCAATTGCCTTACAGATTAACCGAATTAATTTTTGAATAAAGCTTTGTGTTAATCAACGTTTAAGTCCAATTTTTTCAATTGGTATTGGTTTAAATCCCAGTTTGTAAGCAGGGGAATCGTCACTTAGTTGAAAGCTCTCTGGTGGAGTCTTCACGAATTTTGGGTCTTGATCAATAAGGTTATCTTTTACTGTAACATAAGGCTTTGCCTCGTTACATATGTCATCCCATTTCCCGCCAACAGATATATTGCGAACAACTAGATTGCCCTTTGGCGCAGATGGCTCATCATCAAGTATGTTGACCAATTTTGGATAACGTTTTGACCATAGTTCATTTTTATAAGGCATCTCTTTTAGCCTATCGGTCATTATTGTATCTACGCAATCACTTGCCCAATTCATAGCGCGTGCGTCTATATGGATAGCAGGGACGCAATCAACAAAGACATTGTTCTCAATTGTGCAATCTCTACCTCCGCCGATAAATGCGGCTCTGGTGACTTTATAAAATATATTTCCATATATCAAAGTCCCACAAAACATATCGTCAAGATAAACTCCGACACAACCCCTGCCCTGAAAACCGTTTATATGGTGTAAATAGTTATACCTTATTTCTGTCCCTCTCATAGTCCAGTCTCGCCCTGAGTAAATAGCCCCTGCGTCGTTTGATTCATAGCAGACGTTGTAAATTTCGTTAAACTCAATTATATGGTCATTGCCCGCAAAGAATATACCTATGTGTGGTGCATCATGTATTAGATTGTTGTTAGCACGAATACCAACGCCTGACATTGATATTCCTGGCTGATACATACGATTCCATCTTCCATAGTTATAAATATTGTTATTTTCTGCGTAATGACCAGCAGGCTCAAGTCTTATGCGATCGCCTCCCGACATAGAAATTCCGCCGTTGCCAGTCTCATATACGTCACAACCAATGACGCCGTTATTATTTCCGCCAGAGATATCTACTGCCCAACTGCCGATATTTCTCAGTGTGCAATTGACAATTTTATTATTATTCCCATTTTTTATATTGATAGCTGTTCCTCTAACTGCCTCAAATGTTATGCCTTTTATTGTAACATAAGAGACATTGTCCATATTTATATGCGTTTGAAGCACAGAGACAACCGCTTGTCCGCTTTCAATTGGAGAAGGAGGGATGAAATAAAGTATACCAGTTTCTCTATCAAGATACCATTCACCAGGGGCATCAAGTTCCGCGAGGATATTTAATCCATAAAACCATTGACCTATACGGTAACCATATCCATGATAAGGTGGTTTGACCGATATGATATGTTTTTCTGTATCAATAGATTCAATAGGGTGACGTTGGTCAGACCAATCCCAGAACCAGTAACCATGCACCCAAGCGTCCTTTTCACCAACCCATCTGCTAGGGCGATCTCCTTCATAAATGAACTTGCCTATTTTATCGCCTTTTGTCCCTCTTATATCGACTGGATCACCACCGACAAGTCCAGTTATTTTGATGAAGCCTTCATTGGGATATCTAGCTAATGTCATAGGTCTATCGTTGTAGAAAAGCTCAATTCTACTGCTATTTATATTTCCATAGTCTTTTATCCCGATCGCTTTCAGATCAGCTTGATAGACTTTATCTCTGACTTCGGGATCAAGTCTTGCAAGGACGTTTTCATCAGTGACCTTTACAAAATTATTGACAACCTTTCCCCCGACAAATCGGACTTCTTCGCCTTTGCTCGACTGATATATTATCGGTGAACTTTCGTTACCAGAATCTTCATCGGTAAGAATGAAGGATTGATCCCTATAATATGTTCCGCCCCTGATTTCAATAATTATTTCGCCATCAGGCATATTACCTGATCTTTTAATTTTTCTTATCTCATCACGTGCACGCTCTATTGTTGCAAAAGGGCTATTAATTTGACCCGACCAGTTATCGTTACCATCAACAGCGACAAAAAACATTAAAGCAGTCATTTTTCCTCCAATAAAATCAAAAATATCGTTTAAAAGCCTTTTCTATGCTTTTAAACTCCTTATCAAAACCTGATCTGTCCTTGTATGAGACCGCACCTATTTCAAGAACCATTTCATCGTCATTAGGCAGAATCTTTACCCAAAGCCGTTTATGAGAAGTGTAAAATGAGATGAACAAGCCGAAAACGATCAAGGCACAACCGACCCAGATTATTGATATTCCTTTATCACTGACAACTTGTAGTCCCGTGTAATATTTGGAAGGGGGATATATGGCAACAAACTCCAAAGAATAATCAAATTTTTGAATATTTTTCAACTCTGGAAACCTTAAAAATAACCATAGACGTTCTTTCTGCCCTTTTTTATCACTCACTTCAAGGAAGGCTCCTGGGTTTCTGGCTTCATCTGACCTACTACCGATATTCCCGTTTTCATCTATAAAAAAATCCGGCATATAAGTTATGAGACTCACTCTCAGATCGGTATCTGGTATTTCAATTGTCTCTCCTTCGTCAATTTTAAACTCTGTTATCGGTTCAATTTTACCATCTATCTTCCTTCCGATTTTGAAGCCAAGAGTATCTACATAACCATAATCAGATTGAAGGAACTTCACACCTCTATATTTCAAAGGATGATTGACCCTAATATTCCCAGTTAACACGGTTTTTCCATCTTCAATGATTGATAGGACAGTAATATATTCTTTTGGAACAAAGGTATCAGGATAGAATTGGACATCAAAATCATCTGCTCTTACGACAAAATCAGCATTTGGGACATCAGAAACTGCACCTTCAGGAATTTTTATATAATGCTTGTATCCTGTAATTCCTACTGTTATAGCACCTATCAGTATAACTATAATGCTTATATGTGTTATCATATAGCCAAATCTGCTGATCCTACCTCTTTCAAAATAAGACAGTTTCTCTTGAGGAGATGAAAACATAAGCCGATAAAAATGCTTTCTTGTGATAGTTTTTTTCACTAATTCTGTTATTATAGGGGCATTAGAGAAATTATATTTTATATAGATTCTGCTATAATAGGGCAACTGACTCAGATCAGTCTTTTCAGCTAATCTGCTTGATAATTTTAAGGATTGTATCAATACAGGCAGGTTTTTCAATGAACATAGGCATAAATTAATACAAAACAAAAAAAGAAGAACGTTGAACCAATTTGAATGAAAGACGTCGTCTAATTGGAGTTTTAATAATATGGTATGATCTAGGTTTTTAGGTATAATTGTCCCTATGATAGAGGCAATTACGATCAGAACTAGCAACAGTATTGCTAGTTTTCCAGAGGCAAAAAAATTTAACAAAAAGTTAAGCCATCTCATATTAAAACCCAATGCCTATTTACTTTTGATATCTATATGTTTCTGATGTATTTTATGACATTTAGAACATTCGTTATTAGCGTCTATGTAAATCTTTTCTTTTCGCTGATCTTTGGTTAAACCATCCTCTATATGGTCGCTCCCCGGTCCGTGACACGCCTGACAGCCCACACCGATCATATCCGGCGTTGAATTTATATCAGTAAATCCCCCGGGTTTTCCATATCCAGTAGTATGACACTGTAAACATTTGGGATTTTTATCCTGTTTATTATCCAAAAGGCATTTGAAACTTAACGCGTGCTTGCTCTTTTCATGAGTTTTGGCTATCGCCTTATGACACATATAACATTTCTTCTCGGACACATACTTTGCATTTGTAGGAATTGCTGTCACCTTATTGACTTTGCTAATAGCAACAAAAACGAAAACGGAGATTATCAATATAAAGGCAATAGCTATAGCCAATTTTTTTGTATACACATCCTCCATAGATAAAAAATCTTATTCTCCTTTCACAATATATACTGATAGCCACATAATGTCAAGAAATATTTGAATCCTATTAAACATTGAGTTTGAAAGGGCTATTTTATGTCTATTTTTTAGTTTTACGTTCTATTTGTTTTTTCTCATGTAGGTTATTTAACATCTTTAATGCTGAGCTAGTAACCTTTTCTCCTACATCTATATCCATAGGATATATTCCAAATAGCTTAAACGCTAAGGCTGGTTCATATCCGCCTTCATCAAAAGCAGCCCTTGTAGGCATGTATCCCACACAACCGTTTGTGCATTCTATTGGAAATGTGAATTTGAATGGCGATCTTTTTTTGATCTCAAGACCGATCTCAACAAATACTTCTCCTGGGATCCCAACAAAGGCAATTTCATTTCCGAGTGCAAAAACCTGGACTTCAATAGGTATGTCATCGGAGAGCTTACCTGCTTTTGCATATTTTAACGCATCTTTTGCCCAAACATACTGCCAATCCAGATCGGGGTTTTCCATCTGACTTCCCGCATCTATTATCCCTTGTAATGTATCAGCGGTTGGTATCTCTTGGGACTTTAAGATCAAATTCTCTTTGGTCGCTTGCAACTTAATTTCTGAATTAAAGTCTTTCAATTCTTCCGATACTCTCAGTGTTTCTGCACCTATTATCGTTCCAACTCGTTTCATCTCGTTAAAGTCTCTACAAACTACAAGTGGGTTAATATCCCCACATGTCCCTGTGAAAAAAAGCCCTATAGCATTGTTATAATATTTTTCAATCAGTGCGGATGCAACTCCTGGGTAGTCCGCAGAGATACTATAAGCATTCCAAGGCACTATAACTGGGTGACATGGATAAGTCATCATAATTGCTAATGGGTCTCCGTCACTGCGGTTGATTCGGACGACGCCAATTTCGCGATCAATTGCAGTTTTCCCTCGCCTGTTCATATTGACAGAGGCTTCACCTTTGCCTGCGGAAATAGTAACAGGTTGCAAATTTTTTTGTGCCAATGCTATTGCGCCGGCGATCTTCTTTTCAAGGATTTTCACCCAAGCATGATCTAAAGGACCAAATCCTCTGAGATGGCTCGACAATGGTCCTGAGTGAGTATGTGTCGTGCTAATAAAGATATTTTCCGCCTTCAAACCCGTCATATTCTGTGCGATCTTTCTTATGTTTTTAATGGAACTCTGATCAAGTGTCAATAAGTCGCAGGTGACCATACATAAGTTTTCATTTCCATCGTCAAATACTATCGCTCTGGAATATAGGTTATCGTGTATATTCTCAGAAGGTTTTTGTCTTGCAGCAAACCCACAAAGCCATATACCAACATAAGGCGTAATATCCACTTTTGACACACCTGCTTTCAATTGTTCCATTTTAAATGTCCTCCCTATCAATTCTGATCCGGCACAGCCTGACATAGATACAGCGTCCGGAGAAATAAATGTTGACTGTTTTGTATCCATCGATCCTGATTCTGTATAGCACGTTATAGATACAAGCAGACAAGATGGCAGTGGAGAAGCGAGCCAGGCAGAACATACTCTCTTTTCACTGATAAAGAATGATCCTCCGACAAAGCAAATAAATACAATTAACTTTAAGAATTTAACTTTACTTTTTATAAAATTCATTATGACGGTCAGTTTCTCTTAACTCAAAATCGTTTAATAATGATAGCTTGTAATTCGTTTCCTTTCAAGTTTTAAATGTGACCATGTGACCAGGAATCAACCAATTTACGCGATATTATTTCTTTTATACAATTTCTATATCTTGATATTGTGCACTCTCGCTGGATTAGTATAAAGGGCATCTTTCATATATTCCTTTGCGACATTCATCGGAAGCCTTCCTTCTGAAACACATATAGCGAGACCAGTAGATAGACCATATTTGACGGATTCTCCTTTTGCTCCGATCATAGTCACATATCTTGCGTCACTTATTCCTCCGGCAAATTTATTAATGCTACTTTCCCAGACCAAAGTTTGCACCATTGACGCGATTGATCTACTATGGAATCCCTGCCACCAAGGACCGACTATAACGTTAGGAACTTGTTTTGAAGCATCTAGAAAATCCTCTTGCAATTTTTCATCTGCCACCAAATATTCAAAGATGATATTGGGGTATCTTCTCCATATTGGCTCTTCATCCTTTGGTATGCGTGGTTGATAAGCCTTAAATGCCATTATCTCCCTATCTCTATCAATAAAATAATCCACACCGATTGCGATCTGAAAACATACACCTAAACCATTTTGCTTTTTGAGTTCAGAGCCGATCTCGTCCAATGCTTCTAAAATAGCCTGCGTCGCATAAGCGGATACAATACTAACTTGTAATTTATTTAGCTTCGACTTGTGATTCTTTATGACATTATTAACATCGGATTTATCTATTTCTGTATTAAGACGTCTGTCAATCGGTTGAAATGTATTCGCATAAAGCACCCTGCTATTTGGATTTGATGGCGATGATATTACGTTGAATATCCATTCTTTCATCGCTTTTTTTAGATCGTCTGCATCTTCGATGTTCACACCTAGCCGGTTTTCGATGTTCGTGATATAGTTTTCTACGTCATATTTACAGCCAAGAAAATAAGGACCAAGATCGGTTGCGCTATCTGGGCAGACTATATAATGGACATCAAGCATATAATACATTTCAGGGTGCATACCAACAGAGAGATCGATCGCTTTTAGCTGTTCATATTCGGAACCAGATTCTAGTTTTAACGGCACGTGGCTTGCATTTTCCAAGCTTGTAACTAATGCAACGATATTATCATCTTTCAATATTTTATCTGCAAACACAGGGTCATTTCGTTGTGCTATAACCGCATCATAGACGATATCAAAGTTGACGGGATCAAGAACGTCAAAAGAATCGCCTTGAGCCTTTACTCCATCATATCTGCTTAGCATATTTCTAAGCCAACCAGCACGTTCAGAGTATCTGCAAGGTTGTAATGCTTTAATTAATGCCTTTCCCATATCTCGCCTGTCCATACTTGATATTTTATAGAAATCAGCGCCTTGACCTAATGCGAGCTGGACAAACCAAGAATATGCAGGGACAGCGTCAATCATCGTTCTACGGACAAGTCTTCCTGATCTTATAGCCATCTCGATAACTTCGTCAGGATAACTATTAAGCCCTGCGGATTGACTTCCAATAAGGTTTGATCTGGCAACTTCTGCTGTGAAATTAAAAAGATCACCTTGAACATGTGTATGACAGTCAACACGTGGAGATTCTGCAGATGAATCTAAAAGCTCTTGAGCAATTAATTTTGTGTTTTCCGTTAAATCCAAAGGAAATATCATATTATATGCCTCCAATTTATCTTGCTTTTATTTAACTAATGAAAGTTTTATAACTATTTTCTTAAAATGGTTATTTGCTATTTTGAAAAATCTATTATTCTTCACCTTGTATGGATATTATCATCATTTTTATTTATCCAAATCATTTTTATTTATCCAAGTGGTAAATGCTTCTAATTCTCTTAACTCTCTCGCTATAATTTCATAACCAGTTTTCAATGGATGACTCGCATCAGCATAATATTCACTAGGCAGATCGGATGGCGACATATAGCCTATACCTCTCTTTTCTAACCAATCTTCAATGTCCTTCTTGATTGTTTTGTATTTATTTAAACTTTCATCTGTTAGGATATATGGATTGAATGGTCCGATTATGACAAATACCTTGTTTCCTCTTGCCTGCAATAGATCTATGATTTTTTTAAAAGAATTCCATTGGAAAGATTCATCAAGCGAGACCCATGAGAAATCTTGCTTTGTCATTCCTCTTTCTATCCAGTTTATAGGTTCACTATGTGGTTTGTCCTCGGGATCGGGAATTTTAAAGTCTATCACTCCAAATGGATTCCTATAAGGATACTGTATTGTCCAATTTCCTATGTCCATATTTTCATAATAGTTTAGCCTTATATGATTGACCCAACTGGAAAAAGGGACATATCTTTCGACGATGATATTGGCTCTTTGATGGAATTTTGCTTTATATGAGAAAATCTTCGGATAAAATTGCGGAACCAATCTTGGATGATTGAACCTAAACTCATCCGTGTCACTTAAATCGTGTTTTTTCGAACTCATCCATAATAGGTTGAGGTGCAAAATTACATGCTTGTTAGATATAGATCTGCCATAATACTTTATCAAACCTAACATCGCGGAAGGATGTATGCCATCAAGTCCCAAGTTAGCAAATTTATTATTTTCCGCCATTTGTGAGATTGTATCAGTGCTATGATTATTAGGTAAATATGTTTTATGTCTTGGCATATCCTCTTTAAAAAGCTTATTGAGGTAATAAGTAAGTGTCTCGTCCAACTTAACATACTGTCCCCAAACAACAGAATCACCGATCATAACTATCGAATAATTCAAGCAGGCATATTTACACCAACGAGAGAACATCCAATAATCATAGCTCATCTCATAAGGTATGCGGTAATTGTCTGATGGATTAAAGCTCTCTAATCTATTCCATATAATTGGCAACAGAGATATTACGATCAAGAGGATGACAAATGCAAATATCCAACTTGTAAGTGACAATCTAATTGAATTAGAACTGAAAGTAAATGAATGCTTCATTTCCCGATGTAGTGAATATCAACAGATAAAGGATCATCAAAACAACGACAATTGTTTTCAATGAGCGGATAGTTAGTTTTTTCATACCGATTCTACAAGGACGAAAGTTTGCAAACAGTTGACAAGAACCCAAATCATCGTTTTTGGATAAGCGATTGACAGAGAATTCGTATAAAAATTGATATGCCCAGACAACCAGACAAAAAGATAAAGCAAGGATCGGAAACTGTGGATCAGAATAGCTGAATGTGAATATTTTTTTAACGATCAAAATTGCATCGCCTAATGTCTGTGCCCTGAAGAATATCCACGCAAAGGAGACAAAGGCAAAAACTGCGATCTGTTTGACAAATTTTGGCACTTTTTGATTATAAAAATTTGATCTTTCAAACTCTCTGGTCAAAAATCTGCCGAAAGCATGCAAAGCTCCCCAGATAATAAATGTCCAATCAGCGCCGTGCCAAAACCCTGATATTACCATTGTCAAGAACATATTTCTATAAGTGTTAAATTTACCTTTTCTGTTTCCGCCAAGCGGTATGTATAAATAGTCCTTAAACCAAGATGAAAGACTGATATGCCATCTGTTCCAAAAATCACTGAGTCCAGTTGCGAGATAAGGGTTATTGAAATTCAATTTAAGATTAAATCCCATCATCCTTGAAATTCCCCTAGCCATGTCCGTATAGCCACTGAAATCAAAGTAAATTTGCCATCCAAAGCTAAATGTCGCTAAGATCAACGATGCCCCATCAAAAAAGCTAGGAGATTCATAAACTTTATCAACGTAAAGTGCTAAATAGTCCGCAAGAGCGACCTTCTTAAACAGACCGACAACGAAAAGAGAAAGCCCATCAGTGATATTTTCTTTTTTGATCTCTGGTTTACCTGTAAGTTGTGGAAGCATATCAGAAGCCCTGAGTATTGGTCCTGCAACCAATTGAGGAAAAAACGATATAAAAGTAGCAAATCTGATCAGACTTGGTTCTCTTTTTATGTTGCCACGATAATAATCTATCGTGTAACTCATAGAATGAAAAGTATAAAATGATATTCCGACAGGAAGCAACACACCGGGTTTTGGTATAGTATAAGAAGTGCCTAATAGGGCTAAAACAGTGTTGATGTTATTTGATATGAATACTCCATATTTAAAGAAACATAAGACCGCAAGGCTATTGACAATGCTTAAAGCAAGCCATAGTTTTCGCTTCTGTGTCCTTTCCATTAACACAACTGCGTAATAGTTTGTAACAGTGCAATAAGCTATTAGGACCAGATAAAATGGGTTCCACCAACCATAAAAGACATAAGATGCAACCAAAAGCCAATAAAGATAAGCCTTTGTCCCTCTTAATGGTAGATAAGTTATGTATACAATGATGAAGAATATAAGAAAATACCAACTATGAAATAACATTTTTTGGTTTAAAGGCTAAGATTTAAGAATATCTATGTGACGTTCATTGAGAAAATCTATAACTTCGTCATAAGTTGGGATGCCGATACGTCCCCCTAATTTTGTGCATTCAATAGCTGAGACCGCAGAGGAAAACAAAGCTATTTTTTGTAAGTCCCAACCTTTCAACAAGCCAACTATGTATGCCCCGTGAAAGACGTCACCTGCGCCTGTTGTATCAACAACATCTATCTTAAAAGCTGGCGTATGGAATACCTCATCTTTTGTAAATGTCCAACTTCCTTCTTCGCCCTCTGTCTGCACAAAGACACTAGGACCAAAATCAAGGACTCTTTTTCCTGCCTCACAAATGTCAGATATACCTGTTAGCCCTTTGGCAAAACCTGATCCACTGATAAGAACATCAACATATTTTAGTAAATTTTTGATATGCTGACTGACGGAACCACTGGTCTTATGCCCGTCTAAGACAACTTTTTTCCCTGCTTCTTGCATCCACTTGGCAGACTGTAAAGCAGATTCATAATGAAATCCATCTAAATGCAGATATTGAGCAGAGGTTATGTAATCCTTATCCAATTCATCTATTTTCAAAGGTTGTCTCTGCCAGTTTCCCACACCAGAGAAAATTCTTTCTCCCGTTTCCGAGTGAACATAAACTATGACCACTTGATCATCTGGATATGGACGTCTGACGAGCCTACTAAGATCAATTCCAGCATCAACCATAGAACGAAGTTTGATCTCTGCTGACTCATCGTTACCTGCTGTGCCAATGAATCCAACTTTTGCTCCTAATCTAGCAGCAGCAACCATTGCTGTTCCGACAGGACCTCCGCCATCAATTCTAAATTCATCAATTCTTGTGCCGTGTTGCCAAGACGGCATATCTTTTAACCGCAAAAGCACATCAAGCGTGCACATACCTAATCCTATAACTTGCAGGTCATGCATTTATAACTCCCATTTTTGACGTAAATTTAATATCCAGAGAGATTTGCAGATTTTATTACCAGATTAGCCATTCAAAAACGAGATAGTCACTCCTTTTAGCTAATAAGAAAAATCCCCCCTTTGTCGAGAGAAAATTTTTTCTCGCTTTTCAATTTTTATAAGGACATAATACCTATGTCCTTCTGTAAATGAGAGAAAATTTTGAAGTGTTTTTATCAGTGAAGCCCATTTCTTTTCATTCTAGAACAAGGTTGGGTAAACTGCTTGTAAAACTTCTTCATAAAAGAGAAAGTATGAAAATCACTGATTAAAAGTAATCCTTACGATCGTAGTATAAGTTTATTTCAATGCTTCGGCTAATTTTTTTCCTGCTTTTCTGCACTCTTCGAGGTCGCTGTCGGATATTCTTCCTCCAGCTGACACGCTATCTGCAACTTTCTTCAACTTAAATGCGTTGTAGCACATTCTTTCAAGGACTCCGACTACCTTATCTCCTCCGCCTCCACCTGTGCCGAAAGTTATACAAGGTTTACCGTCAACTTTTCCTCTTGATGGATAGAATGTCCGATCAAAGAAATCCTTAACAGCGCCAGCAATATAACTGAAATAATCTGCTGAGCCAAAGGCGACTCCATCACAGTTTACAAAGTCATCAAGGGTCGCATCAAAAGCCTTTTTTACGATTACATTGGTTCCAGTAACGCTTTTTGCGCCTTCTGCAACAGCATTAGCCATCTTTTCAGTATTTCCTGATAAAGTATGATAAATAACAAGCACTTTTGCCATTTCAAATTTCCCTCCTTAATTCTTTATTTTAGTTTCTCCCCATGTGATAGCCAACTTGCCATTGCGATCAACAGCGAGTTGAGATCTTGCATTGTAGTTTTGTATAACTTCATCTTTGGTTAAAGCTCTATTGTAGATTTTAACCTCGTCTACAACGCCATTAAAAACGTTTACCCAACCATCTTGACCGATAAAAAATGGATCGGGAGTACTGTTGATATTAGGCATGTTCATCTTATTTTTTTCTACTCCGTTAAGATAACACTTTGCCTCGCTTCCATCATAGGTTCCGACAATATGATACCATTCGCCGGGGATCAGTTTTTGACCGACAGATATCCATTTAGAACCACCAGCGTTGAATTGAAATCCCATGTAATTGCTATCGGGAGAATTATATCTGAGTTGCCATCCCCATGCCCCGCTTTGGGCTTTGCACACAGGACCAGCGTTTTTGCCTCCCTCTCCTGCTTCTTTTGGCATAGCCCAGGTCTCAATCGTTATCGCTTTTGTAAGATTTAAACTTTCGTCAGTTCCGCAGTCAAGGAAATCATCAACACCGTCAAACTCCATAGCCTCTTTAACTTTTCCTGCAACAATTTTCGGACTGCCGTTAATTTTGCCATGGTTCTTACCAACAATGTCTTTAACTAGATTACCAGTAACTGTGTCTTTATCAAGAGTCCAATAGCTCACTAGTCCATTTGTTACGATCTTTTGTGCTTCCACATTAATCGATAAAAAAACAAAAGACAAAATAAATATAAAGACGAATTCTAACACAAATGCTTTCTTAGACATTTTTCTTCCTCCTTGATCTAACGTTAATACCATAAGGACAAGCAATGTAACATATATTATATATTAATTATATAGAAAGTCAAATCAATTTGTATAGTACATAGACATGGGTACACAACTGTAAATCTGTTACCTATGTCCATAGTTAATACAAACCACAATCAAAAGGTCATTGACAAGTAACCTGTTGAAATGTTATACTCGTTATGTATAAAAGATATTCCGCGAATTTAAGTTTTTAAAATCCAAATATAAATATTGAAAGGATCGTGAGCATTAATGAAAAACTCCAATAAGATCATAGTCATACTTATGCTTATATTGGGAATTTTAGTTTTTGCAAGGTTGATATTCCCAATTGACGCTGAAGAAATTACAAAAAATGTAAAAAAAGCATATAAAAATATGAAAAACTTCAGTGCGGATTTTGAACAAACAACCATAGTAGCTGGAAAAAAACGCATTGCGGTTGGCGTGATAACTTTCCAAAAACCGAATTTATTAAGACAAGAGTATTATGAATCGGAGAACTCAAAAAAAATGTCCCAGTTGATAGTTTCAGATGGTAAAGCTCTGATGTCTTATACTCCGATGATCAAACAGATGACTAAACAGGAATTTTCTAGCAAGAATGAAGAAATATTCCCTGGATTTGGTCAATCGCTAGAGAATGTTGAAAAAAATTACGACATAAAACTAATAAAGGATGAAATTTCAGAGAGAAAGGGCGTCCATTGTGTTGAACTTACTCCTAAAAAGCAAGATGAAGACCAAATCTTTGAAACTATTCAAGTTTGGGTTAGAGATGAAGATTCCATACCTGTTCAAGTTATGTATAAAGACACCAAAAACGGCGCGACATTTTTCTTTTCGTTCAAAAATATTAAGATAAACAGCAAAATTGATGAATCAATATTTAAATTTACACCGCCATCAGGGACACAAATTGTCACAGTTCCAAATAAATAGACGAGGTAAAAATGGCTTCAATAGGGGAACAATTAAAGCAAGTCAGGGAAGAAAAAAATATATCGCTTGATGATGTAGCCAATGCGACAAAGATCAGTAAACGTTATCTTCAAGCGATAGAAGAAGGAAATTATAGTTTACTTCCAGCTCAGACTTATGTGAAAGGATGTATCTACAATTACGCCAGATACTTGGGACTTGATCCGAAATCTATGGTAGAACAATACAGCAAACTTATATTACCAAATGAAGACAACTATGAGCCCATTGCAACAATAAGGGGAAATCATAGAAGCGCCAAAAGACAAGTTGCAAGAAAAAGGGTTGTTATACTTTTAATCATTATAATCTTTTTGATCCTATGCCTTGTGGGACTTGTTTTTTGGTATGGTAAGCAGTTAGGGCAAGGGTGAGATATTGGCTATCAAAGTTGGTATAATAAGTTTGGGATGTTCGAAAAATCTTGTTGACTCGGAGGTAATGCTGGGATTACTGAAAGAAAATGGCTTTGAAATAACGTCCGATGAAAAAAGTGCAGATATTTTAATAGTCAATACTTGTGCATTTATCAAAGACGCTAGAAACGAGTCACTGGATACAATATCTGAGTCCATCAAGATCGGTAAAAAACGCAAAAGCAAAATTATCGTTACAGGGTGTTTAGCTCAAAAGTATAGCGAGGACCTGGAAAAACTATTTAAATCTAATATAAGTGCGATCCTTGGGGCTGGGGATTTTCATAACATAGTCCAAGCCTGCAAATCCGTCTTAAACGGCAAGAAGTTCAGAAAATTATCCGAGACATCAACCTATTTATACGACCATAATACACCGAGATTGATTTCAACACCTTCACATTTTGCTTATGTTAAGATTGCTGAAGGCTGTGATAATTGTTGTTCTTACTGTGTTATTCCGCAGATACGTGGTCGTTATCGTAGTAGAAATATTGAATCTGTACTAGCAGAGGTAAACAGTCTTTTCAGGTCAGGGGTCAAAGAGGTAATCCTGATCGCACAGGATACGACTTATTATGGAAAAGACTTTGACGTTAATACAAATTTATCCTCTTTACTAGAAAATTTGATCAACTATTCCGAAATTCCCTGGATTAGAGTTCTCTACGCTCATCCTGAACATATTACTGATGATTTTATTGAAATAGTCGCAAAGGAAGATCGGATATGTTCATACATTGATATTCCAGTTCAACACATAAGCAATGAAATCCTAAAAAAGATGGGCAGAAGCTTAACAGGAGAAAAAATTCGAGGGCTATTGGACAAAATCCGAGACAAAATTCCCAATGTTACGTTGCGAACATCTATTATGGTTGGATTCCCAGGAGAGACGGATGAAGATTTTTCTGATTTAATGAAATTTATTGAAGATGTAAAGTTTGACCATATCGGAGTTTTTTCTTATTCCCCAGAAGAAGGCACAATGGCAAAGACTATGGCTAATCAGGTGCCCGAAAATGTCAAGCAAGACAGAATAGCACAGATAGCGGATTTGCATAGATCTATATCAGATGAAAAACGTCGCAGTTTAATAGGTAGCAAATTTAAAGCTTTGGTTGATTATGTTGATGAATCGCTTGGCAGGTCTTATGCTAGAACTCAAGGTCAAGCTCCAGAGATTGATGACATCGTTATAATTGACGATATCACTAAGAAGGGCGAATTTGTGACATTAGAGATCATCGGGACATCTGATACCTATGATCTTATCGGTAAAGTGGTAAAATAGTATGGGAAAAATAAGGACATTACCTAATTATTTGACAATGCTAAGGATTGCTTTAATACCTGTTTTTGTATTACTCTACTATCGCTTGGGAGTTTTCTTTAGTATGCTTGTCTTCGCTTGTGCTGCGTATACTGATTATCTTGATGGTCGTATAGCAAGGAAAACAGGAAATATAACCAGTTTTGGCAAATTTCTTGACCCATTAGCCGATAAACTGCTCGTTATATCTGCACTAATAGTCTTATTGAAATCAGACCCCGGTCTTATCACTACTTGGATGTTCCTTATAATAATAGGCAGGGAGGTTGTTATTACTCTTGTTCGGACTTACGCAGCGTCAAAAGGTAATGTTATAGCTGCTACAAAGCTTGGTAAATACAAAGCTGCTTCCCAACTATACGCTATCGCTTTATCGCTTTTGCTTCTCTCGCTATATGAAATAAGAAGCGCTTTTTTCTCTAACCATTTTCACTTCATAAACGTCATCCGAAATCAAAATGGTCCTATATTCTATTTGATGTTGATCCCTGTTGCTCTTACGGTAATATCTGGTCTGGAATTTCTTTACAATAATCGCAAAATCTTGAAAATATAAAATCAATTCAATATAATCAAGCTTCCAAGGTCAAACAATGGGCAAAATAAAAGTCTTTTCAACATACCTATTAGTCTACATAACAATTCTTTCGTGCATATCCGATGCTTTTGCTGTTGAAATTGATGCAATATGTGGCATTAAGTTTGCCAATAATAATGTCTCTGAGATAAATATTCTCAGGGAAATGGCTGTCTCCAACTACATAATATCGAATGCAAGAAACGATCAGAAAACTCCTATAATAACATATAATAATAAGAGAAATGAATACTTGATTGTATGGAATGATGAGAGAAACAGTGGAATACTCGGAAAAGATATATTTGCCAAAATCTTGGACTCAAAATTAGAACCAAAAAGCGATGAACTCCCGATTAATGTTTCTCCCAACGATCAGTGGATTATGGACGTTGCCTATAATGATATCGACGACCAATATTTGATAATATGGTATGATGCTTCAACGAATAGCATTCAAGGTCAAATTGTGTCAAGCTCAGGAGGTTCTTTAGGGGGAAAAATCAGCATTGCGAGTTCAATAAGATCATATACATCGTCTTTGGCATTCAATAGCAGAGATGGTAAGTATTTGGTAATTTGGGATGAAGGAGACGTTTCTCAAAACTCAATAGATGTTTACGGGCAAATTTTATCAAAAGACGGAACACATCAAGGGAATAAATTCCCCATTACCAAAGAGCCTTATAACCAATATAATCCTGTGATAATATATAATAGCAATGACGATGAATTTCTTGCAGTTTGGCAAGATGAAAGAAATACTTTTGGTGATGTCAAATACGCCAATATATTCTGCAAAAGGATAACAGGTCTTGGTCAGGTAATAAGTAATGATATACTTGTTTCTGACGTCAATAATGATGATTATAAACAGCTTCCTCGCATAGCATATAATAAGGCAAAAAATGAATATTTCATCGTTTGGACACAGGGAAAGTCACTTACATCGATGGATATTTATGGTCGTTTAGTCAAAAGCAATGGGACTATAGAAGGTAATGTAATAGCCTTGTGTTCCGCTTATGGAAAACAGAGTAACCCAGATGTTGTATATAACGATGAAGATATGGAGTATTTGATCGTATGGGAAGATGGCAGAGGTGCAAATTCTGATATCTATGGACAAAGACTGTCACAAATAGGACAATTGCTTGATAATAATTTTGCCATTTCAACTGGAATAGGGGATCAAATTTATCCCAAAATAACGTTCAATAGCATTGAAAACAATTATCTTGCCGTATGGAGCGATAATAGGAACAAAATTGTCAGTGGTGAAGATATCTATGCACAGATAATCAAAAGCCCTAGCCTTCTATTAGAAATAAAACCCAATATCCTCTATGCAGATGGAAAGTCTACTGCAAATGTGACTTTAACATTGAAAGGAATATTTGGAGAGCCATTGGGCGGAGAATATATTGATATAAAAGTGACCAAAGGCAAGGGAACTATCAGTGATATAAAAGACAATGGAGATGGCACTTATACCGCAATCTATACTGCTTCAAACCAAATAGGAGTGGAAACTATAACTGTAATAGCCTTGAATAAAACAAAAACCATAGATATAACATTGATAGGGACGTGTCGCAAGGGCGATATCAACGGTGATGGGATTGTAAATGTAAAAGACGCGATAATGGCTCTGCAATTCATAGTTAACCTTATAACGCTTACAGAAATACAGAAATGTAGTGCGGATGTGAATGGAGACGGAGAAGTTAAGGCTGATGATGTTATGAACATACTTCAAATGATCGTTGGTATGAATGCCCCAGAAAAAGATTTTGTTAAAACTGAAAACACTGTTATTTCGGTCGGCGAAGTCCAAAATATATCAGAGAAGAGTTTCTTGGTCTCAATAATAATAGATAATCCAAATGATGTCGTATGTGGTGAGATGTCAGTAGTTTTTAACAATTCTGTTATTAAGGTCAACGATGTCTTATCTGATAGTCTTTTGATTTGGAATCCTGAAAAATCAGGAATTTTAAGGATGGCGTTTGCTAATTTCAAGTCAACAGGTCAAAAAGTAATAGCGACGATCAAGTTTGATATAATTCAGGATGGATTTTCGCCTATTGATTTATCAAATATTAACCTTTACAATTCAAGTGGAAGAACGTTGACGCCGAAAGTTATTAATGGAGAGTTTCAGTTTCGTAATGATATTGTGGCAAGAGATGAGTTATTTCAAAATTTTCCAAACCCATTCAACCCAGAAACTTGGATACCATATCAATTAAAATACGGAAATGATGTTAAAATAAAAATATTTAATATAAACGGCAACCTGATCCGTGAGCTTGATCTCGGATATAAACACAAAGGAGCATACATAAGTCAAGACAGGTCTGCTTATTGGGATGGGAAGGATAAATACGGAAGACCAGTTGCCAGTGGAGTATATTTTTATAGCATACAAGCAGGGGATTTTTTTGCTACCAAAAAGATGATCGTTATCAGATAGGTCAAGGTGAATATGAAAGTAAATATAGAGGATAATAGGGAAAGACTAAAGCAGTTTTATGAGACGTCAGAGGATTATAAAAAGCTTTTAACCGCTCATAACAGAGAATACTTGAAAACATATATTGATACGGTTAACAATTATGCGAGTCCCGCCTCAAAAATTCTTGACCTTGGTGCTGGTAATGGTTTATCATCAAGAATGCTTAATGAAAGTGGTCATAATGTCATAGGAACAGATATTTCACATTTTTTTCTTTCTGATTCCGCAGAATTTCAAAGCGAAAGCCTAATTTATTGCGTATGTGATGTCCTTGATCTGCCATTTCGTAGTGAAGCTTTTGATGTTGTATGCTCTAATGAGCTTATAGAACATGTAACTGACGTCTCAAAGTCCTTACTTGAAATGATCAGGGTCTTGAAAAAAGGCGGAATTCTTATTGTAATGGGTCCCAACCTATGTTCTCCGCTTTGGTCTCTTATTGATCTTTTTAATATAGTTAAAGGTAAGAAAGGCAGGTATATGTGGGCAGAGACTTGGACACAGGCGATAAAATGGGGATGGTCTAATTTTATCTTGTCTGTGAAAAAGCGGTTTTCAAGTAAAGTTGATTTCATTTACAGAAAACCTGATCTCGATAAAGCGATATTTGGTGGAGATTCCGATAGTGCTTATTATGCAAGCCCCATTGACATTGAAAAATTTCTAAAAGCCAATGGAATAAGGATAGTCAAGATTTGTGAATCATCATCGAAAAAAGGACGCGTAATGGCTAGACTTTTTCCGAGATTTGGATTATATATAAGCATAATAGCGAAAAAAAACGACCTATAATAATGATAAATTGTCCATTTGGTTAATTTTTTGCGATGCAACTTGCATTTTAGGAGGTAAGGAAATGATATTCAATAAATTTGTTTTGGTCTTCATTATTTTGGTTTTTGTGTCCTTAATAATTCCAATTCTAAGCCAAGCTAAAATTGAACAAAAGTCCATTGTAGGTATTTGGCTTATGGAGGATAACAAAATAGTGACGGATATGTCTAAAAATGGCAATGACGGAGAGGTTAAAGGTAAACTAGAACTTGCAGAGGGCAGGTTTGGAAAAGCATTGAAATATCCAGCTCAAAAAGATAGTTTTATTGAGATCAAACATAAGGATTCGCTTAACTTGACAACTTTCAGTTTTGTAATGTGGGTCAAATTACAACCTACTAATACTTATCAATGTGTTATCGCAAAAACTACCGATGGATTGACTGAGAATTACACTGGTTATCTTATGGATAGCACAAAAGTATTCTGGACTAGATTCACAAGCGGAGGAGCAACTAAATGGGGATTTCAAAAATTTGGCACAACGCCGATAACTGATGATAATTGGCATCATCTCGCTGGCACTTATGATATGAAGTCGGTAAAATCCTATGTAGATGGAAAAGTTGAAGCGGATGCCCCATTTGATGGAAAACCAGACAAAAATGAAGGACCTTTGACAATCGGTGCATGTACCGGTATGCCATATCCCATTAATGGTTTAATGGATGAAGTCGCCCTTTTCAACGTCGCTTTGACAGGTGATGACATAAAAAGAATTATGGAAAATGGGCTATCAATAGCATTATCAATTAGACCCTCAGGAAAATTAACCACTACATGGGGAAATATTAAGAAGTTCTGATGTATCTATACATAACTAGCCGATCTGAGCCAGAAATTGAATTAATTAAAGCGGAATGCTTTGCTATTACTGGGGCGTATCCAGATGAAAATGGTATAGCTATAAGAGATTTTGACTCACAAAAAGAAAATCAATACGATGTATCTAGGTCTGCTTATATCAAATTATGTATGAAGGTTATATCTCAGACGGATAATTTGATAGGTCTTTACTCAAATTTAGATGAAGCTAAAATCAGATCAGATCGGTTTCGTGTAAGCGTCATAAAAATACCTCATAGCTTGAAGATCAGTCAAAAAGAGATAATGCATCAAGTAGGATTGCGCATAGAAGGTAAGCCAGACCTGAATAATCCGAAAATGGAGTTTCTTGTTGTAGTAACTGATGAAAGTATATGGCTGGGCAAGGTTTTATCAAAGTCCAATAATTCTTGGATGACACATTCGCAGAAAATTCAGCAATATTCAAGTGCTTTGCCGACAAGACTTGCTAGGGCAGTTGTGAATTTAGTCGCAAATCCGGGGGACAGAGTAATAGACCCGTGCTGTGGTTCTGGGACGTTGTTAATAGAGGCATCAAGTATAGGAATAAAAGCCTTTGGCTGTGATATTAACCCGACTATGGTTTGGGCTTCTATGAGAAATATAAAGAGCTTTGGATTTAATGTCCCTTTAGCAGTAGCGGATGCTAGAATTGTTAAGGGCAGTTTCGATGCCACAATTACAGACTTACCTTATGGCAGAAATTGTCCGTATAACGAGAATTTATATTATGAAATATTGAAAAATCTTTGTAAACTTGCTCCAAAATCCGCTATAATAACAGGGACAGATATGAGCAAATTGTTATTAAATCTTGGTTTTAAATTAAAATATGTCCTGACTGTTTCAAAAGGCAGTTTGGCAAGATACATACATGTCTCATATTGAACTGGAAATATCGGTATGAAGTTATTCATAATATTCATCAGTGCAGTCTTGGTCAATAACTTTGTGCTTACGAGATTTCTCGGCATCTGTCCTTTTTTGGGGCAATCAAGAAATGTCAGCGTAGCAGTCGGTATAGGAATGGCTGTCATTTTTGTTCTGACATTATCATCTATCGCAACTAACCTCATATATACATCAATTCTTTTACCATTAAAGCTTGATTATTTAATAACTGTATCTTTTATTTTAGTCATATCAGTATTAGTACAACTGGTTGATATAGTTTTGCAGAAGATGTTGCCTGCCTTACATCGTGCAATGGGAATTTATTTGGTCTTAATCACAACTAACTGTGCCATACTTGGTCTTGCATTGTTAAATGTTGTGAAGAATTATAATCTTATAGAAAGCCTTGTTTTTGGATTTAGTGCAGGCATTGGATTTATGCTTGCTCTTGTTATAATGGCAGGGATGAGAGAACGTCTTGAAATTGCTGATATCCCTGAACCACTGAAAGGATTTCCGATAACGCTTATTTTGGCTGGTCTTTTATCTATTGCATTTATGGGATTTTCTAGTCTGGTAAAATTGTAAATTAAAATCATTATAATTATAAGGAGATGCAAATGCTAAGTGATTCTGTGAAAAAGTTTTGCATTATGCTTATAACTTTTGTAATGATTTTGTTTTATATTGACGTCAGTTTTGCCCAAAATGAATGGGACAAACATTATGCTAACCCTGTGCTTAAAATAGGAGAAGATGGTTCTTGGGATGATAAGAGTGTATCGAAGCCGTCAGTCATATTTAGAAATAATGAATACAAAATGTGGTATACAGGTTTCGACGGCGAACACCTGAGGATCGGCTATGCAACAAGCATTGATGGAGAAAATTGGATAAAACATCCGTCAAATCCGATACTAGATTTAGGGACTCCAGGCTCTTGGGATTCTGTCCATGTTGCAAATCCAACTGTATTGTTCGATGGTATAATTTACAAGATGTGGTATACTGGATCAAACGGCAAAAATACACGCATTGGATACGCATATAGCTCTAATGGCATACATTGGGTAAAGTATAGTGATAATCCTGTGGTCAATCTAGGTTCTTGGGGGACAAATAGAGATAGCGATGTATGGTCACCTTGTGTTATATTTGATGGTTCAGAATATAAAATGTGGTATTCCAGCTTTGATGGAAATATCAAGATCGGTTATGCTTACAGTGTTGATGGAATTAATTGGGTAAAATATACCAATTCACCGGTCTTAAACGTTGGTTCGTGGGGGGCATGGGATGATAGAGGAGTTTGGTCGCCAAATGTCATATTTGATGGTTTCAAATATAGCATGTGGTATACGGGATGGAATGGAATAGGCACAGGCATAGGTTACGCAGAAAGCAAAGATGGCATCAATTGGATAAAACCTTCCAAATATCCAGCACTTGATCTAGGCACAACAGGATCGTGGGATTATCATTATGTCAACAATCCTAGTGTCCTTTTGATCGATGGCAAGCTTCGAATGTGGTATTCAGGATGCTCATCAGATGAGTTGTATATGATCGGCTATGCCATAGGTGCAACTAGACCTGATATAGATATATCAGAGAGATTTCACGATTTTGATGACATTCCAAAGGGAAAATATGATGATTGGGAATTTAGCATCTCAAATAGAGGAAACGCTAACCTTTTGGTAACGAGTATCTCTTCTGATAACCCAGCGTTCACAATTTTCTCATCTGTTTTTAATAATGATATGAAACCTGTCTCTGATTACATATTTCCAGTGCCCTATTCTATACCACCAAATGATAGTATGAAGTTCACGGTCAGGTTTACAAGGGGATCGGAAAAGTCTTATAAAGGAAATATAATTATATCTAGCAACGATCGCGATGAATCAAAAGCTTTCATCCAATTATGGATGGGAAACAAGGTCAGATACGTTCGGCAGATACCAGATGGCTTTTCTGCATTTAGGAATGATTTTTCGCTTTATTCAAGAAGTAATGATGTAAGATATCTTCAAGTCATTCTCGCTGAAGAAGGACCAAGTGTCTATCCAGAAAGTCAGATAAATGGCTATTTTGATGAATTTACGCAGAACGCAGTGGCAAATTTTCAAAGGAAACATCACATAACAGACCCGATAGGGTTTGTAGGACCAGAGACAAGAAAAAAATTGACAGAACTTTTAAATAAACACAAGGAAGAAACCTATGATAGAGTTGATGTAATTTACGATTCAGTTATGAGTAACTACAAGCATTTTTTGCCTGATAATTTTCCGCCAGAATTGATCCTAGCCATAGCATCACAGGAGACCGGTCCCTATTACAATTTCAATAACGAACTAATAGAATCAAAAGAAGGTGGTAATAAAAATAATGTCGGACGTGGGATTATGCAAATAACAACGTCCGAATTTGTAGGTGCTGGTAATAACGTCGACGATTATCTCGTCTATCGTTGCAAGAATTTACTAGATAAAGAATCCGTATATGCTTATTATTCCAATACCCCACAAGGCGTAGAAGCTAACATAAGAGATGGATTATATGCATTGATGACAAAATACGATTACGCGGTCAACTGCAAAGGCAACGAAAAATTCGGCATAAGCGATGAAGAGATGCGTTGGATTTCAACCGTTCAACGTTATAATACCTATAACAAATTCCTCTTCACTATTGACGCTAGCAGTGCTTTTTGCGATGAACTCAATTGGGGATGTATACCAGAGAGATTAAGGCGATCTTTGGAAAGAGTTTCAGGTTCTAGTTCGCTTTCGTCTGCCATAGTCACTGTTGAAGAAAAAAATAAAAGATGGCGAATAATTGATGACCAGTTCATATATATTGTCAAAAAAGAAAATGGCAATGCAACAGTTGCACGAGCAGGTGCCCCGACTATTTATCTAAAAAATGTCGCAGATAAACTGAGGCGATTAAAAAGCCCAACCTTCTTTCCACGCTTAAAGAAAGATCAGTGTGAGACCCTGGCGGATAAGCTAGAAAAGGTATACAATAATAGCGAAATTATAACGCTTGGCTGTCCAGCTGAACTTACAATCATTGACTCCAATGGCAGAATTACAGGATCAACTGTGCTATCATCTAGTAAAAACATAATAAAAAAGCTTAACGGAATCCTTGACTATAAAATGGAAGAAATTCCCAACTCTATATATGATAATGACAACAAAACTGTGATACTGTTCTTTCCATCGGATTCTTATCATTATATAGTAACAGGGAAAGACAATGGAAGTTACGACCTGAATATAACATCAAAGAGAGAAGGCAAGACAATTTCTTTCAACGTCATTGGAGTTCCAATATCTGCAAATGAAGTGCATAAATATACTATTGATTGGAAAGCCATATCTCAAGACAAAAAAGGAGGAATATTACAGATAGATTCTGATGGCAATGGCGATTTTGAGAAGATCATTTTTATTGATCGCAAGTTTATATACAACAAGCTTGATCCACAGTTATAAAAGCATAACTTGTTAATTTTCACTGACTTGCTTTTTTATTCTTTCTTTATAGCTTTGAATATATAATGGAATTGCTTTTAAAAACATCAACATAGACATTATCAGGCGAAATGTATAGTAGAATCCCAAAAGCGATAGTTGTTTAATTTCATATCGTTTTATCATATATTCCCTGTTGGGAAATAACGACCTGAACACAAACTTAACAAACCAAAATGTTGTGTGCTTTTCGGGATTGGCATTATGTAATGCTAACATCATTCCAAAATGTTCCGTTAATCTGTTGGAAATTAAGAAAGTAACGATTTTTGATGCTTTATGGCTACTATATAGAAGCCTATTAATTGATAGATCGATGGCATCTGTTTTTAGTTCTTCTAATATCTTATCTGGAACATACTCCCCTAAATCTCTATTGACGATATTTAGTATAGTATATAGACCAACCTTTGAATTACTGATCTTACTTGTCTGGACAATATAGTCCCAGTTAATCTCATTACGAAAATTTCTTAATAATAGGACAACGTCGTAAAGTTTGATTATTTCAGTAATTCCAAAGTTGCCAAGCAGAATATGCATCTGAAAATGTCTATATATATGTAAACATAGATGAATTAAGATATCTTCATAACTTAGTATCCGCATTTTGAGTGAAGCGATGCCTTTACATTGTGAATTCGCCCAATAATCGCTAATAGGAAGTTCCTTCAAAGCTGTATGGACGTCTAGGAAAATATCATCTTTCACATATTTTATATCTTGCCCTTGTTGATTGAGTATCTCCAAAAGTCCGTCCCTTATCTTGCATTTCCACCCTAATTGGATAAGCATATTGTTGGTTTCGCGAATATCTTCTGGTTTTATTAACAGGTCTATGTCATCCATTGGTCTTAAAGCATAGCTTGAATATACCAATCCTGCGAGAACTGCCCCTTTGAGAACAATTATTGGGATATTATTTTCTTCTGCGGATTTAAGTATTTTGGAGAGCTCATAATAGCGACGCGTGTTGTTTAAAGAGCATTGGAAATACTCTAACCTCATATCTTGGGACAACATGTCAGGTATCTGTGAAAGTCTTTTGTCTTTGGATAGATTTCGATAAACCAACGGGGCAATTTTATGTTGAAAGATTCTTCTTCCTAATTGATTCCAATCTTGAGCATTAATACTACTGAAATCTATCTCATTGTCTTTCAATAGATTGAGACATTGCAATAAGAAATTTGTCTCTGCATCTCTATCAAGCATACCAAGTTATGACTTCCTCTACTTTTTTCCAAAATTTTCCAGTAAGACTTATTTTAAGCTTATAGCTTGGGATAGACCTTGATACATCAAAAGCATTATTAAATATTTGACTCATCGTTGTTGTTTGTTCATCTTTGCCCATTTTTCTCAGGATTTTTGCGAGGACTTGATAAGCCGTTCCTGTCATATATAGCGAGGATACGTCTTTAGGCAGTTGTTCGACTTCATCTTTATCAGATCGCTCTAGAAAAAACACTGCTGATAAAGGGACAAATTGATTAATGTCATATTTATTTCTGCCTCTTTCCCAAAGGTAATCACTCCAAGTTGGAAACGGATGGACTCTGAATTTGCCGTCTTTGTTCGGCATAATCAAGTTTTCATCGTCGCATAACACTTTCCAAGGATAGGGAAGGCGTCTACATGCAGTTGATTTTCCTGTTCCACCAGATGCGATAAATAATATCCCTTTGCCTTCATATTCAGCTAATCCAGAATGAGTTGGTAATCCGCCAGTTTTTAAGCACCTTAAAAATACAAAACTCAATAAAGTCCACATAGAATTATATTTATCATCTTTTGATGGCTCCTGCGATACATATTCTATTATAATGTTACCATATTGCAAACTGTGCCAAATTCTGAAACTGCTGTAATCATAAACTTTCCACTCATCCGTCAGATCAGGCAAAACTTTCTCGATATTTTTTTCATTAAGCTGATGCGAATTCGATGAGTTAAAAAAGACAATTTTGGAATATTCGTTCAAAGGACATTCTTTCAAATTCATTATCTCTGCTAATATATCTGCATATTTCACATTATCCTTATAGCCGGTTAAACACCAATTATTTCCATTTCCTAATTGAATACAATATCCTCTCGTATAGTTCTTGTATGACATTAATTATATATTACTCCTCATAGACTAGTAAAATTGAAAGGTAGGACATAGAGCGGATTAATACTAAGTTATACTATTGTTTATGCCATTTTGCAAATGTATAATTCAATAATATTGACAAAAAAAATACCTAATATCGGCAAAAGGACATTTTAATTGTCGATATTATATAATTTTGAAATAGCTAAAAGCTATAACGTCATAATTCACTGATCAACTTTACTTATCTTCAAACCCACTTCCAACACCACAGTACCAACCACCGTCTGAAAAATAGATTCTTTTAGCATTTCCAATTTCAATGATTACGGGCTTTGTCCATTCTAATTTTTTTTTCCATTTTTGTCCTCCGTAATCTCTGTTTGTTCATAGCACTTTCCGCTAGATAAGCAGAGATTATATCGTCGTTGCTAATGCAAAAATCTGCCTTGTTACACCCTTCATTCAAATTTACCAAAAAGACCAATTAAGTTTTTACACTTCGTAACCGGCTAATCCACGATTTATCAATTCCTGAATAAACTCTTGAACGTATATTTCAGCATCATCTGGCACATTATCACAATCATTACGAAGCTTTTCTAGAATATTATGAATGGTATGTTTGCCATCTAAAAGTTTCCAAATATACAAACTTATTGGGTTAATTACAAAACCTTCACCGCTACTTGGATCGAAAAGAACTGCCCAATCATCGAATTCCTCTCGCAAAACGACCAGCGGATTTGCTACTACAATTTTCTCTGACAATACTGATGCTCCTTATCAAAGTCCGTTCATCTAATTGTGATACAAACTATATTCATATAGCTAACGAGGTTATTATATCATATTTTTTCCAAAGATCAAGAACATATGAGCGAGGCTAGGGCTATTTAATTTTACGAATTTTATTAACTCATTTTGTATGACAGTCTACTGATATTAAGAGCACGGAATGATAAAGCTCAATACAAAGTTGTCTATCCCCATCCATTTTGCATTATTGCCATTTTTCATTCATTCTTTCCTGTCTTTAGGCATAGTAACACTATAAATAGCAAAAATGCACTTTTTATGATTGTTTTCAGTGTTTCACCAATTATACTGACTTTTCATTCAAGTAATATATGTAAACCTGAATATAACTTACGCTTCTTCTTTGTATATACAACCTCTCGTATCATCTCTCCTATCAATAAGCCTATCGAATATGATAATAATACCATTGATAACATCTTCTCAATTGAACTTACTGCTCGAACATAATGTTTTCCACTACTTGTGAAAACTTTATTCACATCAAAAAAATCTGATGATCGGACATAAGTTCGGACAAATATGCCCTCCTATGATAAAATATTAGAAAATATTAAAAAATTATCACAGGAGGGTATAGTCATGAACAATCATGTCGTTACATTATATAACATTAAAAGATTCACAGATCAATGCTTTGATAGAGATAACGAT
>FWPV01002375.1_pt1 | contig 46583 bp, 29 predicted proteins | sample 2228371 | NCBI WGS metagenome assembly FWPV01 (sample SAMEA103939776, study PRJEB20133) | metagenome | reverse complement strand
TGTTAGTAAAATACAAAAATCACAAGCTGGACAGCATGTGTACTTAGCATGTAAGCTTAACGCTATTTTTGAGTAACAAGCTGTCCAGCTTGTTCCCTTATATTCAAATACAAGATAAATTAGTTTTATATGCGGAGCATATACATAAGAGTTAGGTTGAAAACCCAACAAGGAAAAGATGTAATATTAGAATTATTGGGCTTTGTCCCCAACCTTAGTAATATAATTTTTTGATGGGAGGTTTTTTATTGGAAATAAAAGAAGTATTAAAAGAACTTACTTCTGCGCCTGGTATTTCTGGATATGAATCAGATGCTGCTATAATAGCAGAAAAATATTTTAAACCATTATCCGATGAAGTCAGTATTGATAAATTTGGTAGCGTTATAGCTTTAAAAAAAGGCGAACAAAATGGTGAAAGAAAAAAGATATTGCTTGCTGCTCATCTGGACGAAATCGGTCTTATGGTAACCAAAATTGAAGATGATGGTTTCATTCGCTTTACAAACGTGGGCGGGGTTGATATATCTATCTTACCAGGTCAAATTGTAAGTATATTAGGAAAAGAGAATATTAAAGGTATTATCGGGTCTACTCCTCCTCACCTTCAAAGATCAGGAAGTGGTGGAGGAGTTACTCCGCTTGATGAACTCTATATTGACACTGGAAGAAGTAAACAGGAGCTTGAAAATATTTGTGAAGTCGGCACAATTATAAAACTTAATGGTGAATTTACAGAACTATCAAATGGTTGCGTTTCTGCACAAGCTATGGATGATCGGGCAGGGGTTGCCGTTTTAATTGAATTATTACAACGTCTTAAATCACGAAGACATGAATGGGATGTTTATGTAATAGCTACTTCACAAGAGGAAGTTTCTGGACTTGGAGCTATTAGCTCAGCATTCCGACTCGAGCCTCAGATAGCAATTGCTATTGATGTGACATTCGGTGATGGACCTGGCATTCCAGAGAGGAAAGCATGTCCGCTTGGTAAAGGTCCGGCTATTGGACTTGGACCGAATTTCCATCCCAAGATTACTCAAAGATTGCGTGATCTGGCAGGCGAATATGAAATACCACATCAAATAGAAGCAGATCCTTACCCCGGTGGCACAGATGCTTATTCACTTCAGGTTAGCAAATCAGGCATTCCCACGGGATTAATATCTATTCCATTAAGAAATATGCATACTACTGTTGAAATGCTAAAACTTGATGATATAAAGCGAAGTGCTGAACTTCTTAGCATATTTATTTCACGATTAGATTCAAAGTTCCAGGAGGATATTAAATGTTTTTAGAAAAGCTTTCCAATGCTTCTGGTGTATCAGGCAGTGAAAAAGAAGTCCGACAAATATTAAAAGACGAAGTTTCTCAGTATGTAGACGATATATATACAGATTCCATGGGAAATCTCTTTGCAGTAAAAAAAGGTAACGAAACAAAAGTTATGATCTCTGCACATATGGATGAGGTTGGGCTATTCGTTGACCTGGTTGAAAATAATGGATTCGTAAGATTTAAGAAGGTTGGGGGTATTGATGATCGTGTCTTGCTATCAAAAAAGGTGTATGTCGGAGAAAATAAAAGCCCTGGTATTATAGGAATGAAACCTATACACTTGCAATCACCCAATGAACGTGGACAAAATGTTATTGGTTCAGATGACATGTATATTGATATGGGATTAACGGGTAAAGATGAAAAGGTTGTAAAAGTGGGTGATACAGCCGTATTTGCTACAAAATTTTCACGATCAGATGATGTTCTTATGGGTAAGGCATTTGATGACCGCGCTGGATGCGCTGTATTAGCTGAACTTCTAAAAAGAACATATCCATTTACACTTTATGGTGTCTTTACAGTGCAGGAAGAATCAGGATTAAGGGGGGCAAAAATCGCCGCTTATCATGTAAATCCTGACTTTGCCTTTGTTCTTGAAGGCACAACTGCTGGTGACACTCCTACAAAACGAGATATTAGCCCATCTACAAATTTAGGTGCTGGTCCCGCTATAACAATTATGGATAGAGCCACAATAAGCAATAGAGGACTTGTGAACCTGCTGGTTGATACAGCTAATAAGGAAAAAATACCCTATCAATTTAAAAGGACGATTACAGGAGGGACAGATGCTGGCGCAATACATCTGACCCATGGTGGAATACCAACTGTTACAGTATCTGTGCCTGTTAGATATATACACACACCAGTTAGCTTAATGCGGTTTCTTGATTTTCAAAATACTATTGAGCTAATGCATAAAACACTTCTTCGATTAACAGAATTTGATAAAGGAGGTTTGATTAATGAATAGCAGGAATAAGCTAAATCTTATTCTTTTATTTTTTATAATTATTTTAACTGGATTAATACTTCACTTAAATGCTCAAACAATAAGCCATGCCCCTGTTGTTACAAACATTCGTATCGAACAAAAAACAGGAACTAACACACTTATTATCTTCTATGATGTGGCTGATGAAGATGCAGATTTACTTGAGGTTTCTGTTATCGCATCGAAGGATGCTGGAAAAACATTTAATGTGATACCAAAATCCATATCCGGAGAGATAGGCAAGATTATATTCCCTGGTAAAGGGAAAAAGATTACATGGAATGTAAGCGAAGACTTGCCCGGAGTTGATCTTAAGGACTTAAAGATCAGAATCATTGCTGATGATGGTGTCCGTATTGCTACAGGACAGGAAAAGGAAGTAAAAAAACCATTTGAAGCATTCTATACCAAGACTACTGAAGTTTTAACAACCACACCGAAAATTCAAGATGATAAACCACCAAAAGATGGTTCGGCTATGGTATTAATTCCTGCTGGTGAATTCCAGATGGGTAGTAATGACGGAGACCCTGATGAAAGACCTGTGCATACAGTTTACCTTGATGCATTTTACATTGATGTTTATGAGGTAACTAATGCACAATATCGGAAATTCGTTGAGGCAACTGGTCATGAAAAACCATTTCTCTGGAAGTTTCCGCATTATAGTGAACCAGATCAGCCGGTAGTTGGTGTTACATGGGAAGATGCAAATGCCTTTGCAAAATGGGCTGGAAAAAGACTTCCTACAGAGGCTGAATGGGAAAAAGCAGCACGCGGAGGATTAATCGGCAAAAAATATTACTGGGGAGATGACAATACTCCTCCACAAGGGGCTGGTAATTTTGCTGATTTGTCCGCAAAAGAAGCCTTTCCAGGCTGGAATGTTATTTCAGGATACAGGGATGGTTTCTCACATACTGCACCTGTGGGATGTTTTTCCAAAAATGGATATGGATTATATGATATGGGCGGTAACGTATGGGAATGGTGTTCTGATTGGTATGATCCAAATTATTACTCAAGATCACCTAAAGAGAACCCAAAAGGTCCGGCTTCAGGACAGGATCATGTTCTGCGTGGCGGATCGTGGTTTCAGGATAATGGTAGCACGAGAATATCAAATCGCTATGATTATTCTGCATCATATTCAATAAACTTTTCTTCAAGGATTGGTTTTCGTTGCGCTAAAGATGCTAAATAATTTTATTGATTTAGCAATCGCATAAAAAAGAGGTAAAAAAAATGATAAAAACCTGTATTTTTGCAGATGAGGTATCAAAAGATTTTGAAGAAGCGGTTCGTTTATCTCGCGAAGCCGGTGCTGATTATGTCGAAGTCCGTGGAGGAATATGGGGAAAGGATGTTACTACAGCAAATGATGATGATATTGCCAGAATGAAGGACGTCTTAGCAAAATATAATGTCAAAATTGGCTGTATAGGTTCACCCTTTGGTAAATGCAGTTTTGATAAAGAAGAATACGAAAGGCATCTAAAAATATTTCATCGCATGATAGAATTAGCACATATCTTTGATACTAAGATAATACGTATGTTTGCATTTTGGATGCCTAATGAGTTTAGAGGGAAGCCCAGACCAGATATAAGAAACTACCTATCTGAAATAGTGCCTAGATTGAAACCTGCTGCAAAGATAGCTGAAAAAGAAGATGTCATAATGGCATTAGAAACAGAGGATACAACTTTGGTCGGCTCTTGCCAGGAAGCACGTATTGTCATCGATGCTATTGAAAGCCAATCAATGAAGGTGTGTTGGGATGTTAATAATGCCTGGCATTGTAATGAATTACCCTACCCTGATGGATATAATTTTATTCGTGGGTTAGTAAGACATGTGCATGTAAAGCCTAATGCTAGCAAAAATATCGATACTGTTGGTAATAGTAATGTTTCGTATGAACAAGTATTAAAAGCTCTCTTGGATGATGGATACGATGGTTGTGCTAGTATTGAACATTGGGGTTCATCAGAATTTATGCTAAAGGGGATTAAAGAACTGATAAAAGTTTTAAGAAAGATTGAATAATAAATTTTTTCAATTATATAATTCTCTTGAGGGTCAGCACCGGGTCAGGCTGACCCTCATTAAATATTATGACACAGCTTCCTTCAAGCCCTTGCCTGGAGAGAATGTCGGTACTTTTTTGGCTGGTATCTTCAAAGCTTTTCCTGTTCTTGGATTACGCCCGGTTCTAGCTTTCCTCGTTTTTACAGAAAAAGTTCCAAAATCAACGAGCCGAACGCTTTCACCTTTAGCTAGCGCTTCTTTAACAGCAGCTATTGTAGCTTCGACTGCCGCCGCCGCCTGTTTTTTGGTTATCCCCGTTTCCGACACCTTTGCTACCAGATCCGCTTTTGTCATTGACCTTTCTCCTTTCTTTTTTTATTGTTAAACAACGGCTTCTAGAGCCGACTACAGTGGGATAATTATATCCCAATTAAACCAAAGGCCATCAGGCTAATAAATCACCTTAAAAACACAAAGCGAATTTTAAATTTACAGAAATTCGCAGTTTATTGCGAAATACCCCTGCCACTGTTAAAGCTAAAATTTGTTAGTTCTTTTCTCTGTTATCGTGTATAAGCTATATAGCAAATGCACTTATAACAAGTTTTTAATTGATTTTAGCATAGTATAACGCTTTTATAATACTTTGTCAACAAAAAACTTTGTAATGAGTCTAATTCAAATTGTTGGTAAATAGTTATTGCATAAAAAACAAAAAAAGGATACGCTACCTCAATAAAATAATAATTTAAAACAATAACCTTAAAATAATGAGGAGGGTATCCTAATGTTGTTAGATATATTAACTCTAATTGATAAAATAATCAAACAAATTTATCAATTAATGGCAATTCGGAAAGGTTAAATGTTGTGCACTTATTCTACCAACATTTCGTCCCTACGGGACTTAGAAATGCTGCTTTATTTGAAAAAAGGGAGTTTGAGAAAAGCCTGTAATTCGGAAAGTTAAGCAAATGTTAAGTTCTTCTTATTCAAATTTGACCATAAAATGTAATCAAAAATTTATAAATAACATAAAATTTTAAGCTATTTTACTATACATATGTTAATTTTTCCGAATTGCTATTATGTAAAGATAAGGCTTGAAGGTTAAACGATGTAGTTTTCATGCAGGGACAGGTTTCGTTAGCATCTTATCAATTTTTGCTAAAATAGCTTCTCTCTTTTGGCTATAAAACTTAGTTTAATATACAAAACCTGCCTATACAACAATTGTATGCTTAATTGCTTAAAATGTTATTAGAATTGAAAACAATATTCTTGTAGATAGTCCGTTAATTTATCAATAAAATCAAGATATGATAATTTTTATAGATAAACTGTCAAATAATTTTTGATGCTGATTCTAATTATGTATTTACTTCCTTTAATCCCTTTGTAAACGGAGGGAAATATTCTCTCCGTTTACGGGGAAAGTTAGAGAGGATTAATATATATAGTATAGCTGAAATGTTATTATAAAATAACCTCTAGCTCTGAAAATCCCTTTTTAATAGCATATTCCTTAAGCTCTTTTGGATCTGTTATTCTTTCTTCCTTATATGCAACTAATGCTTGATTCATAGCGATTGAACCTGCTTTTGGTCCCATAGGATGATCAAGGACATTAGAACCTGCTAATGGTGCAAGATCGTATCCGAAAGCTTCAATATTTTTGCCCAAATTAGCGGCTCCAAGTCCACCAGCAGTTACTGGAACAGTATCCCTGATTCCTGGTATCGGTTCCTTAAAAACTTCATTGAGCTTAATTAACAGCGAAGGATCTAATGAAGCAACATGAACGTTCATCTGACCCATGACACCAATCTGGAAATAGTCTCCTCCGCATAGTCGTGTAAGCTTTGCAATGACAACTTCATCGATCCTTCTCGGACCCGTTGAAAGAGCAGACCTACCTCCACTATGAACATACACAGGCACATCTATATCAGGATCAGAAGCGATGATCTCAACAGTGCCTAAATTATTTGCTAGAATGGCATTAAACATAATTCCAGTTGCACCATATTCAATAGCTCTTTTTGCCATATCTTTAATTTTATCAGGTCTAGCAGTCAGATGGGGAGCGTATATAGTTCTCTTTCCTGTTTTATCTTCAGCTCTTTTAAGTGCGGAAGATACGAGCCTAACTTTTTTCTCAAATGGACAATAGCCAGGATTCATCATCTTCTCATCATCCTTGATAAGAACCGCTCCTCCTAACGCTGCTTGATAGCATTTTTCAGCAACTTCTTCGGGAGTTAGCCCACAACAGGGTTTCACTATTGTTCCCATCAAAGGTTCACCATCTTTTATACCTATAAATTCCCTTGATCGCTTGATACCAAACTTTGGACCCGGGAATTTCTCCAATGCTTTTTTCGGAAGATGGAAGTCCAGAAAAGCTACACTCTGATAATAAACAAACTCAAGGATAGGACCCCCAACTGAAAGCATGGATATTTGATAGAAAAGGTCTGAGTCCATATCCAGGTTTCCAAGTGGTGATCTAACATATATAATGCCTTCACCATCCGCATATTTTTCAACTTTATAGACTTCAGCCCTTGCACGTTCAAATGTTTCAGTCGGCACACCGCCGCCTATCCATTTTCCAGTAGTTTCTTCTTCAGCAATCTTTTTTGCTGTTTCAACTAAATCTGATTGAGTCTTTATATAATATACAAACTCAATTGAGTCTTCCGGATCATATTTTGAATCCAGTTCAATTATTTGTATTGGTTGTCGATTTCTAACTTCTATAGGAACATATTTTTCCATACTAAAACTCCCTCTTCCGAGATAAAAAGTTTAACCAAAATATACTTAAAACCATTTTTTCTTCCAAAATAAGATTGCACTGCAAAGTGAAAGAAAAACGGAAAATCCCATCGTTATTTCGAAAGCATAAGATAAATCCTGAAAAGGTAAACGAATATTCATTCCATAAACACTTGCTACCCAAACAGGAAACATTAGAATTATTGTTATGGATGTGAGAAATTTCATTACTGAGTTCAGATTATTTGATATTATTGATGCAAAAGCATCCATTAAGGCACTTAAAATATCGCTATGAATATTTGTCATGTCAATCGCTTGTCTGTTTTCAATAATTACATCTTCCAAAAGATCAGCTTCTTCAGATTGCAAATTTAGCATACCAGTTCTTTGCAATCTATCCAATACGAGATCATTAGCCTTAAGTGAAGTTGCAAAATAAACAAGACTTTTTTCAATGTTAAGAAACTCTATAAGCTCTTTATTTTTCATTGATTTTTGTAGCTTTTTCTCTACTAATGATGTTTGCTTATTAATCTGTTTTAAATAATCGAGGTAAACGCGAGCAGTTCCTGAAAATATTTGTAAAAGGAATCTGCTCCTGCTTACAGTTGATAATCCTTTTAATTTCCCATCCGCAAAAGCTTGTATAACATCATTTTTGATAAATGATACTGTTAATATCATATTATCAGAAAATATTATACCAAGAGGCACTGTTATATATTGAATATCTTTAGATTCATCATAATGAGGTGTTCTTATTAGAACCAACATGTTTTTGCCATCAACTTCTACCCTTGGTCTTTCATCTATATCCAGCGGACTTATAAGAAAGTCCATTGGTATGTCGAGTTCCTCACTTAGAGTCTCAAGTTCTTCTTTGCTCGGAGCAATAATATTATGCCAGTTATATTCGACATATTCATGGTCTACATCTTTTTCGATAATCTCGACTTCAGGAACTTCACTGACAATTTCCAATTCAACAGTGTTATTTTCCTCTTCATCGATATTATATAAATTAGCTAACACTTCGCTAGAATCCTCTGGTGATAAAAGGCTAAGCACTTTTTCGCGATCGTCGGAAGACATATAGCGTATAGCTTGAGCTATTTCTCTATTATTGGATTCTTCCAGAGCCGATTCTATAGCGTGAGCATTATCCAATGCAATACTGGTTATGATTTTTTCTATATTTTCTTCCCTTTCATTTTGATCCATCTTTATCACCTTTTATATTAAAACCATCTTCTCTTCGCAAAGATTATTACGCATAATATTGATATAGCAAAGGAAAGAGACATTGTAAATGCAAATGCATGAGACCAATCCTGCAATGGCAATTTAATGTTCATGCCATATATACTTGCCACCAGGACAGGAATATTCAAAAGTATAGTTACTGAAGTTAGGAATTTCATTACCACGTTTAAGTTATTTGATATGACAGATGCAAAAGCATCCATCATCCCACTGAGAATATTGCTATGTATATTTGCCATCTCTATAGCTTGTCTGTTCTCAATGATTACATCTTCAAGAAGGTCTATATCATCAGGATACATTTTGATCATCTCCGTCTTTTGCAGTCTTTCCATAACAAGCTCATTTGCCCTTAATGAGGTAGTGAAATATACAAGGCTTTTTTCAAAATTGAGAAGTTCTATCAATTCTTCATTCTTCATTGACTTTTCTAATCTATCCTCGACTTCGGATGTTTGTTTATTTATTTGTTTTAGATAATCAAGATAAATTAGAGCGGTCCTGGAGAATATTCTAAGTAGAAATTGGCTTCTTTTTGCTGTGGACCAGCCTCTTATCCTTCCATTAATAAAAGCCTGTAGGACATCATTTTTACTTCCGCATACTGTTAACAATATATTATCAGCAAAAATTATTCCTAGTGGAATAGTTGTAAATTGGATATCATTACCTTTATCGAAGTGTGGTGTTCGTATCAAAACAAGTGTGCTTTTATCTTCTGTCTCTATTCTCGGTCTTTCATCAACATCCAATGGACTTGTTAAAAAATCTACAGGAATATTTAGATCCTGGCTAAGTGTTCTAATCTCGTCCTCAGATGGTGCTGTAACGTTAATCCAGCTATCTTTTTCATATTCAGTAATTATATTTTGCATAGAACCCATAGTCTTAAATATTTCAATCAAAATTAAACCCTCCTTTCTTAAAATAAAGCTATATCTGCAATGGGAACATCCTCCTTTCTGAGGACCGATCTTATTTCGTCCATAAAACTAAAAGAAAATCTTATTGCTATACCACAATTGTGGCTAATATGCCGTGGAACAGGTATGAGTTTTATACTAATACCAGCAGATATTAACGCCTTTTCTGCCTTAATGGCAGCTTGCGTGGTATCAAACAAAATAATTCCATATTTTTCGTCATCATTCATAAAATTTATCTATTACTTAGACCAAAGAACAATAGCTAAAGAAACCAATTTGTTTTAGATCTTCATAAAGGCTTTCATATTGTGTTTGGGATAAATTTTGCAACGGTAATCTAACAGGTCCGCAATCTATACCGATCATCTTCATAATAGCCTTTCCCGCTGTAATACCTCCATACTTAATAAGAATATCAACCATATTCACTGCGCGGCATTGTTCCATCTGGGCTGTTTCCATATCACCCGCAGAGCATGCGGTCATAATAAGGTGATATAATGGAGCGGAAAAATTATATGTGCTTCCCACAGCACCCTTAGCACCTAACACAAGTGCAGAAAGCAATATCTCATCTTTACCAAATAGCATGTCATATTTACCGTTATCTAAATTCAAACACTGACAGAAATCCATTAAATCTTCATGGGAAAACTTGATGCCAGCAAGGTTTGGTATATTTTCATTCTTCAGAAAATCAATCATCATTAGTTTAACACCAGAAAAAGAAGGTATATGATAATAATAAAAAGGCAGATCAACAGCTGACTTAGCAATTTCTGCACAAAAACTTATTAGAGCAGATACTGTGTTCGGCTTAAAATAACATGGTCCTATAGATGCAATTGCGTCTGCTCCGATCTTTTTCGCATGAGCCGCAAGTGCCATACTATCATGCAGGCATGTATGCCCAACATGCACAATTATAATAAGTCTCCCTTTAGCAACGGATACCCATCTTTCTGCGATCTTCATACGCTCTTCAATGGTCAGAGATAATCCCTCACCTGTCGTGCCACAGATGAATGCTCCGCTTATGCCATTTGTAATCAAAGATTCAGCCTGTTTTTCGATAATATCTAAATTTATGCTGAAATCTTTGTTCATTGCAGTATATGGAGCTGCTATAAGACCTGTTAGATGTTTTTGCATTATATTCTCCTTAGGTTATTACTTTTGTTTAATGGTAATATTTCTCCATTCTAAATATTCATTTAAGTTTCGATAAGGAACTACAGAATCAATGGCTCTAGCCATATCATCTGTTAAATAATGCATCCAGTAGTCATCGAATACTTTCTGTCCATAAGGAACAAATGGTCCTTTTCCATCAATTAGAAGTTGAATATCTCTAATTGAACCAATATTTTTCGTATTGCCGCTGCCAGGACGATCTCCAGCTATTTTCCATTTTTCCTGAAGTATAAAAGTAAAGTCTTTAACTACAGAAACAATATCCTTAAGATTATCTAGCCTATAAACGCTTCGTTCATCAGCAATATTATTACGGCTATATATAATTCCTAAAACGAAATGTGCAGAATATTCATTATAAGGAAATGCAACGTTCTTATTGGAACTACGTTGACGGAAATATCCTGTAAAAGCACCTAAAGTAAATCCATTCACAGTTTTTTCATCGACTCTGTAAGTGCTTTTTAAATCAAGAGCTATCTTAGTTTTTCCTGTTGTTATAAAGCTGATATCAGGATAATAGTTTTGCTGTTCACTTAGTAGCATTTTGTATTTGTTTTCCGCTGCGAATTTAGAGATCATGGGAAATAGCATTAACTCAATTATTTTGGAAACAACTTTCGTATCTATAGAAATAGTATATATATTTTTATAAACATCAATAAATCCCTTTACTGTCCATTCTCCTTCTTCAGTAACAAGAACATTTTTAAATTTACTAAAATACGACAATAATTTGGTTCTGAAATCTTCAACTTCCGGCAAAATCTCATGTGCCAATTAACAAAATCTCCTCAGAATCAGAATTGTTTGATAAAACATATTTATACTGACCAAAACGCTCAACACGCACATTAGGCTTAAACTCTCTTAGGATTGATACAAGTTCTGATTCAGATGGTATACCATCGCTTCTATAAGACACAACAATTATACTATTCCTGTATCTCTGGAATAAACGATAAAATGCATTATGAATCTTATTCTTGTCTGTCCAATCATTTTTGCGTGGTTTGAATCTGAGATGTTTCGATTTGCGATCGATATGATTTTCCCATTCATCATATAGTGCTAATCCTTCCAGAAAATGGTAGAAGTCTAAATAATTAACAGCAATACCATTTTTTGAAATATAAGGAGTATCTATATATACTAAGTCATATTCACCAGGCACATCAATAGCATCAAAATTATAAGCATAATTTTTCTGACCATTATCAAAAACAGCTTCATTTGCTTCTGCTAAAAAACTACAAAACCATTCATCGAATGGTTTATCCCAAGTAACCTTGTTTCCAAAAGTTCGCTTTACTTCTGCAAGTCGTATATAAAGATTTTTCCTATGGAATAAATTAAATGGTCTTTTTATAATACAAGATTGGCATAAAGCAAAGAAAGCTAAAGCAAATTTATATTGGTTTTCAAATTTTCTTATATTAGTAAGTGTTTGATCTATCCATAGGTTTTCCTCATCAGTGAAATATATACCAGAAAAATTATCATATACAAAACTTGGATAGTCAATATCCGAATGATTTTGCAAAAGCCATTCTATTTCTTTGGAGTTAAGCGTTACTTTACTATTTTCGATCAAAGCTAATCCAGTAAAATAATTAAAGAGCAACAAATCATTATATGTAACTTGTTTACCTTCTTGTTTCAGCCGATATGCAACAGAACCAGTTCCACCAAAGGCATCCAAACAAGTTACAAAATCTAATTCTTTTATTTGATCCCATATCCAATCAGTAAGCTTTGATTTGCTACCCTGATAACGTGTTGATGGGAATTTTGAAGTTAAACCAGGAAATAAAGTGCTTTGATAAGCTTTGATCTTTTCCAATTTACTCACCACTTAAAAGTGCTTTGCCATGCGGATTTTAATTCTGCAATATTTGCAGAAACTATTAGCTCGTTCTTTTGTCCGAAGACATAGAAAGCTTTCTCATGAATAACTTCACCGTTTGCTGAAAAAGGAATTCCATTCATGATCTTTTCAAATTCTGCCTGTGATTCCTTAGATACTTCAACAAGGAATCTACTGTTCGACTCAGAAAATAAAATAGTATCATTCCTATCTATATTTTCTCTGGGGACATTTCCAAGATTGATTTTAATGCCATAGCCACCTGCAAAAGCCATTTCTGCTGCCGATACACCTATTCCCCCTTCAGAACAATCATGGCAAGCTTTAACGAGACCTTTTTCTATAGCCTCACTTAGCTTAGACATAAGTTTTTTCCCTTCGATAGGATTAACTTTTGGCACATTATTTCCAACATACCCCCTTATATAATAATAATGCGATCCACCCATTTCATTGTAGGTTTTGCCTATTATATATATAATATCTCCGGGACATTTTACATCCATAGAAATAGCTTTATCTATATCAGAGATAACAGATATTGCCGAAATCAATAACGTTGGTGGAATAGATAAAGTTTCACCTGTAGATGAATCCCTGTATTCATTATTTAAACTGTCTTTGCCTGATATAAATGGTGTCCCATAAGCAAGAGCTATATCATAGCATGCTTTAACCGCCCTTACAAGAGAACCCAATCTATCTGGCTTATCAGGGTTTCCCCAGGAGAAGTTATCCAAGATTGCCATCTTATTAAGGTTACCACCAACACTTATGGCATTTCTCAAAGCCTCATCTATGGCAGATGCAGTCATCCAATAGGTGTCTATATCGCTATATTTGGGATTTATACCATTCGAAATTATTACTCCCATTTTTGAGCCTAATATGGGACGAATAATGCAAGCATCACCCGGTCCATCGTTATTTATTCCCTGAAGTGGCTTAAGCACACTTCCACCTTGAACTTCATGATCATATTGCCTTATTACCCATTCCTTACTAGCAACATTAGGGCTTGCAAGTATGGCTTTTAAGTATGGGGTCAGGTCTGATGGGTCTTCAAAAGAAGGTTCTTCATAAACTGGTTTTTTCCATTCAGCTAGTTTCTTTACATTAGGAAGACCATCATGCACAAATTCCATATCCATTTCAGCAACATTAATGCCATCATAAAAGAGCCTCAATTTGGCATCATTACTAAATTCACCTATAACTGTAGCCTCAACATCCTCATCAGCGAAGACCTTCAGTAGTTCATCCACTTTATTCGGAGGAACCGCAAGCACCATCCTTTCCTGTGCCTCTGATACCCATATTTCCCATGGTGCTAATCCAGAATATTTTAATGGGACCCTTTCCAGATGCACTACAGCACCTGTTTTCTTTCCCATCTCACCGACAGCAGAAGAAAGCCCTCCTGCTCCACAATCTGTTATAGCGTTATAAAGCCCTTTATCACGGGCTTGAAGTATTGTATCTGCCATTTTCTTTTCAACAATAGCATTTCCAATCTGGACAGCTCCACTCGATGTAACTTCTGAGTCATCTGCCAATTCTATTGATGAAAACGTAGCACCATGAATACCATCTCTTCCTGTCCTTCCTCCAACAACTACGATCAGATCACCTGGATTAACCTGCTTATTGCATTTATCCCTTGGTATAAGACCAACTGTTCCACAATATACAAGAGGGTTACCGACATAACGTTTATCAAATAATATGGCACCATTAGCAGTTGGTATTCCCATCCTGTTTCCATAATCTCTGACACCTGCTACGACACCTTTAAATATCCTTCTTGGATGCAATGTGCCTTTGGGAAGCTCATCATAAGGAAGATCATGAGGTCCAAAGCAAAAAACATCTGTATTCATTATTGGCTTTGCACCGAGACCGACACCTAGAATATCTCTTATAACACCACCGATACCGGTTTCAGCTCCACCATAAGGTTCTATCGCAGATGGGTGGTTATGAGTTTCGACCTTAAATGCAACTCCATAGGTATCATCAAAGGTTATTATTCCAGCATTATCTGAAAATACAGAAAGGCACCAGTCTTTGTTTAGTTCCTGAGTCACTCGCTTCAAGTAAGTAGAAAATAAACTATCTATAATTTCAATTTTTTCCGTATTTCCATCGAATTCTTTATATTCAATTAATCCTTTGAAAGTTTTATGCACACAATGTTCAGACCATGTTTGGGCAAGTGTTTCAAGCTCGACATCGGTTGGATTCCTCCCAATATCCGAAAAATATTTTTGAATAGACTTCATCTCTGCCAGATTTAGGGACAACATGCCTTCAGCGCTTATTTGCATAAGCTTTTCATCATCAGCATCCAATATATTGATCTGTTTTACCTGGAGAAAATCCTTCCCTGTCTCCATATAACCCCCTCATAATTTTACAATATAGTTATTATTAATTAGTTCGTAATAGACCGATTTGTCGGGCGTCAATTGATAACGCTCAATAAATTGAGCTACTACAAACTAATTTCATTATACATTTATAACAACTTAACAAGCTAGACAGCTTGTTTTCTTATGTATATGCGAAGCATATAAAATTAAATCATCTTGTATTGGATATAGAGAACAAGCTGGACAGCATGTTTTACTCAAAAATAGCATCGAGCCTACTCAAAAATAGCATCGAGCCTACTGTTATATAGGCTCAACCATAGTAACATACTGTTAGCTTGTTAGCATATTATTAACAGGCTGGTCAGCCTGTTTTACGTTTACCAACAAGCTAGTCAGATTGTTTTACTCAAAATAGCATCGAGCCTACACTTTAAGTAGCATTAATACTAAATCACATTCTAACGTTTATACCTGCCCATAAGTTGTCCTTTTGCAAGAATATGTCCTTGCATAGCTTTTTCTACATCGCTTTTCTTTGCTCCTGGTGCAAGTTTAAGTTCGGTATCCAGAGCATATATCTTGAAATAATAGCGATGAGTCCCGCCTGGTGGACACGGTCCCCCATATCCATATTTCCTAAAATCATTTATGCCATGTATTGCGCCATTTGATAAAGTTTTATCTGATGGCACGCCTTCTGGAAGTTCAGTTACTGTAGGAGGAATATTATATATAACCCAGTGAACCCATGTTCCCACTGGAGCATCAGGATCATCACAGATTAATGCAATAGTCTTAGTATTCTGAGGAACATTGCTCCACTTAAGAGGTGGTGATACATCAGCACCATCGCATGTATATTTTGAAGGTATTAAATTCCCTTCCTCGAATGCTGAACTGGTAAGCTGTATATTTGCCATAGCAATACCCTCCTTCTCACCTGATACATGTGTTTTTGTTTTTGCAGGCTTCTCATTACGCGAGCAATTTATTATTAACATGATAATAGCAAGAGTTACGATATAAAATAATATTTTTCTGTTATTTGTGCACATGATCATAACTCCTTAAGCATAATTGCAAAAAATTTTTATAAAAACCTGGGTATGAAGTGCATATTAAGATAACGTGAGTTCGACATAAGAACTCATGATTCGCCATATCTCATAAATAATAAAATTAAACACGGAGATACTGAGGCACGGAGATATTTAATTATTCTAAGTCGCGTTTAAATTTATGTTAGCCTATAGTTACACTTTTGTCAACATTAAATTGACTGATTCACCCTCAGTTTTTTGTAACTCTAAGAATCATGAAGATTTGTAATACCAATTCTTGATGATCGGACATGGGTTTGGACATAAACAGATTTGTATAAATATTCTACTTCATTTTAATTAAAAAGGCAGAGATGCCTGCTTTTACCAGGTAGGGCAAACGAGATTACTTACCATTATATGATTTGTCCAAACTATAGTTCCATTCAGGTTTATAGTAGCCCAATCACCTGGCATTAATTAAACGCTCAATGAATTGAGCTACTACAAACTAATTTCATTTTTCAGATAATCTAATAGGCACAAAAGGAGACACACCTATTAAATTGAAACAACTTCTTTCAAAGAAAGATAAATCGAACATGGAAAAGCAAAAAAACCGAAGTTTTTTGTGCTTTCATATCTCTGTAATAAATTTCTCTTAAAACCTGACTATCATGGATATTCGGTGTGCATCACCCATACCACCCCAATCAGGTGCTGGAACATAGGCATAATCAAGCTGGAAGTTCATATCTTCCAATGGTTTAGTTCCATAAGCTTTCAAGCCAAAACCAGCCGAAAGCCCACCCTTTGGATTATCGCCAGTTCCTATGCAATAGCCCAGTCTAACAGCAAGTATGCCACGAACCCATTTTTCTATCCCAAAGTGGTAAGATGGGTCACCAGCTCCCATTTTATTATACTCAACAACGAGCACTCCATCTTTTGCAAATTTATATGCACCACCAAACCTAAAAATAAGTGGTATATCATAATCATTGCTCATCTGAAGCTTTATGTTTTGTATGCTTGCGCCTATTCCGAGATTGGATATTCTTATAAGTGTTCCAGCATCTAGAGCAATGCCATTAGAACTTTCAACATCAAAGTCTTGACTTATAACTTTTAAAGTAGTTCCCAGAGAAAAAACTTTCGGAATAAGTGCATAACTACCTGTCAAACCTGCTGCAAATGAATATACACCAAAAGTGCTATCAGGTTTTTCTGTATCAGCAGTTCTTTTTTCAATATCCGTCCATATTCCCTGCATACTTGCACCAAGTGCCACATTGTTTCCTAAAAGCTGAGAATACGCACCGGACATATATCTTAGAGCCGCTAACCAGTCACTATACATTGCAGAGAACTCTTTTTTTTCTGTCTGGACTAATCCGGCAGGGTTCCAGAATACTGAGTTAACATCGTTTGCAAGTCCAGCAAATGCACCTCCCATTGCAACAGGTCTTGAGGCAGCATCTATTTTAAGGAAAGCTGAATCCTCCGTCCCCATTTCATCAGGTATGGCAGAAAAGCAATTATAGGACACTAAAATTATTAACAAAATAGATATTATAAACACTCTTTGCATTCGGATAATCTCCTAAATGAATTGCACAGCGCATGTTTTTAGAAAATTTAGCCCAACTTTTTAAGCTAATATAAAATTTCAAGCTGTCAATTTGTTTGTGAATCTAAACAAACTTGACAGCTTGTTAAGATTCTAATTTTTTATTATCATTGGTTTACCAACCTTATAAACTTCCTCTTTTCCATTGTTTAGTGAAGCTTTTAACCTGAAAATATATATTCCTGTTGCAACTTTCCTTCCTGAAGAATTTATACATTCCCACTCGATACTCATGCGCGTCTTCGTAGGCACATTCCTATGCTCTTCTTCATAGACCAGGTCTCCGCTAGCATCATAAATATAAACTGTTACTGAAATATCTTGACTTTCAGGTGTATTAACTTCAAAAGATATGTGTGCTATACCATTTGTAACTGGATTTGGCCAGCAATATGCACTACCCTGGAAAGAAAGTGATATAGTGAATTTTAATTCAAGCTTGGTATCATATATTTCATAGTTACCAGCATTATCCCAGACTCTCAACTTGATCTTGTAAGTTCCTGACCTATCAGGTAGAAAACTGAGATACCATCTGCTTAGTTCAGGTTGGTTAATTTCCCTTGCTTTTGAATCATCAAGAGCTTCTATCCATTCTAATTCCTTTCCACCGGGTCCTATTCCACCTACTTCAACTTTTGCTATACCAGATGCTGGAACATCTGCACTAGATTTATCTGTGGCAGAACCTTTTATCATAATTGGCTTATTTTCTGATTCCGTATCTGCTGACCCCACGCCTGGCTGTAGTATTTTTGCTTCAGGCTTTGTAAGTTCAAACAAAAACTCGGTAGAAATAGTCTCTAAGGATTTATTTTTGCCATTTTCATCTAAATCTACAGGATTGATCTCGACTTTATACTTACCTTCTTTTGGCAACATACCAGTCTTTATCCATATCGTTTCTTTACCATCCTGCATTAAGCTACCTTCAACCTTTTTATTGTCAGGATCATAAATAGTAATAGAGGACTTGGTAAGATCAACCCCCACTCCATCATCTTCCATTTTAGCAACAATAGTTACACCATTTTTGGTATTTACTGCTGTCGGATATTCTTTTAGAGATGTATCTAATAGCAATATTTTCTCATTAATAGTTATCTCAGATTTTCTCAATTTCGGTGGTTTGGTATCATATAGGAACCTGTATTGAACTATTGGATCTGTCTTATTGCTTGCCTTATCTTTAGGGATAATAATAGCTGTATAAAATCCATCATCGCTTCCATTGCTTGCAAGCGGAGAGTCTAACAAGAAGGTTAATTCAGATTTCTCTTTATCCACGTAAACAGCACCTGGTATATCTTTGCCACCGGAATCCTGAAGCCTGAACCATGTATTATCTGCATTATCCCAATCTATACCTGAACTTGGTTGATCATCTTTAACAATTGCTGTTATTTTGTTTAATGAGCTTCCGGCTTCGCCTATATACCATAAATCTATATCATTAATGTTTACCTTTGGTGGAACTGTATCATAGTAAAATTTAAGATCAACCTTTTGTCCCTTTAGTTTTGCAGAATTAGCAGGTGTTACAGATATAGTATACTCACCATCATCTGAGCCATCATCAGATAATGGTTTAGTAAGAGTGAATATAAGTGTATCTTTACCATTATTGCTCTGAACGCCAGGCACTTCGTTACCCTTTGGTCCGATCAATTTTATTGATGAACCAGTAGGTGAAAAATCAATTCCACTTGTTCCTGTTTCACTTAAAACAGCCCTTACTTCCTTTATCTGGGCGTTAGTATATGCTTTTTCCGCGGGAGCTGTAACAGGCACTGTTGAGACAACCTTTGGTATACTTATCCCATAAATGAATCTTATTGACACAGATTTACTATTTCCTGCTTTATCCACAGCAACAACTGATAAAGTATACTCACCTTCCATGCTTAAACCTGATGGGAAACTAAACGTTAATGTATCCGTTTCATTATTGCTGGATGTCCCTTCCACCATTTTTCCGCTAAGGTCTGTAATCCTAATAGTTGAGCGATCTAGATCCAAACCAGATGGACCTTTGTCACGCAACTTTACCTGTAATTCAGTTATAAAGCTGTTTATATAAGACACAGAAGCATTCACATTGATTGGGGGCGTAGCCCATATTACTTCAGGTGCTTGTGTATCATAAATGAAAGAGAATGTTCTCTCCTGATCCATGCGTTTTGCAGAATTCACTGCTGTAACAGCAATCTTATATTGACCATCATCCGAGCCATCGGTTGCAAGTGGTTTACCCAGTATATAGATGAGCGTATTTCTCCCATCATTGCTCTGTGTTCCAATTATTTGCTTATCATTTGGACCTCTAAGTTCAATTTTTGAACCAGTTGGAGAAAGGTCTATTCCACCACCATCGGTTTCTTGAAGAATTACTCTCACTTCCCTGAGTTGCTGATTCACATAAGCTTTTTCCGGCGGATTTGTTATAGGTGTTGTTGACAGGACTACAGGCAAACCTGTTTTGAATACAAATTTATATTCATGAGCTTTTGTTGTGCCATTTCCAGCTTTATCAATAGCATAAACTCTGATTGTATAGATACCGCTCTTTTCCAAGCTTGGGAAAGATAATGTCATTGTATCCAGACCATTATTTTTAAGCAAGCCAGAAATCTGGCTATTATCTTCATATATAAGCTCAATATTGGACTTTTCAAAATCTATTTTTCCCTGACCATCATCAGCTAATTTAACTGAAACTTCAGTTATTGATTTTGTCTGTATGCTATTCTCCCCAGGACTCACTCCTACAACTTTAGGTGGTATAGTATCATAATAAAGCACATACTTGAACTCTTTCTGACTCCCAGCTTTATCTGTGGCTATTACTACCAAATTATAAATACCATCAGCGCTTCCGTCCCTTGGAAGTGGTGATGTAAGGTTCCACATAATAGTATCTGCATTATTATCGGTTTGAACGCCAGGAATCAGAGTGCCATCCTCCGCTTCCAAATATATCTTTTGGTCTCCGAGCTTTATACCTGCTGGACCTTCATCTTGAAGTTTTGCCTGGACGCTTGTGATCTGTTGTCCAATGTAACTAATATTTGTATATATATCTACTGGAACAGCCGATAATAATTTAGGTGGCTGAGTATCATAGACTAAAGTATACTGACGCGATTGCCCGGCTGTCCCAAGTGTATCTACAGGTGTTATTGTAACTGTATATATTCCATCATCTGAACCATCATCTGCTAATGGTGTAACAATGCTCCATATTATTGTATCATTACCAACGCTTGTCTGATCGCCTTGTATTACTCTCCCATCAGGACCTTTTACTACTATGGTTGACCCTGTTTCTGAAAGATCAAGACCGATACCGCTTCTATCTTCCAAAACAGCTTCTATGGTATTTAATTCATGTATATAGTCTCGGTTAGTCAATTTCACAGACTTCACTGCTGGTGCTTTTAGAACATAAGAAAATTTAATCTGTGTCAGATAGCCAACGTTTCCAGCACGGTCCTTTGGTGTTACCTGTATTATATAATTACCTGTTTCAGATAATTTCGGGAATGTAAGTGTTATAGTATTATCTGCTCCATCACTTCTATTAGCCTGCACCTGAGCCTTCGGTCCCTGAAGTTTTACATCAGTGCCTTTCAGATCTACACCACTGCCTTCACCATCACTTAGCTGAACTGATACTTGACTTATATCCTCATATAGTGAAGCATTTGCAGTCGGAACAGTTTTTATCACAGATGGTGCAATGCTATCATATAAGAATGTAGTAGTATATTCTGCCGATTCGCCATTATTATCAACTACACTTATCTTTATAGCATAAGTGCCATCCACTGAGCCATCAGTTAGTAATGGATTGCTTAATTCCCATGTTATTGTCTGGTTGTTATCATCACTCTGACGACCCGAAACTTCATTGCCATTCGGATCAATCAATCTGATACTAGAAAGATCAAAATCTATACCTTTACCACTCTTATCTTTCAATACCGCTGATACCTTCGATATCGAATTTCTGAACGATTTATCTGGAGGATCCGTAGATAATACTTCAGGAAGAGCTTCTGTAGGTCGTCTTACATAATCAAATTTTGGCTGATATGTGAACTCGTTTCCTGCTCTATCTTTTAGTCTTAATTCGATTGTATATCTACCCATATCTGTAAGTGGAGCAAAGCTAAATATTAATGTATCGACTCCGTTATCGCTTCTTGATATATTAGGAATTTCCTTGCCACTTAATAACAATTTCATCGAATTCCTGCTTGATGTAAAATCAATTCCGCTTCCTGAATCACTAACTTTAGCAACTATTTGTGTAGGTGAAGTCGTTAATATGCTTCCATCCTTTGGCTCAATTGACACTAATTCGGGAATTTTTGTATCATATACAAACGTAAAGTTAAAGTCCTTAATTCCTTCAGCCTTATCTACAGCTTCTACTTTTATTGTATATATACCATCTACTGAACCATCAGTAGGTAATGGCTTCTGCAATTCCCAAATTATTGTTTGGTTTTTATCGTTAGTCTGAAAACCTGCTATCTCAGTGCCATTTGGATCTAAAAGCCTAATTGTTGATGATTCCAGGTCAATACCTTTACCACTGTTATCTTTTAGCACAGCAGTGACTCTGGATACAGAATTTTTGAAGGATCTATCCTGTGGATCTATGGATAGGACTTCTGGAAGTGATTCCGTTGTGCTTTTTACGTAATCAAATTTTGATTGATATAAATATTCATTGCCTGCCCTATCCCTTAATTTTATTTCTATCGTATATTTTCCAAAATCTTCTAGCTTATTAAAGCTGAAAACTAAAGTATCCGAACCATTATCGCTCCTTAAAATATTAGGAATTTCCTTATTATTCAATAAAAGCTTCATTGAATTACGACTTGCAGAAAAGTCTATCCCGCTTCCTGTATCATTTACTTTTGCTATAATCTCTCGTGGTGATGTTGTAAGGATACTACCATCTTCAGGTGTTATTGAAAGCAATGAAGGCACTTCAGTATCATAAAGGAAAGTATAAGAATATTCTATTGATCCTCCAGATTTATCAACCGCCTTTACTTTTATTGTATATGTTCCATCCACAGAGCCATCTGTTGGTAACGGATTCGTTAGTTCCCAAACTATAGTTTGCTTTTTATCATCGCTTTGTATTCCGGGAATTTCAACTTTTTGTGGATCTAAAAGCCGTATTGTTGAAGCTTCAAGATCAATTCCTTTTTCGCTGTTATCCTTTAATTCTGCAGATACTTTTGAGACCGAATTCTTAAATGATCTATCTAATGGATCAGTAGTTACTACTTCTGGAAGGACATCTACTTCTTTCTTAACAAAGTCAAATCTATATTGATATGCATATTCATTACCAGCTCTGTCCTTTAGTTTGATATCAATTACATATCTACCATTCTCTTCTAAAGCGGGAAAAGCAAAGCTTAGAGTATCAATTCCATTATCACTTCTTAAAATGTTTGTGACCTCTTTACCACCTATTGATAGCTTCATTGAGTTCCTGCTAGAAACAAAATCTATTCCGCTTCCTGTTCCATCGGTAACTTTTAATGTTATACTTGTCAAAGAACCTGTTATCACGCTTTTATCTGCTGGTGTAACTGAAGTTACAGAAGGAACTATTGTATCATAAACAAACGTAGAAGTAGATTCTTTTGATCCGCCCTTCTTATCGACAGCTTTCACCTTTATAGTGTATATTCCATCAGCAGAGCCATCTGTCGGAAGTGGACTTGCCAATTCCCAGGTTATGGTCTGATTTTTATCATCTGTCTGAAAACCCGCTATTTCTAATTTATTAGGATCTTCTAAACGTATTGTAGAAGCATCAAAGTCTATGCCTTTACCGCTGTTATCTTTTAGTGTAGCAGTTATTTTCGTCACACTATTCTTAAATGATCTGTTGGCTGGTTCAGTTGATACCACTTCAGGAAGAACATCAGTTGTTTTTTCAACGAAATCAAACTTTGATTGATATGTATATTCATTTCCAGCCCTATCTTTTAGCTTTATTTCTATTACATATTTACCAGTGTCTTCTAACGCAGGGAAGTTAAATGTCAAGGTATCAACACCGTTATCTCTCCTGAGAATATTCGGAATTTCCTTAGTTCCCATCATTAGTTTCATTGATGTTCGACTAGCAGCGAAATCTACACCGCTACCAGTTCCATCAGTTACTTTAACAACTATTTCTGTTAATTTTGCATCCGTTATTGTTGCCCCATCAGCTGGAGTTATTGATGTCAAAACAGGCACTTGTGTATCGTAAAGGAAAGTAAAACTATATTCTTTTGATCTACCTGTCTTATCTGCTGCCTTAACCTTTATTGTGTATGTTCCATCTGCTGAACCATCCGCAGGTAAAGGATTTGAAAGCTCCCAGCTAATAGCGTCTTTTGCATTATCGGTTTGAATTCCTGGAACAACGGTTTTGTTTGGAGATTCCAGCCTTATTGTTGATGTTGTCAAATCAAGACCTTTTCCACTATTATCTTTTAGTGTAGCAGTTACCTTTGTGACTGAATTCTTAAAAGATCTATCCGGTGGATCGATAGACACAATTTCTGGTAAAACATCGGTTTCTTTTTTCACAAAGTCGAATCCCGATTGATATGTATGCTCATTTCCTGCTCTATCCTTAAGTTTTATCTCTATTGTATATCTGCCTGTATCTTCTAATGATGGAAAGCTGAAAGTCATGGTATCAACGCCATTGTCCCTTCTGAGAATATTAGTAATTTCTTTTGTTCCCATCATTAATTTCATAGATGCTCTGCTAGCAGAAAAATCCACTCCACTACCTGCTTCATCGCTCACTTTAACAATTATTTCTGTCAGAGTGGTTGTTATGATACTGTTATCTGGCGGAGTTATTGAAGTTAATGTCGGCACCTTTGTATCGTAGAGAAAAGTAAATACGTGTTCTTTCGTCCCTCCAGATTTATCAACTGCTTTAACCTTTATTGTATATGTGCCGTCTGATGAACCATCAGTAGGTATTGGATTTGTCAATTCCCAAAATATAGTAAGATTTTTATCATCAGTTTGTGTTCCAGGTATCTGTATATTGCCCGGACCTTCCAAGCGTATGGTGGACTGGCTAAGGTCTATACCTTTACCACTATTATCTTTAAGCTTTGCACTTACCTTCGTTATTGTATTCCTGAATGATTTATCAGGGGGATCAACAGATTCTACTTCAGGTAGAATATCTGAGATACTTTCGAAATAGCCAAACTGATACTTAAACGGCTGAGTTGGTTTATTTCCTGCAAAATCTGTAGGTGTAATTTCGAAAGTATGAATGCCTTTTGTAAAAGTTGAGTATGGAGTAAATGTTATTGTGTTAACACCATTATGTATTGCAGAACCTGCAGTTTTGCCATCATCAACCTTTATAGTTTTGGCAGTAGTTCCCAGATCATTCCCACTACCAGTACCATCGCTCATTACGATAACTATATTAGCTGGTGGTGTTGTAAGGATTGCTCCATCAGCTGGTGTTATTGATGTAATAACAGGAAAGATTGTATCATAATAGAATGGATTATTGACAGTCGTAAAATTTCCTATTTTATCATATATAGTAACAACAATGGTATATTTACCGTCCTTTGTTCCATCTCCTGGTAATGGTGAAGATAATCTCAAAGAAAGTTTATCAACGTTATTATCGGATTGTGTTCCGGGAACTTCTCTATTGGATGCATCAAGCAAAAGTATCGTTGATTTTGTAAAATCAATACCTTCTCCGCTATTATCTTTTAATTGAGCGCTAACTTCTGTTAAAGTAGCAACATAAGAATCTTTAGCCGGAGTAGTTGAGACCAGATCTGGAGCTTTTGTGAAAACCTTCACGGTAACGCTTGCTGTCGCTTCGTTTCCACCTGCATCGCTTGCTGATATCCTAACAGTGTAATTGCCATCTTCAACATATCTACCCAAGCCATCTTTTCCATCCCATATAACTGAATTTCGTCCCTTTCTTGCCCCGGGAATTGGTCTTGCAGGGGCAGTTAATATCTTTTGTCCTGTGTCACCTATAGTTATTGTTATCTCAGAGTAACGCCTTGTAAGATCTTCAGATAGTGTATAATAGATAGTTGTTGTATCTTTAATTCCATCTCCGTTGGGTGAAAATATGGCAGGATCTGCAACTACCTCTGTAATCGTTAGTGTTGTATCAAGTATAAACCTACTATAGTCTATACTTTCTTCGCCCCAATCTATCTTACCATTAGCGTTATCATCTATTACCACATAAACCCTATATTCTCCATCCGCAAGTCCAGAAAGTGAGCTTTTGTTCATACGATATATAACAGGAGTTCCATTGACAGCATTGCCAGTAGTTATTGGAGTTTCATCACGTAGATCATTATCATTATCCTTATCGACGATTATTTGATAATCCCCATCTTTTCCATCTGCCTCTCCTGCATCATGAGAGAGTTCGGGTGTGAAGGTAATGATCAATTCTGCTTGTTTGGAGCCTCCAAAGATTTCGTCTTGACCGACATTATCTATAACTGCTACTCTTTCTTCAAAAAGGCTTGCTGCTTGCGTGATTGCGGTTGCCAGGCTAAAAACCAAAATTAAAGACGTAATTAATAGCTTCGACATTTTATCCCCTCTCAGATTCCTTACCAAACCTTTTTCTCTTGGTTTGGTAGTCCGATAGTAGTTTGATAGGCAATGCCCATCCACAATCTCTTTACTATATAATAAAAAATTAATAACTTAATGAATAATTTCAATTTTAAAACTACGAAATTGTAAAGCCTTAGTCTATAGACGATAAAATAGAGATAAAGTTTAACTTTTTTCTTTTTTCAATATTATGAGCCAATCCTTCTATACCTATATATTTAGACAAATTAATCTGATAATTATCAAATTTTGAAAAAAACATAAAACTAAATTGTGGAGGTAGTGGCAGGTTTAATCTTTTACGCCCAGTTTTTATATAAAATAAAAACCAGTTTGCACAAAATAGATTGCCAAATAACATACAAAACCTGCCCCTACAGCATGTTACTCAAAAATAGCATCAAGTCTATAAATAACAGACCTACTGCCTATATTACTTCTGCAGCAAACTGCATATTATATAACTTATGATACAAGCCTCCTTTTTCCAGAAGCTCAGAATGAGTTCCTGTTTCAACTATTCTTCCTTCATCAACCACCAGAAGCTTATCCGCATTGATTATTGTTGATAATCTATGTGCAATAACAAATGATGTTCTATTTTTCAATAACTCTTCCAGTGCTTTTTGAATAAGCATCTCAGTATAAGCGTCAACACTGGAAGTTGCTTCATCAAGAATTAATATGCGTGGATTAGCAAGCAACGCCCGAGCAAATGATACCAATTGACGCTGACCAACAGATAATCTGGAACCTCGTTCCCCTACCTGTGTATCATATCCATCAGGCATCTGAGCAATGAATCGATGAGCGCTAACTGCTTCAGCTGCTTCAATTATCTCATCATCTGTTGCATCAAGCCTTCCATATCTTATATTTTCCTTAATTGTGCCAGAAAATAGAAAGCTATCTTGAAGAACTATTCCCATCTGCCTTCTTAAAGAATGGATTTTCACTTTCTTTATATCGTAGCCATCAATTGATATTGTCCCTTCTTGTGGATCATAAAGCCTTATAAGCAGATTCACAATTGTTGTCTTTCCTGCGCCTGTTGGACCCACAATTGCTATTGTCTGCCCTGGTTCCGCGCTAAATGTTATATTATTAATTACATATTTACCTTCATCATAGCCAAAAGACACATTATCATAGTTTACATAACCAATTATTGGTGGCATTTCGATAGCATTGGGCAATTCTACTACTTTTGATCTGGTATCTAATATATCAAATATCCTCTCAGAAGCTGCCATAGCTGATTGCATTGTTGTATATATTTGACTCAATTGTCTTATAGGCATATAAAACATACGGACATAAGATAGAAATGCCAACAATTCACCTCTGGTGAGCATTCCTCCCATGACCTGAACTCCACCATTCCACACCACTATACATATTCCTATAGCTGTTATAACTTCTACAATTGGAAAATATATTGACCAGACCTTAACTGCTTGCATATTGGCTTCAAAATTTTCAACGTTGGTCCTATCAAAATGCTGTATGTTAGTATCTTCACGAGAGAATGATTTTACAACCTTCACACCTGATATACCTTCCTCAAGTTTGGCTGTGACATTTGCTATCTTTTTTCTAACCTCTCTAAATGCAGTTCTGAACCTTTTTCTGAAAGTTAGAGATACAATGAAAAGCAAAGGAACAAGTATGAAGCTAAGCAATGAAAGCCTTAAATTCATGTAAAGCATAAAACCCATTATACCAATCATCATAAAGAAATCACGAATTATACCTGTAATGCCATGTGTTAGTAATTCATTTAGTGATTGGACATCGTTAGTCAACCTTGATATTATCTTTCCTGTCTCCTGACGGTCAAAAAACTCCAGAGAAAGGCTTTGAATATGCGAAAAAAGCTTATGACTTATATCGTATATTACATTTTGCCCCATCCAAACCAGAACATAGCTTTGTCCATAAGCAATAAACCAGTTTGAGAATGATATGAATATATATAAAATGACAATAAGGGATAGTCCTTTTATATTACCTGGCATATCCGGAGGCATGATATATCGGTCAACAGCGATCTTTTGGACATAGGGCATAATAACCATAGATACTGAAGATAAAATCATTAGTATCAGAGCGATAATAAGCTTATTTTTGTGTGGAAGAACAAACCTTATTAGCCTTGACATCAAAGTTTTATCAAAGAACCTAACTTTTGATTCTTCATCTGAGCCTAAATGCATTGGTCCGAACATCTGATTAACCTCTCAAAATATGATCGCATATCTAATTTTAAAACTAAACATGCTTCTCTTCCTTAAACTAATAGTAATTGTACTTTGGACAAGCTGGTCAACGTGTTTTATTATTATAGACTCAACCAAAGTAAAATCGATGCTATTTTTGAGTAGGCATTATGCTATTTTGGGGTAACAAGCTGGGGTAAAACAAGCTGTCTAGCTTGTTCCCTATATTCAAATACAAGATGATCTAATTTTATATGAGGAGCATATAAATAAGAGAACATGCTGTTAAGAGGGCAGGTTTAGTCTTTTATGTCCAGGTTTTATATAAAATAAAAACCAATTTGCACGAAATAGATTGCCAGAAAACAATCAAAACCTGCCCTACAGCTTGTTACTCAAAAATAGCATAAAGCTTATAAATAGACTATTGTGTATTGTTATTTTCTCCGTTTTCTTGCTGTCGGAATTGCATATTATATATCTCAGTATATACTCCTCCTTTTTCCAAAAGTTCTTCGTGAGTTCCCTGTTCAACTATCTCTCCATTTTCTAAAACGATTATTCTATCAGCTCGTTTTACTGTGGATAATCGCTGAGCGATAACAAAGGTTGTTCTATTCTTCATAAGAGTGCTTAATGCATTTTGAATAAGATTTTCTGTCTCTGTATCAACACTGGAAGTAGAGTCGTCAAGTATCAATATTTTAGGATCCATAAGAAGCGCTCTGGCTATAGTAACTCTCTGTTTTTCCCCTCCTGAAAGTGTTACACCACGTTCTCCTACCTCTGTATCATAACCTTTCGGTAATGAAGAAATAAACTCGTGTATATTTGCAGCTTTAGCAGATTCGATGATCTGTTCCATAGTAGCGTCTGTTTTTCCATAAGATATATTATCTTTTATTGTGGTCGCGAAAAGAAATGTGTCCTGAAGAACTATGCCTATCTGTTTTCGTAAGGATTCAAGCTTAATGTTTTTTATATCAATTCCATCGATCAGGACACGTCCTGAAGTTGGATCATAAAATCTTGGTATCAGGTTAATAAGAGTGCTTTTTCCCGAACCAGTTGCTCCTAGTAAAGCTATTGTCTCTCCGGGTTGGACATCAAGATTGATATTCTTTAAGACCATATTGTCATTTGACCCATATTTAAATGATACATTTTCAAAAGTAACATGACCTTTAATTGGTGGTAATGATATAGCATTAGGTGACTCTTCAACTTCAGATCTCGTATCAAGTATTTCAAATATCCTATGACCAGAAGCAGTGGCTTCTTTAACATCATTTACAACGGCTCCCAACATTCTTATTGGCATCATAAGTTGCATAAGATACATATTAAAAGCTACGAATTCACCCAAAGTAAGTTGTCCTTTAATGATCTGCCATCCACCAAACCACAGAACCGATGTAATTCCAAGACTGGATATAAAGTCCATCATCGGGAAAAAGAATGCCCATAATTTTGTAATCTCAAGATTTAGACGTAATAAATTACCGATTTGTTTGGAAAATTTATTTATTTCATAATCTTCACGAACAAAAGTTCTAACTACACGTGCGCCTGTAACATTTTCCTGTATTGCAATAGTAACATCCGCCATTGCCTGTCTCATCATCCGAAATCTAGGACCTATCTTTGATCCGAAGCGTATACCTGTATAAGCCAACAAAGGCATTATTGAAAGAGCCAAAATCGCCAGCTTCCAGTTTTTCAACAGACAAATGACAAGCACAGCAGAAAATAACAGAACACTGCTTATAAAATTGACCATTCCAAACGAAAAAAATCTTCTTAAGGAATCAATATCACTAACAGCTCTAGATATTAATTGTCCGGTTTGCATCTTATCATAAAAACTGAAAGGTAATCGTTGTAGATGATCATACATGTCGTTACGAATATCATAAACAGCTTTCTGTGAAGCATACTGCAATACATACTCCTGAGCAAATTGGAACACCCCTGTAAGTATAGTAATACCAACAATGCTTAAAGCTAAAATAACTAATAGCCTATAATTATGATTATCTATAGCTTTATCAATTGCCATCTGCGTAACTTGTGGCACAGCGAGCATAAGCACGCGAGTTGTTAATAATGCTAAAAGAGCAAGTAACATTAGAAACCAATATTTTTTTAGATAACCTAATAATCGTCCTAATATGGTCATATTTATTCTCTCACAAAATTCAAGTAGACTACTAAGTAAGCCAATTTAATGCTATGTTCAAATAAATTTTTACCGCTTCACAAAGTTCTTTTATAGATACATACTCATTAGCTTTATGAGCCATTGATAATTTACCAGGTCCAAGTATTACTGTAGGTATATTTGCTTTTTGCACAAGGCACCACATATCACAACAAGCAGTAAATCCAGAAGGAGCAATATCCATTCCCGTAACTTCATTTATACTCTTTATGACAGTTTTAACAATTGGCTCTTCTGCAGATATTATGCATGGTTCCAATCCTATAACTTCTCGAACTACAATATTTTGACGATGAAAGCGGTCTTTTTGTTTATTTATTATTGCGTTAATTTCATCTAAAGCACTTTTTATTGTTTCACCAGGTATTAACCTTCTATCCACAGTAATCATACATTTATCTGGTATCACATTAGGAGCATTTCCACCAGTTATTGTTGTAATAGCTAAGCTAGGATTTCCAAGTAAGCTGTTATATCGTTGGGAAATACTGACACTAAGATTTTCTAGTTCTTGAATTATATGCATCATATCAATTATAGCATTAATGCCTTCATTTGGTGCGCTTCCATGAGCAGATTTTCCAATTGTAGTGATTTCCAAACCCAAACCACCCTTATGACCTATCTTCGGCATAAGTTCTGTAGGTTCACCAACTATTGCTGCATTTGCCTGGATTCCACGATTTACTTCTGCTAGTGTTCCTCTTGCACGAGATTCTTCACAACAGACTGCTTGAAATATTAGTTTTCCATTTAGATTGGATTGATGACGTGCTATAATCTCAAAAGCAACAAGCATGGAGGCTAAAGAAGCCTTTGCATCACAACTGCCAAGTCCAAAAAGTTTATCATCTTCTATTGTTGGCTCAAAGGGATTATATTTCCAGCTATTAATATCTCCAGGAGGCACAGTGTCAGTATGAGTATTAAAAATCAAGCTCTTTCCTTCACTACCTATATCCGCTATAAGATTATGATTTATTGGAGTGACTTCATGAATTTCATATTTCACTCCGAGCTTTTGGCATCTATGACCTATATATTCTATTATGCCTTGTTCACTTTCATAGCTACTTATGCTGATGAGATCTGAAAGTATTGATATAATATCTATTTGATCAATCTCGTCAAAAAGCCTTTTTTTATCCATGATAAATTCTCTTTCATGAGTTTAAAACCAAGTTTAATACATAATAGCCAAAACCAGTGGTAGGGTCAATACAAAAAATTAGATCATGGGAAGGATAACATAGGTAGATTTTATAAAAATTCGAATATTTTCATACTATTTGCAAAGACACGTTATATCATTCTTCTGATTCAAACTCATCTGACCAAAAAAACTATATCTATTCTACGATTCTGTCTTCTCCCTGCTTCATCAGCATTTGATGCTATAGGTTTTGATGACCCATAGCCAGCACAAGCTAGCCTTTCTCTCGGAATGCCTTCATTATTTACCAGATAGTTTAACATATTATTTGCACTTTCTAATGACGATTGAATATTTGTCTTCTCCACACCTTTATTATCAGTATGCCCTTCTATTACAATAAAATAATCTGGATATTTTTTTATAAGTTCAACTATCATCTTTACTCTCGGTTTAATCTCTGGCTTTACATCATTTCCGGTTTTTGTAAATATATCCCTTTCTATACTTATTACAACATCATTTCCACGCCTATTAATTAATACACCAGGGATATTCCTGGCTTCCTCCATAATCAACTTTATAAGCTCCTCCATCTTCATCTTGGGTTCTGTTTTGACCTGGACTTCCGCAATTGCTACCCTTGAATTAAAAATACTATCTTGTGCAGTAGATAAAGCTTTCTCATAGTTTTTTTCTAAAATATACTGTCTTGCTTGCTCAAGTGATGCTTGTGCCTTAGAATAAGAATCCCTTGCAATATCAAATGCACCAGCATTATATGCCTCTGATACTGCTCTTTCAGCCTTTGCCAGAGTGTCTAAAGCATAGGCTTTTGTTTCTTCTAATTGTTCTTTGCTGATTTCTTCCTTTTTTTGAGTTTGAGCCACAGCCAATGCACTAGAAGCAGAAATCCTTGCCTGTTCTGCTAATGATCTAGCATTATCGTATTTCTTATCACCTAATGCCAATTTTGATTCTTTTATGGCTTTTTCTGCTTTTTCATACAAGTCTTTCGAATATTGTTCTGCTAAATGCATTCTTGCATCTTCTATTGCTACCTCAGCTTTGGCTATTGCTGTTATTGCTTTATCCCTTTCTCTTAATTCCTCTTCAGTTTCTTTTTCTAATCTTATTTTAGCTTGTGTAAAGGCAACAGTTGCATTTCTTAGCGCATCATCTGCACTATCTTGAGCCTTTTGAAAATCATCACCAGAGAGAGCGTTTTTTGCATCTATAATAGCATTACTCGCATTCTTATACGCCTGTTCTGCATATTTAGGTGCATTTACAGATTCAGCCATCCTGAGTTCTAATTCTGCTTTCGATATAGCCAGTTCAATTTCTGATTTTCTTATTCTTTTATCTGCTAATTCACTTGAAATTTCTGAACCAATTTGAGCTTCATAAGCAATTTTTTCTGCTATAGCCTGATTGGCTTTAGCTAAGGCTAGTTCATTATCTTTAACCTCCCAGATAAGTTGTCTTATACTTTCATTGGCTCTTTCAATACGGTATTTAGCGTCTGCTTCACGCGATAATGCCAATGCTATTTTAGCTTCCAGATCTGAAAAATAAGCAAAATCAAAAGCAGAGCTAACTTTGCCTTTTTCAAGCATTTTCTGGGCGGAATCAATAAGACTTTCAGCTTTAGATATCTCTTTTCCCGCATACTCTTCAGCTTTTGCTTCCTTTGCTTCTGCGATTGATTGCCTGGCTTTGAGAATCTGATTGCTAGCTGATTGGGGATCAACATTGGGAGGAGGATTGATTGAACAAGCAAAAATATTAAATATTACTAACAAAAAGCAAATATATACAAGAAGAGAAAAATATCTTATATGTAATATATTCATGATCGTCAATCGTTTTTTGATTCTAATTGTTTTAGGGTTTCTTCTGCCAATTGTCTTTCTGAGCGAATGTTTTTTAATTGAAGCTCGATTTTTCGTAAATCATCCTCAATTTTTGTTAATTCAGCCTCTGCTTTCTTTTGCTTTGCTGTTGCTTCGGCAAAACGAGCAAGTGCATCTGCTTTGTTTAGAAGTGCCTCCTTTTCCTTATTATCATTCAAAGATTTTACCCTGTTTAAAATATCTTGAGCTTCACGAAATTCTTCACTTGCGAACTGCTCTGCTCCGATCTCTCTTGCTTTTTCTACCTGGCTGGAAACAGAGTTATACATTATATCAATTTGTTGATTTGTAGCACCACACCCTAAAAAAGAAAAGGTTAAAATGATAAAGCTAATATAAAGCACGCAAGCTCTCTGCGATAAACAAATCATAATATTAATTCTCATATAATTGGGAAGTATAGGTTTTTCACAAATTTATCTGGAAATTATCTATTTATGAGGTTTTGTGCAATCATAGGGGGAATAGCCATTCGCCCTACAAAGCTTGATTTCTCTTATGTTTTTCTAAAAACCTATACTTATTAGCTCTTATGTAACAGTTAGATAATTGGATATATTATGAAATTTTTTAGTATATGGACAATTTAACAAGCCTGCTCAGCTTGTTCTTATGTATATGCGATTCCTTAAAATTAAATTTTCCTGCATTTAGAAAGATGAGCAAGCTGAGCAGCATTTCACCCCAAAATATCATGAAACCTAAAAAATTCCAGATAGTATCCAACCCAATTATTGTTCATAGCAACTATGGATGCCTTGACGGGTCTGTATCAGAAGTTCCCGCTTGTAGTTCTTTATAATATGGATAACTGTCCTGATCTTCATCATATTCATATTGTCTTACTTTTAGATCGGCTGCTTTGAAGTTTTCTTTATCCTTATAAGTATCTCTATATATTTTATAGTACTCATAAGCTTTATCATAATCTCTGAGAGCTTCATAACATATAGCCATATTGAATACTGCATCAGGACGTCTGAAATGCGTTGGATGATATTTGATATATTCTTCAAATGCCTCAATAGCTTCCATGTAACGATGCTGATCCATATATATCTCAGCTATACCATATCTAGATTCGGCAGCTTGGGCAAGCATCAATGGAAGTCTTTCTATACATAATCTATAAGCATTTAAAGCCTCGGGATAGTTTTTCAGTGATCTCCACTTAATAGCTATTGCAACAAAAGATTGTGCAACCTGGTCTTGTTTTACACCATATAGATCATAACCAGTAATTTTTCTACCCGGTAAGATTTTTGTTTTCTGGTTTTGGTCTATAAATGATACATGTGCAGCTATTTCCTCACGAGTCTTATTGACATTACGAAGAAGATCCTGAACTTCAGTAACGCGGAACTTTAATGTAGGATAGGTTTCTGCATTAACTTTATTAAATTCTATAAAAGCTTGATTATAATCATAAAGCTTGTATAGATATATATAACCTATATTAATCTGAGCCTGAGCAGCCCTTGAAGAGCCAGGAAATTCCTTTACTACCTGTCGATATGTTTCTATCGCCTTGTTATAATCATTCAACTTATTATCATAGACCGATCCAAGCTCAAGCAAAGCATCTGCAGCTATATCTGTTCCCGGGTTGTTACCATATATTATCGTTAATCGCTGAACATCATTCCTTCCTTCTCTGATCTGAGCTATCCTATTTCTGGCTTCAGAACCAAGGTAAGTGGTAGGTTCTGCGTCAACTACTTTCTGGAATGCAGCAGTTGCTTCATCCCATTTAAATTGATATTTATAACATTCACCAACATAAAAGTTTGCACGATTAGCGTATTTTCCGCCTTCTTTGGCAATTGCTTCAAAAGCTTTTCTTGCTTCTTCATATTTACCAGCTTCAAAGTCTCGCATTGCCGCTTCGTAATTAAGTCCTTTAGTAGAACATCCTGTAATAATCAAAACAACAGGTAGCAATAATAGATACGTCCAAAAAATAGATCGCATCTTCATGAAAAACCTCCTTTTCTGCTCAGAAATTGTTAAGAAAAAAATTTAGATAAAAAATATAATCTTTATGCCATTTAAATTAGAGACTTACTTAATAATCTTAAAGTAATATTCTCTTAAATAACAAAAATTATTTGGTAATTAAATTTACCATTGTTTTCGAATAGTTGCAATAGTTTTTTTAAATAAGGTAAAATTTCTATAAAGCACATTACAATTTAGTAAATCAAATGTTAACATGTTTAGTATTAGCTCAATTTTTGAGATTAATTAACGAACCAATTCCATTACGTATTTAAGGCAGATTAACAAGCCAGTCAGCTTGTTCTCTTATGTATATGCTCCGCATATAAAATTAAATCATCTTGTATTTGAATATAAGGGAACAAGCTAGACAGCTTGTTTTACTCAAAAATAGCATCGAGCCTATATATATGCTCCGCATATATTATATATTTTTCTTGTATTTACGCAAATTAACAGGGACAGGTTGAAGGTTTAGTCTTTAAACGCAAATAGCATAATGCCCAAAAATAGCATTAAGCCTATTCCAAAATAACATGAAACCTTAACACCCAACTAATGTTCAACCTGTATTTTAATCTCCTCTAGCTAATTCGAAATTTATCATTATTTCGCCTTTTTGATTCCTTTGCTGAACGTTTTTGGGAAGAGCTTCAAACCGAATCTGTTCAACATAATCCATTGCTATTTTATCCAGTTTTGGGCTTCCAGACTTTTTAATAATTTTTACGTTTATTACATTGCCAGAAGGATCTACAGTGATCTCCAGAGTAGTTGACCCTCCCTGTGTTCCTTTTATTTCATCTGGAAGGTTTGGCCAGGCAATAACCCTGCGTCCTGCGATCTCACCTCTAATATCACCAACAAATCCTGGACGTGCAACATCAGATATGGGTCCTGAATATTCTGTATATGATGGAAGCTTACCTGGAAGAGAGCCAGCTTCAGTTGCTCTTGATAAGTCAGATTTCCCTTTTCCATGTTGAATAGGTGAAGACATATTAATTTGTGGTTTTCTTGAATCTTTTAACGGTTGTCCAGTTTTTATATCTGGAGCTGTATTTTGTACTAAAAGGTCAGACCGATCAATCTCAGAAGCCCTCAACACAGTATCAGATCCAATATCAGCAATACGAGCAATTGTGCTCGGTAGTTTCATTGGAACTCCTGCACTAACACTAGCGGAATCAATAACTTTTATTTTTGGCATTGTCGGTAATTCCTCTTTTACTTCTTTCTTTTCCTCTAATACCAATTTCTTTTCTTTTTCTGTTTTTTTCTTAGGTGGTTTTTTTATAACTATCTCTTTTAGAGGTGGTTCTGGCTCTTTTTTTATCTCTTCCAATGTTACTGTAACAGAATTTCTGAGTTCGGATACCTCAACTGGCTCAGTATATATCAAGGCAGCTATTATGGCAATAACAAAGACATGTTCAATAATAGCAACTAAAATAAAATAGAGAAATTGCCTTCTTTTCTTATCCAAATTGGATCACTTCCTTTAATCTTCGCTTTGCTCTGCCTGATGCTCAATTAAACGCGATCTACCTGTTGTTAGATATCTAACCAAAGAAACAGAATGTCGCGTCATATCATTTATTATGTTATCAACTTTTGATATAAAGTATGCATAAGCAATCATAGAAGGTAATGCTACAGCTAATCCTGCAACTGTGGTTAGTAGTGCAACTGATATTCCTTTGGCAACTGCAGATGTAGCTCCAGAACTGCTACTCTTAAATACGAATGTAAACGACATAAACATACCAGACACTGTGCCTAATAATCCTATTAATACAGATACTCCACCTAAAAATGCAAGGACTCGTAAGAACTTCTCTAATCGCTTTTTCTCAGGACGAGCAGCAAAATCTATAACAACCTTTAAATCTTTTTCATCTAAATTTCGATTTAATATTCCAGCCTTTAATATATTGGTCAAAGGACCAGGATGCGATTCACAAAGAGAAAGAGCAATATCAGGATTCCCTTTTTCCAACACTCTGTAAATTCTTGAAATAAAACGCTGTGGCATTAATTTGCTCTTTCGCAAATTATATAATCTCTCAAATATAATCGCATGGCTAATTATTGAACAAATAAGCAAAGGTATCATTAAAATACCCCCTTTGCTCAGTTGTTTTAGACCCTCTGTAATAACATCAAATACGTAACTCATAGTTTTCAAAACCTTAATGTTAAACCAAAATCTACGGTTCTATCTGGTATTTTATATTCTCTCCATAACTGAAGCTCATCTTCACTAAAATATAAACCTAATTGCAAAGAAGCTATTGCATTCCTACCAAAAGAACGTGCGATTTTGGGCTTTAACATAAAATAGCTTGAAAGCTCATCTCCTTCGGCATTTATGTATCTTGGACCATTAAATTCGGCAGTTAACGAAATATCGGTATATGAGCCTATCATAAGCGTTGTTATTATGCTTCCTTTATCCTTTGAACGATAAAAAATCCTGTCTTCCTGATCATGAAATTCATGAATATATTCTATTTTGTTGTTAAATTTTCCATTTAATAATGACGCTTCCATACTTGCACCAACACCAAATATACGTGTGCTTTTACGTGATACTGGCACCCAATATATAATTCCTTCCTTATTACTTTTTTCTTCAAAAGTTATAATATCGCTTATTTGTTTATCAAAGATGCCTATAGTCGTCGAAAGTTTTTTTGCCCAGGCATATTTCAGCGAAGAATGGATATTCCACTCTTTCTGAGTGGTCAAACCTGGATTAAAGTCTACATATTCATTATCAATATAAATTTCTTTAAAGCTAAATTTATTTAAATATCTTTCTAATCCTAATTGAAACGTAAAGTTTGAACCAAATTGTGATGTAAGGAGCAGATAAGGATTTGGATAAATATTTATTTTCCAATTTTCATCAAAAGAACTTGCAAAGGTATCAAGAGCAAGCTCAAACCCAGCACCTAATACAAACGGTGCAATGCTCACAAAATTATCCCTTATATATAGTTTGAAAATAGCTTCTTTGAAGGTTTCATCGACGCCATCTCCCCTGAAGTATTCGAAATCTGAACCTATATTAATCGGATTTCTAGGTGGAAAATAAGTCATAAAATCAAGTCTTGTTTTCATATCAAATCCGCTGTTTGACTCATCGCTAAATGGTCCTTCCATTTTTAGTTGTGATATATTGAATCGTAAATCAGATTGAATATCATCAAAATATTTTTGGCTCCAACTTGTTGATAATCCCATTACATACCTATCGTTAAGATACTTTGCACCTAGCGAATCCAAATATGCTAAGTCTTTGGCGTCATAATTCAAATCTATTCTTGCTGTAGTTTTGTTACCTTGATATGCAAGTGAACCTTTAAAATCATCAATAGTTGTATTTCCTTGTTTTTTTGATGGATCGCTGGCTAGTTTTGCAGAACGCGCACTCTGAAGCATTGACCTTCCCATATCCAACAAAGCTTGTGAATTGCCGAAGCTTTTAATCAAAAGCATTTGATAAGTTAAAGCAGCAGGAACGCCAGGATATGCAGATACTGAAAATAAAAAATCTTCCTTCGGTTCAGATGACTTTTGCTTAGATTTATCAGGTATTGACGTGGGAGGCAAATACCATAAACGTTCCTTTGGGTTTAATGTTACATAAATATCAGGAGAAATCATTCTAAAACCTTCAAATTTCTCCTTCGGGATTGATAACTGTGTGGCATCAAGTATTTCAATTTTAACAGGTGGGAGATCAATGGCTTTTTCTTCTTCGCTACTTTCCTCTTGTGCATATACAAAAGAAGATAAAAGAAATATTATTAACATTGATTGAAAAATGGAATTTAACTTAAGTAACGTATCTTTCATATTTAATATTTCCGTATCTATTTTACAAACAAGTTCAAATAAACATTACCAAAGGGAGATTTCATACTCCTATTACCTAATATCGGGCGTCTGTTTATAACGCTCAATGAATTGAGCTACTACAAACAAAATAACTTATAGATGTTAATATTGCATCAAGTTCGTAGTAGCCCGATTTATCGGGCGTTTGAAAAATATTTAATGCAATTTACCAATATAAGCTACTTTCACTGTTTGGTTTAAAAATTTTACACAGGTTATATATTATATCAGACTAACATCAATTACTTCCAGTTCTGCCGATCTGGGCTAGCCTTCTGCGCGCAAATTCTATTGTCTGATCCCATTCAGGTTTCCTTTGTTTTGTATATTTTCCACCTTTATCTGCATAGTCTTTAATAATTTTTCGGTACCAGGTAACAGCATCCTTTGTTCTTCCAAGCTTCTCATAGCTGTCGCCTGCTTTTGAAAGCGCATATATATCCAGATCAGGGTCCGAATAAACCAGGGGTATACGCAAGTAAGCTTCAGCAGCTTTTTCATATTGTCCTGTATCATAAAGACTTTCTGCTTTGTAAAGCTGTGCAGTAGCAATAATATCTTTTTTATATTTTTGTGTATTATTCAATATTTCATCATAAACACCAACTGCTTCATCATATCTTTTTAATTGGTGAAATGCACGACCCCTCATCAGTTGCGATTGTTGAACAAATTCACTTTCAGGATAATTTTTTACAACAGCATCATAAGAATCTAAAGCCCTTTGCCAATCTGATAATTCTTCGCTTACCTGACCAATAAAGAATAAAGCCCTTGGTGCTTCTACTGTTCTTGGATAATCCCTGACAACACGCTCATAAGCTGTTATTGCCTTTCTTAAATCACGCTCAGGATTATTTTTTGCTGACCAGCATTGACCGATCTCAAAAGCTGCCTTTGAAGCGGATGAACTTTGCCTGTATCTATCTATAACCTTCTCAAATGCAGATATTGCCTGACCATAAGAACCTAAAAGCTTATAACTGATGCCTATATTATACTGAGCCAGTGGTGCTGCTGAACTATTAGGATAAGAATCCAATACTGCTTGATATTCCAATATTGCCTGAGCATAATTTTTTCTTTCAGAATTATAATTACCAAGCTCCAATTGCACATCAGGACAAAGTTCACTGTTCGGAAACATTCTAAGCAGAGTCTTATATGCTGATATAGTTTCTGCACTTTTACCCTGTCTATCATAAGCCTGAGCTATAGAATATTGAGCATCATCAGCAAGTTCATCTGTAGGATACCTATCTACAATCTCACGATAAGCTGCTATTGATTGTTCATACATTCCCATATTATAATAGCTATCAGCAACTTTGAAATATGCCCTTGTGCGAAGAGTGCTTTCAGGATATTCCCTTGGAACTCTTATATAATAATTTATCGCTTCTTTGTAATTCTTCATTGCAAAATATGCTTCACCTATTAAAAATAGAGTCTGATCAGCAACATCTGAATCTTTATGCTGTTCAAGAATTGATTTTGCCATTTTTATCGAAGAATTATAATCCTGCATTTTATACATACACCAGGCTATTCTATATTTTGCGTCATCAACTAATTTACTTCCGGGATATCCTGACACAACCTTATTCATTGCGTCAATTGCAGAAGAATACTTTCCCATATTTATATAAGCATAGCCAATATAATATTGAGTTTTATCCCTGATGGAGCTATTTTTATAATCATTGATCAATTTTTGCCAGGCTTTGATAGCTTCTTCATAGGCAGTTTGTCTTGCCTTTTCATCCTGCATAGAGTTTGCCAAATTAAAGAACGATAATCCAATGCCATATTGGCTTTGATCGTTCCATTCGCCTTCAGGTTGACTTTCTATTAGCTTCTGGTATTCTCTTCTTGCTTCATCATACCTACCTTGCATATATAGAGATTCAGTGGCATAAAATTGTGCCTTGTATGAATATTCACTTTGGGGATATCTTCTAGTAAGCTCCTGAGCAGTTCTTACAGCTTCATCATATTTGCCCATTTCATACAAAGAAACAATTTTCCAATATAGCACAGCATCAGGACTGACACCAGAAACCTCAGGGTCTGCATTTTCTGCAATGAATCTATCTATTGCAGATACTGCTTCACTATGCTTTCCCATTTCAAAATATGTAGTCACAATATGAGATAATGCTTGAGATTTAAATTCGGTCTTTGGAAACTTATTTAATAAAAGTCCAAAAGCATCGACAGCTTCCTGAAATTGTCTTAATTGCAAATATGTTAATCCACGCCAATATGTTGCATCATCACCATAGTCAGAAGCTGGGTCTACCCTGGAGAATTCAAGTAAAGCCGAATTATAATCTTGCTCATAAAATCTACACTGACCCATGAAAAACCTTGCCGCATTTGCCCATTCTGTATTCTTATAATTAAGCACCGCCCTGAATTCTTTATATGCCCTGGCATAATCTTTTTCCATTAAATAGGTATAAGCTATGCTATATTGAGCATCATCAGCAGCTTGACTATTTGGATATAGCTCTATAACTTTAGTATATTCATACCGTGCTTCAGGATATTTCTTCTGCGTATATAATACCTCTGCTATACCATATTGGGCTTCTGCAATGCCTTCCTTAAACTCGGGATACTCATGTATATATCTATCAAAATTGCGCCTGGCATCTTCCAGGTTACCTAATTCTACATAAGCTTGACCTATTTTGAGGACAGCTTTGCCGGCAAGTTCTCTTTCATTACTATAGCTATCTATAACCCTCTGGTAAGAAGAAATAGCATCCTGCCATCTTTTCAGAGCAAAACTGCATTCACCAGCAAAATATGCTGCTGTCGGAGCCATATTACTTTTTGGGTATCTATCCACAAAAGTCCTGAAAGCTTGATACCCTGAGTCGTATCTACCTAGATTATACAAACACCATGCCTTCGAATATATAGCACCTTCAAGCTCCTTTGCCGATGGATAGTCGTTAATAAGGCGATCATAATAAGAGAGAGCTTCTTCATATTTACTAATGTTATAATAATTTTCACCGACCTGGTAAAGAATAGAAGGCAACACATTAGGGTCATTTATTTTTTGAAGAACCTCTTGGTATGCCTTTATAGCTTCCTCATATCTTCCTTGTTTTGACCATGCGTCCGCAATTCCACGCAAAGCATCAACACGAAGCTCACTAGCAGGATAATCATTCAAAAGCCTTCTAAAATTTTCTATTGCTTTGGAATATTCTCCAAGATAAAATGAACAATATCCAATAAATAATCTTGCATCGTCAGCCTTATCGCTTCCGGGATAGTTTTCTATAAATTTTTCAAATTGTTCTCGCGCCATCTTATAAACTTGTTCTTCAAATAGATTATATGCAAAAGTGTAATCGCTATATTCATCTCCTATACAGCTGTTGGCGCTGATGAAAATTACTAGAAATACAAAAATAAAGCAGTATTTCATAGGTAAACCCCCTATTCGGATGTTCGTACTGCTTTTAACTCCATTAATCGCTCCATGAATGGATAGAACATTCTGCATTCATGGAAAGATCTAAAAAGGAGTAATTATTTGCAGATTAATTATTCTGTTCACTTTGTATTATAACATTTTACAATATTCTTTGTCGAGTTTTTTCTACACTGTTTATGACCAAAAGCTTATAAATGGATTGGTCTCCCTTTCTTCACCAATTGTCGTTGCAGGTCCATGACCGGGGTAGACTATCAGATCGCTTTTTAATTCCATAATTTTCCGTAGCGATCTAATTAGCTTCTCATAGGAACTTCCAGGAAAATCGTATCTCCCTATTCCACCGGCAAATAGTAGATCACCTGTAAATATGCATTCCTGGCTCAAAAGACTTATACTACCAGGACTATGTCCAGGGGTATGGATAACCTGAAGCCTTATTGTTCCAGATTCTAATATATCTCCATCATTTAAGAGTCTATCTGGAGATGGTGAAGAAATCGGACTACCTATAAAAAACGATAGATTCTTTTGAGGGTTTACCAGCATATCTGCATCTTCTTTGTGTATGCATATTAACGCTGAAGTCCTTGATTTTAATTCTTCATTAGATGCAATATGATCGATATGAGCATGCGTATTTATGATAAATTCAGTCTTAAGTTTATTTGATTCAATAAAATCAAGTATAAGATCACCATCTCCTCCTGGATCGATAACGATGGCTTTTTTAGTTTCTTCGCATTCCAATATGTAGCAATTAGCTTGCATTGGACCTACTGAAAGAGTATGAACTTTCATTTTTACCCCTTAATTAAATAAATTCACAAGTTATTATCTTCTTTGGTGGAACTTCAAGCACTATGTTATTATCAATGCATTCCAGTTTTTCAAGCCTTTCTTCTGCAAGATTGCATAAATAAGCTTCATTTACAGGAAACATTGTATTTATTGTTGATAATATCATCTCACCATAAGGATTATAAAATCTAACTATTAAGCCTTCGGATTTTTCGGATTTTTTTATGCATGAAAGAACGAGTTTTTGAGGTTGTAAATCAATAAATGAGGATCTCATTGGGAGATTCCCGTTGCTTTTCTTTACCTGTATTGCACTTAGAGGAGCATTGAAAGCGCGTGCTTCTATATCAGCGCGGGATGATTCAAGGTTTCCTGAATGTGGTATAATGGCATATTCAAATGCATGCATACCATGACACTGTGCATCTGGAGTGGGAAACACGCCCCAATCACCTAGTTGATGAACAGCCCTTAATAAAGTTATAGCTATGGTATTTCTGCCATCGCGCAACACTTCATATTCTGGCAATCCACGATTGGCAATCGTTAAACCCTTTACATTATCGGATACATCAACAAAAGCCTGTTGTGGTTGGCAGTTCGATGGATTCTTCCAGCCCTTCCATGGAAGTATTTTTCTCTTCACTACATCAAACTGTCCATCAGCAGAAACAAATTCAGCAGAAATATCGGTCGGGAATAGGACACGTAACCGATGATTATTATGTTCATTTGATACTTCCGTGCGAACATATAATCTTCTGCTACCTTCAGCTAGTATAAGCGTGTTAAAGATATTCATATATTTATCTCTTAATCTTAATTTTGTTTCAATGGAACATTCTGAATAAACTCCATTGGTCATTATTGGACTGATAACAGTATCGGAAGCGAAAGGTGATATAACTTCATCGTTTTGTGGGGCGCGGTAATTATATTCATCACCAATATCAAGGCTATCCTGGAATTTGTTTATATTTTTGAAAATTGTTCCGGATTCCTTATCAGTAATGTTCAAAGTTCCATCTTCCATAATTTCCACACTTAGAAATTCATTTTCAAGTTTATCAACCTGAAATCTTTCACACACTTGCTCATCAGAAGAAAATATCTGATATGTTGAATAACCTATTCCGGGAACATTTGCAATAAATGCTACACGGAATCTCCTAACATTATAAGGTATTCTAAATCCAACCTCTGGAAGGTCATAATCCCAAACAATTCCCATATCTTCTAAAACAAAAGAAGGCACTATATCCCCGTCAGAATCTTTAACTATTAAATCAACTATATCAGAATCTTTTGGAAAGTCCACAGTTGCCACAACCATTTCTTTTCTTGTTACATTTATAGGATTAAACACCACAACTTTTGCGGAATTTTCGCTAAGGTCTTTTATTTCTATACGTTCTGCTATTTGCTCAAGTGCTTCACTAGCGAGTTGTTCGGCAAGTATTTGACATTTTTCGAATCTTGTATCCATTTCGCGATGCACTTCATCACAGCTACACCCGCATATACTATCATGTGGATGATTTTGCATTAGAGTTTTCCATGCATACCAAATTAAATCATTGTCATATTTGCTACCTAATTTAAATGCAAAAGCTGAAAAAGGTTCAACCCATTTTTCAAGCAGTGTCTGGCATCTCCAATTAGCTTGTTTCTGATATATTCTACTGCTCAAAACATTGGTCAGTGTTCCCCATCCATCTGTATACTCACTTCTTAATTCACCTTCTTTGATCTGAAGATCGTGAACATCTTTTTTTATTGCAGAAATGTAATTAGTGAAATTAGAATGTATTAATACAGCATCATCAAGTTTTTCATTCGCCAGCTTAATTGCTTTTGTCACATCAGGCTGTGAAGGAGTATGATCACAACCATTCATGAAAAGCAAATGAGAAGTTGTAGCATAACGTAAACATGCATTACGGACATTATATACATATTCAACCACTTTATCCGGGTCTGTAGGAATTGACATTGCATTACTATACCAGTTTGCCATGAAAATGCCCAATACTTCGGATCCATCAGGAGAACGCCATATTAGTTCAGATTTATAACCTTTTGCTTCATCATCTTCGGGTAAATCTTCTTGCCAACGGTTGATTCCTCTACCAAATACCGCATTATCGATGCCAAAACCGTTTAATATTTGTGGCATCTGTGAAATATTACCAAAACTATCCGGCAAATACCCAAGTTTTATTGGTTCACCATATTTTTTTGCGAGTTTAAGCCCCAACATCATGTTACGAATGTTTGCTTCACCGCTTGTTAAAAATTCATCCTGTAACACATACCAGGGACCCAAAGAGAGTCTATTTTCAGCAACTGCCTTTTTTATTCGCTCTAATTGATGTGGGCGAATCTCCAAATAATCTTCTAATGGTATAATCTGCCCATCCAGATGAAAATGCTTGAAATCAGGGTCTTTATCCAGAAGGTCTAGTAAAGCATCAAGGAGCATAACCAGACGTCTACGATGTTTTTCAAAGGGCATGTACCATTCCCGATCCCAGTGTGTATGTGAAATAACATGGATAGTATATTTGGGCATTTATTTTCCTCCTATTATTTGTGTAATTACAACATTAATTTATAGGTTGAATGCTATTTGGGCATAGGTTTCACGCTGTTTTTGAATAGGCTTGAGTTATTTTTGAGTAACAAGCTGATTAGCCTATTGGTAAACGTAAAACAGGCTGTCCAGCCTGTTAATAATATGCTAACAAGCTAACAGCATGTTTCTTATGTATATGCGAAGCATATAAAA
>FWPV01002374.1_pt1 | contig 46598 bp, 34 predicted proteins | sample 2228371 | NCBI WGS metagenome assembly FWPV01 (sample SAMEA103939776, study PRJEB20133) | metagenome | reverse complement strand
TTATCATTCTGTGCTATTAATATCAGTAGACTGTCATACAAAATGAGTTAATAAAATTCGTAAAATTAAATAGCCGTGAATTTTTCGAAAAAAACTTGATTTTACCAATTTTATAAATTATAATTAAGTTTGGAAATTATTTGATTTGACATAGCTAAAAAATTCTTTTAAGTGGCTATGATCAAAAATTATCAATGATGTGTTACAAGGTAACATATTCAGGGAGGTTAGGCTATGAAGAGGTTAGCTTTATTTTCAGCAATTGCTTTATTGTCAATCTTTCTCGTCAGTATGGCTTATTCAGCGCCAAAATTGTACTCAAAAAATAACGTCTTAGCTGTGTTTATTACAAATAACTCGACAACCAGCAGTGATATGACGTTAATTGTCAAGTGTGAAGGAGGAGGAACGACATATTTTGACGAAGGGGCAAATATAAAGTATTTTATTCCAAGTGCAAACGTTGCTAATTGGACTACAAGGGCTTTTGACGATTCATCTTGGAAGGATGGCGTATCGGGGATAGGATATGCTGATGGAGATGACAATACAACAATTGCAGGTCCTCCTATGACATCCGTTTTTGTTCGCTATCATTTTGACGCCCCTAATGCTGCTAGTGTGAAGACCATAACCTTATGGTTTGACTATGACGATGCCTTCATCGCTTGGCTCAACGGCGATGAGGTTGCTCGCTCTGACAATATAAAAGCGGTTGCAGTTGGCAGAGTTCCAAATTGGGATGAAGGACTTGGAATAACCGATCATGAATCAACGAACACTCCTGCTGGAAAGCCGAATCCTGACAGATGGACAAAACCGATTGGAACTGCTAGTGGGCAAATTATGAAATTCGACGTCACCGTTGAACTCGGAGATGTTGTTTCTGCAGTCAATCCAAAAGCAAAAATTACCTCAACTTGGGGAGAGATAAAGTCAGTCAGATAATATAGGTCTGATAATTAATGGTTAGCAATGAGTATACTCTTTTTACTCATTGCTATTTATTTAATTGGGGTGATAAATGTGATTAGAATATCATCATTTGTTGCTATGATTATCATTGTAATCGTTTTATGTTTACCAACTTATGCTCAAACAGCAAAGATATATAATAAAGGTAATGTCCTCGTTGGTGCAAACTTTAATGACGGGACTGGAAGCTCTGATATGACCCTCGTTATGCAACTATCAGGAGATGGTAAGGTCTTTGTTGATGAAGGACATCCTGTTAAGTATCTATATAATCCCGATAACTGCGGAATAAAAGGTTGGACTAAAGTCGATTTTGATGACAGAAATTGGAAAGATGGTCTGTCAGGTGTCGGATTTTCTGATAATGACGACAATACCACAACTCCTGCTGGGCTTCTGTCAATCTGGACTCGTTACAATAAGTTTGATATTCCAAATGCTTCTAATATTAAAGAGCTGATATTACTCGTTGACTATGATGATGCTTATATTGCTTGGCTGAACGGCGTGGAGATCGCACGCAGTGCTTCAGTAACCGCAAAAGGGCTTAAAGTAGGAGATGAGCCCCCATGTGATTTCTCACAAGGAGGCATTACAAATAGAGGTTCTTGTGAATTACCAGCAGGAAAACCTAATGCAAATCGCTGGAAATGTGCTTCAATAGAAAGCGTGAAAGTGAAATTCGAATTTGGCGGAACATCTGCTATGGCAGTTAATTATCTAGGGAAACTAGCTTCAGTATGGGGAGGTATTAAGTCTGATTAAAATTTAAAGGCTTCTAATATCTTGAAGAGCGACAAAACAACGTTCGCTTTTTATTCTTGAAAGATAGCCATATTAAGAAAATGGCTTTCTTGATATGAGGAGAAAACATAATGTTAAAATCGGGGACTCTATGTTTTATTATTTCCTTGTTAATCTTAGGATTATGTTCAGCAATATGTTTTTCTGCGAACCCGTTACTGTATCTCAAAGATAACGTATTGGCTGTTGGTATATATAATAATGCGACTACAAGCAGTGATCTAACCCTGATTGTCCGAGTAGATGTCGGCGGAAAAACAATAATTGATGAAGGTTATGAAATTGTATATACAATTCCAAACAAAGACATCAAAGATTGGAATACTGTAAAATTTGATGCCTCTGATTGGAAAATAGGTATATCTGGTATTGGTTATGCTGATAACGATGATAACACTGTTACTCCATCAGGTATTACCTGCGTTTATGTCCGTTATTACTTTGATGCTCCAAATGCCAAAGATGTCCGAGAGATGACATTTTGGGTTGATTACGATGATGCTTGCATCCTTTGGTTAAATGATGTTGAAGTTGGTCGGTCTGACAATGTAAAAAATGTTGAACCAAAAGGTGTTCCCAAATGGAATCAAGTGTTAGGAATCAGTGATCACGAATCAACAAATACGCCTGCAGGTAAGCCTAATCCAGAACGATGGACTAAACCGGTAGGACCAGGGCATAATCAAATAATGAAGTTTACAGTAGAATACGATTTCGGCGGCGAACAGCAAAAGAATGTCGGGGCAAGACCAACCGGAACAGGCGGTCAAAGTGCTTCTGGTGCTCCTTTATTTCTCAGAAACAATGTCCTAGCAGCTGTTAACTTCAACGACGCAGCATCAAGTTCAGATATGACTTTAATATTACGTTTAACTGGAGATGGAACTGTCTACATAGATGAGGGGAGCCAAGTCAAATATATACACGATCCGGATAACGCAGATGTTCCAGACACTTGGATACAGACAAAATATGACGATAAATCTTGGAAAAGCGGGATATCAGGTGTTGGATTTTCTGATAATGATGATAATACTACAACTCCTTCAAGCTTAATCTCTATATATACACGTTATAAATTTGACGCTCCAAACGCTGACAAAATCAAGGAATTGGTGCTTTTAGCTGATTATGATGATGCCTATATTGCGTGGCTTAATGGTGTTAGAATTGCCTTTGGAGGTATAGGTGCGATCTCTGGCGACCCACCACCGTGGGACGCATCAAAGATCGCAGGCACAGTAACAAATCACGAGGCATCAGGAACTCCTGCGGGCAAACCCAACGCAGCAAGATGGAACAGTGGAACAGTTGTCAAAACCATTGTTGATTTCAGATATGCAGGAAACAATGCTTTGCCTGTGGAACTGAAAGGGAAGCTTGCAAGCACTTGGGGCAATATCAAAAGTCAATGATCTGCATCTACAAACAACTGAATTTCATTCCTATCTAAATAGATAAAGATATAGTCAGCTATGTTATATCAGCTTTTTAGGGATTAGGATTTTGGATTTCTTGAAAGGAAAAAGTTATGAAAGTTCTGATCACAGGGGCAAGTGGAAGGCTTGCTGGTTACGTCATCCGCGAATTGATGGATAGACATGAACTTGTCCTTTCATCAAGACGTAAACCTTCTGAAGAGTTTTCAAAATTCAAATGGATTCAAGGCGATTTGACCAATTTTGAGGACTGTAAACGCATGGTAGAAGGCGTTGATGCTATACAACATCTCGGCGCTCAGCCGTGGCCCGTTGATCATCCCAGGGACAGGGCAAGGGCAAGCGATATGGGAATACCGTTTGATGCCACATTTAAGACCAATATGCTTGGAACATACTACCTAATGCAATCAGCAGTTGCAGAAGGCGTCAAAGTTGTGGTAATGGCTGGAAGCAATTGTGCTTTGGGACATGGTTTCAGAATTAGCAATACCTCTTTCCCTATACATTATCTACCAATAGATGAGAATCATCCAACCTATCCAGAAGATTCATATAGCTATTCCAAACGTGCTGGCGAAGAACTGCTAGCAAGCTATACACGTGCCTTTGGGATCAGAACATATATCACTCGTCCAGCAGGTATCACGCCAAAAGAAAGACGAATAAATATGGCTAAAAACGTAACAAAGGCAAACGGATGGACTGATTGGATGTGGTGTTGGGTTGGAAGTGAGGATGTGGCTAGTGCTCATCGGTTGTTAATGGAAAATGCTGAAAATCTTCCTCCGCACGATGTCTTCTTTTTAAATGCAGACGATACAACCGCTTTAGAGCAATCAAGAGAATTGGTAGAGAGATTTAGACCTGAACTTCTGCCGTTATTTATCGCTGGTTATATGAGTGGTCATCAATCGTTCCTTAGCAATGCCAAGCTAAAACGTGCAGTCGGTTGGGAGCATAAGACAAGTTGGAGGAGTCTGCTATGAATAAGGTCCGTATAGGTGTTGTTGGAGCTGGTAGCATAGCGATCAGAGGGATATTGCCACATCTTGCACAAGAAGACGTGAAAGATAAAGTTGTTATGACTGCAGTTTGTGACCCTGTGCCGGGACGAGCAAAGGCAGCATCAGAAAAGTTTGAAATCACTTATGCTTATGAAGAATATGAAGAACTTTTAGACTCGGGAAATGTTGATGCCGTAACTTTGGCTTCTCCGATCGGATCGCACTATGAGCAAGGCAAAATGGCTATCCAACGAGGAATTCATGTTCACTTTAATAAAACAATGACAACAACGGTGGATGAAGCGGATGAACTCATAGAGCTAGCCAAACAAAAAAATGTCAAATTAGTTGCTTCCCCTGGACAGATGCTAAGACCGCTTTATCAAGAGATGAAACGTTTAGTTTTAGATGGTGCTTTGGGAACTTTGACTTGGTCAGCTACTGGTGCAGCTTTCGGACAGTATCACGAAAACGAGGCAGTGAGACATGGCGATGACGTATTGACAAACATTAATCCCGCATGGTATTTTCGCAAACCAGGAGGGGGTCCTCTTTATGATATGACTGTCTATGGACTTCACACATTAACAGGTATTTTGGGACCTGCTAAACGTGTAACTGCGTTTTCTGGTATACGTATACACGAACGCGAGTTCAGGGGCGAGAAACTTCCGACCGATATGGACGACAATACATTTATGGTATTAGATTTTGGAGATTCACTATTCGCATTTGTCTATGGTTCGGCATCTGGAGCTTTGCCGGAAACTTGGAGCCCAATTATATTCGGAACTAAGGGCGTAATAAGTGGTAGAAATCTCAACGGCAAACCGATAGACTATCAAGGAAGGGAAATAGCAGAGAAAGAAGGCGAACTTGCCCTGCTTCCACATGTGACAGGACCTCATCGCAAGATTCAAGAGGCACATGTGTTTGAAGACATAATGCAGATGATAGATTGGATACTCTATGACAAACCTACGATTGTTACAGTGGAACATGCCCGCCATGTTATTGAGATATTTGATTGCGCCTATCGTTCTGCACAAACAGGACAAGCCCAAGTTTTGAGAACAACGTTTGAATATCCTTAATTGATATTATTTCATAACGTCTCTCTCAACATCTGCCAGAAAAACTCTTTCGCCTCCAAGCCTAGCCGAGCGATGGACTGCCGCTTCAAACAGTAATTCGTTCCATGCTGCGTTTCCATCTGCGGGAAATGGCTCGTTAGCTATCATCGCTTTAATGACTGCATCAGCCATTCTTGCAAAAGACTCGCCGTATTCTTGTCTTCCTTCCTCAACTACCCATCGTTCTTCAAGTTCAGCACTATAAGACTTATGTCTTCTATATAATCCGTCAAGTCCTTTTGCCTCCGCATAACATTTGTCGCCGACGATCATAATACAGATCGGAGTATCGTCCCAGCCCCATGAGTCAGCCCCAGTGAGCTCCCCATCAACGCCATTTGCCCATTTCATATGGATTAGACGATGCCATCCACCTTGCTTATTTGGGTCGCCAAGTACGCTCACCCATTCAGGCAATCCCATTGTCCATAATATTTGATCTATGATATGTGACCAGCAAGCAAAATGTGCTCTCGCACGGATAAATTGAATTTGACCTAGTTTCCCGCTAACCGCGTCGTCGTGAAGCATTTTGAAATGACGGAAAAATCTATAATTATAGTCAATACCAAATTTGACGCCTGATTTACGCCACTCCTTTATAGCTGGCGCCGCTATCTCTGCGTCGCTTTCTTTTACACGATGTTGACCTTCAAGCCCACACAAGGGCTTTTCTGTGAAAACATTTCTTCCAGCAGCGATTATCTGCCTCAATGGCGGTATACGTCTTGTTTCATTTGTTATCAGAAGTATTAACTCCGCATCACAGTTAGCTAATAACTCGTCTATTGATGGATATCCCGGCACTTTGAATTCTTCTTTTGCCTTAGCAAGCAAATCAGGGACCATATCGCAAACAGCAACGACCTGAGCGTCTGGATGATTGTTAAAGTTTCTACCGTGCATTATGCCCATACCTGCACCGCTTACAAGCGCACATTTAACCATATCTATCTCCTTTTTATTGTTATTAAAATTGACTTTTTAGGGAATATTAGATGTTTAGAATTTAGCACAACTAAAAGCCATTGTCAATGAAAGTTTCTGCAATTCAGAAAGGCTAAAAATCTAGCTTTTTGGCATTAATAAAGATTTTTCAGGAGAAATGCGATAATATCAATCAAATAAAACATTTTACTGGGTTTTTGAATATGTCTAAAGATTTTTTTGAGAAAATATTTTTCAAATTATTTTACTTTAAAATTAGCTTTTTTATCACAAAATTACTTAACTACAATATTTACCTTTCCGAATCGCAATTTCTGAAGCCGATCAGCACGATAAGCTTGACCGAATAGCAACAATATGTTAAAATTCATAACAATAGTTTTTATTGTAAGCAAATACAAATAATTTTTTTCATCCGAACATGAACATAAGACGAGAACTTAACAGACAACAATCTAATGCAGTATATCACTATAAAGGACCCTTGCTTGTCCTAGCAGGACCTGGAAGCGGAAAAACTAGAATCATAACTTATAGGGTTGCATACCTTATCCATAATCACAATATATCGCCTGAGAATATATTAGCAGTGACGTTTACAAATAAAGCGGCTCAAGAGATGATAGCTAGACTCCACAATAACGATCTCTTAGGCGAAACTATCGGAGCGGATGTATGGATACATACTTTTCATGCAGTGTGTGTTCGCATACTTAGAAAATACGGCGATAAAATTGGTCTGGATACAAGGTTTGCCATATTAGATCAGGAATCCCAAGAAGAGCTTTTGTCTCAGTTCATACGTGATAGCAATTCCACAATATCAACAGATCAAGCTTGGTTAGTGAGAGAGTTTATATCGGATGCGAAAATCAGGTTAAAAGACCCAATCGAAGTCAGGGAAAGTGACCGTCTGAGACGAATAAATGAAAGGAATGATAATAATCCAGTATTTGTCAATATAAATATTAATGATATCCTTGAAGTGGCAAAACTTTATCAAGAATATCTGAATAAATATAACGTCCTTGATTTTGATGATCTTATAACTACGACAGTTAATTTACTGTCTGAAAATGACAATGTCAAAGAAGAATTACAAGCGAAATTCAAGTTCATAATGGTCGATGAGTATCAGGATATAAATTTAGCACAATATGAATTAATAAACCTTTTATGCAATAACGAAAAAAATATAATGGTAGTTGCTGATGATGATCAGGCAATATACAGTTGGCGAGGATCGGATTTAGCTTTCATTGACAAATTTAGGGAACAATATAAACCAAAAGAAATACAACTAGTTGATCATTATAGATCAACAAAGAAGATCCTAAGAGCATCACAAAGCCTTATAGAGAAAAATACTAGAATAAAGAAAAGCTCCCTCGTAACTAATAACGAAGAAGGAGAGGTTATATATTATTATCGGCTTGATGACGCAAAAGAGGAAATGCGATTAATACGCTGGTTAATAAGACAATTGATAAAAAATAAATATTATTCCCCTGGTCAAATAGCGATATTTTATAGGACTCATAAGCTCGCTGATAAACTTGAACAGTATCTTTTAGAAAGTAAAATACCGATCAGAAGGATAAGACGTGAAGCCTTTACGAATCAATCTGCAATAAGGTCAATCATAAGTTATTTGCGACTGATCTGTTGGAGACTTGAGCCGGACATTGAAAAAGCCCTTAACTTCCCAGATACTGTAATAGATGAGTTGACCAAACAAAGACTTATCAAAATGGCAAACGATGAGAAAGTGAATCTGTTTGATCTATTCAAAGATATTGATTCTAAGGACGTTGCTCCATTGACCAAAAACAGAATTAAACATTTTACTGAATTGACAGAAAATCTGAGTAAATTACAGAATGAAGGGTCAATAAGCAAAATTATCAACAAATTAATTGAAACATTGGACTCCGAGAGAAGTCCATATCAGACATCCGATCTATTAGCTATTAAAAATCCGCCTTCTTATGGAAGTTTACAAAAGGCAGTAAATGCCATTTACGATTCCATAAATCAAAAGAAACAAATAAAGATAATTGCCAACTACGGTATAGATAATTATTGCTCCGCAGGGATAATCAACTACGTCTTGACAAATTATTTTGATATAGAGGACAGGGTTATCTGTCAATTTCTCTTGCCAGATGAAAAGATCACTGTAGACGATGAGATTTGGAATAATAAAGAGGATATAGTCTATGTAATCATAGGATCGGAGAATGAGGTTCCGCTTAGCATCACAAAAAATACCATTCTGATCGGGACATCGGAAGAAATTGATGACGAAAGATATATCTCGATCTTGCCAGCAGGCGAAGGTGGAGTCGTCTCTACGGTAGTGTTAAAGATGTGTCAAAGGCTTATGGTCTCTTATGAAGCTGGAAGTGTAGATGGACTTGTGGTATACGATATCGAGACAATAGGTAACAATCCAAAAACTGCAGAAATAATTGAGTTAGCAGGGAAAAAACTCGGCGTAAGACGAAGAGGAAACGACGATCAGAATATATTTTTTCATCATTTAATAAAACCGACAAAATCAATCCCTAAATCTAGCAGTGAAATACACGGCATAACAAATGAAGACGTTGCAGATAAGCCAAGCATAGAAGAGATTCTGCCAAAATTTCTTAAATTTATAGGCGATAGCATATTAGTTGGTCATAATATCAATGACTTTGATAATAAGGTCCTGTCAAGATATATGAATCTATATCTGAACAGGGCAGAGCTTACGAATAGGTCTTATGACACTTTGACCGTTGCAAAAAGGCTTTTCCCTCTGGAAAATTACAAACTAGATGCACTTGCAGATAAATTCGGAATAAAATATAAAAAAGAGGATTTACACCACGCTAGTAAGGACATAATAATAACTGAAAACGTTTTTCGAAGCTTGCGTAGAGAAGAACTGATCCGAAATGAACGAAAGAGCTTAAAAGAGTTGCTACCGCTTGTTGCATTGGGAATATTGAGCAAAAATGCAGTTATGGAAAATGAAAATTCAGCCTTTTATAATTCAGCATTGCGTTATATAAGGCAAAGAAAAGGTCGCAGTGAAGGTATAGAAATTTTGTCTATATCGCATCTTTTGGCAGAAGAAGAGGAAGAAGCACTGAGTTTGCTTGATATAATGGCAGATGAAATTCCACCGTCTACCGAAGACGACAAGGTATGGAACAACATAATGACAAAAGTCCGAAACAGTGTCGTTGAGTTTGAACGGAATGCCTATGATAGCTCACTTATTGGTTTTCTCAGTCATACTGCACTTTTGACAGAAAACGACATTGATGAAAACGATGAAGATAAGGTAACTATGATGACGGTTCATTCTGCAAAAGGGACTGAGTTTCCGGTTGTGATTATGATGGGAATGGAACAAGGCAATTTCCCTATCATCTCACGAGATCAATCCGAATCAGAATTTGAAGAGGAGAGAAGGCTTTGTTATGTTGGGATGACTCGTGCGAAAAGACGGCTTTATATGACTTCTGTCAGATTCAGAGACAGTGATATAGAATTGACTCCATCCCAGTTTATATGGGAGATAAGACCAGATTTGATAACGACAGTTTCTGCAAGACAAGTGCGGACTGCTTTAGAAAAGAAAAGAAAAATAGTGGCTAATAGATGACTTAATATTTTTATTGCTTTTATCAGAGATATGATTTTTGTTTATTCAGATAAAGTTTACGCTGACATTGGAGAGCATGTCTTTCCGATACATAAATATAGGCTCTTAAAGAGGAAACTGATTGAAGAGGAAATAGTAACCGCGGATGATTTCCTTGATCCTGAGTTAGCCACAGAGGACGATCTTCTATTAGTTCATACGAGAGAGTATGTCAGGGATTTCATAGGACTGAAATGGACACACAGAACTGAAAGATCAGAACTACCGTTAACAGCAGATATAAGGACAAGCTATCTTGCCGGAACAGGTGCAACGATATTAGCATGCAAAAAAGCACTTGAAACTAAGATTGCAGTAAATATAGGCGGAGGATTCCATCATGCTTTTCCTGATCATGCAGAAGGATTTTGCTATACAAATGATGTTGCAATAGCAGTCCGTAAGTTGCAAAAAGAGGATGGTATTAAGCGATTCTTTATTGTAGATTGCGATCTGCATCAAGGTAATGGAACCGCTTATATATTTAGAAATGACGATGATGTCTTCACTTTTTCTATACATCAAGAAAATAACTATCCCATTAAACAGAAAAGTGATCTTGATATAGGTCTTGCTGATCGGACAAGCGACGCGGTATATCTTGCATACCTGAAGAAAAATTTCATAAAAATAGTGGATAACTTCGCTCCAGATTTTATCATATACCTTGCAGGTGCTGATCCATATAAGTATGACCAACTTGGGGGGTTAAGTCTTACAATAGAAGGGCTACGCGAAAGAGATGACTTTGTGATTAGCGAATCAGTTAAACGTGGAATACCTTTGGGAATACTTTTAGCTGGTGGTTATGCTATCGATACCAATGACACTATTATGATACATTTCAACACATGTAAACTAGCTTATGACTATTGGAAATCGTTAGATAGGTAGGGTCTATGACACGTATTCAATTATTAATCGTATTAGCTCTTATAGCTATAATTGCGGTAATATCAGTGCCAAGGGCAGTTAAATTGTCTCGGCTAAGCAAAGCTGAACATTACGCTTTGACAATATCAAATGCCTTCAAACAATATAAGGCTGATACTGGAAGGGAATGCACAAATATAGAGAGTCTTTTGGATAGCCAAGGAGTCCCCGGTTGGCTCGGACCATATATAAACAAAAAGATCATTCAAAATCCATGGGGCGGGACATTTGCAGTAGATCAGAAAAATAAGAAGATCGGTATTCCTAAAGGTGACAAAGCTCCTGACAAATATGAGTTTGGCGGTTCGGAAGAGATAAGTTTTAACTATGATAGTCCAGAATTAATGCAAGATATAATAACAGGTCAACGATAATGGAATATGTTATTATCATAGCTTTTGGATTAGTGATCGGTAGTTTCTTAAATGTATGTATTTATAGGATACCAAAAGGAGGGTCTATAACAAAGCCGAGCAGATCATATTGTCCGCATTGCAATCATACTTTAAGTGCCTGGGATAATATACCAATATTTAGTTATCTGTTCCTAAAAGGGAAATGCAGATATTGTAAAGGAAAAATTTCTCCAAGATATATGATTGTTGAGCTATTAACAGCTTGTATTTTTGTCCTTATTTTGTATAGAACTTTGGGTCTTTATAAGACAAATTTTGAAGTAGCGTTGAACCTTTTAAAGGGCTGTATATTTGCGGGATTTTTGATAGTGATATCATTCATAGATTTTCAATCTATGGAAATACATAATGTAGTCGTTTATCCAGGTCTGGCGATTGGATTTGTATTCACATTAATTGAAACAATTTTCAAAAGGGATAAAGGGATAATAATCTCAAATATCTTGGGAGCAATCACTGGGGCGGTTATAATATTATTGATAGCAATATTGGGAGCTTATGCTTTTAAGAAGGAAGCTATGGGTTTTGGCGATGTCAATTTGATGGCGATGCTCGGGATGTATGTCGGTCTTTGGCCCAACATAGTTTTAACATTGATCATAGGGGCTTTTGTTGGATCAATTGTTGGGATTATACTGATGATACTGAAAAGAAAAAAATCCGACAGTCAAATACCTTTTGGTCCTTTCCTGTCAATAGGTGGTCTGGTTACTTTGCTTTATGGCAACGAGATTTGGATATGGTATCATCATCTAATGGGGTTATAAATGATACGTTTCTTAACTGCTGGTGAGTCTCATGGGAAATGTCTTTCTTTGATTATTGAAGGTGTCCCTGCTGGGCTACGTTTATCAACCGAAGACATCAACAGAGACCTAAAAAGACGACAAATAGGTTATGGGCGAGGCGATCGTATGAAAATAGAATCTGACTTAGCAGAAATAACTGCAGGAGTCCGAAGAGGAGTAACCCTTGCTAGCCCTATATCCGTTATTATTCAAAACAAAGACTGGGAAAACTGGAATGACATTATGTCAGTAGAGGACAGAAAAAATGGGGTTGATTCTGATCGCTCTTTTGCACGTCCTAGACCAGGACACGCGGATTTCGCAGGCGGGATCAAGTATGGTCAGAGAGATTTGAGAAATATACTTGAACGTGCTAGTGCCAGAGAAACTGCTACAAGAGTTGCAGTAGGAGCGGTTGCTAAACGCATTCTCGAAGAGATCAACGTCTTTGTTACGAGTTTTGTCACACAGATCGGCGAATGTTCAATAAACAACCTTTGGCAATTTGTGGAAGATGCCAGATGTCTACAATTTAGCTCAAAAGCAGATTTCTTGGAATTTCAGGAAAAGATAGACATTTCCCCAGTAAGATGTCCCGATCCGATAGCAGAAAAACAAATGATCAATGAGATCAATTTAACAAAGGATTCAGGCGATTCCATCGGTGGAATATTCCAAGTTATGGCGTTCAACGTCCCGATCGGGCTTGGCACATATGTCCATTGGGACAGGAGGCTTGATGCAAGGATAGCTTATGCACTGATGAGCATCCCTGCTATAAAAGGCGTGGAATTTGGTTTGGGCTTTGAATTAGCCAAAAGAAAAGGTTCAAAAGCGCACGATGAAATATTCTATGATCCAAAGACTGGATTTTATCATAAAACGAATAACGCAGGTGGTATTGAAGGTGGAATAAGCAATGGGGAGACAATTGTTGTTAGAGCTGTAATGAAACCTATTCCTACATTAAAAAGTCCACTTAAATCAGTCGATCTCATATCAAAAGAACCGTTTATGGCTTTCAAAGAGAGATCTGATGTATGTGCTGTGCCATCTGCTGGGGTTGTCGCTGAAGCGATGGTCGCTATTGAATTGGCAAATGCGATGCTTGAAAAATTTGGTTGTGATACCATATCAGAAATAAAACGCTCTTTTGAATCTTATAGGCAATATATAGCGGAATGTTGATAAAAAATGAAAATTAATAGAACTATATCAAACATCGTGCTAATTGGATTTATGGGGACCGGTAAGACTTCGGTTGGATTGAGGCTTGCTGATATAATGGAAATGGACTTCGTAGATACTGATGATCTTATTGAAAAAGACAATGGGATGACCATATCTGAAATATTCAAAACTATGGGCGAAGAGCATTTTCGCAATCTAGAATCCAAAGTCGCAGAAGTCGTCTCTGAAAGGGAAAATCAAGTTATCGCTACTGGTGGAGGTATAGTAAAAAGAAAAGAAAATATCCAAAATCTCAGACGTAAGGGGCTTTTATTCTGTCTTGATGCTCGCCCTGAAATCATTTTACAAAGGACAATGAACTATGATCATCGTCCCCTTTTGCAAGTTAATGACCCCATTAGCAGGATAAAAGAAATGCTCAAAGAACGCGAACCATTTTACTCTGAGGCAGACTATAGGATAGATACGTCTGATCAGACGATAGATCAGATCGCTGAAAACATTATGCGAATTTATAAGAATGTTGTTGGTTGATCAAAATTCTAATTCTATAAATATGTCATTTAATTTGTTTAGGCTTTTTGTCTAAAAGGTTAATCTATTTTATTCATAAAAGGGTGGAGAAATTGCAAGAAATTCACGTAGATTTAGGAAAAAACAGTTATCTTATACACATAGACAAGGGAGCATTACCGAAGTTTGGTAATATCATCAAAAACCATATCCCAATAAATAGATCTGCGATCATTACAAATAGAATTATAAATGGTTTATACGGAGAGATCGTAGAAACTAGTCTAAAATCTATTGGGGTGGACGTAATAACTATAGAGATTCCAGACGGAGAGGAAAATAAATCATTTCAAAATGCTATGAGATTATATGATGCCCTTGCGGATAACAATATGACAAGACGTTCTGTGATAATAGCTTTGGGTGGAGGAGTTATTGGCGATCTGGCTGGGTTTGTATCTGCAACATTTATGCGAGGTGTCCCATTGATTCAAATACCAACATCGTTGTTAGCTCAGGTAGATAGTAGTGTTGGGGGAAAAACTGCGATCAATCATCCAAAAGCGAAAAATATGATCGGTGTTTTTCATCAACCGAAATTTGTTTTCATTGATGTCGATGTCTTGAAAACTCTTCCCGAGCGAGAACTTAAAGCTGGTCTCGCTGAAGTGATAAAACATGGTATGATAATGGATAGCGAGTTGTTCTATTACGTAGAAGACAATCTTGAAGAAATACTTTGTGTTGATCCACAAAGTATGGAACAGATCATAGCAAGATCATGTAAAGATAAAGCTACGATTGTCGAACAAGATGAAAAAGAGCAGAATCTCAGAGCTATACTGAATTATGGACATACTGTCGGGCATGGCGTTGAATCCGCTACGAATTACAGTGTTTATAGACACGGCGAGGCAGTTTCAATCGGAATGGCAGTTGCAGGAAGAATAGCGGTAAATATGGGCATATTAAAACCTGATATAGCTGATAGACAAAATCGTCTTTTGGAAAGATGCGGATTGCCCGTTAAGTTTCCAGATTTAAATATTGATACTGTTATGAATGCTATTCAGCTTGATAAAAAGATAAATGAAAGTGGCAGACCTAGATTTGTCCTTGTAAAAGATATCGGTGAAGCGATCATCGTTGAAAACGTATCTGACGAACAGATCCGTCGTGCAATTATGGAGATGAAAGAATCATGAGCGTTAAAATATTGGTCATTCATGGACCAAATCTAAACCTTTTGGGGAAACGGGAACCCAGTGTCTATGGATTACAGACCTTATCAGAAATTAATAGCGAGCTTTTAATATTAGCACAAAAATTGGATGTTGAACTGAAAATCATTCAATCTAACTCCGAAGGCGGTATCGTTTCGTTCATACATGACAATGCAGATTGGGCTGATGGAATAGTGATAAATCCTGCCGCTTATACACATACCAGTATAGCCATAAGGGACGCAATTTCGGCAGTAGGTCTACCTACCGTTGAAGTTCATATTTCAAATGTATTCAAACGAGAGGATTTTAGGCATTTTTCATACATATCCCCTGTTGCAGTTGGTGTAATATGTGGATTCGGTGGAAATGGCTATCTTCTCGCTTTAGAGGCAATAGTTAAAGAAATAAGCAGGAGAAAAGGAGGAAATTTTTAGTATGATCTCTCCAAACAATTTTCGTTTTGGAACAGTTATTAAGCTTGATGGACAATTATATTCAGTTACAGAATTTACCCATGTAAAACCTGGAAAAGGCGGAGCTTATGTAAGGACAAAGCTCAGAAGATTTTCTGACGGAAATATTATAGAGCGAACTTTCAGGTCCGAAGAAAAATTGGAAGATGTCAGAGTAGAAACCAGGGATATGCAATATCTTTACAAAGATGGAGACCTACTGTATTTTATGGATAATGAAAGTTTTGAACAAATTCCTTTGAATATTGATAATATAGGGGATGCAATAAACTTTCTTGCAGAAGGTGCCAATATAAAAATGCAATTTCACGATAATAATCCTATAGGGATAGAATTACCGCCTGCAGTAGTGTTAGAGGTGGAAAGCACAGACCCTGGAGTAAAAGGGGATACTGCAACAGGAGGGTCAAAACCTGCAAAGTTAATAACTGGATATGTTTTGCAAGTCCCATTGTTTATTGAAAGCGGAGATATGGTTAAGGTTGATACAAGAACCGGTGAATACCTTGAAAGAGCATAAGATGGTCTAATGATTATAATATTTGGAATTGCGAACATTGGTTGATTGTTGAATTAGATCAATTTTCGCCTCTAACGTCAAATTTTTAATTGTAGACCGAAATTGCTTTGGAGGAATAATATGCCAGAAAAAAAAGGTCTGGATTTGGACATCTTAAAAGAAATCATAAGGATTATGAAAGAAAATGATCTCAGTGAGATATGTATTGAACAGGGCGGGTTAAAAATACAAGTGAAGCAAGGATATAATCAGCCGACACATGCGGTATACAATGTCCCAATCCAGACTGTTCCTGAAAAGATCCATACAACCGCAGAAACTCAGGTTGCCGAAGATAGCTCTGTTTTTATCTCTTCTCCATTAGTTGGGACTTTTTACGAATCGCCGAAACCAGGGGAAGAACCTTTTGTTAAAGTTGGCGACAGTGTGAAAACAGGACAAGTGCTATGTATAATAGAGGCAATGAAAATTATGAACGAGATCACAGCGGATATGGACTGTGAAATTTTAGAAGTATTGGTCAAAAACGGTCAATCAGTGGAATGTGAACAGCCTCTATTTCGTGTTAAACCAAAAGCGTAAGACGGCACGTTTGTTTATATATGATGGTTACAAAGGCTTTTTTATGTTTTTTCTATGCTTGCATAACTTCTATTCCATTATGAAAGAGAGTATTTATAGATGCCTTTTAATAAAATATTAGTTGCAAATCGCGGGGAGATCGCCATCCGTGTTATGCGTGCTTGCAAAGAAATGGGTATCAGGACAGTTGCAGTTTATTCTACTGCTGATGCAGATTCAATGCACGTCAAATATGCAGACGAAGCGATATGCATAGGTCCTAGTGATAAATCCAAAAGTTACCTAAGTTTGTCCAATATAATCAGTGCAGCGGATATCACGAATGCAGAAGCGATACACCCTGGGACAGGTTTCCTTGCAGAAGCTCCACATTTCGCAGAAGCTTGTAGGGATCATGGTATTACCTTTATAGGTCCTACTCCTGAAAATATTGAGATGATGGGAGATAAGGCGAGAGCTAGACAAGTTATGGATAAAGTGGGAATTTCACCTATACCAGGTAGCAAGGGAATTTTGCGAAACGAGAAAGAAGCTATTAAAATGGCACATAAATTAGGCTATCCTGTTGTTGTTAAATCTGCCGCAGGGGGCGGAGGCATCGGAATCCGAGAGGCATACAATGACTCAGGGCTTATTAGTGTCTTTCAACTGGTTCAAAGTGAGGCTAAATCCGCTTTTGGACGTTCCGAAGTCTATATAGAAAAACTTATCGAAAGGGCTAAACATATAGAGTTTCAAATCCTTGCCGATAAATATGGGAATGTCGTCTGTCTCGGCGAGCGTGATTGTTCTGTTCAACGTAGGAAACAAAAGCTTGTCGAGGAAACGCCTTGCCCAACGCTCAATCCCAAAGTAAGAGAGGATATTATAAAATCACTAATCAAGGCAATAAAAAATATAAAGTATACCAACGTTGGGACTGTTGAATTTCTTATGGACCCCGAAGGAAAATATTACTTTATGGAAATGAATACCAGAATACAAGTGGAACATACGATAACCGAAGAGGTAACAGGGCTTGACCTAATAAAAGAACAGATAAAGCTTTCCGCTGGAGAAAGATTGACACTTCGTCAAAATGATATTCAGCTCAATGGGCATGCGATTGAATGTAGAATCAACGCAGAGGACCCAGACAAAAAATTTATGCCATCACCTGGAACGATTGATGAGTTTCATGCACCAGGTGGTATAGGTGTCCGCTTGGATACACATATTTATCGTGGGTATAAAGTCCCGCCATTCTACGATAGCTTGATTGCTAAACTGATCACTCACGGAAAAAACCGAGATGATGCAATATCAAGAATGAAACGGGCATTGGATGAAATAGTCATTTCCGGCATAAAGACTACAATACCTTTCCACAAAAAGATATTGGAAGACGAAAGATTTCTCCGAGGTGAAGTATATGTGAACTTTCTGAACTCATTTAGTATGTCGGAGTAAATAATGATCGCTGATTTTTGCTCATCTTTTTCAACACTTCCGAAACAAAGACCACTTAATATTGACGTCGCTTTTATCCCAGAGATAGTAAACTCGCTAGATATACTTAACAAGTCAGTCCTTATCGTTGATATTCTCCGAGCAACAAGCACAATTACAACAGCGATAGAATATGGCGCATCGTATCTTATACCAGTTAACACTATCGAAGAAGCATTTAAATTGTATGAACAACTTGGTGAAAATGCGATTTTGGGCGGAGAAGTAGAAGGAAGACGTATCGATGGGTTTCATTTTGGAAACTCTATTTCTAAATACACATCTCCCATTATAAAAGATAAGATAATAATAATGAAAACAACTAATGGCACTCGTGCTATTAACGTATGTAGATCAGCTAAAAATCTGGTCATTGGTTGTTTTCTCAATAAAACTGCTTGTTGCCATTATTTGTTAAAATTGGGCTGTGATATACTAATCGTCTGTTCTGGGAAAGAGGGGAATTTTGGCATCGAAGACGCTATGTTTGCAGGTGCATGTGTAAACATTCTTGAAGAATTAATGTCAAATATTAAGAAAACGGATTCAGCGTTAGCCTGTGAGATGATATATCAACATTCAAAATCTGATATATTAGGCTTTCTAAGTATATCTGAACACGGTAAATATCTTATGGATATAGGTCTAAAAGATGATCTTATCTTGTGTGCCAGGGAAGACATATCAACAGTTGTCCCTATATTTTTGGATGGAAAAATCATTAAATACAGTGATCAATGAAATTTCGGGATGTGCAAAAATGAAGAACCTATATTTCGTAATTTCAATAATGCTTTTTATATTTACAATTAATGCTTTTACGGGGGAAATGACTTTATCTGACGAAAAGCCAAACTACAATAAAGGGTATATAGCAGGGAAGATTATATGGGATGGACATAACCTTAAAGGTGCGACTGTCCAAGTATTCAAAGACCCTAAGATGAAAGACGTATATACACAGGGAATTATTACGGATTCAGAGGGGGATTATGCTCTTGAAATAGATGACCCTGGGGTGTATTACATACTTGCATTTGTGGACGACAATGGAAATGGTAAGTTTGATGCTGGCGACGGGATGGGAATATATGGTGTAAGCGACTGGGCTGACTCAAGTCAAAAGCCTATACCTGTAAAGGTAGAAATGGGCAAACAACTTATTGATATAGATATCGAGATTACATCAGTAGCAGACGAAAAAGGTCAGATAAAGCCTTTATATTTTGCTGATCATCCCAATATGAAGACGGGCATAACAGGTCGGGTAATTCTCCCAGACCATAAATTTAAGAATACAACTGTCTTTGTCTATACTGATCCAACTTGGAACAATAGGGTTGCACAAACCAAAGTTTCAGAAAATGGAGAATATGCGATTAGCCTACCTGCTGGGAAATATTATCTGTTAGCGATTATAGACGAAAATAAAAGCGATCTGCTTGATGCAGGTGACAAGTTCGGCATTTGGGGGATGACAAAGTTTGGAATGTATCCCAAACCGATCGTTATTCAAGAAGGCAATGTTCGAACTAATAGAAATATTTTAATAATAGGAAAAATAAACGAAAAAGGAAGACCTGTTCCCTTTCAAAACCCCATAAATAATGATATAAAACAAGGTAGCAATGTTATTGTATCTGGAAGAGTAAGCTGGGCTGGAAGCAATGTCAAGGACGTACTTGTTCAGGTATATACTGATCCAAGCCTGACATCGGCAATAGCAGTTGCAAGGACAAACAATGATGGAGTTTTTAGGCTAAATCTGACCGAAGGAGAATATTATATTACCGCAGGTGTTGACTCCGATGGCGATGGAAAATGGACAAAAGGCGATGGAATTGGTGCTTATGGATCAAGTAATGCAACCGAATTGATGCCAAAGAAGTTTGTCGTTACAAAAGAAAAACCAGATGAAGAAATTAATATTGAGATAACATCAGAATTTGATGACAATGGGCAATTAATACCGACAGAGAAAAAAGAAGAGAGATTACCACAACCAGAGATCACAGGTATTAGCGGAAAAATAATATGGACTGATCATAAATTTATAGACGCAATAATAGTGCTTTCAAAAGACTCTTCATTTGAGGAAGGCATTAGGATTCCATTAAAACTTGATGAAGATTATTCCTATACTGTTTCAACAGAAGTTGGTATATATTACATAATGGTCATCATAGATGAAAATGGAAACGAAAAGACCGATTCTGGCGATGGTGTCGGATTCTACGGAACAAGTTACCATATTGACGGGCATTGGGGGGAACCACAGGCAGTTACTGTTTTTAGCGGACGAATAACTCCATATATCAATATCCGAATAAGTGCGATGATCAGTGATGATGGGAAACCTTTACCAACACAAGACGGTATAAGGATATATTTTGGAGACCCAAGTAGCGTCTTCAACACAGATGAATATACACAGGAATGGTGGTATTGGTCAAAAGGTCTTGCGTTTACTTGGACAAAGGCGGATGAAGGTTGGAAACTAGATGATATCTATCAGTTTGAGCCAAAAGAAATGGAACATAATTCAAAAGGTGATAATACAGGTATAATATATTATATCTTCGATAATAATATCTGGTCTACAAATCCTGATGGAACTAATAGAAGATTAATAACATCTGGCAAAACTATTACAGGCACATTTGAGGGCGATAGATTGCTTTTCTTTGATGGCTTCAACGGACTTGAAATATTTTTGCCTTCGGAGCAGATATTGCTAAAGTTAGATTGGAGTCATGCTGGTCCCCAGGCTTCATTATCAAACGATGGCAGGTCTGTCGCTTTTGTCAGAGAGTCAAATGGGAGAAAACACATAGTGATACGAAATATAGAAAATGGAGAGGAAATGACGGTGCCGGGGCTAGGTGTAAATATGTCATATCCGTCTTGGTCGCCTGATGGTGAATTGTTGGCATATTCGGCAAGTTCAATAACTGAGCAAGCTGAGCAAGATCAACAAAAAGGTCAAAATAGGGACATATATTATTTTGACGTCGTTGCCAGAAGAACAGAGAGAGTAACGACTAGCCCACAAGACGACTTTAATCCTGCTTGGTCTCCATCTGGACAGCGAAATTTGGTATTCTGTCGATCGGAAAGTGGATACACTCAGATATGGATAGTTAGCTTTGATGCCTATGGAAAACCTTACGAGCGACAGCTCACAAAATTTGGCGGATACAATCCTGCTTGGTCTCCCGATGGAGATAAAATAATCTATGAAAATAATGCTCAGTTATGGACGATAAATATTGATGGTACGGATGAAAGACCAATCTTAGTAAACGATGAACCGATATTCGGACTTGATCCGTTTTGGACGAGGTAAAAACAGATGTTTTTGTTTGTAGAATCACTTCCGATGTTATTGATAATACAGTTATCGAGTGCAATATTAGTATATTCTGATTCAAAAAAGCGCAAGATGGCAAACGCCCTTTTTTGGATAATCGGAGTAGCGCTTTTTATGCCATTTTTCCTTCCGTTTTATATATTGCTTAGACCAAGAAAAGGGGTTTTTCATTGTCCCTTTTGTCTTGCAGAAAATCAGTTTCCAATAGATCGTTGTCAAAACTGTGGGTCTGATGTCGAACTCGGACGAGTAAAATTCAGACAGATGGAATATGGTATATTAGATGTCATAACTATTATTGTCCTATCATTCTTTGTTATACCTTTTTCAATTGCTGGTTTGCTCAATGTCTTTGGAATTGTTGATCGGGATTTGCCCAGTTGGGGCGATTTAGTCGGATTTAATTTCATCGGCACTACTTCGCTCTTGGTGCTATCCCTATGGTTTGTATTCAAGGTGTGCAAAAGACCGTCTGACGACATCGGCTTAACGAAAAATAGAATATACTATAATATCATAATTGGCTTGGCAATGCTTATCCCTACTTTTGCTATAACTTATTTTGCGGAAGAGGCTATAACCAAAACCATTACAAGTGCATTGCCGTCTTATGCAAGTTTTATATACAGAATACAAGAACAGGAACATAATATCCCTGCAAGCATATATCCAGATCATATAAACAATATTTTTCAGTTTGTTATCGCATTCTTTTTGATGGTTATATTGGCTCCTGTTGCGGAAGAGATCACTTTCAGAGGTATGACGTATTCCGCTTTCAGAAGAAGACACGGAAAATGGTTTTCAATGACCTTTTCCGCATTGATATTTGCCTTCTCTCATGGTCAAATCTTACATTTCATACCAATATTGTTTTCTGGATATATACTCGCATATCTATTCGAACGGACTAGATCGCTTGTCCCATCGATATCACTGCATATCTTTATAAACTTGTTCTTTACAATAGCATGGTATTATAAGCCTAACTTGTATACGTAACGAACCAAAAATCCAAGTGTTGCGATCGCGTCATGATCAGGTGTTAACTGGTAACAGGGATATTGCTATTCCTATGAATATAAGAGGTATGTAAAATGATCAGGAGTTGTGTCTTTATTTTTAGTTTTCTGCTTATTTTCTGTATATCTATTAATTCAGATATATTACCAAAGTCTGTCATATTTCCTTCTGCTTCTGTCGCGGTCAGAGATGACGCATTGGCAGTAACCGTAAATCCAGCCGGACTAGGCGTTAATAAAGGTCTCAGTGGATGTTATTTTCACACTGTCTCTGACAAGTTCGGTGGTGATGATGCCTATTTCTTATCCTATAGTGGCATTGGATTTGGTGCAGAGTATGTGAACCATAGTGCATCAAAATTTAGAAAATATTCTATCTCTGATGGAATAAGGATCGCTGATGGTTTGTACTTTGGCACTGTTTACTCTTGGTTTAATTCAAGTGATGAACATTATGACAGGTTATCATCTTGGGACATTGGTTTTCTTTCTCGTCCACTGAATACTGTTTCGTTTGGTATTGTAGCCCGAAATTTAAATCGCCCTTCATTTAAAGACGTCCGCACAGGTCGGACTTATGATATATCTCTTGCATTAAGGCCAAATACGAACCGTATAACTTTGGCATTAAATAGCACTTTATATGAGAATAAAAAGATAAGCGAATCTACTAACAGCATATCAATTGACCTTGAACCGCTTGATGGCGTTATTTTCAATGGTAGTTATAACAGCGATCATCGTTTTGAAATAAGCCTAGGGATAGGGTTTCCAAGACTTAGGTTTGGATCATATCGTCGTTATGACGAAAATCGCAAAAACGATGGTGGGGGAATTTACCTTAATCTATCAAGTGATTGGAACCGATCTATATTTCAGATGAGACATTATGTCTTGGAGATGAAGGACACTGACCCTGAGGTTATACTGAAAGCGAAAGAAGATAGAAATATAGATGGGATCGTGATCAAGCTTGGGCAGAATGATCACGGTTTGGCAATGTCACAGGAGATCAGAGATGCCTTATTGGATTTTCGTTCTGATGGAAAAAAGACTATCTGTTATATGGATATAGCTGGCAATAAGGAATATTATATTGCAAGCTCTTGTGATAAAGTTTATCTTAATAAAGCAGGTTCATTGAATCTCTATGGGATAAGATCGGAAGTTACTTTGTATAAAAGCCTTTTAGATAAATTAGGCATCCAAGCTGATCTATATCGTATCGGAAAATATAAATCCGCAACTGAGATGCTAACTAATGAGTCTATGTCTGATGCCTATAAGGAATCGCTCAATTCCGTCCTTGATGATCTGCACAATCAAATGATACAAGGTATCGCAGACGGAAGGAAAGTTTCCACTGATAAAGTTCAGGAATGGATTGACAAGGGTCCTTATACTGCAAACGAAGCAAAAGATGCTGATATAGTTGACGATCTGATCTATATTGACGAGATTGACGATGTGTCGAATCAAGTAATTGGTAGAAAAGTAAAGAAGATCACTGACAGAGAATATAAAGGACGTAGGTATCGTCAATATGATTGGAAGGAGAAGCCAAAAATTGCTATCATATATGCTAATGGTCTAATATTGCCCGGAAAAAGTATTTTCAATGACTCTGCAATAATCCCATCGATAATGGGATCAGATACTATCACTTCTGCTATCAAAAAAGCGAGGTCTGATGATTCAGTTAAGGCAATTGTATTTCGGATAAACAGTGGCGGTGGGTCAGTTTTTGCCTCTGATTTGATCTGGCGTGAGGTTATGCTTACGAAAGGGAAAAAACCTTTTATTGTTTCTATGGGCGATGTATCTGCCTCCGGCGGGTATTATATCGTTTGTCCAGCCGATACTATAGTTGCAGAACCTGCAACAATTACAGGGTCAATCGGGATCATAACTGGAAAAATAAGTTTGCGAGGTCTATATGATAAACTTGGTATAAAAAAGGAGATCATCAAAAAAGGCGAAAACTCTGATATTTACACAGATTATAATCCCTTCACTGACGAGCAAAAGTTAATAATAGAACGACAGATGAACCAGATGTATGATAGCTTTATCAGTAAAGTTGCTTATGGAAGAAATCTCAAAGAGGACTATGTTGACTCAATAGGTCAAGGTAAGGTATGGACAGGGAGACAGGCAAAAGATATCAGGCTTGTTGACAAACTGGGGGGATTAAATCAAGCGATCTTAATAGCCAGTGAAAAGGCGAATCTGAAAGAAAATTCTTATGATATCATTAGACTTCCGAAGCGGGAATTCTTGTGGCAAGGATTAGTTATGGGTGATATATTCCTTTTAAATGATATAAAATCTTTGCTTTATCTGCCAAAAATTGATGATATCTTATCTAGTGACAAGTTTTATTTCCTAGCACCTTTCATTTTGGATTACAAATGATTGTATAACTGCCAAAATCATTTTAGCAGGAGTATTGGATTCCGATATGAATTCTAACTTTATTAAATCAAAAATAAACTTTGATTATATATTCTATAGTTTTTACTTTCTTCAAACGCCAGTTTTTAAAGACAAAGAAGATGACCGAATTGGTAATATTAAAGAATTATTATCAAATATTGTCCATTCGAAGACCTTTGCAATTATATTCGTTGCAATAAGTGTTGCAATCGGGCTGTATATTTTGTATAATCGGAAAAAGGCGATGTCAGAACTGGAAATGCAGTTGATAAAAGAAGATACTTGGTTTGCTACTCGTGATGACAATAGAAGGACCGCAATAATAGTCTCTATCGAGATCACAAATAGGGCTACTTATGGACTTCATATAACTAACTGTAAATTAAGCGGATATTCCCCAAGAAGTCGTCCTGAGGAGATATGTTTGGATGATTTAAAAGGCGGAAGCAAGTTAAAACTGAATCTTCCACAATATACGCATTTTTGTAGAGGACAGGAGTTTTATATAGGTCCTTATTCTTCTGAAAAGTTGTGGTTCTATTATGAGTCAAGAGCGATGACAATGTCAAATTTACTTGAAACGTCAATCTCGCTGAGGGATTCTAGAAATAAGAGAAAATCAATGCGTATAAACATTCCCAGACATTCTGATCAACTAGCACAATATCAAGAGATGGCTAAAATGTGGTAGGTTATGAAAAACAGAAAGGTGAGTTATATGATGCTAAGCGAAAGATAATAAGATATACGTATGAAAGGGATTATACTAAGAGGAAATAATAGCTCTTTTTGATTTTATAGATTGGGTTCTTCAACTAAGTGAAGAAGAAAATTTAATAATGGAAGAGATAGAAGAAATAGAGGGAATGAGGGAGGCGATAATTGAAATTCTGAATGAAAAGTTTGGCAGATTGCACAAAAAGCTTCTATAGTGATAATTCAAATAAATGATATTAATCGATTAAAATACCTTAATCGTGTTGCCCTAAGGTGTAAATCTTTGGATGAATTTTTAGAATATGCCGTAAAAAAAGAAGTTTAATGAAGCTTGTCAAATTTTTCATTGGTTTTACCTTGCCCTGTTACTGAATATTGACACGCAATTTTATAGTGTAGTATAATGGTTAGTAATAATTTTCTAAGGGGTGAAATATTCTATTCTATATTAGAGAGTTGAAATATATTTTTGTGGATTGCTAAAAACTTTTGAATTATTATAAAATAAATAGATAGGAGGTAATGATCTTGAGGATTTGGAGACTTAATTGGGTTTTCATCTCATTATTATTATTTTTATTAGCTGATACAGCTTTTGGTGCAAAGAGCGGATTATCAGAAGATGCTGTCCGTGTGGCAAATGAGATCAGTTTGCGAAATATGAGAGCTACTATTGCGCGGCTTGCTGCACTCCCTACGAGAGTGACTGGATATGAAGCTAGTGAAAATGCTGCAAAGTTCATATTTGATGAATTTCAGAGGATCGGCTTAGAAAACGTTGAAAGTCAAGAATATGAAATAACTGTTCCGATAGACCATGGAGATGGCAAATTAAGAATACTTGATCCTAGTTCAAATATGCCTATATTGAACATTTCCCCTGAAATCACATTGACAACTTCCGGAAAATTAAATCCTTCATCTCAACTTGCTGAGTTCCGAATATTCTGTCTTTGGCCCAATCTCGTCAGAACGTCATTTTTGCCGGAGGGTATCAAGCACAAAGTTAAAGAGGGAGATACACTTCAAAGCATAGCAAAATCTTATGGAATTGATGTCTCTTTGATATTAAATCACACTTATAATAAATATCTGAAAGATCAGGAATATGATGGTCGTGACAACAATTCTGACGGACAGATCGATGAGCCGGGGGAGATGGTTTTATTCCCAGATAAAGATGTTTTAATTCCGATACCGGGGATAACTGGAAAGCTTATCTATGCAGGGACAGCTGAGTTCTCAGAGTTCAATGGCAAAGATGTAGGCGGTTTTTGGCATGTGGTTCAGCCAGATGACACTATTGAGGATATTGCACACCGTTATAGGGTTGGGGTTGGAAGTATTGTTGATGATGTTCTCAACCTTCATCTTGATAAAACTAATGATAAAATAGATAACAATAATGATGGTCAAATAGATGAAGACGGTGAAATGCCACTAATGGAGGACATAGCTAGATGGTATCAAGATGGCATTGACAATGATAATGATGGTATGATTGACGAAATACCCGGGGATGATAAAGACGGAATAGACAATAATAGAGATGGAAGAATAGATGAAGAAGGCGAATTTGTAGAAGCCAATGAATCTTCAATTTTCATCCCACAGGGCTCTATCGTTATGCTAGACTTCAACTGCACTATGAATTGGATAAACGCTGCGATGTTAGGTGCAAGTGCCATCATATTCATAGAGCCTGAAGATACCATTCGTGGAGAAGCAGAAGCTAAGTTTCTCACAATTCCAGCTGCCATCCCAAGATTTTGGATCTCAAAGAAAGATGCTGATTATCTTCTGAAAGAGTATCTTAGCATAAAACATACTATCAAAGCTGGCGAGACGATAGATAGTATAGCAGATCAATATGGTATAACCCCTGAAAAGATCAGAAGGTATGAATACAACAAGGATTTGATCTCATCCGGTCAAACGCTTCCAGTTGGAGATACCATTTATATACCGGATTTCGGTGTTACAAAGAATATAAACGTCCAATTGACTGCAACAATGACTTGGGAAAGACGTCTCGGTCAGAATATCACAGGTTTGTTGCCTGGAACCGATCCGAATCTCAAAAATGAACTCGTTGTAATTCAAGCCTATTTTGACTCTATGTCCATCGTGCCGTTAAATTCCCCCGGTGCAGACCCTACTTGTGGTATTGCTTCATTGCTAGAAATAGCAAGAGTGCTATCTATGGAGGAAAATAGACCCGGTCGCTCTGTTATGTTCCTTGCCACAAGTGGTCATTTTCAAGGGCTCGCTGGTATGCGCGCATTTATGTATGGGATCAGTGAAGACCTTGTCAATGCAATGTATGAAATGCGCGAAGATTTATATAGGGATTTGAGAGAGATAAAAGACCTTGGACGAAGAATTGTCCTCGCGATTGGTAAAGGCTTGCTTGTTGAATTGCCTCCATCATTCTTTGATCGAGTAGACCTACTTGAAAACGATATGATAAACCTCAGAACAAAGACATTACCTGATCTATCAAGCTTGAACAATACTATTAACTGGTTAAAGAATAATAGACGCGATGAGATAGAAAAACGTAAAGAAGAAAAGGATTCAACAAAACGACGCGAGGATGAAAAATTTACCCCAGAAGATCAGGCAAGACTGGAGGCACTCACCGCTAAATTGACAAAAGACACTATTCAAACCGCATATCATTTTGAGGAAATCGTATCAAAATTATTGGAATTAAAAGAGGAAGCTATAAGAAAATGTAGGGAAGAAGAAAAGCTTATAGTGAGGTCTTACGCGCTTCCAATAGCAAAAATGGACCTTGAAGCGGTGGAAAATTTAATAAATATTCATGAAAATTTAAAAGATTATTCTTCGTTTAAGCCTTGGATGTATGAAAAAGATCAAGAGGAATACTTATTATCAAAACTACAAAAATATGCCCAAGATTATGGCGGTGACTTCGTTGTTGATCATGCAGATGAATTTACAAAACAATATTCGTATGGTAAGATTGCAGATAGGCATCTTGATTCTATGGAATTTTTGAGATTAAAAAAGGCAAGACAGGCTTTATATCGCGAGAGAGGAAAAAAGGTCGATTACAAATCCGATGAAATTGCTGTTTTAGAAAAATTATACAAAATGGTCTCACAAGAAGGTATTCCAGATGATCAGAAAGATGCTTCCAAGATAGACAAGCTCATTCAAAAAGTAACGACTCCGGGTTATCGTGAAGAATATTCAAACGACGAGATAAAACTTGTCTCTGCACATTTATCTGATGATAAAGTGAAAAGGTTAAAAGAGTTACGAAAACAGGTAAGAGACACTAAAAATGATGAAGATGCAATTAAGTTCCTTGCCAAAGAGAAGGATATACTTTTGTTAGCTAGGTATAACGCAAATAATGAGCCTGTCTTAATATCAAGGCTAATTGAACTAGCCAAAGATGACCAGTTAAACCGAGATTATACAGTTGAGGAGAAACGAATATTAGATTATAACAGGAAGGTTGGGAAAATAACCGAAGACGATTATAAGCGAGTGATGAAGGCAAGAGAGCAACTTTTTGCCAAATATGAAGAACAAACTTTGCTCGCCAGAGTCCGATCCAGAGCGATTAATGATGTTGCTGACCTTGAAGGTTTCTTAGCAAGCATAGATACTCTTGACCGCACAATGACAGATCAAGAAAAAGCCTTATTGCGTGACAACCTACCGACCTTGAAAAACTCTCGCATTCAAAATATACATAAAAAAGTTGGCATACTGTCCAGAATAGACAAAGACGAATATGAACGGAGAGTCTCCCAATTGATGCAAGTAGCAAGTCTTCAAGAGAAATTTAATAAGTATTACAGTTCACTTTTCATCTCTATTGACTTATCAAGCCAAAATGACCAGTTAGGTGTATTTTGCAAAGGCTGGTTTTATGACCAAGAACCAGAATTCGTCCTTAGAAGGGAATTCGCATCTATCGGCAATAAATGTGCGGAGTATGCTAATAATGCGAATTTCGGCAAAAACATGCTTACTTTACAAAAATTCACCAATGACCAGATTATGCAATCTGCCTTGGCAAGTCAATGGGGCGCTGCTTCTTCAACCAAGGCGATAGAAGCAATAGAAGGAAAAACATTAGAAAGCCTTGTTGCAGATAATTTTGATACGCTTGTAAATCTTGGAGGAGTCAACAGACTGATGAAGCTTCAGTTCCAAGATATGAAGGAGCGAGGCGAGCCTTCCAAAGAGATGCTAAAAGATATGGATTATCTGCGTAAAGAAGTTGCAAGATTTATAAGAAGTGCCATAAGAGACCAGAGAAAAGCTAGAAAGTCCAGTATAACATTATATAGAAAGCTTGAAGAGATGCTTGCGTTGAAGGACCTTAAACCTGAGGAATTAACTCCTGAAGAGACCGAAGATGTAAATACACTTATCAATCTTGTCGGTGCGGGAAGTGGTGTAAAATTTGTTAATGCGATCAGTGCTACTGGTGGTAAAACTTGGCGAACATACATCCCCGGAAAGATAGCATTTGATAGCGAGGTTGCCACACTTGCAGGTAAAACAGGTATCGCTTTTGCGACAACCGATGACGCAAGAGTCTTGACAGATACGCCATTAGATACACTAAAAAGGGTAAATTTTGATAACCTACTTACTCAGACAAGGGTCTTGTCTTCCATTCTTGTCCAAGCACTCAGAGACCCCGATATGCCAACAGCTGCAAAAGTTGGCAACTATTACTGCACTTTGTTTGGAAATGTCGTTGAGTTTGATGCAAAAGAGAGTCCGATCCCAAGCACTCCGGTTCCACATACAGTTATGACAATAAGAGGAAAAAATAAGACATTAATGGGAGTTCGTGGCGATCTGTTTACTACCGCTGATAGTAAAGGAAAATTCACAATATCTGGTCTAGGGATGGAAGGACGAGCGGTTTATAGACCTGGTGGAGCGCAAGAGGTTGAAGCTTATAAACTTGATGCAGAGTCCGGCGATATAGCCTATGCGCCTGATCAGGGGATATACGGAGCTAAGATATTCAGCAACAGAATTCCAATTAATACCCGTAGAAAGGGCGCTCGTATCGTAGTTTTCCCGTGTGTCAGCACTACTATTTATGACCTCGTCGATCAACGATATTATCGCACATTACGTGAGTTATCGGTGTACGACGCGGTTACTGATGGTGAACCTATGCAATACGGATTTTCAAAGCCGTGGCCTCAACCTATGGTGTCTTATGTTGAGCCTATTGCGTTGATCTATTCTAAACCTGGTAGCAGGATCAAAGTTGGAATGGGGGCTGGTCTACTTGGTAACCGTTTGTTATTGGTTAAAGCGGATGCAACCGATGAAGAAGCAGAAAGCAAGCCGACACTTTATACTGGAAAAGGATTTGTCGTCAGGGAAAACGGTTCAATAAGAGTCACTCCTTATGTCGTTGTCAGGGATATGTGGGCTTTGGACGAAGCCAGAGATGATCTTTATAAACGGTATGGAATAAGCAATAACCGTCTGGATAGATTACACAAGATGGCTAACACTTATTTAACCAAAGCGCAAATGCTACTCGGTGCAAAACAATATGACGAGGCACTGAAACTTGCCCGTGCCGCTTGGGGCTATGAATCAAGAGCTTATCCTGATATAAAAGGCACAGGTAATGATGTTGTCAAAGGTGTTATGTTCTATTTGGCAATACTTATGCCATTTGCCTTCTTTATGGAAAGATTACTGTTCCACTTTGCCAACATCAACAGACAAGTTATCGCTACATTTTTGATATTCCTAGTTGTGTTTATATTGCTATCACAGGTTCATCCTGCATTTCAGATTACTGTTACTCCGCTTGTGATTTTGCTTGCTTTCATCGTCTTAGCGTTGTCAATACTTGTCATATCTATCATCATACGTAAATTTGAAGAGCAGTTAGAAAAGATCAAGCGTGAGACATCTAAAATCCATAAAGCTGATGTGGGAAGGCTTTCTGCAAGTGCTGCTGCTTTTGCACTTGGTATCTCTAACATGAGGAAACGCAAAAGCAGGACCATCTTGACATGTGCGACGCTTGTTATATTGACTTTCACTGTTATATCTTTTACATCAGTAAGGACATTTATGCAGAGCAACAGGACACGCCTTCCATCTGTCAGACCACCATATACGGGGATGCTAGTCCGAAATCAGTATTGGTATTCGCTTGAGCAACCGCTTTACACTTCAATAAGGAATGATTTACAGAGGACAGAGATCGCTGTTGAAGGTCAGAAGAAGGCTATCGTCGAAAATCCTGTCTCTGCCCGTTCTTGGTATTTCTCATCTTCTCTTGGCGATCAATCATTTGTTGATATATCCGCAGATAATGGAAAATCATTTACCGCAACTGCCCTGTTAGGTATGTCTGATACTGAACCCGGAGTTACTGGTATTGACAAGACGCTCAAATGGGGAAGATGGTTTAAGCCCGGAGAGACCTATGCAGTCATTTTGCCCGCTGGAATTGCTGATGCGCTTGACGTCACAGAGAAGGATGTCGGCAATATGGAAGTCAAGATCGGTGGCGGAAGCTATCTTATCGTCGGTGTTTTAGATACCAGTTTCAAAGACCTGAAAGACCTTGACGGCGAAGAGTTGACCCCCGTTGACTATTTGTTAATGCAACAACAACACGCAAGAGGCATACAGATGGGTGGAGAGACGCTTGAAGGCGAATTACAGAAATATTTACATTTAACTCCACAGCAGATAGCTATATTGCCCTACGATGTCGTTATAAATATGGGAGGCAATCTTAAATCTGTCGCAGTTAAGATGACGGGATCGCAAGAAGAAATTATGTTAACTGCTGAAAAGCAATTAGAAAAGATAATGGCAGACCTTATGCCAAGAATTGCCTTGGATGTCTTTGTCGGAAATATGGAGACAAACGAAGCCTATTTATACAGTTCAATTGGTATGACATCTTTCTCTGGTATGAGCAATCTGTTTATCCCGATATTGATTGCAGCTTTGATAGTCCTAAATACTATGTTAGGTGCTGTTTATGAACGTGTTAGAGAGATAGGTATATACAGTGCTGTTGGTCTTGCCCCTGTCCACGTCGCTTTCTTGTTTATCGCAGAGGCATGCGTCTATGCGGTTATAGGTGGCATTTTGGGTTACTTGTTAGGACAGATGACAGCATGGGCTTTGGTCAAATGGGGCTTACTTGGTGGATTGACATTGAACTATTCGTCAACGTCAACTGTAACTTCTACAATTATAGTTATGGCAGTTGTCTTAGGCTCAACTATATATCCTGCTGTAAAGGCTTCTCGTATGGCTGTGCCTGATATTGAAAGGAAATGGAAGCTTCCAGAGCCAGAAGGGGATGAATGGCACTTTGATCTACCGTTCACAGTTCTCAGTGAAGAAGCACTTGGTATGAATATCTTTTTAAGAGACTACTTTGAAGCACATGCGGACGAATCAGCAAGCGATTTTTACACTGATCAAGTGAACTTCCGACGAACTAAGCGACCTGATGGTAACGAAGAATACGCAATTGAAATGATGGTTTGGCTTGCCCCATACGACTTAGGAGTTAGCCAAAGGATAAGTCTAGCGACTGTTCCGGCAGAAGAAAAAGAAGAAAAAGACCTTTACAGGATATTCCTCAATGTCTATCGTGAAAGCGGAGAGATTGCATCGTGGAAACGTGTCAATAGGAGGTTTCTTAATTTGTTAAGAAAGCAATTCCTGTTGTGGAGAACATTTAACGTCGCAGTCCGTAACGAATTTCACGAAAGAGGGCGAAAAGAGTCAATCGATGTTACCACAGAAATCGGAGACTTAACGGGTGCTGAGCCTCAACCAGCAAGTTAGTGGTAGTAACAAGTTAGTGTTCAGTAAACTGTGATCAATGAGAGCATATGCCCTTTCAGGTTCATTGAATCAGATGTTCGCTTTTTGAAAAGATAACCTTTAAAGTTCAAAATGTCAATGAGGCTTGGGATGTTGCCAATAATGTTTGGAGGGTAATGCGTGGTCTTATTCATATATAATTTAATGGTTGTTAAGGTTTTTGCCGATGTGCAAAGGCGGAGGTGAATATGGCTAGAAAAAGGGTGTCCATGGCTGAAGAATGGCAGGCATGGGCGAAAAGATACGACATTGAAGGCGGAGTTAGAAAATTTGAATCTGGACTCAGTCTCAAAGTCGTTCTCGGTGCTTTGTTTGTTGGTCTTTTAATGATGCCAGGGTCTATATACTTAACACTTGTCGCTGGGCAAAGTGGCGCAGGTGCTGCTCCCTGGGTTACTGTCATTCTCTTCACTGAACTTGCTCGAAGATCCTTCACTACTGTCAAAAGACAAGAATTATATATACTTTTGGGTCTTGCAGGTGCAGCTGTTGGTGCTGGTGGGTCTTATTGGGGAATGATCCGTGATCAATATTTCGTTCAATCTCCTCAAGCGATGCAATTTGAGATCGCTGATAAGATACCAACTTGGGTTGTCCCTCCCCCGGGGTCTGAGGCAATAGCAAAAAGAAGCCTTATCCATAAAGATTGGATGTGGCCACTGTTGCTTATGCTTTCTAACACGATATTAGGTTGGTTAAGGGGAACTGGCGGAACATACTTCTTCTTTAGGTTGACCGCTGATCTTGAAAGATTGCCCTTCCCACTTGCTCCTGTTTCTGCTCAAGGTGCAACTGCTCTTGCTGAAACTACTGGTAAGCGCGAAACCTGGCGATGGAGGGTGTTTAGTCTCGCATCAATGCTTGGTTTGATATGGGGGGCGATATATATCGGTGTCCCTGCCTTAACTGGCGTTATGATGTCAAGACCTATACAAATCCTTAAAATTCCATTCATTGATTTCACTACCAATATAGAGGGTTTCGCTCCGACAGGGACATTTGCACTTACTACAAACTTGGATGCTATGCTTGCGGGATTTGTCCTGCCATTTCCGATGGTCATATCACAGTTCATTGCCAAAGTCTTGACACAGTTTGTCATCAATCCACATATCTTGCACAGGATGGAGATACTCCATTCTTGGCATCCGGGAGACGATGTTCGTGCAACTGGGTTTGCCAATTCCATAGACTTCTGGATGAGTTATGGTATGGGACAGGCTTTCAGTATCGCTGTTATCGGTCTTTTTGTTACAATTCCTATGTTGTTTAATATCAAAAAGGCTAGGCAAAAACAAGTTGGTGAGAGAGGCTCTTGGGCTACTCCCCCTGGAAGAGGCGATTTCCCGATATGGCTTGCTGTTGTCGCTTGGTTCTTTGGAATGTCCGCTCATATATTCATCTTGCATAGATACCTTGTGCCATTGTTTCCATTGGGATTTCTTCTGTTCTTCGGGTTTGTTTGGACTCCGCTAAACTCTTATATCAACGCTAGGACCTATGCTATATTGAATAGACCATTGTTTGATATACCATATCTGACACAAGCAACATATATTCTGAGCAGGTATGAAGAGATCGATATTTGGTTTGCTCCGATACCACAGGAAGATTACGGCACGGGAACAGGCGGTTGGCGAGTGCTTGAATTGACAGGGACGACATTTACTAGCTCAATAGCAGCAGGGCTTATAACTATGCCAATAACTTTGATCTCCGGTCTGTTAGTCTGGCATTTCTTGTGGAAGATCGCTCCGATTCCATCAGCGGTTTATCCCCATGCTCAAATGATGTGGCCTATGGAAGCGACCGGTAGAGCTATGTGGGTTACATCCCTGAGAGATGGAAATAGCCTGATGCTTCAAGCTATAAGAGGAAAATATGTCCTGCTTGGTTTTGTATCTTGTATAACATTATACCTGATAATGTGGGCAGCTAATCCTTTGTTCCCTGGTGGGCACAGTATGTATTTCTACGGTTTTATCGGCGGAATTGGTGGCGATCCAGGAAGTGACGTTTGGTTGCTTATCGGTGCTTTGCTTGGCAAATATTATATGATCAGGCGATTTGGTCTTAAAAAATGGTATAGATACACTCCCGTTATGATGGCTGGTTTTGGTTGCGGTGTCGGACTTGTAGGCATGGCTGCGGTTGCAATCGCTCTTGTCTCCAGGGCTGTTATCGTTAAGCCGTTCTAAAAAGGACAAAGATGAACATATATAGCAAGGGTGAATTAATGCTAAACAGACCTGATGAACTGAGTCTGTTTTGGGCTTATGATAACCAGTGCTCGACAGATTCTGATCTAGTCTTGCTTGACAATGTTCAATTTATTTATGAACTATCGCTTGCAGAATTAGAATTAGCGGATATGGAAAAGTCTTATAGCGAGATGTATAGAGTATTAAAACCTGATAAGTATGCAGTTGTTATTATAGGTAATGCGGTATATCAAGGAAAGGAAATTAAGACCGTAGAATTTACAATTGATTTTATGACCAAACTTGGTTTCAGGCTAGAAAGAAATATCCTGAAACTAATATTCGGTCTCTATAATGTGATGAAAAAGGAAAATATCCTTATTTTCAAAAAGGTAAAATAGATGACAGGAAAAGATTATATCACGAGACTAGAAAATATTATTAAACAGATGCTTATACCTCTGAAAGATATTCCTTGATATAAAATACGAATTCAATTCTGATAATAGGCGAATGTATTCAGGCAAAGATGGGACGATAATTTTGGATGAAGGAGAAATCTATTAAGAAATATGGACTTCGTAAAATTTGGCTGGCAAGGCATTACTATGGAAATTCCGTCTAACTGGGAGATCAGTGCCTTATCAGGGGATTATGATAATGGCTATATACGCATGGACGATGAAAATTCGCCACGTATGGAGCTAAAATGGTCAAAACTAAGAGAGAAAAAACCTGACCTTCAAAAAATCCTTGATGAATATTTCAAAGGTATGAGAAAACGTCTCGGTGAAAATGCAGATGGACTCAAGATAAAAAGAAATATAGAACTGATCAAAAACGAGGATTTTTTTAAGGATAGGGATGTCGTCTTTTATAACTGGAAAACTAACGTTCGTGCTAACGGTGCGATCTGGTTTTGTAGGGAATGCAAGCGGATTGTTGTAATACAAATAATGGGATATCTTAAAGAGTCTATGCTTTCAGATACCATACGAATATTTGAATCTGTCCGTGATCACCCTGAAGGGCAAACTAATCTTTGGAGTGCCTATCAACTCTCTGTTGAAGTTCCAAGAAGGTATCAGTTAGAAAGGCGTAAACTGATGTCAGGCTATCTGTCGTTCTCATTTATTGATGGTAGTAGGACATTGACCGTCGATCGGATCGGTCTTGCTGATGTGATACTCAAAGATACAAATCTTCAATCTTGGTTTCGTTCATATTATTCAAGACAACTGCGGGGATACGGATTTTCTTTTGAGCCGATAAACTCAGAAGAAGATGATGATTATAGAATAAAAATGTCAGGTCAGGCAAAGCGATTTATAGATAGGATTCCATTTTCTCCCTTATTTGTCATTGACAAGATATTAAGACGAAAGCTTATCTCCGCTTATCTTTGGCATTGTAAAGAATCAAATAGAATATTTGTCATAATGGCTACTTCAAAAAAAGGTGCGGATGAATTAGTTCATCAGGTCGCATCAAGTATCAATTGCCATATAACTAATGATGAACTTCATACGTCGTTTATTACTTGAAAGAAAAAGAAAAAAGAGTGGTCTGCAATTTAATAGAGATGACATTTTGAAGTCCAGACCTGTCAGAAATACGCTTATTAAATGGGAACAGCACTCAGAGACGAAGATAGTATCGCTTACCGTTCCACAGAAGGAAGTTTTATGGATTAAAATTATCTCAAAAATATTTATGCTTCCTAAGTCAAGAGTTATCGTGCTTGACGAAGTTGGGTCTTTTGTTTGGACGCTTTGTGATGGTTATAACTCCATAGATACAATAGTCAGGGCATTGTGCAATAAATATAAGTTAACTCGTAAAGAGGCGGAAACATCGTTATTGGAGTATTTTCGCAGGCTTGGTAAAAGAGGCATAATTGGCTTTGCGGTTTTGAAAAAAGATCAATCATAAATCGTGATAATGATTGAAAAAATGATCAAGTTTATATTCTAAATAAAAAGGACAAAAAGAAAGTCCTTGATTATATATTGTTTACTGCATAAATGTAACAATAAAACAAAGATGAAAGTTTTTAAAAAGGTATACATCGGTTAAACTGTAATATAAAAATTTGGAATGAAGATAACGTTTTGATAGCATAAGGAGTTTAAAATATGCCAGCGGAAAACACAGTCAGAGTTAGAAACGTTGTAAAAAGATATGAAATGGGGTCGGTTGTTGTAGAAGCTCTCAGAGGCATTAATCTTGAGATCAAGCGTGGCGAGTATGTCTCAATTATGGGACCATCAGGATCAGGCAAAAGCACACTGTTTAATATGATTGGCGGTTTAGATAAACCTACTGATGGACGCGTCTATATAGACGAGGTTGATATTGCCCAGCTGGATGCTTATGAGCTTGCATGGCTGAGGTGCAGAAAGATCGGCTATATATTCCAGTCATTTAACCTTATCTCTGTTATGACTGCGCTTGAAAATGTGACCTTGCCTATGATATTTGCCGGTGTCCCAACAGATGAAGGTATAGAAAAGGCTGTTGAGTTACTTACAATGGTCGGTCTAGGCGATAGGATTCAGCATAAGCCTCTTGAGCTTTCAGGCGGTCAACAACAACGTGTTGCGATAGCTAGGGCATTAGCGAACGATCCAGCTATTGTCCTTGCCGATGAGCCTACTGGAAACCTCGATCTGAACACCGGTCGTGAGATTATCGCTTTACTTAAACGGCTCAATGTAGAAAATGGCGTTACAATTATCTCAGCAACGCATGACCTAAAAATGCTTGACGTCTCAGATCGTATCTTCTGGATTAGGGACGGTAGAGTTGAAAAAGTCGGGTCTCGTAATGAAATCGAACTTGAAGTCGGCTCACTGGAAGGTGAAAAGGCTTGATAGTAATATGCTATTAGGTATATATCGCTTTTATAAAGAGATTGAAAAACGATGTTGAAAAGCAGTAAAATAGGTATCATAGGCTTGGGGCAAATGGGTAGCGGAATATCCTCAAATCTTGTGAAAGCTGGTTATGATCTTACAGGTTATGATTTGAAAAATGACTTTGTTAAAAGGCTTGTTGATATAGGCGGACATGCAGGTGTTAGTGGAGAAGACATAGTTGATAGGTGTGATGTTATATTAGTTTGTGTTGAAGGACGAGATTCCATTAAAATTTTTGATAATATAATCCTGCCAAATGCCAAAAATGGACAGATTTTCATTGATCATAGCACTGTTCCAGCGCCGGAGACAAGGCGGATCGGGCAATTGTTGGTAGATAAAGGTTGTAAATACCTTGATGCACCGATTAGCGGAGGCAGTGAAGGTGCAAATAAAGGGACGCTTAGAATATTTGTCGGCGGAGATAGAGAAACTTTTGATAACTGTTTGGAGTTGTTCGAAGTCATCGGTAACCCAGAGAAGATCGTCTATTGCGGAAAGATCGGCATGGGACAAATAGGAAAAGTCGTTCAACAATTGACAACCAGATTTCCAAATGTTGCAAGGCTTGAAGTTATGGTCTTTGGTTTGCGTGCTGGGCTTGATCTGGAAACTGTTATGAAGGCTCTTGATGTAGACCCAAACTCATCCGATCCATACGCTTGGCTCTACAAAAACATTAAAAGTGGTGAAATAGAAAGACTATCCTTTGAGTATGCAGAATGGGATTATTACCTTCAAGAAGCTAGGGCATCTGGTTTTTATATGCCGATGCTTGAAGCTATGTTTGAATTTTGTAAAGATGCAGAAAAGACAACATTTGACCCTTTAAGACGACCAGAGCCATCTATATGGAATGAGTTAATGAAACGTTATCGCAATAATTGAAATTAAGCAAAATTTAGTTAAAGTTCGTCAATCTCACAAAAAAAGTTATTAAAGGAGGATAGCTTTATGAAAATAACGATCTTGTCATTATTATTAATTTTTGTTTTTTTGGCGAGCTCCTATGGAATAAAAGATGATTCGCTTGTCCTTTATTGTCCGTTTGACGAAGGTGTCGGTGATACTGCAAAGGATGAAAAGTCCGGGTTAATAGGAAAGATAAGCGGTGCAAAATGGACTAATAAAGGAAAATTTAAAGGTGCTTTGGAATTCGTCAATGATACTGATAAAGTGGAGTTTGCAATTGAAAAAGTTTTGGATATTACAGATGCGATCACAATGCAAGCTTGGGTTCTGCCAGAAGCAGTCCAAGATGATTCAAACATAATGGGACGTCGTTCGGCTGCTAACGTCGGTGGTTATTGTATGCAGTGGACTAATGGCAAATTCGAGATGTGGTTGAACGTCAATGGAGCAGGCTGGCAGGGGACAAGAGGCAAACAAACTAAAACGCCTAAGCCCGGTGAGTGGCATCATATCGCCTGCGTTTACGATGGCACGGATGAGTTGCAGTATGTTGATGGGGAGTTAGATATTAAGTTCAGTGCCCCAGGAAAAATCGCCAGTATTCAAGACGTGTTTCGTATAGGGCATTCAACAACCAATCTAAAAACTATGAAGGGCATCATTGACGAAGTGGCTGTATATAAGCGAGCGTTAAAATTGGATGAGATCAAACAGGATATGATGAAAGGAGTTCTTACTCCTGTCGTTACTCAAGGTAGCCTTGTGACAACTTGGGGGAATATAAAAGGGGATAAGAAATAAAAAAAATTGGCAGAAATTAAATTTGTAAATTAATATTTCAAAATGTGTCTATAAAACAGGTTTTCTCAGCTGAATTAATACCATTTTTTAATTGAAACATAGCATCAATGTCATTCTGACCACAAACTTGATTTGGGGGGAGTAGTCCTTCTTTGTTATAATTACGAGATTCTTCGCTACGCTCAGAATGACATACTCGAATTAAGAAATGGTATAAAGTCCCACGGTAAACTCACACCAATTATTTAATAAACCTTTTTTCGGCAAATAAAATCTTTCCCTCCATTCTAATGCTACTGATAAAATATTGTCTTTTGTAATAGTTAGTTGACATCAAAACGGTCACTCTACTTGTTTTAATAGCTTCCCAAATTAATAATCCGAAAAGGCTGATCAGAGCATAATTAATTCATCACAAAAATTATACCCTATATAAAAGATCGCTAAAGTTTTAAAAAAAATTGCCGATACATTAATCAGTATGATAACACTATAAAATGAATTTAACAAAAAGCACATACGAAATTATTATAATTTTTATTTTGGTCTTGCTTTTTCATAAGATTTAGATTTGTTTTTCAATCGCTTTAAAATAAAAAATGAGCGAAAGGGAGGGATAAGTTTGTAAAAAAGAATCGCAGAGCATAGTTAGGTATGGCTTGTTTTCAATTTGTTTGGTTAGGTATTAGCTAAAAGTTAGTCGGAAACAGAGAGATTTTTTAACGAAATCTATTCTAAATTTTTATCAAAAGAAGGACGTAAATAATCCCAATCATCGTAAATGTAATAGTGGAGTTTAGTTATTTTTTATATTACGCAGGGAGGTAAAAAGATGTTAAGCAAAATGAAATTAGGTCAAAAACTTGTTGGGGGATTTGTTATTGTTGCCCTGATCACTGCATTTGTTGGAATTGTTGGTTTAATGAAACTAAGGGGTCTTGGTCAAATTCAATTGCCTAGTATTATTAGATTACAGCAATTCCAGAGAAATATGGACAATATAAGAGCTGGTGAACGAACATTATTGATTCAAGGCATAACAGATAAAACACGAGAGTTTCAATTAAGCAGAATAGCAGAAAGCTGGAATAAAGCCAATGAAGAGAAAATAGGTTATGAAGTTATTCCAAGAACAAAAGAAGAGAATGTTTTGTGGAATCAATTTGTTTCTCTATTCGATAACTGGAAAAAACTTGATGATGAGAAAATGAGTCTTATTTATAGTGGTAAAACTGACGAAGCACTGTTGCTATCAACTGGTGATTGGAGCAACGCATGGGTAGAATGGGAAAAGGTTTTAAACCAGTTAATAACACTGAATAGGAATTATGCTGATAGCGCAGTTAAAAGTGGCAATGCTGTAATGATCTCTGCATCAATCGTTGGATTTATTGTATCTGTATGCTTGGGAATATGGTTAACCATTTCTATCACAAGACCGGTATCACAGATGGTTGAAGTGGCAAATAAACTCACTGAAGGTGATGTTGAGCAGGAGATCAAGCATAGATCAGGTGACGAGATAGGCATACTTGCAAATGCCTTTAGAGGGATGATCGACTATATCAAGGGCATAGCAACTGCCACAGTTTCTGTTAGCAGAGGCGATCTTTCTGTTGAGTTGAAGCCTAAGTCAGAAAAGGATGTCCTTTCAAAGAGCTTTGTTGCTGTCATAGAGTCACTAAAAAGTCTCATAAATGAAGCTGGTATGCTTACAAAGGCAGCTGTTGCAGGAAAGCTTGATACTCGTGGAGATGTCAGCAAGTTTCAGGGTGGATATAAGGACATCGTTCAGGGAGTTAATGATACCTTAGATGCAGTCATAGGTCCACTTAATGTTGCAGCAGAGTATGTTGACCGTATATCAAAGGGAGATGTACCTAACAAGATAACAGAGAATTACAATGGAGACTTCAATGAGATAAAGAACAATCTTAATACACTTATTGATAATTTTAATGTGTTTGCATTTGAAATGGATAAACTCTATAAAGAACAAAAAGCTGGTGATATTGATTATTATATTGACGATGCAAAATTCCAAGGAATATATAGACAGATGGCAAATGGTGTAAATGAGGCGGTAAAACTACATGTAAATGCTATTTTAAAAATGCTTAATGCCATTGGTGATTATGCAGATGGTAACTTCTCTACGGTTTTGGAGAGGTTCCCCGGCAAGCAGGTTATAGCTAACGAGAGAATGGATAAGATCAGAAACAACCTGTTGAGTTTGATAAATGAAGTAGAGAATCTCACGACAGCAGCTATTGGTGGAAAACTCAGCACAAGGGCGGATGTAACGAAATTCAAGGGTGATTATCTCAAGATCATTGAAGGGATAAATAATACTCTTGATGCGGTTATTGAGCCGATAAGCGAGGCAAGCGAAGTATTGGCACAGGCAGCGGAAGGCGATTTAACTGTTCGTGTAAAAGGTGATTATAAAGGACAATTAGCTGAACTCAAGAATAGCATTAATTTGGCATTCGAATCAATTGAGAACACAATTGCTCAGGTTAATGTGTCATCGAATCAAGTTGCATCAGCAAGCGAACAGATAGCAACCGGTAGTCAAAGTTTAGCGGAATCTGCATCTGAGCAGGCAAGCTCGCTTGAAGAAATATCCAGTAGCCTTGAAGAACTGTCGTCAATGGCAAAACAGAACGCTGATAATGCCAGCCAGGCAAAGAATTTGTCCCAAGAAGCCAGCAATTCTGCCAAAGCAGGCAATAAAGCTATGGAAGATATGACAAATGCCATAAATAAGATCAAAGCCTCATCAGATGAAACTGCTAAGATAATCAAGACCATAGACGAGATCGCCTTCCAGACCAATCTTTTAGCATTGAACGCAGCAGTTGAAGCGGCAAGGGCAGGAGAAGCAGGCAAAGGCTTTGCAGTTGTAGCAGAGGAAGTGCGAAATTTAGCTCAACGTAGTGCTAGTGCAGCGAAGAACACATCAGACCTAATTCAACAGGCAACGGACAACTCAGATGAAGGCGTCAGAATATCGGAAGAGGTCGTCAAAACGTTTAACGAAATCACACAGAATATTAACAAGGTAAATGATTTAATAGCAGAGATTTCAGCAGCAAGCACAGAGCAATCACAAGGCATAAGCCAGATCAACATAGCAGTAGCGGATATGGATAAATTAACCCAATCTAATGCTGCTAATTCAGAACAATCGGCGAGCGCAGCGCAAGAACTAAGCGCACAAGTAGCTGAGTTGAGAAATATGATATCAAAATTCAAGATAAGTGGTAACGGTCATTCAAGCACAATATCTTTGGCAAATACAAAGGCATTTAAAGCGGACAACTATGATATTCAGCCGAAGAAGGAACGAAAAAAGCCAAGCTTTGCGACAAAGCCAGTTGAGGAATTTCCACTAGATGACTCGGAGCTTGCGGAATTCTAAAAAGAGAGCGTCCCTAACGGGATTTGAACCCGTGTTACCGGCTTGAAAGGCCGATGTCCTAGACCAGGCTAGACGATAGGGACACAAAAAAAGTGATCAGTAATCAGTGATCAGTAACTTATCGGTGATCCGTGAAGGTCTTGATTTGTTTTACTAATCGCTATTTACTGATCACTATTTAAATTGGTGAGGCGTGGGGGGATCGAACCTCCGACCACCTGATTAAAAGTCAGGTGCTCTACCAACTGAGCTAACGCCCCAAAAGCAAGCAAAAAATATACACTATTTTTGCAAATTTGTCAATGCTAAAACAACAAAAATTTAATAGACAACTGTCACACTTACATTATGCATCTTTGTATATCTACACGGATATTATCTGATCTCTTCTCGGTCCTATGGCTATAAAGTCAACTTTCAATCCCAATAGTTTTGATATTCTTTCTATGTATATCTTGGCATTTTTTGGAAGATCATCATAATCTCTAATTTCAGAAGTTTCTATTTGCCATCCATCAACTTGTTCATAGATCGGTTCCACTTCATTAAGGACGTTAAGCTGACTTGGAAAATTATCAATAACTTCCCCTTTATATTTGTATCCAATGCAGATATTTATCTTGTCAAGCTCATCAAGAACATCTAATTTTGTAATTGCGATGCTTGAAAAACCGTTGACCCGTGATGAATATTTGACTGCAACAGCATCAAACCAACCGCATCTTCTTGGACGTCCTGTTGTTGCGCCGAATTCCTGGCCTTTCTGTCGTATCTTTTCATTTAAATCTGAAGGCATTTCAGTGGGAAATGGACCTGATCCAACGCGAGTTGTATAAGCCTTAGCAACTCCTAACACTTTGTCAATCATGGTTGGGCTAATTCCCAGACCTGTGCAAACTCCACCAGAGATGGAATTTGATGATGTGCAATAGGGATATGTTCCAAGGTCTATATCAAGAAGTGTCCCTTGTGCGCTCTCAAAAATGACTTTCTTACCAGACTTAATGGCTTCATAGATAAAAAGTGAAGTATCTGCGACGTAAGGCTTGATCTTTTCAGCATAAATTTTATACTCTTTGATTATATCAGACCGCATAGAGTCAATCCAAATGTCAGATTCACTTAGCAATCTGGCTTTTATAGGCAAATTGAGATCAAGTTTTTCAACAAACGTATCAAAATCTAGCAGGTCCCCAACTCTTATTCCCAATCTGCCAGCTTTATCCATATAGGCAGGACCGATGCCCTTTCCTGTTGTCCCGATCTTTTTTGTTCCTCTTTTATTTTCGTCGTAAGATTCGATAAGTGGATGGTATGGCATTATCAAATGAGCTCTATCACTTATTAACAGATTATCACCGACGTAAATTCCACGTTTTCTGAGATTTTCTATTTCGTCCAAAAGGACCTTTGGAGATAGAACAACACCGTTGCCAATAACACATTTTTTGTCTGGATAAAGTATCCCGCTGGGGATCAAATGAAAGATGAATTTTTCATCGCCAACGACTATGGTATGACCTGCATTATCCCCACCTTGATACCTTGCAATTATATCTGCATCTTTTGCAAGGAAATCAACGATTTTACCTTTTCCTTCATCTCCCCACTGAGAACCAACTACAACAACACTTGACATAAAACCTCTTTAAATTCCTTTTTTAGCAGAATACATCTTTGTAATGAGAATAACATAAGAAATAAAATTGAAAATTAACGTTTGCTGAATTGATACCTTGCTCTTGCGCCTTTTTGACCGTATTTTTTACGTTCTTTTTCTCGTGCATCCCGGGTCAAGAATCCTGATTTTTTCAAGATCGGTTTAAGGTCTGGTGACATCTGGAGAAGTGCCCTTGATATACCGTGACGAACCGCACCTGCTTGTCCTGATTTTCCTCCACCTTTGACATTAACAAACACATCAAATTTTCCAATATTGTCCGTAATCTCAAAAGGTTGCATAGCCATCATCACGAGTGCTGGTCTTTCAAAATATTCATCTATTGATCTATGATTTATGATCACTTTACCAGTTCCACCAGGGAAAAGCCGAACTCGTGCAGTGGATGTTTTTCTGCGACCAGTTCCATAAAAATATGAAAGTTCTGCCACTTGTGCCTCCTTAGAGTTCCAATGTTTCAGGTTGTTGCGCCTGATGAGGATGATCTGGACCCCTATAAACCTTTAAATGTCTCATTATAGCCCTTCCGAGCCTATTATGGGGTAACATACCTCTAACTGCCATTTCAATGACTCTTTCTGGTTTATTCTTTATCATATCATTGAAACTAGTAAATTTGAGGCCACCAGGATAACCAGTATGTCTATAATATATCTTTTTGTTAGCCTTTTTTCCAGTGAGCCTCACTTTTTCTGCGTTTATGACTATTACATTATCTCCCATATCTGCGTGTGGCGTATATGTTGGTTTATGTTTCCCACGCAAAATACTTGCTATTTGGCTAGTTAGCCTTCCGAGAATCTTGCCGTCAGCATTAACAACATACCATTTTTTTTGAATCTCATTGCTTTTTATAAAATATGTCTTCATTGAAATCACTCTTCACTAAAAGAGGTTAAAACTTGAGACTGTAAACATAACAAACTGTAAAAATAATAAATTGTAAACATAGTTTTGACACAAGGAATTATAATATCATACAAATGTCAATCTGTCAAGGGCTTCCAGCCTGATGATCGGACATAAGTTCGGACAAATATGCCCTCCTATGATAAAATATTAGAAAATATTAAAAAATTATCACAGGAGGGTA
>FWPV01001437.1_pt1 | contig 46620 bp, 43 predicted proteins | sample 2228371 | NCBI WGS metagenome assembly FWPV01 (sample SAMEA103939776, study PRJEB20133) | metagenome | reverse complement strand
CCCGCCAGGGTGCCGCGGTGGAGCTGTTCGGCAGTGAGGACGGCAGTGGGCGCATCCGCTACGGCCTGCTCGAGCAGGCGCATGGCGGCACTCTGTTCCTGGCCGAGGTCGCCGACCTCGACAAGGGGGTGCAGACCCAGCTCTTGTCCGCGCTGGAGAGCCAGAGCTTCGTGCGCGTGGGTGGCAGCGAGCCGGTGCATGTGGACGTGCGCGTGATCGCCGCGACCGCGCGTGACCTGGCCGAGGAGGTGCGTGCCGGGCGTTTCCGCGAGGACCTCTACTACCACCTCAACGTCCTGCCGCTGCGCATCGCGCCGCTGCGCGATCATGCCGAGGACATCCCCCAGCTGCTCGAATACGAGCTGCGCCGCGCCCAGGAGCAGGAAGGCTTTCCCGCCCGCAGGTTCGATCCCGAGGCGCTCGCCCTGCTGACCGGCTATGCCTGGCCGGGCAACGTGCGCGAGCTGAAGAATGTGGTGCAACGTCTGCTCATCCTTGCCTCCGGCGAGGTCATCACCCTGGCTGAGGCCCGTCAGGCCCTCGGCGCGCAGGGAGCGCGCGTGCCGGAAGGGGGGGAGGCCATCGCCCGCGAGCGGGGGGGGCGCCTGACGGTGGAGGTGGAGCTGGCCCAGCCGCTGCGCGATGCGCGCGATGCCTTCGAGCGCGCCTACCTTGAAGCCCAGCTGCGCCAGAGCGGCGGCAGCATGACCGAGCTGGCCCGCCGCACCGGCATGGAGCGCACCAATCTCTACCGCAAGCTCAAGGCCCTTGGGGTCAAGGACAGCACCCCGCGGGATGATGACGAGAAGGACTGGTAAATGAAGATCGTCATCCTCGGCGCCGGCCAGGTCGGCACCACCGTCGCCACCCAGCTCGCCAGCGAGGCGAGCAACGACATCACCCTGGTGGATACCAACGCCGCGCTGCTGCGCGAACTGCAGGAGAAGCTCGATATCCGCACGGTGGCCGGACTGGCCTCTTACCCTTCCGTGCTGGAGGCCGCCGGGGTGGACGACGCCGACATGCTGCTGGCGGTGACCAACAGCGACGAGGTCAACATGGTCGCCTGCCAGCTGGCCTGGAAGCTGTTCCACACCCCGGTCAAGATCGCCCGCCTGCGCGCGCCGGAATACCAGGCCATCCCCGCGATCTTCGACGAGGGTTACTTCAGGATCGACGTCGTGATCAGCCCGGAGACGCTGATCCAGGAACACATCGCGCGCCTGGTGGCTTATCCGGGCTCGCTGCAGGTGCTGGACTTCGCCGGGGGACGGGTGCGCCTGGTCGGCGTGCGCGCCTTCGCCGGTGGGCCGATGGTCGGGCAGCCGATCCGCGAGATCCGCGATCACATGCCGAACGTCGATACCCGCGTGGCGGCGATCTTCCGCCGCGGCCACGCCATCATGCCGACCGGCGACACCGTGATCGAGCCGGAGGACGAGGTCTTCTTCATCGCTGCGCGCGAGCATATCCGCGCGGTCATGGCCGAGCTCGGGCGCATGGAGCGCCCCTACCGGCGCATCATGATCGCGGGCGGCGGCAACATCGGGCGGGGGCTGGCCAAGGCGCTGGAGAACCGCGCCCAGGTCAAGGTCATCGAGCATAATCCCGCCAATGCCAGGCGTCTGGCCGAGGAACTGCATGAAGGCATCGTCCTGCGCGGCGACGCCACCGACGAGGACCTGTTGCGCGACGAGAACGTCGAGGACATGGATCTGTTTCTCGCCGTCACCAACGACGACGAGAACAACATCCTCTCCGCCATGCTCGCCAAGCGCCTCGGCGCCAGGAAGACCATGGCGATCATCAACCGCACGGTGTACGTCGACCTGATCGAGGCCACGGCGATCGATGTCGTCATCTCGCCGCAGCTGATTACGGTCAGTGCCCTGCTCGCCCACGTGCGCCGCGGCGAGGTCACCGCGGCCCACTCCCTGCGCCGCGGTGCGGCGGAGGCGATGGAAATCATCGCCGTGGGCGATCGGCTGACCTCGCGCGTGGTCGGGCGGCGCATCGAGGAGCTGAAGCTGCCCGAGGGCGTGACCATCGGCGCGCTGGTGCGCGCGGAGGAAGAGGTCATCATCGCCCACCATGACACGGTCATCGAGTCGGACGACCACGTGATCCTGTTCCTGACCGACAAGCGCCGCGTGCGCGAGGTGGAGCAGCTGTTCCAGGTCGGCTTCAGCTTCTTCGGATAGGGCGATCCATGCACTTCTCCATGGTCCAGCGCGTGCTGGGCGTGCTGCTGATGATCTTCAGCCTGTCGATGCTGCCGCCTGCCGTGGTCGGTCTGTACTTTGGCGATGGGGCGGTGCTGCCCTTCCTGCAGGGCTTCGCCTGGTTGTTCGGCCTCGGCGCGCTGATCTTCTGGCCGGTGCGCCGCCTGGCACGCGAACTCAAGCTGCGCGATGGCTTCGTCGTCGTGGTGATGTTCTGGACCGTGCTGGGGGTGTCCGGGGCCTTGCCGTTCTACCTGGCCGAGCGGCCGGACATGTCGCTCACCGATGCCGTGTTCGAGGCCATCTCCGGGCTCACCACCACCGGGGCGACGGTGTTGACCGGCATCGACGACCTGCCGCACAGCATCCGGTTCTACCGCCAGGAACTGCAGTGGCTCGGTGGCATGGGGATCGTCGTGCTCGCGGTGGCCATCCTCCCCCTGCTGGGGGTGGGTGGCATGCAGCTGTACAAGGCCGAATACCCGGGGCCGATGAAGGAGGCCAAGCTCACGGCGCGCATCGCGGACACCGCCAAGACCCTCTGGTACATCTATGTGGGCATCACCGTGGCGGCCGCCATCGCCTATCGCATGGGCGGCATGGGCTGGTTCGACGCCATCGGCCACAGCTTCGCGACGGTCGCCATCGGTGGCTTCTCCACCCATGATGCGGGCTTCGCCCACTACGACTCCCCCTGGCTGGATGGCATGGCCACCTTCTTCATGCTGGTCGCCGGAGCCAACTTCGCCCTGCATTTCGTCGCCTGGAACCGGCGCAGCCTGGCGGGTTACTGGCACGACTCGGAGTTCCGCTTCTACGTCGGTGTGCTGCTGTCGATGGTGATCCTCTACAGCGTGATCCTCTGGGGCGGGGGTATCTACGACGGTTTCTTCACCGCCCTGCGTTACGCCGCCTTCAATGTCGTGTCCTATGCCACCACGACCGGCTTTGCCACCGCCGACATCACCCTCTGGCCGGCCTTCCTGCCGGTGCTGATCGTGCTGCTGGCCTTCATGGGGGGCAGCACCGGGTCCACCGGCGGCGGCCTGAAGGTCATGCGCGTGATGCTGCTGATCAAGCAGGGGGTGCGCGAGCTCAAGCAGCTGGTGCACCCGCAGGCCGAGCTTCCGGTCAAGATCGGCTCCCACGTGGTGCCAGACCGCGTCATCCAGGCCGTGTGGGGGTTTTTCTCCGCCTATATCGGCATCTTCATCGTCCTCACCCTGGTCATGATGGGCATCGGCCTGGATGAGGTGACCGCCTTCGGTGCGGTGGCCGCCACCCTCAACAATCTCGGGCCGGGGCTTGGCGATGTCTCGGGCAACTTCGCTTCCGTCCCGGATGCGGCCAAGTGGGTGGGGTGTGTGGCGATGATCCTGGGGCGTCTTGAGGTCTTCACCCTGCTCGTCCTGTTCACGCCGGTGTTCTGGCGCCGATGAGCTCGCGGATCGATCTCTGGAACAGCCGCCACGCGGACGCCGAGCGCGGCGCCGCGGCCTGGGCACTGCGCGAGCATGTCCACCTGCTGCCCGCGGCGGGGGATGCCCTGGACCTTGCCTGCGGCCTGGGGGCGAACGCCCTGCTGATGGCCGAGCATGGCCTGCGGGTGCAGGCCTGGGACTTCTCCCCGGTGGCGATCGAGCGCCTCGGGGAGGAGGCGGGGCGACGTGGTCTTGCCGTGCACGGCGAGGTGCGCGATGTCGTGGCCGCGCCGCCCGCGCCCGCGTCCTTCGACGTGATCGTCGTCAGCCATTTCCTCGAGCGCGGCCTGTTCCCGCACCTGATCGCCGCCCTGCGCCCGGGCGGCCTGCTGTTCTACCAGACCTTCACCACCGAGCGCCCGGAGGGAGGTGCGACCCCCTCCAATCCCGCCTTCCTGCTCGAGCCTGGCGAATTGCTCGAACTCTGCCGGCCGCTGCGCCTGCTGGTCTATCGCGAGGATGGTCTGTTCGGTGACCTGGGCCAGGGCCTCCGGGCCGTGGCGGCACTGGTGGGGGCCAAGCCATGAGCCTGCCCGCCCCGCTTAAAGATCCCGCCCTCTGGCATCCGCGTTATTTTGGGATGTGGTTGGGCATCCTCATGCTGTGGGGCATCGCCTGGCTTCCGGGCGGCCTGCGCATGCGGCTTGGCGCCTGGCTCGGTCGGCAGATGATGCGGCGCAACGCCAAGCGGCGGAGGATCGTCGACATCAATCTGGGCCTCGCCTTCCCTGAGCTGGACGAGGCCGGGCGCGCACGGCTTGCGCGGCAATCCTTCGAGCGCGCGGGCCAGTCCTTGCTCGATCTCGGCTACCTGTGGTTGCGCAGCCGCAAGGCCTTGGCGAAGCGCTGGCGGGTGCACGGGCAGGAGCACCTTGAGGCCGCGCTGGCCTCGGGCCGCGCGCCGCTGGTGGTCACCGGGCACGTGGTGGGGCTGGATATGGGCGCGGCCTACCTGTCGATGGCCTGCGGCGGCGGGGCGGGCCCCTACAACCCCCTGCGCAATCCCTTCCTCGATGCCTGGATGGCGCATGGCCGCACCCGCTTCGGTGCGCACCTCATGGCCCGTCAGGAGGGGCTGCGCCCGCTGGTGAAGGCGCTCAAGGCCGGTACCCTGGTGTATTACATCCCGGACGAGGACCTCGGCCCTGCGCACGCAGTGTTCGCGCCGTTCTTCGGCGTGCCCAAGGCAACCGTCCCCATGCTCGGCCGCCTGGCGAGGCTCGGGGATGCGGTGGTGCTGCCCTACATCACCCGCCTCGATCCGGCCACCGGCCTGTACCACATCCACATCCGCCCGCCGTTGGAGGATTTCCCCAGCGAGGACGTGGTGGCGGATACCGCACGCATGAACGCGGTGCTCGAGTCGATGATCCGCGAGGATCCGGCGCAGTACATGTGGAGCTTCAAGCTGTTCAAGACGCGGCCGGAAGGCCAGCCGCGTTTGTACTAGATTGGGAAGGGACAGCCATGGGTGAGCAAGATCACCCCCAAAGACCATGGTTGCCGAGCCCGGGATGCACTGACTAGATTGGTTTCGGTAAGGCTCGGCCATGGACAGGAGGCAAAGGAGGCGATGCTCCATGAAAGGCATGCTGTACGCGCTGTTGCTGGGGATGGTCCTGCTGCCGCCCCTGCACGCGGCCGAGGTTACCGAAACCCTGCCCTCGGGATTGAGGGTGAGCGCGGATTACCGCCCGGCGCGAACCGATGCGCCTTCCCTGCTGGTCCTGCACGGCTTCCTGGTGACCGGCGGCTTTCCGACCGTGCAGGCCCTGGTGAACGAGTTTTCCGCCAAGGGATACGCCGTGCTCGCCCCCACCCTGAGCCTGGGGATTACCGCCCGCCGCGCGGGCCTGGCCTGTGATGCCATCCATACCCATACCCTGAAGGACGATCTCGCCGAGATCGGCTTCTGGGTGGACTGGCTCGCGCGGCGCACCCAGGGCCCCATCGTCCTGGTCGGCCACTCCTTCGGCAGCGTGCAGCTGCTCGACTATGCGGCCACAGCGCCCCATCCCCGCGTCAAGGGGCTGATCGGCATGAGCATGAGCCATGTCGGGGCGAGGGGCGAGGAGTTGCGGCCGGACGATCGGGGCAGGGCGGAGGAGCGCCTGCGTGCCGGGGATCGTGCGCTGGATCGCTACAGCCTGATCTACTGCCACGGGAGTTACGTGGCCAGCCCGGAGGCCTACCTGTCCTATGCCAGCCTCGACCGCGCGGGTGTGCTGGAGCGGCTCGGCCGGGTGCGGGTGCCCACGATCGCCATCATGGGGGGCGGGGATCAGCGCTTTGGCGCGGACTGGGTGGCCTTGATGCGCCAGGCCGGCGTGTCCACAAGGGTGGTGGACGGGGCCAGCCACTTCTTCGACGGAACGCACGAGTTCGACCTGCTGGATGCGGTGGATGGTGCCCTGCGGGAGCTGCGCGTCCGCCCATGAGTGCATCATCCGCGATGGGGATCCTGTAGATGCGTGTTCCCGGTGTCCGCACCTACGCCATCCTGATGCTGGGGATCGGCCTGGCCATCCTCCTGACCCTCGGCTGGCACATGCACGAGCGGCTGGAGGCCGTCCAGGCGGTGCAGGCCGCGGAGGGCGAGGCCGCGGCGCGGCTGGAGTTCGAGCGCGCCGTGGAGAATACCCTCGCCCAGGTGGCCGGCCTTGGCGAGCAGATCGCCAGCTGGGACGAGGTGCGGCAGCAGCTCGCCGCGCCCGCCTACTACACCTACTGGCGGGACAATCGCGCCACCGCGCAGGGACTTTGGCCGGCCTGGGTGCGCGGGGTGGAGCTGTACGACCGGCAGGGGCGCCTGCTGTCGGAGTTCAACGCCCGTCTGCCCGCGCGGCTGCCCGAAGGGGAGGAGAGTGCCTTGATGGCGCTGCCTGAAGGGGGGCTGTGCCTGTTGCGTTTTGCCGAGGTCGTCGATCCGGACGATGACTTGCATGGGGTATTGGGCCATGTCGGCCTGCGCGTCGACCTGCTCGGTGCCCTGCGCGGGTTGCACCGCTTCGCCTACATCGACCCGGAGAGCTTCCGGCTCCGCCCCGGCTACCAGGGCGTGCAGCCGGTGGGGCAGGCGGTCGAGATGATCGACTACCGGATCCGGCAGGTCGGTTGGGTTTCCATGTTGCCCGAGCTGGTGCGCCAGACCCTCCTGCAGTTCATGACGGCCTTCATCATCCTCATGGCGATGAACTACCTGCTGGTCACCCGCTTGTTCACCCGCCCCCTGCGCCGCCTGCGCGACGAGCTCACCCAGCTGCGCACCGGCGAGCCGTTGGCGCTGATGGCGCGCGACGCCTTGCCCGTGCGCGAGCTGCGCGAGGTGAGGGAGGCCTTGCACGACTACCGGCGTTCGCTCGAGCAGGCGCATGACGAGCTCGATCGCACCAATGTCCGCCTGTGGACCGAGGCGCATATCGATGCCCTGACCGGCATCTACAACCGCCGGGCCTTCGATGAGGATTGGTCCCGCCTGCAGCAGGAAACGAACGACTCACCCTTCGCCCTGCTGCTGCTGGACTGCGACTTCTTCAAGTCCATCAATGATACCTATGGGCATCAGACCGGGGACCGGGTGCTGCAGGACATCGCCCGGCTGGTCAGCGGGGAGCTGCGCCGCGATGATCGGCTCTATCGCCTTGGCGGCGACGAATTTCTCGCCATCCTGTGGGGTGCCGACGAGGTCCAGGCGCTGCAGGTGGCCGAACGCTGCCGCATGGCGGTGGCCAACCATCCGGTAGAGGACCTCGGCATCAAGGAGCGCCTGCGCATCAGCATCGGCGTGGTGGCCAGCGAGCATCCACACCAGGACGTGCGGCAATTGCTCAGGCATGCGGACATGGCCATGTATGAGGCCAAGCGCGGCCTCGGCGAGCACAAGGTCGTGCTCTTCCAGGCGGCGATGGAGAGCAGTTTGGGGGAGTGGTCAAACCGCCTGGTGCACGCCGTGCTCGATGCGGTCGACGGCGGGCGGGGCATCGTCATGCACTACCAGCCGGTGGTGGAGGCAGCGACGAGCGAGGTTTCCTACTACGAGGCGCTGCTCCGCCTGCGGGACGCCGAAGGCCTCATCGGGCCCGGCGAGGTCTTGCCCATCGCCAGCCGACGGGGGCTTGCGACGGCGCTGGATCTCGCGGTGCTGCGCAGCGTGCGGCAGGACCTCGAGTCCGGCGCCATTCCCCGCGGCACGGGGGTGGCGATCAACTTCGACGGCGAATCCATCCTCGACCCGGAGGTGTCGACCGCCATCCAGCTGCTCGCGAGGCACGCCGGGGATTACACGCTCGTGCTCGAGATCACGGAAACCACGCTCATCTCGCGCTTCGAGCTGATGAGCCATGCCTTGCGGCATTATCGATCCCTGGGGATCAAGGTGGCCCTGGATGACTTCGGCAGCGGCTACTCATCGCTGCGCTACCTCGCCCGCATGCCGGTCGATATCGTCAAGCTTGATCGCAGCCTGATCGAGTCCTACAGCCAGGACGCGGCCTTGCGAGGCATGGTGGTGCATGTCGTCGACATGTTGCGCGGCAGCGGTTTCGCCGTGGTGGCCGAAGGCATCGAGACCGAGTCCCAATGCCAGGACTTCCAACGGTTGGGGGTGAGCTACCTGCAGGGCTGGGTCTTTGGACGGCCCGAACGACCGGCGCAACCAGGGCAAGGCCCGCAAGCGGCGGCTTGACGGCGGTTGGGGCGGCGGATCAGGAAGCGGGAAAAGATATGGTCGGAGTGACAGGATTCGAACCTACGACCCCTACGTCCCGAACGTAGTGCTCTACCAAGCTGAGCTACACTCCGACTAGTGATCCCGGGCAGCTGCGAAACGAGCGATGCTCTCGAGTGCTTCGCGATGCGGCGACGGGGGCAGGATGGCGAGGGAGGCAATGGCTTGCTCGGCCTCGTTCATCGCAAGGCGCGCAGTATAGGCAAGTGATCCGGCGTTTGCAATAGCCTCGAGCACGACCGGCAGATTTTCCACCCCGCCCTGCTCGATGGCCTGGCGGATCACCGCCGCCTGCGCGGGGGAAGCGTGGCGCATGGCGTGGATCAGGGGCAGGGTGGGCTTGCCCTCGGCCAGGTCATCGCCGACGTTCTTGCCAAGCTTCTCGGGGTCGGCCTCGTAGTCCAGCGCGTCATCCATCAGCTGGAAGGCATTGCCGAGGTGCAGGCCGTAGGCGGCAAGGGCCGCCTCCACCTCGGGGGTGGCGCCGGCCAGCACGCCACCCAGGCGCCCGGCGGCCTCGAACAGCTGCGCGGTCTTGCAGCGGATGACCTCCATGTAGCGCTCTTCGGTGGTGTCGGGGTCATGGCAGTTCATCAGCTGCATGACCTCGCCCTCGGCGATGATGTTGGTGGCGTCGGCGAGGATCTCCATCACGCGCATGCTGCCCACGCTGACCATGAGCTGGAACGCGCGCGAATAGAGGAAATCGCCGACCAGCACGCTCGCGGCATTGCCGAACATGGCGTTGGCGGTCTCGCGGCCGCGGCGCATGCCGGACTCGTCCACCACGTCGTCGTGCAGCAGGGTGGAGGTGTGGATGAACTCGATCACCGCCGCGAGGGTGTGGTGGTGCTCGCCCTCGTAGCCGGCCGCGCGCGCGGCCAGCAGGTGCAGGAGGGGGCGCAGGCGCTTGCCGCCACCGTGTATGATGTAGGTCGCGATCTGCCGGACAAGGGCGACCTCGGAGTGCAGGCTGCGTTCAATCAGCTGATTGACGCGGGCCATGTCGTCCGCCGTCGCGTGGCGCACCTGCTCGAGATTCATCGGAAGTCGCTTTGGCTTTATAGTGGGTGGTTCGGAACGCCCGCGATGCTAGGCAGCCCCATGGCGGGGTGTCAAGGCGGGTAGGTTTTTATTTGACGCGACGGAATCGGGCGCTTACAATGCGCGCCCTTTATACTGTCACATTCATTTTTTGGAGCACACCATCATGTACGCAGTGATCGTGACTGGCGGTAAGCAGTACCGTGTCGAGCAAGGCGAGCGCCTGCGCGTCGAACTGCTGACCGCCGATGTGGGCTCGACCGTCGAGCTCGATCAGGTGCTGCTGGTGGCTGACGGCACCCAGTTCAAGGTCGGTTCCCCGCTGGTCGAAGGCGCCAAGGTGTCTGCCGAGGTGCTGGGCCACGGCCGCCACAAGAAGGTCGAAATCCTGAAGTTCCGTCGTCGCAAGCATCACATGAAGCGCATGGGGCACCGTCAGTATTTCACCGAACTGAAAATCACCGGTATCTCCGCTTAATCGAGGCAACGAGCCATGGCACACAAGAAGGCCGCGGGCAGTTCCCGCAACGGTCGCGATTCTGAATCCAAGCGTCTGGGTGTGAAACTCTACGGCGGCCAGCAGGCCGTTGCGGGTAATATCATCGTCCGTCAGCGTGGTACCCAGTTCCATCCGGGCACCAACGTCGGCTGCGGCAAGGACTACACCCTGTTCGCCAAGGTCGATGGCACCATCAAGTTCGAGGTCAAGGGCCCGAACAACCGCCGCTTTGTGAGCGTGATCCCCGGCTGATCCGCGGAACACCCACCTTGCGCGACCAAGCCCCGCCTCGACGGGGCTTTTTTGCTGGTAAGTTTCTATGAAGTTCGTTGACGAAGCAGTCATCCACGTCAAGGCCGGCAACGGCGGCAACGGCGTGGTCAGTTTCCGCCGCGAGAAGTTCATTCCCATGGGCGGGCCCGACGGGGGCGATGGCGGTGATGGCGGCAGCGTGTACGTGGTCGGCCATCCCGACCTGAACACCCTGGCGGACTTCCGCTTCCAGCGCCGTTTCGAGGCCAAGCGCGGGCAGAACGGCATGGGCCGCAACATGACCGGCGCCAAGGGTGACGACCTGGAGATCCCGGTCCCCGTGGGCACCATGGTCTATGACGCGGACACCGAGGAGCTGATCGGCGACGTGGTTGAGGCCGGCCAGCGCGTGCTGGTCGCGCGCGGTGGCTTCCACGGGCTCGGCAACACCCGCTTCAAGAGCTCCACCAACCGCGCCCCGCGCCAATGCACGCACGGCTCGGAAGGTGACGAGCGCGAGCTGCGCCTGGAACTCAAGGTGCTGGCCGACGTCGGCCTCTTGGGCCTGCCGAACGCCGGCAAGTCCACCCTGATCCGCGCCATCTCCGCCGCGCGGCCCAAGGTCGCGGACTACCCCTTCACCACCCTGTACCCGAACCTCGGCGTGGTGCGGGTGGAGGCACACCGCAGCTTCGTCGTCGCCGACATCCCCGGCCTGATCGAGGGCGCCGCGGAGGGGGCCGGACTCGGCATTCAGTTCCTCAAGCACCTCTCCCGCACCGGCCTCCTTCTGCACGTGCTGGATGTCGCCCCGCTCGATCCGGAGGCCGATCCGGTGCGTGACGCCAAGGTCATCCTGGCCGAGGTGGAAAAGTTCAGCGACGAGCTTTTGCAGCGCCCGCGCTGGCTGGTGCTCAACAAGCTCGACCTGCTGCCCGAGGATGAGCGCGAGGCGCGTTGCCAGGCCATCCTCGACGGTCTCGGCTGGGACGGCCCGGTGTTCCGCATCAGCGCCATCTCCGGCGAGGGGACGCGCGAACTGGTGTACGCCATCATGGAGTTCCTCGAGCAGTCGCGCGAAGCGGCCCGCGCCGAGGTTGCGGGAGGGTCCGGCGCAGGAACGCCCGCATCATGAGCAGCGTCGCAACGAGCGCAACGCGCGCACGGCTGAGCCGCACCCGCCGCTGGGTGGTGAAGATCGGCAGCGCCATGGTCACGCGCGGCGGGCAGGGGGTCGATCTCGATGCGATCGACCGCTGGGCCGCCCAGGTACAGACTTTGCGAGCCTCGGGCAAGGAGGTCGTGATCGTCACCTCCGGTGCGGTGGCCGAGGGCATGCTGCGCCTCGGCTGGAAGACCCGCCCGACCGCGCTGCACGAGCTTCAGGCGGCGGCCGCTGTCGGCCAGATGGGACTCGCCCAGGCCTACGAGAGCGTGTTCCAGCGCCATGGCGTGCGCACCGCGCAGATCCTGCTCACCCATGATGACCTCTCCAACCGCTCGCGCTACCTGAACGCGCGCAGCACCCTGCGTACCCTGCTGGCGCACGATGTGATCCCGGTGGTGAACGAGAACGACACCGTCGCCACCGAGGAGATCCGCTTCGGCGACAACGACACCCTCGCCGCGCTGGTCGCCAACCTGGTCGAGGCCGACGTGCTGGTGATCCTCACCGACCAGCAAGGGCTGTACACCGCCGACCCGCGCAAGCATCCGGAGGCCCGCCTGCTGCACGAGGTCCAGGCCAGCGATCCCGCGCTGGCCGGCATGGCCTCCGCCGAAGGCGGGGCTTTGGGACGCGGTGGCATGGCGACCAAGGTGCGCGCCGCGCAGCGCGCCGCGCGCTCCGGTGCCGCCACCCTGATTGCCGCGGGCAGCGAGCAGGAGGTGCTCACCCGCCTAGCCGGTGGCGAGGAGCTTGGCACCGTGTTCCTGCCCGATCAGGCCCCGCTGCTGGCGCGCAAGCAATGGCTGGCCAGCCAGCTGCACGTGGCCGGCCGCCTGCTGGTCGACGAGGGCGCGGTGCGGGTCCTGCGCGAGCAGGGCCGCAGCCTGCTGCCGGTCGGGGTGAAGGGGGTCGAGGGCCAGTTCCATCGCGGCGACCTGGTCGCCGTGATGGGGCCTGACGGGCAGGAAGTGGCCCGGGGGCTGGTCAACTATGGTGCGGACGAGTCGCGCAAGATCCAGGGCCAGCCGAGCCATGCCCTGCCTGCGCTCTTAGGCTACGAGGACGAGCCTGAGCTGATTCACCGGGACAACCTGGTGCTGATTTGAGCCCTAGCCACCAACAAGGCTGAGGTGTGCAGACAAGGCTTGGTCGTTCAGAGGCTGACCTTGATCTGCTCCACCACCCGCCGCGCCTTGGCGCGGGCCTCGTCCACATCCTCGCCAAGCGCCAGGGCCACGCCCAGGCGGCGGCTGCCCTGCACTTCGGGCTTGCCGAACAGCCGCAGTTGGGTGTCGGGCTCGGCCAGGGCGGCATCCAGATTGCCAAAGCGCACGTCCTGGCTTTCGCCTTCCACCAGCAGGGCGCAGGAGGCCGCCGGGCCGCGCGTGCGGATGGTGGGCACCGGCAGGCCGAGGATGGCGCGTGCGTGCAGGGCGAACTCGGACAGGTCCTGCGAGATGAGGGTGACCAGGCCGGTGTCGTGCGGACGCGGCGAAACCTCGGAGAACCACACCATGTCGCCCTTGACGAACAGCTCCACGCCGAACAGGCCATGCCCGCCGAGGGCCGAGGTGATCGCCTCGGCGATGCGCTCGGATTCGCGCAGGGCGGTCGCGCTCATCGGCTGCGGCTGCCAGGACTCGCGGTAGTCGCCCTTGATCTGCAGGTGGCCGATCGGCGGGCAGAAGCTGGTGCCGCCTCGATGGCGCACAGTCAGCAGGGTGATCTCGTAGTCGAAGTCGACGAAGCCCTCGACGATCACTCGCCCCTTGCCGGCACGGCCGCCCTCCTGGGCATACTGCCAGGCCGGGCCGATGTCCTGCGCGGACCTGATCACGCTCTGCCCCTTGCCGGAGGAGGACATGATCGGCTTGACCACGCAGGGGAGCCCGAGGGCCTGGACGGCCGCGCGGTATTCCTCCTCGGTGTCGGCAAAGCAATAGGGGGAGGTGGGCAGGCCCAGTTCCTCGGCGGCGAGCCTGCGGATGCCCTCGCGGTTCATGGTCAGGAAGGCGGCGCGCGCGGTCGGGATCACCCGCCAGCCTTCGCGCTCCATCTCGACCAGGGTCGGGGTGGCGATGGCCTCGATCTCGGGCACGATCAGGTCGGGCCTCTCCTGCTCGATCAGGGCACGCAGGGCCTGGCCGTCGAGCATGTCGATGACGTGGCTGCGGTGCGCGACCTGCATGGCCGGGGCAGCGGCATAGCGGTCCACCGCGATGACCTCGACGCCGAGGCGCTGCGCCTCGATGGCGACCTCCTTGCCCAGCTCGCCGGAGCCGAGCAGCATCAGGCGGGTGGCGGAAGGGCGGAGGGCGGTGCCCAAGGTGACGGACATGGGATTACTCCTTCTCGATACGCCAGCCCTGTTCGGTCTTGAGCAGGGTCACGGCCTGGGCACGCGGCAGGCGATCTCCCGCCTTGAAGTCGCCGTACATCAGGCCGAGGCTCATCAAGCCGAGGCCCTGGGTCAGCTTGTCGAGGGGCCCGCCGGGCTGGCGTTCGGCCTCGATGGCGACATCGCGCAAACTTTTGCTGAACACCAGTTCGTAGCGTACTTCGGCGACGTAATGATGGTCGTCCTTCCAGTAGCCATTGTCCTTGTGCAGGTTTTCCACGGTGCAGAAGGCTTGCGGGCCTTCCGCACACAGGCTCCGGGCAAGCAGTTTTTCCAGCTCCTGTTCGCTGGGTTTGCTGGCGCAGGCGGTCAGAAGGCCGGTGAGCAGGAGGAGGGCGAACAGGCGCGTCATGATCGATCTCTCCGAAGAGGAACCACCTTGTCATGGTTCGTGTGGGGGGAAACGGGGCGGGTGACTGGCGGCGGTGCGACGGCCGGATCCACCAGGTTGAACTCGACCCCGACCAGCTGCCCGCCCAGCAGGATCAGCTCGCCCGGCCAGCGGTCGGCGCCGGTGCGGGAGAACTCGAAGGCGTAGGTGCGGCGCAGTTTCCAGCGCCCCTGGTCGCGCACGACGCGCCAGTGTTTCTGGCCGACGGACTCGTCCAGGAACTGCACGCCCATGCGCCTGCAGGTCTCGCGCGCCAGGCGCTCGGCGCGCTCGCGCGCATGCCAGTTGTGCCAAAGCGCAAGGCCCGCAAGGAACAGGGCGATCAGGATGAGCAGGGATTTGATGCTGAGCATGGTGCCAGAGCCCAAGAAGCTGACGGGTATTCTACAAGACGCGGTGCGCCAGCACCGGAAAGCGCTCGCGCAGTTCGCGTTGTGCGTTCCGGTCGAGGGGGGCGCTTGCCAGGCCCGGACCTTCCGCATGCAGGGCCAGGGGCTCGCCCCATGGCCCGATGACCTGGCTGTGGCCGAAGGTCCGGCGCCCCGGAAAGTGCAATCCACCCTGGGCGGAGGCGAGCAGGAAGCACAGGTTTTCGATGGCGCGGGCGCGCAGCAGCACCTCCCAGTGCGCCATGCCCGTGGCATGGGTGAAGGCGGCGGGCAGGGCGATCAGCTCCGCCCCCTGCGCGGCCATGGCGCGGAACAGCTCGGGGAAGCGCAGGTCGTAGCAGACGGCGAGCCCCAGCCGGCCGACGGGGGTGTCGAGCACGACCACCTCGCGGCCGGGGGCGAAGTGGGCGGACTCCTGGTGGCTCTCGCCCCCCGGCACGTCGACGTCGAACAGGTGGATCTTGTCGTAGCGTGCGACCTTGCGACCCTGCTCATCAAAGACCAGGGTGGTGTTGGTCAGCCGTCCATCATCCGTGCGCAAGGGCAGTGTGCCGGCCACCAGCCACAGGCCGTTGTCGCGCGCCATCTTTGCCAAGGCCGCCTGGATCGGGCCTTCGCCCTCCCGCTCGGCGATGGCGTGCAGTTGCGCCATGTCCGGGGTCATGCAGGCAATGTTCTCCGGCAGCACCGCCAGCTTTGCCTCGGCTCCCGCAGCCTCGGTGAGCAGCCGTGCGGCCTGTTCGAGGTTGGCCTCGACATCCGCGCCGCTGACCATCTGGATCACTGCGACCCGCGCTGTCATGACCCGGCCTCCACCCGCTCCACCTGTGGTTCGTCCCAGCTTCCCCTGACGCGGTAGTTGAAGCCGCTGCGTTCGCCGCCGAGCTGGTCGAAGACCTTCTGCAGCAGGAATACCGCGCCCCCGACCAGCGGACCGCCGGCCACCGTGCCGATGATCGGCAGGACGTTGCCCAGCGCCGGCACAACCACCATATCGTAGTGCAACGTGCGGTTGAGCATGTCGCTGTAGCCCTTCATGAAGATCTGCGCCGAGGGGCCGTTGAGCTGCATCAGCTCGGTGATCGCCCGCCCCTCGCGGAAGCTGAGGGTGGATGCGATGCGGTCGAAGCGCAGCCCCTCGCCAAAGACATCACCGAAATCGAGCAGAAGCCGGCGCGGCAGCTCGGTGACGCTGAGCAGGCCAAGCACCCGGCCGGCGCCGGGCTCGACGCTCTCCAAGGCACCGTCCCGGACATTGAGGCGTGCCCCGCCCTCGAGGATGGCCCAGTGGAAGCGGTCCGGGGCATCTTCCCAGCGCAGTCTGAGCTGGGTGTCTTCCAGCCGCCCACGGCGCAGGGTGTTGCGGAAGCCCAGGTCGTCCAGGGCCGAGCCCACGTCCTCGCTGGCGAGGTTAAGGGTCAGGCTGGTCTGGTGGCGGTTTTTGTCGTCGAGCATCCAGCTGCCTTCGCCGCGGATGGCGAGATGGCCGGTATCGGCACGCAGCTCCTGCAGCAGCAGTCCGCGCGGCTGCGGCAGGGTGCGCAGCCGGACATCCTGCAGGCGCAGCTCGCCCTGACTCAGCTCGGCGATCGTGATCCGCAAGGGGGGGAGGGTGGCCGGATCGGGCGGGGGCGGTTGCGTGGCGTCCGCAGCGGTACGGGGCGGCTCTTCTGCGTTCAGGATCAGTCGGACGAGGTCGAGGCTCAGCGGCTCGGCTGGGGTGGGGCGCGCGGGAACGCGGGCCAGGCCGGCCAGGCGCGGCGACTCCAGCCGCAGGCGCCAGCCGGTCGGGTCGCGCTGGCCATCCACCTGCATGGCCTCCCAGGTCCCGCCGAAGGCATCCAGCCGGTCGAACCGCGTGTGCACCTCCAGCCTCGGGGGCAGGCTTGGTCCCCCGTCCGCCGAGGGGGCGGTGAGCAGGGCCAGCCAAGGGCCCAGGTCGAGGTGCGGCAGGTGGCCTTCAACCCGCAGGCCTTCCTCGCTGCTGGGGGCGCGGGGTTCGCCCTCGCCGAGGTGGATGAGGCCGGAGAGCATGCGGGCATCGCGCATCCGCAACGACGCGGTCAAGAGCCCGCTTTGCCGCAGCTCGAGGCGTTCGAGGACGCCGTCGCGCCATTCCAGCCGGGCCTCGGTGGGGCGTCGGGTGTCCGCAGCCTTGCCGAAGGGGGCGGGAAGATCGAGTCCCAAGCCTTCGAGCTCGCTGCGCAGTTCCAGGCTGACCGGCTTGCCGCGAAGCCCTTTGGGATCGAGAAGCAGCTCGGCATGGAGCGGAAAGGCGCCGGTCAGGCGCGGTGCCCACGGCGAGCCCGGCTCCAGCCAGTCGCCTGCCTCGGTCTGGGTATCAAGGAGGATGCGGTAGGCATAGGCCTGTCCACGCGCCTCGCTGGTCACGCTGAGCAGCGCCTCCCGCCCGCGGTAGCGGGCGCGGATGTCGCTGGCATCCAGCTGGTCGTTGACGAAGTGGAGCGTGCCCTGGATGTGCTCGAACTCCTGGCCGAAGGCGGCGAGACGGTTGCCGTGCAGGTCGATCCAGCCCTCGGCCCGGTCGGGGTGAGGATCCGCGCTGTCCAGGCGCACCTCGATGCCTACATTCAGCATGGCAGGGCCGGTCAGGGCGGCGGCATCGAAGGCCGCGCGGTCCTTGATCAGGGGGCTGCCCTTCAGCACGTCGAGCATCGACTCGATCCTGCCGGCCAGGGCGAGGCGCAGGTCGAGGCGCGGCCGGTCGAAGTCCGGGATGGCGAGCCAGCCCTCGCGCAGGGGGACGCCGCGGATGCTGCCGCCGTCGATGCGCCCTTCGAGCCTGTTGTTGATGAAGGCCAGTTCGCCATGCAGTCGCTCGGCCGGGCGCCAGCCGTCGGCATAGTCAAGCTTCAGGTCGTGGAAGGCAAAGCGGACCTCGAACCGGCCGCTGCCATCGTCGTAGTAGGGAAAGCGGTCCAGGTCCCCGTGCAGGCTGAGGCGGCCCTCGGGCACCATCCCGCCACTGTGGGGCAGGGCCCGGTCCAGCCAGGCAAGAACCTCTCCTCCCAGTTCGTCCACCGGCAGATAGGCCGGCACGCGTTCGGCGCGGGCGCGCTGGAAACGGCCGTCGAGCGCAATCAGAGGGGCGCGGTCCTCCGGCAGGTCGAGCTGCAGTTCGGCCTGCAGGGCGAGATCGCGGTTGGCGAGGCTCAGGCCGCGGCCCACCAGGCGCGGGGTGTCGGCCCAGAACAGGGCGAGGTCGCCGCGTGCCTGGTCGAAGGCCATCGGCTCGCGGAACTTGCCGTGGAAATCGGCGCGCAGCCCGGGGCTGTCGAGCCGCAGCAGGGCCGCCGTGCCCGCGAGCCAGGCCTCGCCGCGCAGGGCGGCGACATCGGGCAGGTAGCCCTCGCCGCGCCAGCCGATGGTCTCGAAGCGCGCGTGGCCTTGCAGCTCGGGCAGGCCGTTGCTGTCCTCCCCGGCCAGCCGCATGTGCAGGTTGAGCGTGTTCAGCTGGCCGACGGGGCGGTGCAGGATGAGCGCATGCCGCAAGGACTCCGGCAGGATGGGGGTGACCACCAGCCATGGGCGAAGGAGGTCGAGGTCGAAGTTCTCGCCCGCCATGGCCAGGTGATCATCGTGGCGGCGGAGGGAGAAGCGCTGCGGGGGCTGGCGGGGATCGCTCGGCGTGGCCGCAAGGTCGAGGTTCCAGTCCTCCCCGGCATGCCGCAACCTCAGATCCAGGCGGCTGTGCAGGGCCACCTCACGCTCTCCGGCGCGCAGGGCCTGGAGTGGGCTGATGCGCCAGTCGGCCAGTTCCAGGCGGGCCTGCGCGTCGATCGGGGCGCCATCCCGCAGCGTCAGCCAGGCCTGTCCGCGCACCTCGCCCTTCTCGAAACGGGGCAGCTCGTCGAAGGCAACGGGGAGGGCCGCCGCGTCAAAGGAAAGCGACGCCAGCAGTGCGCTCCAGCCGGCCATGTCGAGGCCGGAGGTGGACAGCCAGACCTCGCCGGTGGGCCGGGGCAGTTCCGCGAGGCTGCCCGCAAGACGGGCGCGCAGCTCGATCCGTCCCCCAAGCTGTCGCGGCAGGTCCATCCGCAGGGCCATGCGCTGCCCGGTCAGCCCCTCCTCGAACAGGGCCTCGATGTCTTCGATCGACAGGTCTAAGCCGCTCCGCTCGTCGCGCAGGGCCAGATGGCTGCCCAAAAGATGCACGCGGCGGGCCATGCCCATCCAGGCTGGCCACGCGGATTCCGCGGCGCTGTTCATGGCGGCGCCGTTGGCAAGCCCCTGCAACTGCCAGCGGCCCTCGCCATCGCGCACAAGCTGGAGGCTTGCGCCCTCCACGTCCAGCGCGCCGAAGTGCAGCCGGGCGCCGAGCAGGCTGCGCGCAAGGTCCAGGGTCAGCGACAGCCGGCGCAGGCAGAGCGGGGTGGTTCCGCCCTGGCCGTGGAGGGTGGCGTCGGTGAGGGAGAGGCGCGGCCCCATACCCTGCCAGTCGAGTTCGAGCTGGCCTGCGTCGAGCTGGACGCCGTGGTCTTGGGCGATGCGCTCGATCCAGTGACGCACATCCGCCTCGAAAACGGGCAGCAGCAGGCGGGCGCCGCTGAGCAGGACCGCGAGCAGGATGACCGCAAGCCCCAGCCCCGGCAGCAGGATGCGTTGCAGAAAGCGGACGGGGGCCGGGGCGCGGGGCATGGACAGCTCAGATGAGGACGATGTCGTACTGCTCGGGGGTGTACAGCGCCTCGACCTGCAGGCGCACCGGCACGCCGGTGAAGGCCTGCAGTTCGGCCAGCGCGGTCGAGTCTTCGTCCAGCAGGCGGTCGATCACCGGCTGGGCGGCCAGCACCAGCATCTGCTTGGTGTCGTACTGGCGCGAGAGGCGCAGGATCTCGCGGAAGATTTCGTAGCAGACCGTCTCGGCGGTTTTGATGCTGCCGCGCCCGCCACAGGTCGGGCATGCCTGGCAGAGCACGTGCTCAAGGCTCTCGCGCGTGCGCTTGCGGGTCATCTCGACGAGGCCCAGGCTCGACACCTCGCACACCTTGGTCTTGGCGTGGTCGCGCTCCAGCCCCTTCTGCAGGGCGCGCAGCACCTGCTGGCGGTGCTCCGGTTCCTGCATGTCGATGAAGTCGATGATGATGATGCCGCCGAGGTTGCGCAGGCGCAGCTGGCGGGCGATGGCCTGCGCCGCCTCGAGGTTGGTCTTGAAGATCGTCTCCTCGAGCGTGCGGTGGCCGACGTAGCCGCCGGTGTTGATGTCCACCGTGGTCATCGCCTCGGTCTGGTCGATGATCAGGTAGCCGCCGGACTTGAGCGGCACCTTGCGCTCCAGCGCGCGCTGGATCTCCTCCTCGACGTTGTACAGCTCGAAGATCGGCCGCTCGCCGGTGTAGTGCTCCAGCAGGGGGAGCAGGTCCGGCTCCATGCGCTCGGCGAAGTGGGCGGCGCGGTGGTAGGTCTCGCGCGAGTCGATGCGCACCTTCTCCACCTCGCCGCCGACCAGGTCGCGCAGGGTGCGGAGCACGATCGGCAGGTCCTCGTGCACCAGCCGGCCGGCGGAGACGCGCTGGGCGCGCTCCGCGACGTCGGTCCACAGCTTGTGCAGGAAGATCATGTCGCGGCGCAGGCTTTCCGCGTCCACGCCCTCGGCGGCGGTGCGCACGATGAAGCCGCCGGGCACGGGATGCTCGGCCAGGGTCTCCTGCAGCACGGTCTTCAGCCGCGCGCGTTCCGCCTCGTCCTCGATCCGGCTGGAGACGCCGATATTGCGTCCGGTCGGCAGGTAGACCAGGTAGCGGCTGGGGATGGTGATCTCGGAGGTCAGGCGCGCGCCCTTGGTGCCGAGCGGTTCCTTGATCACCTGCACCAGCAGTTCCTGCCCGGCGCGCAGGATCTCCTGGATCTGCGGCGGGGTGGTCTCCACCCCGGTCTGCTTCTCCTCCGGGGTCAGGTCGAGGTCGGAGACGTGCAGGAAGGCCGCGCGCTCGAGGCCGATGTCGATGAAGGCCGCCTCCATGCCCGGCAGCACGCGGCTCACCCGGCCCTTGTAGATGTTGCCGACGATGCCCCGGCTGCGTTGGCGCTCGACCGCGATCTCCTGCAGCACGCCGTTCTCGATGAAGGCGATGCGCGTCTCCTGCGGCGTGACGTTGATCAGGATCTCTTCACTCATGACTTGCGTTCCATGTGGCAATCCCGGCCTGCCTCAGCAGCTCCGCGGTTTCGAATAGAGGCAGGCCCATGACCCCGGAAAAGCTGCCCTCGAGGCGGGTGATGAACACCGCGGCACGCCCCTGGATGGCATAGCCGCCGGCCTTGTCCTGCGGCTCCCCGGTCTCCCAGTAGGCGGCCAGCTCGGCATCCAGCAGGGGGCGGAAGTCCACGTGGCTGACCGAGAGGAAGGATTTGATCTGATCCTCCCAGGCCAGGGCCACGGCGGTGTAGACCTCGTGCCGGCGGCCGGACAGGCGGCGCAGCATGGCGAAGAAGTCCTCGCGGTCACGCGGTTTGCCCAAGGGCTCACCATCCAGGCTCACCAGGGTGTCCGCGGCGAGCACCGCCTGCCCCGGGGCGGCCTGGGGGCGCCCCGCCTCCGCCTTGGCCACCGCCAGGCGCAGGGCGGTCTCGGCCGCCACCTCGCCGGGGCGAGGCGACTCGTCCACCTCCACCGCCCGCGGCTCAAAGCACACGCCGATCTGGCGCAGGAGCTCGGCGCGGCGGGGCGAGGTGGAGGCGAGGATCAGACGGTTCATGCGCGATGGTAGGGATGGTGGTTGAGCAGGCTCCAGGCCCGGTAGACCTGCTCGGCGAGCACGATGCGCACCAGCGGGTGGGGGAAGGTCAGGGGGGAGAGCGACCAGCGGGCATGGGCCTCGCGCAGCAGGGCCTCGTCCAGCCCGTCCGGTCCGCCGACCAGCAGGGCCACATCAGCGTACTCCTGCATCCAGACACCCAAGCGGCGGGCGAGTTCCGGGGTATCCCACGCCTTGCCCAGCACGTCGAGGGCAACGACATGGGCGCCCTTCGGGATGGCCGCGCGGATGGCCTCGGCCTCCTCGCGCTTCCAGCGCGCAGGGTCACCGGTCTTGCCGCGCGTGGCCAGCGGCAGCTCGCGCAACACCAGGGTGCACTCGCGCGGCAGGCGGCGGGCGTACTCGTCGAAGCCCGCCTGCACCCAGGCGGGCATCTTCTCGCCGATGGCGATCAGGTGGATGCGCATGCTCGTGAGCCTTCTGTAGGAGCAGCGCCCCTACGCGCCCGTCACGCCGCGGCCTCGGCGCCCCACAGCTTCTCGAGCTGATAGAACTCGCGCGTCTCGGGCAGCATCACGTGCACGACGATGTCGCCGAGGTCGAGCAGTACCCAGCTGGCCTGGGCCTGGTCGGCGCCCTCGACACCCAGCGGGCGCACGCCCGCCTCGCGCACCTTTTCCTCGACATTCGCGGCGAGCGACTTGACGTGCCGGTCGGATGTGCCGGAGGCGAAGATCATCAGGTCAGTGAAGGAGCAGCGTCCGCGCACGTCCAGCACGCGCACGTCCATGCCCTTCAGGTCTTCCAGCGCGTGCACCACGGTGTCGCGAAGTTGTTCAAGTTCCATGCGGTTCTCGGAGGATTCAAGGGTTTGTACGGTAGAGGCGATGCGTAAGAAGGTACTCGCGCACCGCTTCCGGTAAAAGGTAGCGGGTACTGTGGTTCTGCGCGGCCAGTTCGCGGAGGCGGGTCGCCGAGATATCCAGCGCGGCGATCGGCACCTCGACAATGCGGCCGGCCGGGGCCCGTTCAAGTTCGGCCACAGTACTGCCGCGCTCGGCGAGCAGCGCGGCGGCCTCGCCCTTGGCTGTCGCGCCGGGGCGCGTGGCCACCGCGAGGTGCACCCGCGCGAGGATGCCCTGCCAGTCCCGCCAGCGGGTGAAGCCGTTGAAGGCATCCATACCCATGATCAGCACCAGCGGGCGGTCGCCGTAGGACGCGCGCAGCGAGGCGCAGGTGTCGACCATCCAGGACGGCCCGCCCCGCTCGTATTCGCGCGTGTCGACGGCGAAGGCCCCGTTGTCCTGGAGCGCAAGGTGCAGCATGGCCAGCCGGTGCGCGGGGGAAGCCGTGGGGGCTTCGCGGTGCGGTGGCTGGAAGGCCGGGATGAAGCGCACCTGCGCAAGTCCCAGCGCCTCGCGCACCTCCTCCGCCAGGCGCAGGTGGCCGTAGTGGACCGGGTCGAAGGTGCCGCCGAGGATGCCGATCAAACCCCGCCCACCTCAGCTGCGGATGTGCCCATCGCCGAGCACGATCCACTTCTGCGTGGTCAGCCCCTCCAGCCCCACCGGGCCGCGGGCGTGCAGCTTGTCGGTGGAGATGCCGATCTCTGCGCCAAGGCCGTACTCGAAGCCGTCGGCGAAACGGGTGGAGGCGTTGACCATCACGCTCGAGGAGTCCACCTCGCGCAGGAAGCGGCGGGCGCGGGTGTAGTCCTCGGTGATGATGGCATCGGTGTGGTGCGAACCGTACTGCTCGATGTGGCCGATCGCCATGTCGAGGTCGTCCACCACCTTGATCGCGAGGATCGGGGCGAGGTACTCGGTGTACCAGTCGTCCTCGGTCGCAGGCTTCACGGCCACGCCGTCGAGGATGGCGCGCGTGCGGTTGCAGCCGCGCAGCTCGACCCCCTTGGCCAGGTAGGCGTCGGCCAGCGCGGGCAGCACCTCCGCGGCGATGCCCTCGGCCACCAGCAGGGTCTCCATCGCGTTGCACACGCCGTAACGGTGGGTCTTGGCGTTGATGGCGACGCGCAGCGCCTTCTGCACGTCGGCGGTGTCGTCGATGTAGACGTGGCAGTTGCCGTCCAGGTGCTTGATGACCGGGATCAGGCTCTCGCTCGCCACGCGTTCGATCAGGCCCTTGCCGCCGCGCGGGATGATCACGTCGATCAGACCGCGCGCGCGCAGCATGGCCCCCACCGCCTCGCGGTCGGTGGTGGGGATGACCTGCACCGCGGCCTCCGGCAACCCGGCCTTGCGCAGGCCGCTCTGGATGCAGCCGGCGAGGGCGCGGTTGGAGTGCGCCGCCTCCGAACCGCCGCGCAGGATGGTGGCATTGCCGGACTTCAGGCACAGCGCGGCGGCATCCACGGTCACGTTCGGGCGCGACTCGTAGATGATGCCGATCACCCCGATGGGCACGCGCATCTTGCCGAGCTGGATGCCGGAGGGGCGGTAGTTCATGTCGTCGATGGCGCCGACCGGGTCGGGCAGGGCGACGATCTGGCGCACGCCCTCGGCCATGGCCTTGATGCGCGCGCTGTCGATGGACAGGCGGTCGAGCATGGCGGCATCCAGGCCCACGGCCTGGCCGTGTTCGAGGTCCTGCGCGTTGGCGGCGATGATCTCGTCCGCCCCGTCGAGCAGGGCCTGGGCGATGGCCTCAAGCGCCCGGTTCTTGGCGGCGGTCTCGGCGCGGGCAAGCTGGCGCGCCGCCTGACGGGCCTGCTGGCCCAGGGTCTGGATCAACTGTTCCATGGAAGGCGATGACAATTTCTGCAGATGCCGGGATTGTCGCAGAAATGGCCAAGAACCACACCACAACAGTGGGGCACGGCATGGCGAGCGGATCGTGCAAGCCTGCCGTGGGGGCGGCGGCCCCGCGGCGATCAGGCGCTGGATCATCGGCCCGGGGCGGGCCTCCTACAGGGTGGGGCTTTCAGTCCCGGCAGGCGCGCAGGGTGAGTTCGGTGAGCAGGGGCCAGGGGCGGCCGGGGGCGACGCCCTTGTTGATCCTATCGAGCAGGGCGGCTTCGCCCAAGAGGTCCTGCCAGCGGCGCGCGCCGAGCCTGGCGCGCGCGGCGTACTGGCGGATCTGCGGGTCGCGGATCTTGAGGGCCTTCTGGGCGTGGGCGAGCGTTTCACCGTGTTCGAGGCGGGTGGCGAGGTCGGCGATCAGGCGGATCTCGCGGGTCACCGCCCAGCCGAGCAGGACCGGCTCCTCGCCCTCGCCCTGGAGGCCGTGCAGCACCCGCAGGGCACGCTTCGCGTCCCCGCGCAGCACGGCATCGCTCAGCTCGAAGATGGTGTGGCGGCTGGAGTCGGCCACCGTGCCGAGGATGTCTTCCACGGAAAGTCGCTTCCCCTGGGGGAAGAGCAGGGCGAGCTTGTCGATCTCCTGCGCGGCGGCGAGCAGGTTGCCCTCCACCTGCTCGGCCAGGAGGCGCAGGGCCCCGCGCTCGGCCTCAAGCCCCTGGCCGCGCAGGCGGCGCTCCATCCACGCCAGCAGCTCGCCCTCCTTGAGCGGCCAAACCTCCAGCCATAAGCCGTGCTTTTCGAACGCCTGCACCCAGGCGGACTTCTTCTGCGCAGCCTCCAGGCGGGCCGTGCTGACGATCACAAGGTTGGTGCCGGGCGGCTCGCTGGCGGCGGATGCCAGCCAGGTGGCCGCCTCCTTGGGCAGGCGCAGGCTGTTGAGGCGCAAATCGAAGATGCGGCGCGGGGCAAACAGGGAGGGGGCGGACCACTCGCCGATCAGGCTGGACCAGTCGAAGCCGTGGTCGATCTCGAAGCGCAGGCGCTCGTCCATGCCGGCTGACCGTCCCAGTGCCAGGGCATGGTCGAGCGCCTCGAGCTTCTGCTGCGGCTCGTCGCCCGTGATCAGGAGGCCGGTCGGCAGGCCGCGCTCCATGGCGCGGGCGAACTGGTCGGCGCGGATCTTCATGTCTCAGCGGCCAGCCGCCGCCCGCAGCCGGGCGAGGATGGACTGGGCAATGATCTCGTGCATGTCGGCGCGCAGCCTCGCCTCGTCCTCGCCGGCGGCGAGCAGGTTGTTCGGGTCGTAATGCATCATGCGCGCGGCCTCGAAGCTCTCGCTCGCGAGCAGGGTCTGACCCTGGGCATCTTCGGCCTTGATGACCACGCGCAGGGTCAGCTCCACCTCGCGCAGGCGCGCGCGGGGGTCGATCACCACCTGGCGGCGGCCGGGGGTGTAGTCGGTGACGGTCAGGCGCAGGCTGGCCTTGGTCGCGTCGCTCACCAGCTCGCCGCCGTTCTGTCGCAGCAGGCGCCCGAGGGCCGCAGCCAGGGCAGGGTCCGGCTGCTTGCCACCGAGGTGGACGCGCTGCATGACCGGCGGAAGCTCGACCATGCCGCGCGGCTGGAAGCCGCAGGCGGAGAGGGCGAGGGTAAGCCCTCCAAGCAGGAGGGTGCGGCGGGATGGCCTTGTTGGATACTTGCTCATTTACCCTCTCCCCCACACCTCCCCCTCAAGAGGGAGGGGAGTGTCTAGGAAACACGGAAAGCCTGGCGCGTTCCCTCCTCCCCTGGCGGGGGAGGGGGTTAACCCGCCACCAGGTTGATCAGGCGGCCGGGTACGACGATGACCTTCTTCACGCTCTTGCCTTCGAGGAAGTGCTGCACGTTGGCATCCGCCAGCGCGGCCTGCTCGATCGCCTCGCGCGAGGCGTCCACCGGCACCTCGACCTGTCCGCGCAGCTTGCCGTTGACCTGCACCGCGAGGGTGATGGCGTCGCGCACCAGCGCGTCCTGATCGACCACCGGCCAGGCGGCGGTGGCGACCAGCCCCTCGTGGCCGAGGGCGTTCCACAGCGTTTCGGCGATGTGCGGCACGATCGGGGCGAGCATCAGCACGGTCGCCTCCAGCGCCTCTTGGCGCACGGCGCGGCTCGGCTCGGTGTCGTCCAGTTTGCCGATTTCGTTGAGCAGCTCCATCACGGCGGCGATGGCCGTGTTGAAGGTCTGGCGGCGGCCGATGTCGTCGGTGATCTTCTGGATGGTCTCGTGCAGCTTGCGGCGCGCGGCCTTCTGCGCGTCGGCAAGCAGCGCCTTGTCCACGGCGGGGGCCGCGCCCTGGGCGACGTGCTCGTGCACCATGCGCCACAGGCGGCGCAGGAAGCGGTGGGCACCCTCCACGCCCGCATCTGACCACTCCAGCATCTGTTCCGGCGGGGCGGCGAACATCATGAACAGGCGCACGGTGTCCGCGCCGTAGCGGTCGATCATGGCCTGCGGGTCAACGCCGTTGTTCTTGGACTTGGACATCTTCTCGGTGCCACCGACGATGACCGGCTGGCCGTCGGCGATCAGCCTCGCGCCGGTGATGCGGCCGCGCTCGTCGCGTTCCACCTCGACCTCGGCTGGGTTGTACCAGGTCTTTTTGCCCGAGGTGTCCTCGCGGTAGTAGGTGTCCGCCACCACCATGCCCTGGGTGAGCAGGCGGGCAAACGGCTCGTCGCCATCGACCAGACCCTCATCCCGCAGCAGCTTGTGGAAGAAGCGGGCATAGAGCAGGTGCAGCACGGCATGTTCAACGCCGCCAATGTACTGATCGACCGGCAGCCAGTACTTGGCACGCTCATCCAGCATGGCCGCATCGTTGTTTGGCGAGGTGTAGCGGGCGTAGTACCAGCTCGACTCGAAGAAGGTGTCGAAGGTGTCGGTCTCGCGCTCGGCTGCCCCACCGCACACCGGACAGGTGGTGTGGATGAACTCCGGCATGGATTTGATCGGTGACTGTGGGCCGTTCATTTCCACATCAAGCGGCAGCACCACCGGCAGCTGGTCCTCGGGCACCGGCACCGCGCCGCAGGTCTTGCAGTTGATGACCGGAATCGGGCAGCCCCAGTAGCGCTGACGGGACACGCCCCAGTCGCGCAGGCGGTAGTTGACCTTCTTGTGGCCCTTGCCGTGTTCTTCCAGATGGGCGGCGATGGCGTCGATGGCCTCGGCGGAGGTCAGGCCGTTGAACGGGCCGGAGTTGACCAGCACCCCCTTGTCGGTCAGGGCGGCGTGGCCGAAGTCGAAGGACTCGCCGGTCACTGGGGCGATGACCTGCTTCACCGGCAGGCCGTACTTCTGCGCGAATTCCCAGTCGCGCTGATCGTGCGCCGGGACGGCCATGACCGCACCGGTGCCGTATTCCATGAGCACGAAGTTGGCGGTCCAGACCGGCACCTTCTCACCCGTGATCGGGTGGATGGCATCGATGCCCAGCGGCATCCCCTTCTTTTCGAGGGTGGCAAGCTCGGCCTCGGCTACCTTGGTGTGGCGGCATGCCTCGATGAAGGCGGCGAGTTCCGGGTTGTGTTCGGCAGCCTGCTTCGCCAGCGGGTGCTCGGCGGCCACGGCCACGTAGGACACGCCCATCAGGGTGTCCGCGCGGGTGGTGTAGACGGTCAGCGGTTCCCCGCCCTCGATGGCGAACTGCAGCTCCACCCCGACCGAGCGGCCGATCCAGTTGGCCTGCATGGCACGCACCTGCTCCGGCCAGCCGTCGAGCTTGTCCAGGTCATTGAGCAGCTGCTCGGCGTAGTCGGTGATGCGGATGAACCACTGCGGGATCTCACGCCGCTCGACCAGGGCACCGGAGCGCCAACCACGTCCGTCGATCACCTGCTCGTTGGCGAGCACGGTCTGATCCACCGGGTCCCAGTTGACCACTGCGGTCTTTTTGTAGGCCAGACCCTTCTTCATCAGGCGGGTGAACAGCCATTGCTCCCAGCGGTAGTACTCGGGCAGGCAGGTGGTGACCTCGCGGGACCAGTCGTAGCCGAAGCCCAGCGATTTCAGCTGGTTGCGCATGTAGTCGATGTTGGCAAGGGTCCAGGCCGCCGGGGCGACGTTGTTGGCCAGTGCCGCGTTCTCCGCCGGCAGGCCGAAGGCATCCCAGCCCATCGGTTGCAGCACGTTCTTGCCGTGCATGCGCTGGAAGCGTGCGATCACATCGCCGATGGTGTAGTTACGCACATGCCCCATGTGCAGCTTGCCGCTCGGGTAGGGGAACATCGACAGGCAATAGAACTTCTCCTTCGCCGGGTCTTCCTTGGCAGTGAAGATGCCGGCGGCCTCCCAGCGCTGCTGGGCGTGCTGTTCGATGTCTCTGGGGCTGTACTGCTCGTGCATGGCGGAAAGGTCTGGAAGTCGAGACCGGCAAGGATACCAAATGCCCCGCCCTCCTTGCGTGTCATGTGCTTAACTTCCCATGAGGTCCCGTGGAGGAGATGCGATATGCCGAATGACTTCGAAGGGCGCCTGCGGGAAGGCTACCGGGCGATGAGTGAGCGCGTGCACCAGATCCTGCAGCATGCCGGGGAGGGGGTGGTGCACACCCTGGAGGAGGCCCTGCTCAAGGCGCGCGAGCAGGCCTACACCCTGGGCGAGCTGAGCCGCGAGGAGGCGGAGGTGGTGGCGACGGCGCTCAAGCGCGATGTCGAGGGCGTGGCGCTGGCCATGATGCAGGCCGAGGTCGGGGCGAAGCAGTGGATGGACACCGACCTGACCGTCGCCGAACGCAGCCTGCTCGAACGCGCCCTGTCCGGCGCCGATCCCACCACCCTCGAGCTGCTGCGCCTGAAGGAGAGCTGGGCGGAGCGCGAGCGGGCTCCGGTGCATGCCGGCGCGGAAGCATCAAAGGGGGCTTTCGAGTGCGTGGACTGCGGCGAGATCATCCATCTGGAACATGCTGCCACTGTCCCGCCCTGTCCGCGCTGCAAGGGTACGCGCTTCCGGCCGATCCGTTCGGCGGTGATGTAGACCAAGCAGAATCTATCGATCACGCACAAAACTTATGGTCATGGGTTTTTGACCATATTCACCATATGGTCTTTGGGTCCTTTCACCTTTGGGCATCCGTAGGGTGTCCAATAAATCAGTGACTTGGATGTTGGCATGATGGTTGCCCTCCTTGCTGCGCTTTTTTCGCGCAAGGAGTTCATGCGTCATGCACCGTTCAGTGATTCCCCTGGCGATGATCGTGGCGGGGGCCTGGTCCCTCGCCGCCGCCGAGCCCACCGCCCTCGACGCACTGCGCATCGAGTCCACCACCATCGACGACCGATTCGGTGAGCGCCGCGACGAACCCTCGAGCATCGCGGTCATCAGCGGTGCGGAGGTGGACCGAAGCCATGCCGAGAACCTGCAGCAGATCCTGCAGGCGATCCCCGGTATCACCACCGAGGTCCAGGGTGGCGACTCGATCAAGATCCACATCCGCGGGGTCGAGAACCAGCGCTACATGGGGGAGAAGCCCGGTGTGGCGGTCGTGATCGACGGCGTGCCGGTGTTCGAGCGCACCGGCCGGGTCAATATCGACCTTGACGATATCGAGTCGGTGCGGGTGATCAAGGGAGGGGCCTCCTACCTGTTCGGTGAGGATGCCCTGTCCGGCGCGGTCATCATCACCACCAAGCGCGGCGCACAGAAGAACAAGGTCGAGGCCGAGGCGGGCAGCTTCGGCTACCGCAAGGGGCTGGCGCGCGCCGCCGGCCAGTGGGGCGACCTCGTCGGCCACCTCCAGGCCTCCACCCGCCAGTCGGACGGTTACTGGCATGATTCCGAGTATCGCGCCGACTACCTGACCGGCAAGCTGCAGTGGTTCGCGGATGAGCAGAGCGACGTGACGCTCGGCTTCGAGCGCTCCTGGCGCGAAAAGGACAGCCACGGCACGGTGGACGGCATCACCCAGGCCCGGATCGATCCGCGCAGCGTCGAGGGACAGGACTACGCGCGCAGGTACGACGTGGACCTCGGCAAGGTCTTCCTCAACTACAACCGCGATCTCGCCTCCGGCATGAACTGGCTGACGAACGTCTACCGCTTCACCGACCACACCCGCTTCGTCTCCTCCCCCCAGCGCTTCGACGCCCGCGGCCGGGCGGTCGATGACCCGAACGCCTACACCACCGGCAACGACTACGAGCAGGTCCAGCAGGGGCTCAAGTCCGAGCTGCGCGGCACGGCGGGCCGCCTGGCCTGGCTCGGCGCCATCGACCTGCGCTTCAACAGCTATGACAATCGCACCTTCAACCTGGTCGACTACAAGTCCTCGCCCTCCCCACGCGCCCCGGTGCGGTATGCGGGGGAGGTGACCTCGCAGGACACCACCGACGAGACCGTCACCGCCGCCTACGGCGAGTTGCGCTATCGCGCTACCGACGCCTTGACCCTCACCGCCAACCTGCGCCAGGAGCGCATCGCGCTCGACTACGACGACCGGCTCGGCGACCTGTCCCTCGACCGCAGCTTCGATCAGACCTCCTGGCGGCTGGGGGCGAGCCATGCCCTTGGCAAGGACGCGGACCTGTTCGCCAATGTCTCCACGGGTTTCCGCATCCCTACCATCCAGCAGCTGTTCGCCGGCACCATCGATCCGCAGGGCAGCACGGCGAGCAACCCGGCCCTTGCGCCCGAGCGTTCGCTGACCAAGGAGATCGGCGTGCGCGGGCGTATTGCTGCAGGCATCCCGCTGCGCTACGAGGCCGCCCTGTTCCAGATCGACCGCAACGACTACATCGTCGCCACGGCCGGCCAGTACGCCGTGCCGGAGACGGGGGAGGTCAACCGTTACGAGAACGTCGGCGGCGCACGCTCGCGCGGTCTGGAACTGGCCCTCAGCGGCGTCGTGAATCCGCAATGGTCCTTCGATCTGGCCTACACCCTGCTCGATGCGGAATACACCAGCCACGCCAACTTCAACCTGCTGCTGGGCGATCGCTGGGGCGGGAACTACCTGATCGAACACTACGACCTGCTCGGCAACACCCTCCCGCGCACCCCGAGGCACCACGCCAACCTGCGCATGCATTACCGCCCCGCCACACCGTGGCTGGTCACCGCGGAGCTGGACACCGTGTCCGGCTACTACGCCGACGAGCTGAACCGCCTGCGCATCGGTGGACACACCCTCGTCAACCTGTTCGGCTCCTACGAGATCCGGCGCGGCCGAAGCGTGACCTGGACGCTGTTCGCGCGCATCGACAACCTGTTCGACCGCGACTACTTCAACACCGCGCGCGCCCACTACGACGCCAACGGCGATGGTGTGTTCGACCTGGAGGACACCAGCCTGACCGTCAATCCCGGCCGGGTCTGGACGGCGGGCTTCAATGCCCAGTTCTGAGGAGGCTGCATGAACAGGATATTTCTGGCCCTGTTGGGGCTCGGTCTCGTCATGCCCGCCTGGGCGGGCGGCGAGCTGGCCTGGCGTCCTCCCGCCCCGGCGGCCGGGCAGGCCTCCCATGGAGGTCACGCCACGAAGTCCTCGGGCTGGCGCCTGGATGGGATGGGGGAGGGCGTGCAGGCGCGCATGATCGCCCCGGATTTGAGCGTCCACCCACTGGAGGCGCGTGGCGTAGCCTTCCCCATGCCGCGCACGGGAATGGACTACTACCACGCGCTGGTGGCCAGCCGGGCGGGGGAAGGGCGGGTGGAGACCGCCATCCGCTACGTGCCGCTGGGCGGCCGCCCCTCCGGGCACAGCCCGGCGGAGGTCGTGGCGCTGCCCAAGGCGCGGCTCGAGATCGTGCCCGATCCCCTGCCGCGCGAGCACTGGCGCTACCAGGGGGACCAGGCGGCACGCTTCGCCCTGCGCTTCGACGGCCAGCCCTTGGCGGGGCGGGCCATGCGCCTGACCAGCGCGAAGGGGAGCGAGCTCGTCGTCCAGACGGATGCACGCGGCCGGGCCGAGATCGTTGTTCCGGACGACCTGGACCCCGCAGCCGGACAGCGGCAGGCTGGGGAGATGACCCTCGTGGCCGAACACAGGGATGGGCAGGGCGTGTTGCACGTCACCACCCTGAGCGCGGCCTACGCGCCCTCGCCCGCGCACTGGAAGTCCCTGCCGCTCGGCGCCTTCATGGGGGTGGCAGGCCTTGTGGGCGGCCTCGCCGCCCGGCCCCTGCTCCTCCGCGCCGCCAAGACCCTTCCCAAGAGGAAGACATCATGAACCCGCTGAAGAACCTGTCCGTGCTGCGCAAGCTGGTCCAGCTCGCCGCCTTCGTCTTCCTGGTCTACGGTTCTGCCGTCGTCGGCTTCTACGCCGCTGACAAGCTTTCCGGTGCGTTGCCCGCCCTGGCCTGCGCCTACGATGGCCAGACCGCGGATTACTGCGTTCTGGTCCCCGTCCAGCACCAGATGCATCACCGCCTGGGCGAGGTCCTGGTGGGCGGCGGCGAGATCCTCAAGGCGCTGATGCCCACCCTGATCTCGCTCGGCACCTTCCTCATCCTGTTCGTCCTGCTGAACAAGGCCTTCTGCGGCTGGATCTGCCCGCTCGGCTTCTTCCAGGAGGTGACCCACCTGCTGGGGCAGAAGCTCGGCTTCAGGCAGGTGGAATCGCTGTCCGACAAGGTGGTGGACCGCATCCGGCCATGGAAGTGGGCGATGCTCGGCGGCCTCGTGTTCGGCCTGCCGGTGCTGGCGGGGATGGGGGTGGCGGCGCACGAGCTGGGCAACCCGTTCTGCGACATCTGCCCGAGCCGCATCCTCACCACCCTGGCCACCGGCGACACCGGGCAGCTGGTCGTCGACACGACCAGCACCACCACCATCGTCCTGTCCATGCTCGGCACCTTTCTGTTCGGTCTGATGGTGGCCCTGGGCATGACCCTGCGCCAGCCCTTTTGCCGCATCTGTCCCATGCTTGCCCTGCACGCGGTGTTCCGCAGGCTCGGTCTTGCCCGGCTGGTCAAGCACGCCACCCCGCGCTGCGATCGCTGCGGCCTGTGTGCGAAGGCCTGCCCGATGGACATCCGCGAGATCCACACCGACATGACGCGCAAGGACGTCACCTTCGCGGACTGCACGTTGTGCGGGCGCTGCGTGGAATTCTGCCCGGACAAGGGCGTGCTGCAGATCCGTTACCTCGGCCTGCCGCTGTTCCGCTCAAGTCCAGCCTACTTCAAGGCGCGCAAGAAGGCCCAGACCGAGTGGGAGGCGGTGCGACTTCACGCCTTCAAGGGCATTCCCATCGTCCCGGCGCGGGATGAGAGCGCCGCAGGTGAGAAACGCTCATGAACGAGCTGGCGCCGCTGGGGTTCTTGTCCGCCCTCCTGCTCGGGCTCTCCTACGGGGCGACGGCGTGCAGCATCGCCTGCGTGCCGCTGGTCGGCCCGGCCCTGCTTGGACGCGGGGGCGGTGCGCGCGAGTCGTGGTGGATGGTGGCCGCCTTCTCGCTGGGAAGGGTCAGCGGCTACATGGGCATGGCCTCGGCCTCCGCCCTGCTGGGGCACTGGATTGCGGGGCTGGACGTGCAGTGGGTCATGCGGCTGTTCGTCGGCGGCGGCACGATGGTGCTGGGGGCGCTCGTGATCCTGCGCGCGGGGCGGGGGAGGACCTGTGGGGCGAGCCCGTCTTCCGCGAGGGGCGATGTGCCCCTGCCCATGCCTGCGACGCGTACCAGGAGCACGCACCGGGGCCTGCATCTGCTCGGGGCCTATACCACGGGCCTCGGCATGGCCTTCAGCCCCTGCGCGCCGCTGGCGACGATCCTGCTCGCCGCCGCGACCGCGGGCAGCCTCGCCGGGGGCATGCTGCTGGGCGCGGGTTTTGGCCTCGGCGCGGCCCTGCTTCCGGCCCTGCTGCTTGGCCTCGGCGCCTCTGCACTGGCGCACGAGCTGCGCATGCGGGTGGGGCGCTGGCGGGGCATGCTGGAACGCGGGGCTGGGGCCTTCCTGCTGCTGCTCGGGGCCATGGTCGCCCTGGGCCGGGTGTCGCTGTGAGGGCGTCAGCCCCGGCGCTTCCGGATCAGGCTGCGCAGGGCGAGGCTGGCCAGTCCCAGGCCGGCCAGCAGCCACAGCGGCCACTCGCCCCAGCGCACGAACGGGGTGGCGCCCTGCATCGGCGTGATCTCGCCGCGCAGCACCGCCTGCTCGAACTGGGGTGTGCGCGCCACCACCCGGCCATGCGGGTCGATCAGGGCGGAGATGCCGGTGTTGGTCGCGCGGGCCATCCAGCGACCGCCCTCCAGGGCGCGAACCCCGGCGAGCTGCAGGTGCTGGTGCGGTGCGAGCGAGTCGCCGAACCAGGCGTCGTTGCTGGCGTTGATGAGGAAGCGAGCCTCGGGCAGGGCGCGGCGGATCTCGCGCGAGAGCGCCGCCTCGTAGCAGATCGAGGCGCCCGCAGGGTGGCCGGCCAGCTGGAGGAGGGGCTGCTCATCCGCCCCGGGCGTGAGGTCGGACATCGGCACCTGGATGAAGGCCTTGAACGGTTCGATCAAGAAACGCAGCGGCAGGAATTCGCCGAAGGCCACCAAATGGCGCTTGCGGTAGCGGCCGCCCTCGACGGGCAGGGTCAGCAGGGCGTTGTAGAAATGACCGAAGCGGTCCTCGTCGAACACCCCGGCGACGATCTGGATACCGTGCTCGCGGGCCTTGTCCTGCATCTCGATCAGGAACGGTGCGGCCTGTGACACGAGGTCCGGCACCGCCGTCTCCGGCCACAGGATCAGCCGGGCATCCTGGTTCGCCTCGGTGAGCGTGCGGTAGGTCGCAAGGGTGGCCTCGAAGCGCTCGGGGTCGAACTTGCGCGCCTGTTCCACATTGCCCTGCACGATCGCCACCGACACCGGCTCGCCGGCAGGCTGAACCCAGGCGATCTGTCCCAGCGCGAATCCCAGGCCCCACGCCCCGGTCAGCAGTGGCAGGGCGATGAGGGCCGTGCGGCGCTTAAGCAAGCCGACGAGGGCGGCCGCGCTCAGCACCACGGCAAGGCCCATGCCGTACTCGCCCAGCAGCGGGCCGAAGCCTGCGAGGGGCGTGGCCAGCATGCTCGCGCCGAGGTTCAGCCAGGGGAAGCCGCCGAGGAAGATGCCGCGCACAAGCTCCAGCAGCAACCAGGCCAGCGGCAGGGCGAGGAACAGCCGCGCCGGTGTGCCGGGCGCGCTCAGCCGCGCGGCGAGCTCGCCCGCAAGGGCCGGGAAGGCCGCCGCTACGGCGACGAAGAGGAAGGTGATGAGGCCCGCGATGGGAGCGATGGCGTCACCGAACAGGTGGAGGCTGTTGTAGACCCAGCTCACCCCCACGCCGAACTGGCCGAGGCCGAAGGCGTAGCCGATCCAGCGTGCCTCGCGTGGCGTGGCCCCCTGCCAGAGCCAGAACAGCCCCGCGAGGGCGAGGATGGCGACGGGCCACAGGCCGAAGGGGGCGAAGGCCAGCGGTAGGACTGCACCGAGCGGGAGGGCGAGGAGTCGGGCGGTCCGGGGGGAGAGGCGTGGCATGATGGGGACCGGGGGCTCAATGATGCGGGGGGATCACAGCGGCACGTGGGCTTTCTGTAGGAGGCCCGCCCTCGGGGCGAGGGGCCCTTCGGCCCTTCATCGCGGCAAGGGCAATGATCCTACGGGGATGCGATGGAGTCGTGAGGAACCCATCCGCGCCAACGGTCTTGGCTTGCCTTACCCCGCTTCCATGCCCTCCGCGGGATGGATACGCGATACCCGCAGGCGGTGCAGGCGGCGGCTGTCGGCGCTGACCACGCGGAACTCGAAGCCATCCAGCACGATGCGCTCGTCCTTCTGCGGCAGGTGGCCGAGGGTGTGGGTGACCAGTCCGCCGACGGTGTCGAAGTCCTCGTCGGGCAGGTTTGCGCCCACTTGTTCGTTGAACTCGCCAATCGGCGTCAGGGCATGGACGATGTAGCGGTCGCTGCCGGCAGCGCGGATGTGGACATCCTCCTCCACATCGTACTCGTCCTCAATGTTGCCGACGATCTGCTCGAGGATGTCCTCGATGGTGATCAGCCCGGCCACACCGCCGTACTCGTCGATGACCACAGTCATGTGGTTGCGCGAGGCGCGCAGCTCGGCCAGCAGGGCATCCACGCGCTTGCTCTCCGGCACGAACAGCACCGGGCGGAGGTGGGCGGCGATGTCGAACGGGGCCTGGCCCTCGCCGTTCCCCTCGCCGTTGGCCCCCAGTGGGATGGCGTGCAGCAGGTCCTTGACCAGCAGGATGCCCACCACCTCGTCGCGGTCCTCGCCGATCACCGGATAGCGCGAGTGGCCCGAGGCCAGCACCTGGCGCAGGATGTCCTCGAAGGGGGCGTCCAGGGCGACCACGTCCATCTGGCCGCGGGGGATCATGATGTCGCGGGCGCGCAGGTCGTGCAGTTCGAGCACGCCCTCCATCATCGCCAAGGCGGTGGAGTCGAGCAGGCCGCGCTCCTGCGCGGTTTCGAGGGTCTCGATCAGGTCTTCCCGGTTGCGGGGTTCGCCGCCGAGCAGCTGGGCGATGCGGTCAAGCCAACTTCGGGGCTGGCCTGCGTGTTCGCTGGGTGAGGAATCGTCCATCAGTCATCAATGGGTTGGTAGGGGTCGGGGTAGCCGAGTCTGGCGAGGATGTGTGTCTCCAGCGTTTCCATCTCCACCGCCTCCTCCTCGGTCTCATGATCGTAGCCCAGAAGATGCAGCACGCCATGCACGGTGAGGTGGGCGTAATGGGCCTCGAGCGGCTTGCCCTGCTCGGCGGCCTCGCGCGCGACCACCTCCGGGCAGATGACGATGTCGCCGATGTACGGGATGCCGCTCTCCAGCGGGAATTCGAGCGGGAAGGACAGCACGTTGGTGGCGTAGGCCTTGCCGCGGTACTGCTGGTTGAGGGCGGCCATCTCGGCGGCGTCGGTCAGGCGCAGGGTCAGGCCGGTGGCGCGCTCGCCGAGGGCTTCGCGCACCCAGCGGGTGAAGGAGGTCTCGTCGGGCAGGCCGACGGGGCCCGCCTCGGGGTACTGGATTTCGAGATCAAGCATGGATGTCAGCCTTCTCATAGGCCGCGACGATGCGCTTGACCAGCGGGTGACGGACCACGTCGCGGGCCTGGAAGAAGGTGAAGCTCACCCCGTCCACGTCCTTGAGGATCTCGATCACGTGGCGCAGGCCGGAGGTCTGCGCGCGCGGCAGGTCGATCTGGGTCACGTCGCCGGTCACCACCGCGCGCGAGCCGAAGCCGATGCGGGTGAGGAACATCTTCATCTGCTCGACCGTGGTGTTCTGCGCCTCGTCGAGGATGATAAACGCCTCGTTCAGGGTGCGGCCGCGCATGAAGGCCAGCGGTGCGACCTCGATCACGTTGCGCTCGATGTATTTCGCCACCCGCTCGAAACCGAACATCTCGTACAGAGCGTCGTACATCGGTCGCAGGTAGGGGTCGATCTTCTGCGCCATGTCGCCGGGCAGAAAGCCCAGCCGCTCGCCCGCCTCGACCGCCGGGCGCACCAGCACGATGCGGCGCACCTCCTCCTTCTCCAGCGCCTCGACCGCCGAGGCCACCGCAAGATAGGTCTTGCCGGTGCCGGCCGGGCCGATGCCGAAGGAGAGGTCATGGGTGCGGATGTCGCGCAGGTAGCGCACCTGGTTGGTGCCGCGCCCGCGGATGAGGCTGCGCGGGGTGCGGATGCTGACCTCTTCGGGCAGGTCCTCTTCCGGGGCAGCCTCGGCCTCGTCGCCGAAGCCGCTCTCGACCAGGGCGAGATGCACGGCGCCGGAGTTGAGCACGGCCTGTTCGGTCTGGGCGTAGAGGTCGTTTAGCAACTTGACGGCGGTGACGGCCGCATCCTCCGGGCCGATGACTTGAAACTGGAAGCCGCGGTTGTTGATCTCCACGCCCAGGCGGCGCTCGATCATGCGCAGGTGACCATCGAGCTGGCCGCAGAGGTTGGCGAGGCGGGTGTTGTCCTCGGGGGCGAGGAGGAAGGATCGGGTCTGTAGCTGAGTGCTCAAGTTCGGGAGTGGTGCGAGAGAATAACCACGATCATGGGCCGGGGTGGGGGAAATTTCAACCGGGGGGCTGGGGTAGGAGGCCCGCCCCCGGGCCGATTACGCATCGGCTCGCGCCCGGGGCGTCGCTCCTACACGACCTCCCCGCGCAGGGAGTTGGGCAGCACCTCGGTGATGCGCACGTCGATCATCTGCCCGATCAGGCGCGCGCCGCCCTTGAAGTTGACCACCCGGTTGTTCTCGGTCCGCCCCATCAGCTCGTCGGGGTCCTTCCGGGAGGGGCCCTCGACCAGGATACGCTGGACGGTGCCGAGCATCGCCTCGCTGATCGCGCGGGCCTGGCTGTTGATCAGCTCCTGCAGGCGGTAGAGGCGCTCCTTCTTGGCCTCCAGCGGGGTGTCGTCCGGCAGGCTCGCCGCCGGGGTGCCGGGGCGGGCGCTGTAGATGAAGCTGAACGACTGGTCGAAGCCGACATCGCGGATCAGCTTCATGGTGGCCTCGAAGTCGGCCTCGGTCTCGCCGGGGAAGCCGACGATGAAGTCGGAGGACAGGCAGATGTCCGGGCGCGCCTCGCGCAGCTTGCGGATCTTCGACTTGTACTCGATGGCAGTGTGGCCGCGCTTCATCGCCGCAAGCACCCGGTCGGAACCGGACTGCACCGGAAGGTGCAGGAAGCTCGCGAGCTTGGGCACGTTGCGGTAGGCCTCGATCAGCCGGTCGGTGAATTCGACCGGGTGCGAGGTGGTGAAGCGGATGCGCTCGATGCCGTCGATGGCGGCGACGAACTCGACCAGCAGCGCGAGGTCGGCGATGCCGCCGTCGTGCATCGCGCCGCGGTAGGCGTTCACGTTCTGGCCGAGCAGGTTGATCTCGCGCACACCCTGCGCGGCGAGCTGGGCACACTCGGCCAGCACGTCGTCGAACGGGCGGGAGACCTCCTCGCCGCGGGTGTAGGGCACCACGCAGAAGGTGCAGTACTTGGAGCAGCCCTCCATGATCGAGACGAAGGCGGTCGGGCCTTCCGCGCGCGGCTCGGGCAGACGATCGAACTTCTCGATCTCCGGGAAGGAGATGTCGACCACCGCGTGGCCTGAGCTGCGCACCTCGCGGATCATCTCCGGCAGGCGGTGCAGGGTCTGCGGGCCGAACACCACATCGACGAACGGCGCGCGTTCACGCAGCGCCTCGCCCTCCTGGCTGGCCACGCAGCCGCCCACGCCGATCACAAGCTCAGGCTTCGCGCGCTTGAGCTCCTTCCACTGGCCGAGCTGGGAGAACACCTTCTCCTGCGCCTTCTCGCGGATGGAGCAGGTGTTGAGCAGGATCACGTCCGCCTCTTCCGGGGTTTGCGCCAGCTCCATGCCCTCGCAGGCATGCAGCACATCGCCCATCTTCTGGCTGTCGTATTCGTTCATCTGGCAGCCCCAGGTCTTGATGTAGACCTTCTTGGGCGTGGCGGGGGAGGCGGTTTGGTCGCGATTCATGGAGGTTAACCAGTCGCAGTGGATGAAGGGGCGGCATTCTAAGCCCTTGATCCTGCAAAGGCCATGGGTGGGGTGGGTCTTGCTCAGACAGGAAGGGGCAGTCCGGTGTCCTCGTGGGTCTCCTCGAGTGCGAATCCGGCGGTGATTGGGGGCCGTCGATGGTGGCGTTGACAGAACTCGGCGCCTCGTGGATGCCCCGTGATGCGCCTCCTCAAGAGTAAGGCGCGATGGGCTCTAACCCGCGCATGCAAAAGGGCGGCCGAGGCCGCCCTTGATCCCGCGATGGTGACCTTACTTCTTCGCGCCGGCCGGCGCGCCCTTGACGGTCACCTCGGCCCTGATCTTTTCCAGCATCTTCGGCCCGATGCCCGCGACCTTCTCCAGGTCCTCGACCTTCTGGAACGGGCCGTTCTTGGCGCGGTAGTCGACAATGGCCTGCGCCTTGGCGGGGCCGATGCCGTTGATGGCTTCAAGCTGCGTGGCAGTGGCGCTGTTCAGATCGACCGGTTCGGCGGCGAAGGCCGCCAGCGGGCCGAGGGCAAGGGTAAGCACGAACGGGTGCATGAACTTCTTCATCCTGAACTCCTTGTTCATCAAACCGGCGACAGTGCCGGTACACCCTTGTTTAGATGGCGCACAAGCCATCCGCCATCAGAAAAATCCAAGAAGGCCGGGATTTTTCATGCACCATGGCATGCGGTTCTCCGGCCTCGCCTTGCGCGAGGGGCATGCAGCGTGCACAGAGGCTGCTAGAGACGGGGGCCGCCTCTCCGGTGCTTGATGCGCTTGAGCAGGGTGTGGCTCTCCACGCTGATGACGTGCTCCCGGGCGAACAACTGCCGGCTCACGAAGGCCAGAAGCGTTTCCTGGCTGTCGGTCAGGGTGTGCACATGCAGGCTGCGCATGTCGCTCATGATGTACAGGCTCACCACCTCGGGCTGGTCGGCAAGCTCCTGGGCGATAGCTTCGAGCCCTTGCGGGGCAACCTTCACATCAAGGAAGGCAGACACGGTCTTGCCGAGCTTCTCGGGATTGATCACGGCGGTGAACTGCTCGATATATCCATCTTCGAGCAGGGCCTGGACGCGATCACGGACGTGGGCGCGAGTCACGCCAAGCTGGCGGGCGATCTCGGCGAAGGACAGTCGTCCGTTCTTGATCAGCATGCTGATGATCTCTGTATCGAGCTTGTTCATCCTCGCCTTCCGTCGATGCACCCGAGTGGTGCGTGGCTGCCTGCTTTCATGCAGGCCCTACATCTGTTCCCGTGCCGGCTCACCGAGCAAGCATCGGCCCCGGTGGCAGGGGGGGCGTGACTTTACAAAAGTTAATTCAGTCGTTGTTTTGTTTACAAGCGAATCATCGTGGGCCGGGGCATTGCCTCAAAGGGGTGCGTGGCACGCCCGGCGTCATCTGTCCTTGATTTGTTTTCAACTCTTTGATTGATCTGTGTTTGTTGTCGCTTATATGGATGTGGCATGGAGTTCGCATAGGCCTTTCTGAAAGCGAACGTTTGTAAGCGTTCGGGTTGATCATCTCTTCTCGTAAGGAGCGCCTTCATGTCCATCTCTCGCCGCGGGTTCCTCAAATCTGGCGTTGCCTTGGGGACCATCTCCGCCCCCATGATTGCCAAGGCGGATTCGAAAAAGACCTTCCACTGGAAGATGACCAATGCCTACCCTGCGGGGGCGCCGTTCTATACGACGGGGCCGGGAAGCGCCACTGACTTCTGCAAGATGGTCGAGTCTCTCTCCGACGGTCGGCTCAAGATCAAGCATTACGCCGCCGGCGAGCTGATCCCCGCTCTCGAGGGGTTCGATGCGGTGTCCAAGGGGACGGTCGAGATGAACTGGGCCAACTCCTATTTCTGGGCCGGCAAGACCTTCGCCGCGCAGTTCTTCACGGCCGTGCCGTTCGGCATGAATTTCCAGGGCATGAACGCCTGGCTGTATCACGGCGAAGGCCAGAAGCTGTGGGACGAGGTCTATGCCCCGTTCAACGTGATTGGCATGCCTGCCGGCAACACGGGCGTCCAGATGACCGGCTGGTTCCGCAAGCCGATCAACACCCTGGAGGACTTCAAGGGATTGAGGATGCGCATCCCGGGGCTGGCCGGCAAGGTGTACGAGCAGCTGGGCGTGAGCGTGAAGCTGCTGCCCGGCGGCGAGATTTTCCCGGCCCTCGAGCGCGGCGTCATCGATGCCGCCGAGTTCGTCGGACCGTATCAGGACCGCCGCCTTGGTCTGCACAAGGCGGCCAAGCACTACTACACCACCGGCTGGCACGAGCCGAACAACGTCACCGAACTGCTCGTCAACAAGGCGGCGTGGGCCAGCCTGCCGGAGGACCTGCAGTCCATCGTCAGGACGGCGGCTGCGGCGTGCAACGTCCTCAGCCACACCTGGTCGGAGGCCAACAACGCCGATGCGCTGGAGGATCTCGTCTCCAATCATGGCGTCATCCTCGGCGCCCTCTCGCCGGAGATCGTCAAGCGCATGAGGGAGATCACCCATGATGCCCTCACCACCGAAGCGACCAAGGATCCGCTGACGAAGAGGGTCTACGACAGCTATTTCGCCTTCAAGAAGAAGCACGACGGCTGGCAGCGTCGCAGCGAAACCGTGCTGCAGACCGACCTGGCGTAACCGGCCATGGTGAGCGTTCTCGACCGCTGGGCGAGGGCCCTGGACAACGGCATCGAACGGCTCGGCAGGGTGGGCGCGTGGCTCACCCTGCTGCTCGTGCTGCTGATCGCCGGCAATGTCCTCGCCCGCTATTTCTTCCACCTCAGCTCGGTGGCCACGCAGGAACTCGAGTGGCACCTGCTGGCCCTGCTGGCCATGCTTGGATCGCTCTACACCCTGCAGCAGAACGAGCATGTCCAGGTGGACCTGTTCTCCCACCGCTACAGCGCGCGGGCCAGGCTTCTGCTCAGCGTGGGCACGGCGCTGCTGGTCATCGTGCCGATGTCGCTCTGGATAGGCTGGCTGTCGCTGGACTACGTCATGCAGTCCTACCGCAACGGCGAGATATCCCCCGACCCGGGCGGGTTGCCCTATCGCTATCTGATCAAGTCGGTCATCCCGGCCGGATTTGCCCTCATCGCTCTGCAAGGGCTGGCGATTGCGATCCGGGATGGACTCGCCCTGTGGGTTTTCCAACCCCGGGGCTCGGCGGCGATCGCCATGTCGACGCCGGAGTCGACGCAGGAGTTATCCCAGCCCCTCGAGGGCCCTGAGCTGCCCCAAATCGTGAAGGAGTATTGAAGTGGACCCGCAAACGCTTGCCATGCTGATGGTGCTGGGGCTGCTGGTCCTGCTTTTCGCAGGGGTGCCCGTGGCTTTTTCCATCGCCGCGACCGGGCTGGTGTTCGGCTACATCGGCATGGGCGATGGGCTGTTTCATCTCCTGCCGGCGCGCATATACGGCGTGCTTACCAACTACACCATGCTGGCCGTCCCCCTGTTCGTGTTCATGGGGGTGCTGCTGGAGAAGTCGCGGATCGCCGAACACGCGATGGACGTCGTGGGGCACCTCGCCGGAAATCGCGCGGGCGGCATGGCCATCGCCATCATCGTGGTCGGGGTCCTGATGGGCGCATCGACCGGCATCGTCGGGGCCACCGTGGTGGCCGTGGGGCTGATCACCCTGCCGAAACTGCTCGCGCGGGGGTATCACCCGGCCCTGGCCTGCGGGACGATCTGCGCCTCCGGCACCCTCGGCCAGATCATCCCGCCCAGCCTCATCATCATCCTACTGGCCGACATTATGGGCGAATCGGTGGGCGAGCTGTTCGCCGCCGCCGTCGTGCCCTCCCTGCTGCTCTCGGGGCTCTATATCGTCTACCTGCTGGTGCTGGGCAAACTGCGTCCGGGGCTCGCCCCTCCGCTTCCCCAGGCCGAGCGCGATGCGGTCGGCCGACGCGAGCTGATGCTGCAGCTGGTCAAGGTGGTGGTGCCGCCCCTGGTGCTCGTCATCGCCGTCCTCGGCTCGATCATCGGCGGCGTGGCGGCGCCCACCGAGGCCGCATCGCTGGGTGCACTGGGCGCCCTGTTGATGGTGGCGGCGATGGGCAAGCTCACCCGGGCCACCCTGCACGAAACGATGCGCGACACCCTGAAAATCACCGGCATGATCATGTTCGTCCTGATCGCGGCACAGGCCTTCAGCCTCAGCTTCCGCGGTCTGGAGGGAGAGGGGCTGATCAACGCCATGTTCGACTGGGTGCCCGGCGGCACGATGGGGACCATCCTGTTCATGATGGCGATCCTGTTCGTCCTCGGTTTCTTCCTGGAGTGGATCGAGATCTCCTACATCGTGCTGCCGCTGATGCTGCCCATCTTCGCGGCCGCCGACGTGGACATGGTCTGGCTGGCCATGCTGGTGACCATCGTGCTGCAGACCTCCTTCCTGACCCCGCCCTTCGGCTGGGCGCTGTTTTTCCTCAAGGGCGTGGCTCCGCCCGAGGTGCGCACACGGGATATCTACCTTGGGGTGATCCCGTTCATCGGCCTGCAACTGTTCACCCTCGCCATCGTGCTGGCCTTTCCCGCTATCGCGACCGCTCTGCCGCAGAGCATGGGCTGGTAGCCCCCATAAGGACTCCGACATGTTGAATACGATACGGGCACGACGCGGCATGGTGGTCGCGCCGCATGCCCTGGCGGCCCAGGCCGGGCTCGATGTCCTGCGCGACGGCGGCAACGCCATTGAGGCGGCCATCGCGACCGCAGCCTCACTGGCCGTGGTCTACCCGCACATGACAGGCATCGGTGGCGACGCCTTCTGGCTGGTGCGTGCCCCCGGCACGGAGCCGGTCTTCATCGACGCCTGCGGCGCCGCCGCCCTGCGGGCCACGCCAGCCTTCTACGCAGGGCATGGTCTGGGCGAAATCCCCACGCGCGGCCCCCTCGCGGCCCTCACCACGGCGGGGGCCGTATCCGCCTGGCATGCGGCCGGGACGATCTCCCGCAACGACTGGGGGGGGCGCATGCCCATGGACCGGCTGCTGGAGGACGCGGTCGAGCATGCCGCGCGGGGCTATCCGGTCACCGCGAGCCAGTCCCGCACCACAGCCGCGCGGTTGGATGAGCTGCGCGCCGTGCCGGGCTTCGCCGACACCTTCCTGGCGAAGGATTCGGCCCGTCCGGGCGGAGCACTGGAGCAGCAGCCACGGCTTGCCGCGACGCTCGAGCAGTTGGGGCGGGCCGGCGTGGACGACTTCTACCGGGGCGAACTGGCGGCATCCCTGGCCGCGGATCTCGATGCCGTGGGCAGTCCGCTCGGCCGCAGCGACCTCAAGGCGCATCGCGCGTCCTTGGCCGCCCCGCTGTCTGTAGACCTGGCCTGCGGCCGGGTCTACAACGCCCCGCCGCCCACCCAGGGGGTGGCGTCCCTCATGATCCTCGCCCTGTTCGAGAGGATGGGCGGGCAGGCCGTCGAGTCCGATGGCGCCGAGCATATCCACCGGCTGGTCGAAGCGACCAAGATAGCCTTCCGCATGCGCGATCGCCATGTGCGGGATCCGCGCGACATGCAACTGGAGGTGGAAAGCCTATTGCAGGACGGGGTGCTGGACGACCTCGTGCAAGGGTTCGATCCCGCCCGCGCCGCGCCGTGGGGCGGGGCAGGGGACATGGGCGATACCACCTGGTTCGGCGTCATTGACGGCGAGGGGAGGGCAGTGTCGGCCATCCAGAGCATCTACCACGAGTACGGCAGCGGCGTCGTGCTGCCGCAGACCGGGATCGTTTGGCAGAACCGGGGCCTGGCCTTCGCGCTGGACCCCGCCTCACCGCGCCTCCTGCGGCCTGGCCACAAGCCGTTCCACACCCTAAACCCGGCGCTGGCCGAACTCAGGGATGGTCGCCTCATGGTCTACGGAACCATGGGAGGCGACGGCCAGCCTCAGACCCAGGCGGCCGTCTTCAGCCGTTATGCCATCTACGGCCAAGAGCTGCAGACGGCGGTCACCGCGCCCCGTTGGCTGCTAGGCCGGACCTGGGGGAGCAACTCCAACACGCTGAAACTCGAGTCGCGCTTCCCTGCGGAAGTGATTCGCGCATTGGGTGCAAAGGGACATGAGGTCGAGGTCGTGCATGAGTTCGACGAAATGATGGGCCATGCGGGCGCTATTGTGCGCGACATCCATGGCGTTTTTGCCGGTGCTGTGGACCCACGTAGTGATGGTTCTGTCGCCGCCTTCTGAGAGTGATTCATGGAGCTGCTGATCATCTTGTTGCCTCTCCTGCTGCTGTGCGGCGCTGTTGCGGGGCTGTTGGCCGGGCTGCTGGGGGTAGGCGGGGGCATCGTCATCGTGCCGATGCTCTACCATGTGTTCACCTTCGTGGGGGTGGACAAGGTGGTGGTGATGCCGCTCGCCATCGGCACCTCGCTGGCGACCATCATCGTAAGCTCGGTGATGTCTGCGCGCGGACACCATGCACGCGGCAACGTGGACAGCGCCCTGGTGCGGCGCTGGCTTCCGGGGGTGGTCCTCGGCGTGCTGTTCGGCACCTGGTTGGGCAGCGCCCTGCCGGGCGAAACGCTGCGGATGGTGTTTGGCGCCTTCATGACTTTGGTCGCCATCCACATGTTCGTCACCTCGCGGCGCCAGCTCACCCTAAGCGACCATCTCCCCGCGTCCGGTTGGCAGCGGATGATGGCGGGCGGGGTGGGCGCGGTCGCAGCGATGCTGGGCATCGGCGGGGGGACCCTGGTCGTCCCGCTGCTCAACTTCTTCAGCTATCCGATGCACCGCGCGGTCGGCTCAGCCGCAGTGGTGGGCATGATTGTCAGCCTGCCGGCCGCACTTGGCTACGTCGCGACGGGCTGGGGGGGGGCCTCGCTGCCGCCTGGGTCGACGGGCTACGTCAACTGGCTGGCCTTCGCCGCCTTGGTGCCGATGACGATGCTGTTCGCCCCGCTTGGCGTGCACTGGTGCCAGCGGCTGGACGTCTTCAGGCTGCGGCAGGTGTTCTCGCTGGTGCTGCTGGCGGTGGGTCTGAAGATGCTGCTGACCTGAAGCCTTATTCCACCGTCACCGACTTGGCCAGATTGCGTGGCTTGTCCACATCCGTGCCGCGCAGCACGGCCACGTGGTAGGCGAGCAGCTGGAGC
>FWPV01002373.1_pt1 | contig 46669 bp, 40 predicted proteins | sample 2228371 | NCBI WGS metagenome assembly FWPV01 (sample SAMEA103939776, study PRJEB20133) | metagenome | reverse complement strand
CAGGATGACATCCCTATGTTGGCTGCCTACTTTCTGCAAAAGTTTTCTGAGGAGAATGGGAAAAAGTTATCCCATATCTCACCCGAGGCCTTGGAAATCTTAACCCGATATTCCTGGCCTGGCAATGTTCGCGAATTAAAGCATACCATAGAGAGGGCGGTGGTCTTTGCTTCCCATCCCATTATTCTTCCAGAAGACCTTCCGAAGAACATTCTGGAAGAGACAAAGGGCTTGGGACAAGACATCCCTGAAAAGTTATTGCCCCTGAAAGAAATGGAAAAGAGGTATGTCTTGAGAGTCCTCCAAGAAACAGGCGGGAACAAGAAGAGGGCTTCTGAAATCCTTGGGATCGATCGAACCACCCTTTACCGGATCTTAGAAAAGGCATGAGCGGTAATTCATAATTTTCTCCGACATCCCTGTCCGATTCGACCGAATTTCTCCGGTAGATTGGGCGATTGTTCCGGGGTCTGCTTTTTACTTGACATGGGGCTTTTCTCCCTTTATCATTTTCCACGAGCTTTTTGAGGACAGGAATGAAGGGGAAAGGAGGTAAAGATGAGAAGGAAGTTTTGGGTGACCGGTCTCGTTTGGTATCTCATTGGGGCGATGTTCGTCATCGGGATTGTCCCAAGAGCCTTCGCAGGATTTTCACCCTCGGAGGCGATCTCCTTGGCCTTTGACCGACCCTCAGACCTCGAGAAGGTTCGAAAGTTCCTCGAAATGAAGATGGTGAGGGAAAGGTTGAAGGATCTCGGTTTCACAGCGGACGAAATTGAAAAGAGACTCGTCCAACTGAGCGACGATCAGATTCACCAGATCGCCCTTCAAATCGACGAGCTGAAAGTGGGAGGGGATGGCTGGGCCGTTGCGATTGTCCTCATTCTCGTCGCCATCCTCGCTGTTCTCGTCATCTACGTGACAGGGCACCGGCTTGTGATTGAGAGTGAAAAGTGAGAGCTTTGCCCAAAAGCTCGAACCGTATGCCTGCCCTCGGAGGCGCCGAGGAGGAAATTTTCCCCAAGCGTTGAAGGGAGGGAGTTTCCTCCTCGTCCTATCTTTTCTATTTTTGCTCCTCTATTTCGTTTCCTGTGCCTCGACTCCTCTTTATACGAAGGTCGAGTCCCTTCGCCTTATCGAAAACGTGCCCTTCTTTCCTCAAGAGGACTTTCAATGCGGTCCGGCAGCCCTGGCAGGGGTTCTGAATTACTGGAAGGTCGATGTCTCGCCTGAAGGGATTGCCTCGGAGATTTACAGCAGGTCGGCAAGGGGGACATTGACGGTCGACATGGTTCTTTACGCTGAAAAGAGCGGGTTGAGGGCGAACCAATACCGCGGGAGTCTTGAGGACCTTCGGAGGAACATCGATGCCGGGCATCCGCTCGTTGTGCTGGTCGATGAAGGTTTTTTGGTTTATCAGAAGAACCACTTTATGGTCGTGATTGGCTATAGCAGCGAAGGCATCATCGCCAATTCGGGGAGAGATGCGCTGAAGTTTATTCCTTTGAGGGAGTTCTTGAGATCGTGGGAAAGGGCAAGCTTCTGGACTCTCCTGATTACGCCGAAGTAGAGAAGAGGTTCCTCACGCAATGAGGCAGGGAAGGGCTCGAGTTAAGGGCAATCGAAGGCGCTATCCGTTCGAATTATTCCTCCTTGTTATTCTCTTCCCCACGGTTCTTGTCACGGGCTGTTCCCTTCCGAGGATCATCATACTGAAGGATCCCTTAACGCCAGAGGAACATCTAAATCTGGGAGTCGCCTACGAAAGGAGAGGGGAATTCGATTTGGCCGTGCGAGAATATCAGAAGGCGGCCAGGACTCTTCCTCGTGCCCTGGTCTACCTTGGAAACGTCCACTTCTTGAGAAACGAATGGAAAGAGGCCGAAGCCTATTATCGGAAGGCCATCGAAAAGGACCCTGGAAATGCAGATGCGCATAACAACCTTGCATGGCTTTTCTATAGCAAAGGAGAGAACCTGGAGGAGGCAGAGGCCCTTGCGCAGAAGGCTCTTGCCTTGGATCCGACCAAGGAGGAGATCTATAAAGATACTTTGGAGAAAGTTAGGAAGATGCGTAAAAATGGTTCCTAAAAGAACGGAAAAAAACCTGTTGGGGAATTCGTCCTCTCTCACCCCGCGCAGGGTGCGATTTCAGGGCGATGACCTAAGCTTGGCCCTCCCCGCGTATCCCTTCGCCCGTCACCCAAGACCTCACCAAGCGGACGATCTCAAAGGAAAATTTGGTAAAGATCCCGCCGCCCATAATTAGGAAAGTGGTCCCAACTTATGGGTGGATTCTAACCGATAGGGGATAAGGGGAGGTTTCCGTGGTAAGATTTTCTCCGACCTCCGTGCCAGGTTTCGTTGAATTTTCCTGGTAAGGTGAGGCATTACCGAGAGGCCTTGCTTAAACCTTCCAAGAGGGATATACTTGCTTTAACTTAGTTCGCGAGAGGATACCAGCGGCCCCATTTTAGATGGTCCCGAGAGAATTGCCTTGAGAGTGACGATCTTTTCTCGACTCGCTTTTGGTTACCTCTTCGTATTCGTCCTCGTGTTGATCTTGAGTGGCTATGTCGTTTTACGCCTCGGCCAGTTCACCGAAATCACGCAATCTGTGTTGATGACGAATAACCGCATGGTGGATTACTCGGAAAGGCTTGCGGATACGCTTTTCTCTCAGATGCGGAACGAGCAAAAATTCATCGTCTCAAGGGATCGGGCCTTCTACAGCCAGTTTCTCACCTTCAAGAGTGACTTCGAAAGATACCTGCAGGAGGCGATTGAGGTTTCAGGAGATCCTTGGCCGAAGGAGTCTCTGGCCGTGATTCAGGAATCTTATCGGCGCTATCAATCGCTGGTCGCGGAGGAGTTGTCCATCCTGGAAGCAGCCAAACCTTACCCACAAGCATGGTACAAGCAGGAGAAGGAACGGCTTTTGAATGCGATCCTCGGAGCGCTTGAAAAGGTCCAGGGCGCCGCTCGGCAGGACACAAACCGGAAGATCAGGTCCCTCTATCAAGCGGGGGTCAGCGCTCATCGGATGGCCATAGGGATGACGGCTGGCCTTCTTGTGTTTGGCATTGTCCTTTCGTACCTGATCAGTCGAAGTGTGACCCGGCCCATTGCGCTCCTTGTCAAAAAGACACGAGAGATCGGGAAGGGCGATTTCAAAGGAGACCTCCACCTCTCTTCTCCTCCCGAGCTTGCGGAGCTCGCAAGCTCCATCAATCTGATGTGCCAAAAGCTTAATGAACTGGATCGGATGAAATCCGATTTCTTCTCGACGGTAGCCCACGAGTTGCGAACACCTCTCTCCTCTCTCAAGATGGCCATCAGCGTTTTGATGGAGGGAAGGGAGGGCCCTCTCACGGAAGGTCAGAGAGAGCTTCTCCGATTGGTTGCGCAGGAGAACAATCGCCTGATCGAGCAGGTGAATGACATTCTCGATCTTTCGAAGATGGAAGCGGGGATGATGACCTACCAGATCGAGCCGAGGAGTGTCGTCCCGCTGATCGATCGGGTCGTAAGAGAGATGGGGCCCCTTTTGGAAACGAAGAGGATCCGGCTCGAGTCGACGATAGGGGAGGGGCTGCCGACTCCCGGGATCGACACCGAAAGATTTCTTCAGGTCCTTCGAAATGTGATCGGAAATGCTGTAAAGTTTACCCCCCAAGGGGGGCGCATCCATGTCTCTGTTCAGAAGGTGGATCGAGGGGTGCAGATTGCAGTTTCAGATACAGGGCCTGGAATTCCAGAGGGTCACCTACGTTCGATTTTTGAGAAGTTTAAACAAGTCGGGGACCAAAGTCCTTCCAGGGCGAGAGGGACAGGTCTCGGCTTGGCGATTGCAAAACAGGTGGTGACCCACCACGGCGGAAAGATATGGGCAGAAAGCAGACCTGGCCACGGAAGTACGTTCTTTATTCAATTGCCTGCCTGAGTGCCCTTTTTCTCTTTCGGTGCGCCGCGATGGACGAGGTGCGAAGATCCGAAGAGGTGAAAAAGAGTCTCAGCGAGGGACATCAGCGATTCATCCGGGGGCACTATGAAGAGGCATTGATAGAATACGAAAGGGTTCTGACGTTATCGAAGCAACAACCTCCTGAGGATGAGGCGCTCTTCTCCATCGGGTTGATCTACGCGAGCAGCCGATATTCCAAAAGAGATTCAAAAAAGGCTATGGAATTTTTTGTGAGGGTCGTGAATGATTGGCCTCGAAGTCCCCTTGCGGAGCAGGCTAAAATCTGGATAGGCGTTCTTCACGAGAACGAAAGCATGACCCATCTCATCAAGAAGATGACCAGCCAAGGGAAAAGCTCTTTGGAGATAAAGACTCCAAGTCCAAAGGGCGACGAGATGACAGGCCTTCGGGAAAGTCAAGCTCGAAACCGCAGACTCCTCTCGGCAAAGGATTTCGATGGCTTCGTGAAGGAAAAACAAAAAATCCTTTCCTCGGCCGACCCCGCCGCCCCCAAAGACGAAGCCCTTTTCAGTCTTGGTCTTGCCTATGCGCACGAAGGCAATCCGAGAAGGGATTTGTCGAAATCCCTCGATCACTTTAGACGGCTACTCCATGAATACCCCAAGAGCCCATGGGTCGAAGAGGCAAAGATTTGGGTGGGACTCCTTCAGGAAAATGAATCCCTCCAACAGATCATTCAGAAGCTGAAGCAGGTGGATCTTGAGGTTGAGGAGAAGAAGAGGGAGAAATCGAAGTGAGAAGGCGGGGTTCCCTGCAACCCGTCCGTCTCAAGGACGAGACAGGACCGAGAGGCCTCTGGGTCAGGTCTTCTCGCTGATATGTTGAGAAACCTCCTGAGTCAGACGGAGCTGTTCCTCCTCGCTCGGCATCTCTCCGTTTTCCAGACGGCGAATGGCGTCGTCAATCTCGCGATCCTTTCCTCGAAGCCGGTCCAGGATCTCCTGTTGGCTCAGGATCCTCTGGTCGATTTCCGAAAGGTCGAGGCCCAACTCAAACCTCTTATCTAAAAAGGCGAGCACCTTCTTGATCGCCATAGGGTCTTCGCTGGCAGCCAGATAGAATGGGACCTCCACCCAGAGGCTCAATCCCGGGATCCCCTTCCGTTGAGCAACCCATAGGAGGTAGCTGCTTAACGCGGGAGGTCCTTCCCATGTCAGTGGCGTCACATCGTAACCCTGTACGCTTTCATGCACCTCTTTTCGATTAAACACCACCAGGATTCTCCGGGGACGGGTATGGGGGATGAAAGAAACCGTTCCATTTATTGTACATATCTCCTTGGCGTGAAAATGCGATTCCGTCCATTCGAGGACCATGTTTAGGAAACGATAGTGCTCGAACTCAGGCTCGTCGCTCTTGAAGAGGAGGAGGTTTTTCCGTTCGCAGGCCCAGAACTGGCTGAGCGGAATCTGGACGACATTGCCCTTAAACCGGACCCCGCCGAACGAATGGAAACCCAGGGAGGGCAACTCGGCGATCGGCCTGCCTTTCATTTTTTCGTTCAAGAAATGGATCACCGAGGAAGCCAACATGCCGACGTCGTGCGTCTGCCAGCCCACCAGAAGGGGCGGGTGGAGGAGCGCAGGGACGGGATGGAGATCAACTGGGGCCCTCTCCACCTTCTCCTCCTTTCTTGAACCGGTCGTCGATATAGATCTGGGCTTGAATGGTAATCGGGCTCGGTTTTGAAGGAGCCTTCAGCTTCCGTTGATCGTACTCCTCTTTCATCTCCGGAGGAAATTTGGCGTAGAACGTTTCCACGATCTCATCGATCTGGGTTTCGATTTTGTCCAAGAAACCGAGATCCACCTTGAGGTCGAGGATCTGGGCGAAAACCTCGAGAACCGATCTCGATGCCCGGGGATAGGGGAAGGCGGCTCCCGAGAGCCAATCGGGAATCTCTCCCATGAGACAGATGCCCTCCAGGCCCCGCTTCTTCGCTACACCGAGCAGAAGACCATTGAGTCCTGTAATGATGCCGTCACCCTCACCCCTGCCTTCCAATTCGCTCATCAGGACCGTATTCGAATAACGGGAGACCTCCTCCTTCAATTGGTCGGAGCTAACGACAGCACAGACTCGCGGTTTCATCTGATGATGGATCGGCGAAACACAGGCCCCCGAGGTATAGACCCTCCGGCAACCAAACTGCAGTCCGACGTCGACTACGAGGTTCGCCATTTCATAGGCCTTCTCTCCGCTCGCGTACATCCTGCCCCCGACCGAGGGCTGCTCCTCCCCGATGAAGACGATCAGATCGGTTTGTTTGACTCGACCGTGAAAGAAAAGGTTGGAAGGAAATTCCAGCTCTTTGAGCAGCCCGTCCTGGATGATCACCTTTCGGGGATAGAAAAAGTCCCAGCTCTCGATCTCCCCGAAAGGCTCTCCCCGGATGATATCCTTCAGTGAATTCACGGCAAGAATTCCGATATTTCCGATTCCAGGCCACCCGACGAACATGAGCGGGCTCTCCAGATTGGGTTTTTTGTAAAGTTTAATTCCCATGGGGACCCTTCCCTCTTCTTGCTAAAGGTGCCCTTGCTTCTTCAAGTTGATCATCAGGATAGAGATGGCTGCGGGGGTCACCCCTGAAATCCGTGAGGCCTGGCCGAGGGAGATCGGTTTAACCCTGACGAGTTTTTCCATTACTTCAGTCGACAGCCCGATCACGGACTGAAAATCGAACCCCTCTGGGAAAACGACCTCCTCGAGCCTCTTAAATCGTTCGATTTGCTCCATTTGCCTCTTGATGTACCCTTCGTACTTGACTTGGATTTCCACCTGTTCCCAGACCTCTCGGGGAACGGTCTCGAGGAAGCCATCAAAGGCGAAGAGATGAGCGTAATGAACCTCCGGCCTCTTCAGGAGTTCATGCAACGGGACTTCCTTCCGTATCGGCGCACTTCCAAGGCTTTGAAGAATCTGGTTGTTCTCGATCGTGGGATGGATCCTCTTCCCCAAGAGATGGTCAAGGGTCTTCTCGATCCCTTCTTTCTTCTGCAAAAAGGATGCGTACTCTCCTTCGGAAACAAGGCCGACCTGGTATCCCTTTTCCCTCAGTCTCAAGTCTGCGTTGTCCTCCCGGAGGTGAAGTCGATACTCCGCGCGCGAGGTGAACATACGATAGGGCTCGGAAGTCCCCTTGGTGACCAAGTCATCAATCAGAACACCGATGTAGGCCTCGGAACGTTTCAGAACGAGAGGTTCTTTTCTCCGGATGAAGAGGGAGGCATTAATTCCCGCGATAAGTCCTTGGGCAGCCGCCTCTTCGTAACCCGACGTCCCATTGATCTGTCCGGCATGAAAAAGCCCGGAGATCCGCTTCGTCTCGAGGGAGGGTTTGAGCTCCGTGGGATCCACGAAGTCATATTCGATGGCATAACCAGGCCGGATGATTTTCACCTCCTCGAGACCTCGAATGGATTGGAGCATCCTCACCTGGATGTCGAGAGGAAGGCTGGTGGATATTCCGTTGGGATAGATCTCCGTCGTGCCCCGACCCTCCGGCTCCAGAAAGATCTGATGCCTTTCTTTGTCGGGAAAACGGACGACCTTATCCTCGATGGAAGGACAGTACCTGGGACCGATCCCTTTGATCACTCCACAATAGAGAGGGGAACGATCGAGGCCACTTCGGATGATTTCATGGGTCCTGCGATTCGTGTAGGTGATATAACAAGGGACCTGCTCGGTCACGATCGCCTTCGTTGAAAAGGAGAAAGGAATGGGCGGATCATCGCCAAACTGTGGGGTCAGCCGCGAAAAATCGATTGTCTTCCCGTCCAGTCTCGGGGTCGTCCCTGTCTTGAGTCGGCCCATTCGGAATCCAAGCCTTCTCAGGGATTCCGATAGACCCACCGAAGGAGGCTCCCCCATCCGACCAGAGGGGAAGTGGGTCAACCCGATGTGGACCAGACCATTGAGGAAGGTTCCGGGAGCGAGGATCAAGGCGTGGCTCAAGATCGTTTCATCCAAATTGGTTTTCACTCCCCTGACCCTTTCCCCCTCGACGAGGATCTCCTCCACCGTGGCCTGTTTGATCACGAGGCGCTTCTCAGATTCAACGGCCCGCTTCATCCGAAGGCGGTAAGCCTGACGATCCACCTGTGCCCGGGAGGATCGGACCGCTGGCCCTTTCCCTGTATTGAGCTGGCGAAACTGTATGCCCGTATCGTCGGTCGCCTTTGCCATCTCTCCGCCGAGTGCATCGATTTCCTTCACGAGGTGGCCCTTGGCGAGTCCGCCGACGGCCGGGTTACAGGACATATAGCCAATTTGATCGGCGTTTTGCGTAATGAGGAGGGTCAAATGGCCCATTCTGGCGCAAGCCAGAGAGGCCTCGATTCCTGCATGTCCTCCACCCACGACAATCACTTCGTAATCTGTCCAGACCAATCCCACTCGCCGCCTTTCGAGTTTATTTTACCAGAAATCGATTTGAGATCGCAAAGGGTCTGGGGAAAGATTCCGGCCTTCTAACCGGTTCAAAAGATTTTCATTTCGAAAAGGTGGGCTCGGGGTTGTGGAGGCGACGTCGTCCTATGCAAGCCTTTACACAAACCCCACAGATGTGGTGGCTGAAACGGAGGTTCTTGGAAAAAACCTTCAACTGTTCATAGCAGTCGATGTGCCGGAAATCCTCTGGTCTTTCTGAGATCGCGCCTGCCGGGCAGACAGGCAGGCAAGCACGGCAAGCGCCGCAATCCATGGATCGGGGAGCGTTCGTGACCAAAGGAAGATCTGTCAGAAGGGTGACCAAGCGAATTCGCGAACCATAGGTCTCGTTGACGAGAAGATTGTTTCGGCCAATCCATCCCAACCCCGCCAATCTTGCGACATGCTTGTGGGAAAGATGGGCTCTCTGATTTTTCCAATCAATGATTTGCGAGGCGGGGATCGGCATCGCCCTGAATCCGAGGCTCTGAATGGCGGAGGTCAGGAAGAGGGCAAGGGTATCCAAGAGGATGTTGACCCTTTGGTAGTGGTGGAAATAGTGGGCGGTGGGTTGGTTCTCGATGCCCTCAACGATCGAATCGGAGAGGTGATATCCGATGGAGATGGCAAAGGGATGTTGGTCGATAACGGATGGAGAGAGAAGAATTTCCTCTCTCCCAAGGGAACGAAGCTCCGCAACGCCAAAGAGGGCTCCTCCCCATTGAAAGGCAAGATTCCGAACCTTGGCGGCATTCTCCTCGGGATGGCTCATGATCCTATCTTTACTTTTCACGGGACCGATTGCAAGGGACCTTCAGCTCGCGGATCTTTTTTCTTAAGGTATTTCGGTTGATCCCGAGGAGCTGGGCCGCGGCCACCTGGACATAGTTCACCCGGGCGAGAGCTGCTTGGATTAAGATCTTTTCCACGATGGAGATGATGTCATCGAAGAGACACATCTTATTCCTGGACTCGAGATACGGATCAACTCGATTGATGACTTCGGTCAACTGCTCTCCCAGGACCTCTTCCAAACGGAGGGATTTGCCCTTTGTTCGACCCGGGGGACGGGAGGGCTCCCCCCTTTTGACCAAATAGTTCTTGATCACCGGAGAGAGGATAGCTGAGAGGATGGAGAAGAATTGGAAATCCTCGGCGAATGCATTCCTCGGACCGTAGAGGGAGTCGCTGATCATCACCCCCAGAGCCTCCCCCTCTGCCGCGAGGGGGATACAGAGCAAGGGGGCTTGGATCCTTTCGAGCCTTTTCGTTCCCTTGCCGAATTCGGAATAGAGGGGTTCTTGACTCAAGTCGGAAATGCTTAAGGGCTGTTTTGACTCGAGAGCCTTGCCAACGATTCCCATCCGGCTTCCGCAGCCAGGGGGATGCAGGTTTCTTTCGACACCATAGACGGCCTCCAGGTGAAGAGAATCCTTTTGGGGCTCTTGAAGGAGGAGGGCCGCATATCGAACCGGAAAGTGATTGGACAAGATTGCCATGGCACCGAGGAAGTAGTCCTCGAGATGGTCGGATGGCGGGAGCATGGCGATCCGGTACAGACTGCTCAACTCAGGGTTGGATCGGGGATTGATGAAGAAGGTCGTGGACATAGGGAACTCCCTTGAAATTAGAACCCTTCAGGGCGACAGACCATGAACTCCTAAGATTCATGGAAGAAGAGAATACCTGGAGCCGACGGAGGTCCCTTCGCAAAGGAAGGGCAGCCTTTCGACGGGTTTGATGTTAAATAAATAGGGATCGATTTTCAAGAAATTTTTTCTGACTTGCAGTCCCTTTTTCAATTCTTTAAAATTTTTCGGTATGGCTGACGTTTCGGGTGAAGAACGGCCAAGGGTCGTCATCCTTCTGGGTCCCACTGCAGTCGGAAAATCGAAGCTGGCCATGGAGCTGGCGGAGTGTTTTGGGGGCGAGATTCTCAGTGCCGATTCGATGCAGGTTTACCGATATCTGGACATCGGGACCGCCAAGCCCACACCCGAAGAGAGAAAGAGGGTACATCACCATTTGATCGACCTCGTTGATCCGGACGAACCTTTTCATGCCGATCTCTACCGAATCTTGGGCCGAAGGACGATCGATCAACTCCATCGAGACGCAAAGCGCATTTGGGTCGTGGGAGGGACTGGGCTTTATATCCGGAGTCTGACGCAGGGACTCTTCCACAGCCCGAAGATCGATCCCAGCGTAAGGAAGCGCCTGCGGGAAGAGTCTCAAGAAAAAGGGGGAGCCTTTCTTTACGAACGATTGATCCGTGTGGATCCGAAGACTGCCTCGCGGGTCCATCCGAATGACCTCTTTCGGATCATAAGGGCCTTGGAGGTTTTCGATTCGACGGGCGTCCCAATCTCCTTCTTTCGAGAACAGCATCGTTTTGGAGAGAGACCCTACTCCACTCTTAAAATCGGTTTGGAGACGGACAGAGAGGCCCTTTACAGGCGAATCGATAAACGCGTGGAAGAGATGGTTGAGAAGGGTTTACTCAAAGAGGTGGAGCACCTGATGGAGATGGGGTACGGTCCAGAGTTAAAGCCCATGCAGAGTCTGGGATATAGACAGATGGGTCAATATATTTTAAAGAGGATGGAGTGGGACGAGGCCGTTCGCCAGATGAAGAGGGATACGCGCCGTTATGCGAAACGGCAGTGGACCTGGTTCAAGGCCGATCCCGAGATCCGTTGGTATGACGCTTCGGGAGGAAAGAAAGAGATCTTTCAGCAGGTGAAGTCCTTTCTGGAGGGAGGGGATAAGAGGCTATGACCAAGAATCAGATTAACGTTCAGGATCAATTCTTGAATCGGATCCGGCGAGACCGAAACCATGTCGTCGTCGAGCTGGTCAATGGGCAGAAGATGGATGGGGTTGTCCACAGTTTTGACAATTTCTGCATCGTCTTGCGGGGAGAAGGGGATCAATTGGTCTACAAGCATGCAATCGCTGCCATCTCGCCGGGTAAGAGATTGGACTTTTTTGAAACAAAACAGGAGAAGGCAACCCCTGACTGAAGTGTGGCAAGAGGCTCTTTAAAAGGAACGATGGACGGGATTGAGATCAAACCGATTCTCGAAAGCTTGATTTTCGTATCGGAGAGTCCGATTCGCCTCGATACCCTCGCCGAAATCCTTCCCGAATGGGATAAGGGGACGATTCTCGAGGGGATTGAGGAGATCAAACGGGACTATGCGGATCCCTCCAGGGGATTCGAGCTGACCGAGGTAGCTGGGGGTTACCAGTTTCGGACGAAGCCGCGATGGGCAGAATGGGTTAGCCGTCTGAAGAGGACGAAACCCGTGAAGTTGAGTCGTTCCGCGATGGAGACCTTGGCGATCATCGCTTACCGCCAGCCGATCATTCGTCCCGAGATCGAAAAGATTCGGGGCATTGATTCCGGTTCGGTCCTCCGAACCCTTCTCGAGAAGGGATTGATAAGAATCATGAGCAGAAAAGAGATTCCCGGACGTCCCCTCGTCTACGGAACGACCAAGGCCTTTCTTGAGCTCTTTAGCCTCAACAGCCTTTCAGATCTCCCAAGCTTGAAAGAGATCGAACCTCCTCCGGCATCCGAAAGATCGGAGAGGCAGGGGCGAGGCGATGCCTCTTCTGGATCGGCTGCTCCAGAGGACCCCGCACCCGGGCCGGGGAAAGAATAGGAGACTCCCTTGGCTTTGGAACGGATCCAGAAAATCTTGGCCAGGGCTGGCGTTGCCTCCCGAAGAGAAGCGGAGCGGATGGTGCTCGAAGGGAGGGTGACGGTCAATGGGAAGGTCGTCGACAGACTGGGATTCAAGGCCGATCCCCAGAAGGATGCGATCAAGTTAGACGGGAAGCCAGTGGGCCGCTTCGAGCCGAGAATCACCCTCGTCCTCAATAAACCGAGAGGCTACCTTACAACAGTGAGAGATCCCAAAGGGAGGCCCACGGTGATGGACCTCCTGCCCGCTCAGAAATGGCGGCTCTATCCCGTAGGCCGCCTCGATCTCGACGCAGAGGGTCTTTTGCTTCTCACGAACGATGGGGAGATAGCGAACCGACTTACGCACCCGAGGTACTCCGTTCCCAAAACCTACCTGGTAAAGGTCAGCGGGGTTCCCGAAGAGAAGGATCTTGCAAGGCTGCGGAGGGGCATCCTGCTCGAAGATGGAATGGCGAGAGTTGTTTCCTGCTCCATCCTTCGGCAAAAGGAGAAGAACAGTTGGGTCCGTGTGGTCGTCACGGAGGGGAGGAACCGCCTCCTGAAGAGGATGTTTTTGACCATAGGTCATCCCGTCCTGAAGTTGAAACGAGTGCAATTCGGACCGATTCGACTGGGGGACCTTCCCTTTGGTCATTTCCGTCGTCTTACACCTGAAGAGATGGAGAAGCTAAGGTCTCTCACCGAGGATTCCAAGGATCAGGTGGCGAGAGAGGCTCGAGAGCACAGCTAAGACCTGAAGATGATTACCGGTGTTGAGATCAGGAGAAAGATCGTTCACCTGGCGACCTTAGTGATTCCGATCAGCTATGGGATGACTTCCAAAGAGACGGTGCTCCTCTTTCTCGTTCCTTTCTTCCTCTGTTACCTTTCGGTGGACGTTCTCCGCCATTTCGTCCCTGGGTTGGCATCGCTGTTTCGAAGATATTTTCTCGGGAGGGTACTTCGGGAAGACGAAGGGTCGAGCTTCATGGGCTCCACGTACTTCCTTTTTTCAACGATTCTCACGATCCTCCTCTTTCCGAAATCGATCGCGATCACGAGTCTCCTCATCCTCATCCTCTCCGATACGGCGGCGGCCTTGGTTGGGAAGGGAATCGGAAAGGTTCGCCTCTTCGATAAAACCCTCGAGGGAAGCCTGGCCTTCTTCTTCACAAGCCTTCTCATTGCCTGGATTCATCCGGGTCTGAACCGCGTTTCAGGCTCTCTTGCAGCCTTGGGGGCCACCTTGATCGAACTCTTGCCGATGAGGCTGAACGACAATCTCACCATCCCGCTCACCGCGGGGACGATCATGTTTTTGCTGGGCGGATGAAGGAAGGGAATTTGTCGGCCGCCTTTAACACGATCTCAGCTTCATGGAGGGAACGAATTTCGACAATGGCAACAATGACCTTTAGCTCCTCAAAGAGAAATGAAAAGGCCTCCTCCGCCCTCTTCAGGAGCCTGCCATCCGCCAGGGGATTGAGGCTGATCACAGGCTTGTCGAATTTTTTGATCAATGTGGCCGCACGGGGGAGGTCGAACAAACTCCACCGCTTGTTGACGGGAACGGCATAGGCCGCGACCTCCAGGGGCTTCGCCTTGGGAAGGCAAAAGGTTGTCCACTGACCCGAATAGATTGGGATGAAGCCCTTCTCTTTGACCCTTGCCGTCATGGCTTTGAGAAGATCGATTCTTCCCAATGCCAACAACCAGTCTCCATATCTCCCTCCTATGAGGAGGAAGGGGGATTCGTCGGGACGAAGGGCCGAAAGGGATCTTTCGAACCGCGGCGCATCGAATTCGATGCGGTCGATCTCTTTCTGGGTGAGAACCTCCGAGGTTTGCGGGACGGGCGGGAGAGTCCGGGGAAAGGGTGGAAGGTTCAGGTTTTTTCTTAGAGTTGAGATGACTTTCGTTTCAAATCGATGGAGGGCGTTTCCCAACAAGCAGGCCCCTTCTTCAGCCTCCAAATGGCAGAGGGCGGTCAGGGATTCATCTTCGGTCAATGCTTTCATCTCCCTGAATTCCTGGAGGTGTTTCGGGGAGGGGAGGTCGAAATGGGTCACGCCCATCGGGTAAAGCCTTTTGATAAGGCCTGAAGGGCTTTTCGATCCGACAGACAAAATGATCCGGGGTATCTTCTTCCCCTCCAACAAGGTCACGGGTACCGGCATCGTTTAACGATTTTAGGATGGTTCCACTCGATTTTCAATCGGAGGAAAGACTTCGACTCTTCGATCAAGTTTTCACGGCCCACTTTCTGAGTCGACCGAATCGCTTCCTCGTTCGGTGTACCCTGGAGGGTCGAATCGTTTCCGCCTTCCTTCCGAATCCTGGCCGTCTTCACGAGCTTCTCCTCCCAGGACGTCCGATCTATCTCATCAGGCAGGGGGACCGCTCTCTCCGAAATCGCAAGACCCTCTTTACCGCTGTTGCGGTGAAAAGGGAGGAGTTTCCGATCCTCCTTCATACCCATCTGACCAATCAGGTGGCCCAGTACCTTTTGGAGAGGGGGAAGATTCCAGGCTTGGAGCGTGCGAGGATCGCAAGGCAGGAGATTCAGATCGGACGCAATCGTTTCGATTTTCTCCTGGAGGAGAAGGGCAGGAATATCCTTTTGGAAGTGAAGTCCTGCACTCTGGTGGGAGAGGAAGTGGCCATGTTTCCCGATGCCGTGACAGAACGAGGAGCTCGCCATTTGGAAGCATTGGCGAGGCTTAAAGAGATGGGGATGGAGGGGGCCGTCCTATTTATCGTTCATTGGCCTCTGGCGGAGGTTTTTATGCCCGATTATCACACCGATTTGAATTTCGCAAGGATCTTTCTCGAGATCAAGGAGAAGGTCAGGGCGATCGCGGTATCGGTGAAGTGGGAGGAGGATCTTTCGATGACCCCAAACGTAAGGCCTCTCCACATCCCGTGGGAATATATAGACCGAGAGGCGAAGGATCGAGGAAGCTATGTGTTGATCTTGGAGATGAGGAGGGGTCGCAATCTCTCCGTTGGGAGACTCGGCAGGGTCCCACTCAGAAAAGGTTTCTATGTCTATGTTGGATCTGCGATGACCCGTCTCAGTAAGAGGATGGAGAGGCATCGACGGATGAGAAAGCGACACCATTGGCATATCGATGCGCTCAGAGCGGTGGCGAGTTTTCATGCCGCATTCGCCATTCGGTCCTCCAAGAGGATGGAGTGTGAGGTGAGCGAAGCCTTCTCCAAGATCTGTGAGTGGACCATTTCAGGATTCGGTTGTTCGGACTGTTCATGCTCCACCCATCTTTTCGGGTTTGGGGACGACCCTCTCCATTCCGAAAATTTCCATCGACTCCTTCAATCCTTTCGGATGAACCGATACGCTGGTGAACAGGCCTGAGATGAGCTTTTTAGGATTCGCTTGGCGAATGGATTGAGCTTCATGGAGGGCCTCACTGAAGTGCGGGGAAATCGAGCGAATGGGAAGGAGTCGCAATAGGTTATGGAGGAACGCCTCCAGCCCGGGGGAAGCCAAAGCCACTATAGGATTTTCTTTGACATCCCTGTCCGATTGAACTGAATTTCCCCGGTAGATTGGGCGATTACGCTTACAGCTCTATTGCCTTTTTTTTCGATTTTTAGTAATTTGTAGTGGTACCTAGGGTTTCGAATGGTCGCCTTCGGGATCTAAAATGGTCGTGGGAGGAAAGGGAAGGGCGACGATCATAGAAAAACAAGGGTTCATAGACCCTTTGTTCGGGTCCCGGTGAGATTCTGAGAGGGGTATGCAGAAAAAATTGAGAGAATCTCTGACATCCTTAATCAAAGGTCTGATTATTCAGGAGGTTCGGTTCCTTCAACTGAAGCAATCCTTTTCACCTCAGTTCATCTTGGATGAGATGGGCCGCTCGATCGACGAAATCAAGAGACAAGTGATCGCTGTGGTTCGGTGGATGCCCGAGAGGGAAAGGGAAGTTCTTCTCAAGAGGTTCATTCGCCAATCGGTCGATGAGGAGATCGATCAGGCGATCCGTTTGAGGCAGAAAAAGTGTTTTCGGTGTATCCATGTGAGATATTTCGATGAAGAGGGAGCTCCGCACACGACCCTGCCTGCCGGAGATGAGAAGGCGCGGGTCGTTGGTTGCGAGATTGTCTCCTCACCCTTCGGAGAGGAATGCCGACGCTTCGTCGAAAGCTCTTTGGCCACCTCCCTCGAGGATTATCTGGATGAGATGTCGATCCTCTATGAAGTGAAAGAGATGTTCGAAGGATTTGAGAGGATCTGGGAAGACTATCTGACGAAGTGAATAGCATACGGGAAAGAGCATAGAGCATGGGGCAGAGGGCATGGAGCACTAAGGGAGGCGTGACATGATATTTCCGCTCACTTCAAAAGGCCTTTTATTCTCTATGCTCTATGCCCTATCCCCTGTGCTTCCCTTAGGCGAGGGCTTCAGCGACTAATTCCGTGATATCCATCACCTTGATTCGGCCCTTCTTCTCTTTTCGGAGCCGCGCCGCTGCCACCTGAAGGTTTGATTTACAGGAAGGGCACGCCGAGACAACGACCTCTGCTCCCACTTCCGAAGCCTCAAGCATTCGTTTGTAGGCAATCTCTCCGGAAAGCTCCGTATTGAAGGCCTTCAATCCCCCACCCCCGCCACAACATTTCGCCAAAAGTCGGTTGTTCTTAAACTCCACCAGCGTGACCCCAGGAATCTTCATGAGCAACTCTCGGGGAGGCTCGAAGATGTTGAGGTGGCGACCCAAATCACACGGATCATGATAGGCGACCTTCATGGGAGCTCCGTTCTTGAATCGGATCTTCTTCTCTTCGACCAAGTGGTTGAGGTAGTCGATCGCGTGGACCACCGGTGCGTTAAAAGACACATACTTGGGATAGAGCTCTTTGAAGGTCTTGTAACAGCCGGCGCAGGTCGTAAGGATTTGCTTGGGCTTGATCTTTGAGAAGGCCTCCACATTCTTTTCGGCAACCTCTTTGAACTCCTTCGTGCCCACCAGGTAGGAGATGTATCCGCAGCAGTTTTCGTCCTTGCCCAGAGCGGTATAAGAGACCCCGGCATGATCGAGGATTTTCATGATATTTGGGATGATGTTGATATCCTGGTAGGAGGTGACACATCCGGCGAACAGGAGAGCATCGACCGGTCCCTGCCTGCCTTGAAAGGTCGAGGGGAAGACATCGGTTCGCTTCTCCTTCGGCTCTCCGAAGGGATTTCCCGTCGCCTTCATGTTCTCCACCAAGGTCTTGTGGACTTCGGGGAGGAAACCGGCAGCAACGAGCCGCTCCCGCGCCCCCTCAACGATCTCAGAGACGGTGACTCCCGCCGGACACGTAGCCCTGCAATTCAAGCATGTGGTACAGAGATAAAACTTCTCGGCCACCTCCTTGGAAGGTTTGAGCGTCCCCTTCATCAGGTAGTAAGCCATGATGACCCTTCCACGAGCATTCTCCGATTCGAGCTCCGTCTGAGCGAAGACCGGGCAGCCCGCGCGGCAGAAGCCGCAATTGATGCAAGCAAAGATCTCATTGTCCACAGCTTGTCCAAAGCTCTGGATTTTATCCGGTGACTCAAGAAATTCCTTGTACGTGAAATGGTCGAGGATATCCTTCACGGAGTCGTCAAATCCCAACTTCCCAGGGTTTAGAATGTTCTTTGGATCCAACGCTCGCTTGATGGTGCGCATCACTTCATGGCTCAGGCCAAGCTCCTTGTGGATGTAGGGGGCCTTCGCGATCCCCACGCCGTGTTCCGCGGTCAAGGTCCCTTTCAACTTCAGCGTGAGGTCGATGAACTCCTGGGCGATCTTCTTGACGGTTTCCCATTCCTTCTTGTTTCGCCCATCGACGATGAGGACGGCATGGAGGTTCCCATCCCCGATGTGACCGAAGATGGGGATGGGGAAATTGTACTTGTCGCGGATCTTCTGGAGTTCGCGGATCGTCTCTGGAATCTTCGACATCGAGACTCCAAAATCCTCGACCAGTGGCATCAACTTCGCTCCCCTCCTGATCTTGGAGAGGGAGGGAACGAGACCCTGACGACCCGCCCACATCTTGAGTCGTCTCGCTGGATCATCATCCCATTGATTCCCCAGGCCATTGCATCTCTTGGAGATTTCGTCAATCTTCTGGATATTCTCTTTCACCGCCTGCCGATTCCCATCGATCTCGATGAAAAGGATGCACCCCACATTGTCCGGAATGTTCAGGCCCATGGCCTTATTTACCACATCGATAGAGAAGCGATCGAGGATTTCACAGGAGGAGAGGGGGATCCCTGAGGTGATGATTTCCTCGGCTGCTTTTCCTGCGTCTTCCACCGTGGGAAACCAGGCCTGAGCGAAAGCGATATATTCCGGCATAGGAAGAATTTTTACAGTGATCTCGGTGATGACCCCGAGGGTTCCCTCTGCTCGACAGAAAAGATGGACCAGGTCATATCCGGAAGAGGTCTTTGGAACCCTTGAACCCGTTTGCATGACCCGTCCGTCAGCAAGCACCACCTCCAAGGCCAATATGTAATCCTTTGTGGCTCCGTACTTTATGGCACGATTTCCGCTTGCATTGGTAGAGACCATTCCCCCGATGGAGGCCATCGTTGCACTCCCTGGGTCCGGTGGGAAGAAATGGGTCGGAGCCAGAGCGTTGTTCAGTTGCTGGCAGATCACCCCTGGCTCCACCACTGCGTAGCCATCCCTCCGATTGATCTCCTTGATCTTGTTCATACGGCTCAAATCGAGAATGATTCCCCCAAAGCAGGGAAGAACCGCACCTGTAGTGCTCGTTCCCGAGCCTCGAGGGATCACCTTGATGTCGCGCTCGTTCGCGAGTTTGAGGATTCTCGAAACCTCATCCGTTGTCTTGGCAAAGACAATGGCATCGGCGACGCCCTCGTGAACAGACATGTCTCGAGAATAGCAAAGGAGCTCAAGCCGGTCCGTCTTCACATTCTTTTCACCCACGATTTGAATCAGGTCCTTGATGTAATCTTTCATAATATTCCTCCCGATATCCGTTGTCTTAGCCTCATGTTTATCAATAAGATATGGAGCGCCATTTTTCAATGATTTTTGGATCGGTAAGATATTATCGGAGAGATACCTGTCCGATTACGGGATGTTTCCCAGGCCTCAAAAAGGCATTGTGAACCCTTCGACAACTTCTCGGTGGACTCTCGAGATTCCAGATTTCTGAGGAGACCTCCTTGAGGAGATCGATGGGGTGGGTCTTTCGCTCACTCGCCAAGCGACTTTTCCAAGAGCTCTGCGACATCGAGGATTTTCACCGATTCTTCCTTTCCTTTAGCCTTGAGCCCGTCGCTTAACATGGTGAGACAATACGGACAGGCCGTTGCAATGACATCCGGTCTCAACTCCAATGCCTCTTCGATACGCATCTCGTTCATTCTCTTCCCAATATGTTCCTCCATCCACATCCTTCCACCACCCCCTCCGCAGCAGAAGCTTCGTTCCCGGGATCGCTCCATCTCTCGTAGCCTCACTCCGGGAATGGCGGTGAGGATTCTCCGCGGTGCGTCGTAGACCTGGTTATAACGGCCGAGGTAGCAGGAGTCGTGGTAAGTTACAACTGTCGGGTCTATCCCATTCAACCTAAATTTCTTATGCCTCAAAAGATCGTAGAGGAATTCGGTCTGATGAAGCACCTCGAAGTCTCCCCCGAACTGGGGGTATTCGTACTTCAGGTTTGTGAAACAATGGGGACACGTTGTGAGAATCCTTTTCACCCGATACCGGTTCATCGTCTCGATGTTCGCTTCCGCTAAGACCTTGTAAAGATACTCGTTGCCGATCCGGCGCGCAGGATCACCGCAGCAGCCCTCCTCAGGTCCCAGGATTCCAAATTTGATCCCAGCTCTTCGGAGGAGGTTGACCATAGCCCTGGCCACCTTTTGGTTTCGATCGTCGAAACCCTTGAAGCAGCCGGGGAAGTAGAGGAGATCGACCTCTGGATCTTCGGCCAAGGTTCGAATACCCAGGGCCTTGGCCCACTCAGCCCTCAACCGTCTTTCAGCCCCCCATGGATTGCCCCGCCTTTCCATGTTCCGAAAGACTTCCCTGACTTCGGAAGGATACCGCGTCTCCATCAGGACGAGATATCGTCTCATGTCAATAATCTTGTCAAAGGCCGAGATATAGACAGGGCATTGCTCGTAACAGTTGAGGCAAAAGGTGCAAGCCCAGAGCGTCTCCTCGCTGATGATCCCCCCTGGGAGGGGTGGGTCGTCTTCCTCTTTTAAAGGCTGATTCCAGAGAAGGCGTTTTCCTTTTTCATGAAGGTGGGTTCTTAGGTCAAGGATGACCCTCTTGGGGGAAAGGGGTTTTTCACTCAGATGGGCCGGGCAGTGGTCCTGACATCTTCCGCACCTGGTGCAAGCCTCAAGATCGAGTAACTGCTTCCAAGTGAATTCGGAGATCTTTCTCACCCCAAACGTCTCTGCTTCGTCAAAGTCGGCAATGGGCTTGAGCGCTCCTTTTGGTTTTAGGGAACGGAAAAATATGTTGAGAGGAGACAGGAAGAGATGCTTCAAGCCAGAACGGGAGACGATGGCATAACCGATGAGAAAAAGTACTGGAAGGCCATGGATCAAGACGCGATGCCAGAGCAGGAGTTCATTCAAAGAGTCTGAAGGGAGAATGAGGATGAATCGCGTGAAAAGATAACTCACAGGCGCCCAGGAGAACCAGCCCGACGGGATGTCGAACCCAGCGGCTACCATCCGGAAGGCCTTGATAAAATAGCCCGTCATCACGATGAGGAATCCCAAAAGATAGATCAGATGGTTGTCGGTTCTCGTATCCAGCCGCGACGGTCTGAGAAGGTACCTTCGGATAAACCCCAAACCTCCTCCTCCGATGACCAGAACCCCGGCAGCCTCAGACAGAAAAGAGGCGCGGAGGAAGAGGGGATGTGGAGGTATGGTGAGCCCAAGAGGGTAGGAGAGGAGCCGGATCAGCTTGCCCACAAGGATGAGGAGGATTCCCCAGAAGATCAACAGGTGCATCGTTCCTGGATAGGACTCGCCCATCCTCCAGATTCTTTGATGACCAAAGGCTACCGCAAGGACCGTCTTCAATCGAGTCGTCCACTGACCGGAACAGTCTTCGGGTTTTCCCAGATGCCAGAGCCGATAATGTTCCCTTCCGAAGCAGAGGATAAAGAGAGCGATGAGGCCGAGGAGGAGCAGTGAGAAACCGATCAGCACGGGCATGAATATTTTTACGAAATAAATCTGTTGCGCTTTCCAAAAAGCAAGAGCCAAAGCATCCATTCGATCATCCTCGATAGGGCATGAGGGTCCGCAAGTGGGGATAGAAAGTGATCAGGTGAGCAATGAGAAAGGATAATACCAATCCCCCTATGATGAGGAGGGAGATCTTTACAAATCTTTGATACTTCCGATCTAAACCGAGGTCAAAGAGGGCAAGACGCGAGCCTGCGAGAAAAGAGAAGAGGATGGCTGCCAAGATGGCCAGTTCCACAGCAATTGCTATAGGCCTTAGGAAATTTCCCATCACCTCTCTCCTGACGGTGGGATTGGCGCCCGCCTCTCAAAGAGCGGAAGGAGTTCCAAGTACCTCAGACCGAGGATGAAAAAAAGCCCCATGATGGCAAATATTCCCAGAGACATAAGCAATTCAATAGCCGGTAAGGGGAAAGAACCCTCTTGGCCCCAAATCCCTTCGATCCTCCCCGGATAGAGCGGCATCGGGTAAGCGGTGCCAGGAATAACCAGGTTGAACCTCTCAAAGAAAACGCCGACGACGATAAAACATGACGCTGTCATCAGACCCTTGACGGTATTTCGGATTCGGGGATGACTTAATAGAAGGATGGGGAGGAAATAACCGCATCCCACCTGGAGCCCCCAGAAGAGCCAAGCGTAGGGACCAGTGAGAAGCCAGACGGTGGGTTCCCGGTGCGGCGAATAGAGATGGGTCACCTTGTCGATCGATATTAATACCACGAGGGCAATGGTTAGGCCCAAGAGCAATTTACCAAGGGAGAAGAAGGCCTCCTTTTTAAAGCTCCTCTTTGCGAATTTGAAAGCCAGGATGACCACGAGGATGAGCAGAGCCAATCCGGAAGTCATGGCAGCAGCGATAAATTCGAATGGCTTCAAGGGCGAATAGAAGAGGGGTCGGGCGGCGATGAATCCGAAGATGGCCCCCGTGCCCATATGGACCAAGGCGGCCCAGATCATGGCGAGGATGCCGATCTTCTTTGTGATCCGGGGCCTCTCCGCAAAGATGAAGCCGAGGTAGACGAAACTGATGACGAAATATCCTCCGTAAAGGATTCCGTTGACGGCGAACATCGAACGCATGTTGTTCATCACGAAGAAGCCAAAGAGGCGCCACATCTTCTCAGGTCTTCCCAAGTCGAGGGAAATTCCGACCATCGCCCCGAAGATCAACACGATGGCCAGGAAGACCGCGATCCTGGAGATCAGTCGGTATTCCTCCATTCCAAAGACATAGGTCAGAGAAGAGAGCATGAGGGAGCCGGCACTCAGTCCGATGAGATAGACTGTAATGATAATTGCCATCCCCCATGGAACGCTGTTACTTATTCCAAATACCTGGTGTCCATGGACGTAGCTGATCACAAAGCAGACAAATCCAGTGATCGATAGGAGAGCGAGCGCCCCGATGACCAGGTAAAAATTTCGAGTCCGAAATTGAATGGGCGTGTAGACGAGCTTCATCCCTCGGCCTCATTTCGAAAGGTAATAGACCTTACATTTCGTCCCCAACTCTTCGCGAAGTCTGAAATATCCCCTTGATGCCAATGTCCGGGAGATTTCGCTTGCAGGATCGTCCAAATCTCCAAACAGCCTCGCCTGAGAGGGACATTCTTCGACACAGGCTGGGACCACTTCCGACCCTATTTTCTTACCTTCTCGGATCCCCCGGTCGATCCTGTGGAAACAGAAGGTGCACTTCTCGACGACACCGTGCGTTCTCAAGGGAAATGGCCATGGCCCCCAGACACTGCGCTCCAGAGGTGGGTCATGGCGGTGGTAAGCCTTTTCTTCCTGTTCCTTACTGTTGAAGCTTCTTACTCCGTAAGGACAAGCCACCATACAGTACTTACATCCAATGCATTTCCTGAAGTCCTGCATCACAATTCCATCTTCACGCCTGTAGGTTGCCTTTGCAGGACAGACCGTGACGCAAGGGGGCTGCTCACAATGCATGCAGGGCATGGGGATCAACACCGTCTGGACATGAGGATACTTCCCGTTGACCACAGCGATGACTTTGTTCCAGTAGATCTCCCTTCTTCTCTTCTGCTCTTCGGGGGAGCCGTGGGGGACGTTATTCTCCTCTTTACAGGCCACGGTACAGGCCTGGCAGCCCGTGCATTTGTCCAAATCGATGATCATTCCCCACCGAGGCATCTCTGATTCCTCAAATTCGGAGTACGAAATCCGAAATTCGAAACAATCTCAGATCTTGAACGTTTGAATCTGTTTCGAATTCCGATACTTGGATTTCGAATTTTCCGAACTCCCCAAAGCTACCCAGTTTTACCTGCGCCAGATTCGGTCGTACGAATTCTCACCCTTGTGTTAAAAAAGGATGCCTGGCCGCTGATGCGATCGTAATCGACGCCGAGAATCTCACGGGGATTCACCCCAATCCCCTTCTGCCATTGGCCGTAGGCATAATGGCCCTGACCGGAGGCGATGGCAACGACGTCAGGATGAACTCCGTCTGAAAGTTTCACCCTGCCCCTGATCCTCCCAAACGGAGATTCGACATATACATTCTCGCCGTTTCTAAGTTTCATCCGCTCTCCGACTTCTCGATTGATCTCTATCAAAGTGTCCCAACCCACCCCATGCATCGGCAGAAAGATCTCCTGGGCCCATGGATAGTTCTGGCTTCCATTTTCAAAGGCCATGAGCGGCGTATAGGGATGGAGAAGGAAGGGATATTTCTCCTTCTCCCCTAAGAGAGGGGACTCTTCAAAGTGGGGGAGGAAGGTGACATCACCCCTGGCTCTTATCCCCAGTTTCGCCCACGAGGCCCGAAGGTTTCCTGAAACGAATTCGAATTTCTTCGAAGGAGTATTGAAAATTCGCTCGTACTTCCTGTAGCGATATTCAGGGCCGACCCAGACACCTCGTTTCAGGAAGTCCTCCCATGGTATCAGCGTGGAGGTCCGGAACTTGACCCATTCCTCCGAGTCCTTTGGTAAAGATTCAAAGGCCTTCGCCACCGTCCCCCCTATTCGATTCACCAGGGAGAAGAGGACGTCCACCGCTGATTTTGACTCTCCATAAGGTTTTACGACAGGCCTTCTGATCCTAACTTCGGCGAAACCAGACCCTGGCGGGGCCTGATCATAACCCCATTCTTCCAAGTATGTCGTCGAAGGGAGAAGGAGGTCCGCATAGAGTGCCATTTCACTGACGAAGGGTGAAAAGTGAACATAGTAGGGGATCCCTTTCAGGGCTTCGTCCCATCGCCACGGCCCCGGGGCAGACATATTGAAGTTGCAGTTGAAGCCGATCGCCATTTCGACGGGATAGGGGGTCTTTCGCAAAATGGATTCAGGGATCTGGTTCGCCACCGCATCTGCATGGATGAATTTTTCCGTTCCTCTGAGATCGAGGTAAGGTTGGGCTCTTCCTTTTCTGGAGATGACGTCCTCCGCCACAGGCGGTAAGTCTCGATATCTCGGACGCTCTTGGTAGAGGATTCCACCTGGAGCATCGACACTCCCTATCAAGGCATTCAGGCAGAGGATGGCATAGCTCGTATAAGATCCATTCGGCCAGTTTATCGCTGCGGGTCCTCTCATAGCGATGGCTGGCTTCGTTCTGGCAAATTCCGTTGCTATCCTTTGAATCGTTTCGGGTGGGATACCGGTGACCTTCGATACGGCTTCCGGATGATATTGCGTGAGGACGAGCGTTTTGTAGCGCTCAAAGCCGACGGTCCAACGGGCAATAAAATCCTTGTCGTAGAGCCCCTCCATGAGGATGACGTGAGCTATCCCCATCGCGAAGGCGCCCTCCGTTCCAGGGGTGATGGGGATCCACTCATCGGCCTTTGATGCGGTCACGGAATATCTCGGATGGATCATGACGACCTTAGCGCGATTTGGCCTTTCGCGGCGCAACTTCCCCCACTTTCTGAGGTAAAGGGACAAAGGCTGACTGAATTCCAAAAGATCCGCACCGAAGAGGAGGAGATACTGCGTCCGATCAAGGTCGTAGCCATGGCTTTGGTCATATCCGTCTGCCATCCAATTGCCAGCATGCTCGGACGCCCTTTCCAACCCATCTCCCCAGACGAGATTCGGTGTACCATAGGCCGCTGCAAAGCGAACGATCAGTTCCTCAGCGCTTTCTGCATTCAACCCGCAAAAAAGGAGAAGCTGATGGGGTTGAGCAGCATCCCTCAGGGTCCTCAACCGGCTCGCGATCTCTTCCAGGGCCTCATCCCAAGCGATCGGAGTCCATTGAGGGTCGATATCCTTTCCCTTGTTCTTGTTTCTTCTTCGGAGGGGGGAACCGATCCTTCCTGGATCGTAGAGGACCTGAAGGCCGATATGAGCTCGTGGGCAGATTTTTCCTTCGGAAACTCGGGAAACCGGGTTCCCACTCATTCCGACCGCCCTGCCATCGGCCACCCTAACGCGGATCGCGCAGCGCCCGGAGCATCCCAAACAAGAAGTCACGACCCATGTCTCTCCTCTGGCCTTTGGAATCTGTCGCTTCCACGCCGTAGCTTCAGATCTCCCCAGAGGTGTGGCCAATTGACCCGCCCCGACCGCAAGACTCGTCAAAGCGGTCAATTTAAGAAAGGTTCTTCTGTCCACGCCCAGCCGGTCTGGATCCTCTTTTTCTGAATCAAACATGTTGCCTTTCTCCATCGATTTTTGGAACCGATCCCATGGAGAATTAAGAATATCTCCCTGAATCTTCGGTGTCAATTCTTCTTTTCGATATAACCATACCCATCCAAAATAAGGCTCGGGAGAACCGGACGTTGGTTAGTAGTCTCTCGGTAGCTTTTCTAAGTCGGCATAGCTGAAAACAGGACCATCCTTGCAGACATAGAGATGACCGATATTGCAACGGCCGCATTTTCCGATGCCGCACTTCATCCTCCGCTCAAGGGAGGTGAAGATGCGCTCGTAAGGGAACCGCAGGGCCATCAATTTGGGAAAGGTGAACTTGATCATGATGGGAGGTCCACAGATAACCGCATAGGTATCCTCCGAAGAAGGGGCCACCTCCTCGAGGACATTGGGGACGAGGCCAACCTTCCCCTTCCAATCCTTGTCTCCCCAGTCCACGGTGACGATCAACTTCAAATCATCCCTCTTTCCCCATGCAGCCAACTCTTCTTTGTAGAGGAGAAGCCCTGGCATCCTTGCGCCGTAGAGGATGGTGATCTGCTTGACCTTAGGTCGGTTCGATGGATGGAGGAGATAGACGATCAGCGAGCGCAGCGTCGTGAAGGCAAACCCACCTCCGATAACGAGGAGGTTCTTCCCTTCGAAGAGGTGGAGAGGATAACCATTTCCCAAGGGACCCCGGAGGCCAATCTCAGAACCTTCCTCGATCTGGTGAAGTGCTGTCGTCACGAGACCCGCCTTGTTGATGGTAAACTTGAGAGAACCATTCTCGGTTGGGGAGGACGCGATGCCGAAAGGCGCCTCGCCCTTGCCGAGGACCGAAAGCTCACAAAATTGACCTGGAACAAAGCGGAACGCCTTCGCGTCTTCTTCTTTCATAAAGCGCAATTCGAGGGTCCGCAGCATACGATCCGTGGTTTCGATGTAAGCCTTCTGAACGATCATTGGGATAGGAAGGTAGGGGTTTTTCATAGGTGTCGTATCGTTATTCAAAGCAGACTCTCTCATCTGAAATCGCTTTTAGATATCCTCCTGTCTGTAACGGGAGGTCCAGAGGATTGCCTTGCGAATATCAAAATGGATGGGACAGTAGACGATGCATCGTCCACATCCCACACATGCCACCTGACCGAAGTTTTTTGGAAAGTAATTAAATTTGTGCATCAATCTCTGCCTTGTTCTTTCTCGGGTGGTTGGTCTCGGATTGTGTCCCGACGTCTCCAGGGAATAGAGAGGGGAGAGACAGGAGTCCCAGTGTCTCACCCGTTGACCCTTTTTGGAATCTCCCTCATCCGTGATGTCGAAACAGTGACAGGTGGGGCAAAGATAGGTGCATATCCTGCATCCGACACATCCCTCGTGGACGCGGTCCCAAAAGGGGCTCTCGGCCATCAGATCCAGGCGTCTCTCGATGCCGTCGATGGGAACCTGGGGGCCGAGCTTCTCAGATGCCTTCTCCTCAAGCTCTTTCGCCAGTAGGAGGTCCTCCGAATTCGCATCCTTCAGGTACGGGCTGTTCTGGAGATTCCTTCCTCTCTCTGTCAGCACCTCAACCAAATAGGTCTCGCCAAGATCGACCAAGAAAAGATCCGACCCGATCCTGGAGAAGGGATGGCCTCCCGCTGAGGAGCAGAAGCAGGTGGAGCGTGGATCGTTGCACCCGAGCCCGATGATCATTGTCTTTCTTCTCTTTTCAAGAAAATAGACATCCTTAGAATCGCTTCCCGCGAAGACCTTCTCGATCAAGGAGATGGCTGCAATATCGCACGGTCTCGCGCCCAAGAGGATCCTCTCCCTTTTCACCTCCTCCATGGACATGATCCGGCTCTCACGGCCGACCTGTTCATAGCGGAACATCACTTCGGATTGGGGGAAGAAGACGTCTTTGGCCGGTTTCTGCGGGTTGGGCTGGGTTAGGTCCGCTTCCTCGGGGCGATCGATCTTTCTGCAAACTGAAACCTCTTCGGCCAATCGGACCGGAGCAAAGAGGTCGTACCTCACCATGAGGTCCGTTAGAAATGGTTTTAGGTCATTCTTGTTCAATCTCAGCTTCATTTGATGAAGTCCTGTCTATCACCCACTTGAAATGTGGAAAGGGGAGGAAGGGCTCCGCCTTCGATCCCTGTTTCAAAACCGAAGAGCTCTTTGACGTCGAGACTTAGCTTTTGGGTAAGATAGCCAAGCCGGATCTCCATCGGACAGGCCCGCTCGCAAGCCCCGCAGCCCGAACACCTTCCGGTTTGGTGGTACGCCCTGACGATGTGATAGAATTGAAGATCGGAAGGGGAGAAGGTCTTCTCTATCCACTTGGGATTCGAACCGTCAACGAAACATTCCGAGCAGTAACACATCGGACAGGCCTCGCGACAGGCATAGCAGCGGATGCAACGACTCGTCTCCTTTTCGAAGAATCTCCACCTCTCTTCTGGGTCTTTTTTCTCGAAATCCTTCGCCTCATGGAACTCTTCCGTCAGAGGAAATTCTTCGACAGGTTCCCCCACGATGAATTGGGCCTGTGTCGGATTTCGGTGGGTGCAGGCTTGGCAGGAGGAATAGAGAAAATCGTCCCGTTTGAGGGAGAGCTCAAAACCATCCCCTTTGACGCGAAGCAGATCGCTCTCCTCACGGACTTCCCGGATCTCGCCTTTGACCATTCGGCTCACCTTCTTTCGATCCACGATTCGTTGGCAGGGGACGCCGATCATGAGGATCTGATCAGGCTGAAATCGTTTCTCGAGGGAAAGGGCGACGAGTGAACGGGCGTCGCAACCCTTGACGACGATCGCCAGCTTGAATCGGCTGAATTTATGGATGTAGGTGGCCAGGTTGTTTTCGCAGAAGGAGTTCCAGACCAAGCGGTCCGTTTTTTCAGGCCTTCGAATGAACCTCGGGGTGACGCGCAGAGGAAGGGTTCCTTGGCCAAACCCAATGACGAGATCGACGGCCTTCTTTGAAAGAAGATCCGCGGCTATCTCTTGAATTTTTTTCTCGACGATCTTCAGATTGTCCATGGTCCCGCCGGTTCGATTCGAAATTCGAATATCGTCATTCCTGATACTTCAAACCGTTTTCTGTTTGAAAGTTTAGCACTGGGTCATTTGAAATGGTTTCGAGTTTCAGATTTTGCGCCCCGGATTCCGCACCCCTTGCTTATTCTCTCTTTACAAGTTTCTGGATCGGTCCCAAGCTTCTCACTTCTCTTGTCACTTCGTCCACGACCTGGGAGAATTTCACCCCCTCCGCCGCAGAGACCCAGGAGAATTGGACTCGGCCTGGCTCGATGCCCAGAAATTCGAGGAATCTCTTGAGCGTCGCCGACTTCCTTCTCCCCACATAATTTCCGCTGATGTAGTGGCAATCCCCCGGGTGGCACCCTGAAACCAAAACCCCATCGATGCCACTTTGCAGGGCTTTCAGGATGAAAAGAGGATTGATCCTTCCGGAACAGGGGACCCGAATCACACGAATATTGGGGGGATACTGGATCCTCGATGTTCCAGCCAGGTCCGCCCCTGCATAGGAACACCAATTACACAGAAAGGCAAGTATTTTTGGCTGCCAGGTTTCTTCCATACCGATGCTTCAGCTCGCTAACTATTCGTGATCTGGAATTTGTTGTTTTGAATTTCGTCATTATCCTCCTACGGCCAGTTGGCTAATCTGGGCCACGATCGCTTCGGTGGAGAATCCCTTCAGATCGATGGAGCCCGACCGGCACGAAGCCGAGCAGACACCACATCCCTTGCACAGGGCCTTATTGACCTGGGCCACCATTTTCTCCCCTACAACCGTACGTTTCGTCACGACCTCAATTGCCCTATAGGGGCAGACGCTCTCGCAGAGACCACAACCGATGCAGCGCCTCTCATCGACTTCGGAGACCGTCCCAATCGTCTCGAGCTCCTTTTTTGAGAGGTAGGTGAGGGCACGAGCGGCAGCCGCGGTGGCCTGGGAGATGGTCTCATCCATGGACTTGGGATGATGAGCGAGTCCAGCCAGAAAGATTCCCTCCGTTGCAAAATCGACAGGTCTCAGTTTCATGTGGGCTTCGAGGAAGAAGCCATCCTCATTCAGAGGGACCTTCAACATCTTTGAGAGCTTCTCGTTTTCGTGCCCGGGGACGATCCCAGGGCTGAGGACGACGAGGTCGGTGCGTAGGAGTAAATCATCTCGAAGGATGGGTTCATAGACGATGATGCCCAGGTCCTGCCCATCCCTGTGGATCTGTGGCTCCCTTTCCGGCTCGTAGCGGATGAAAATGACACCTTTCTCTCTGGCCTTTTCGTAGAAGTCCTCTTTGAATCCATAGGTTCGGATATCTCGATAAAGGACGTAGATATTCACATCGGGAACCGTCGCTTTCAACCGGAGTGCATTCTTGATCGCTTCAGAACAGCAGATCCGACTGCAGTAGGGACGATCCCCATTCCTCGATCCAACGCATTGGACCATGACCACGTTCTTAAGGGAACGTAAAGAATCCGGCCTGAGCGCGAGCCTCTCCTCGAGCTCTTTCTGCGTGACGATCCGGTCATCCTGGCCGTAGAGGAACTCTTTCGGACGATACTCCTCCGCTCCCGTAGCCAGGATAATCACTCCATGGGTGAGCTCCTTCGATCCCTCTCCGTTTCGAACGGAGGTCTTGAAGTTCCCAACGAATCCTTCGATCTTCTCGATCGTCGCCCTTGTCATCACATGGATTCTCGGGTCTTTCTCAACCTCTTTCATCACCCTTTCCAAATGGGGTCGAACCTCTTCTTGCTCGAGGGTGTAGTAAATATTTCTCGCCTTTCCCCCGAGGTGGGCCTCTTTCTCGATCAGATAGACCTCATACCCAGCTTCTGATACCTTTCTCGCAGCCGTCATGCCAGCCAGGCCGCCGCCGATGACGAGGGCCTTTTGATTCATCTCGACCGTCTGGGTCGGGAGGGGGTCGAGGAGGGCGGCCTTCGCAACGGCCATACGAACGAGATCTTTTGCCTTCTCGGTCGCCTCTTCAGGCTTCTGCATATGGACCCAGGAACATTGATCTCGGATATTGGCCATTTCGAAAAGATAGCGGTTCAGGCCCGCTTGGCGGATGGTGTCCTGGAAAAGAGGCTCGTGGGTCCTCGGTGTGCAAGAGGCGACGACGACCCGATTCAAGCGATGCTCCTCGATCCTCTTCTTCATCAGTTCCTGGGTATCCTGAGAACAGGTGTAGAGGTTATGCTCCGCATGGACCACGCCCGGAAGTGTCCGGGCGTATTCAGCCACTTCGGGCACCGTCACGACTCCTCCGATATTGATCCCGCAGTGGCAGATGAAGACGCCGATCCGAGGTCCCTCGTAATTGACGTTTCTCTCCGGGACATATTCCTTCTCGGTGACGAGTGTGCCCCTCGCCGGGGAGAGGAGGCAGGAGGCCTCTGCAGCAGCAGCACTGGCCTGGGCCACCGTTTCAGGAACATCCTTGGGACCTGCGAAAGCCCCGCCGACAAATATCCCAGGCCGGGAGGTCCTGAGGGGATCGAAGGTCGAAGTCTTGGCAAATCCGTGGGCGTTGAGTTCGATGCCCAGGGTTTCTGCGATCTCCCGGCTGTGTCGGGTCGATTCGAGTCCAACGGAGAGCACGACGAGGTCAAACTCCTCGGAAACCATCTTCCCTTCTTCCGTCTCGTAGTGGATGGTGAGGTTCTTCGTGAAAGGATTTTCTTTGACATGGGAGACGCGGGACCGAACGTAGCGGACGCCATACTCCTTTTTCGCCCTTTCGATATACTTGTCGAAATCCTTCCCGTATGCTCTCAGATCCATGAAAAAGATCGTGGCTTCGATTTCCGGAGTGTGTTCCTTCGCGATGACGGCTTCCTTGGTGGCATACATGCAGCAAACGGATGAACAATACCCCCTCCCGATATGGGAGTCCCTCGACCCTACGCACTGAATCCAGGCTATTCTGTTGGGATGTTTCTTGTCCGAGGGCCTTAAAACTTCTCCCTTGAAGGGGCCGGAGGCGGAGAGAAACCGTTCGAACTCTATGCTCGAGAGGACATTGGCGAAACGACCATAGCCATATTCCGATTTCAAGGAAGGCTCGAACTCGTCAAAGCCTGGGGAGAGGACGATCGCACCCACTTCGATCTCGATCGTTTCATCCTTCATCCCATGGTCAATCGCCTTTGCCTCGCAGACCTTGACGCATTCAAAACATTCTGAGCAACCACCGCATTGGAGACAGCGTTCCGCCTCTTGAACGACCTCCTCCTCTCTCAAGCCCAGATTGACCTCTTCGAAACTCCTCCTCCTCTCGGGCGGGAGGGTCTTCATGGAGGCTCTTGCCCGTCGCTCCACACCGTCCACTTCCGCCTGAATGAACTCCTTCTGTGGACCTTCGCCCTCACGATTGGCCCTGAGGTCCTCCCCTCTGAGATAGCGGTCGATGGAGATGGCTGCCTTTCGTCCGGCGGCCATGGCATCGATATAGGTTTGAGGACCCGTCACCACATCCCCCCCGGCAAAGATTCCTTCGATGCTTGTCTGGAGGGTGATCGGATCGACCTCTAAGCCTCCCCAGCGAGAGGTTTTGAGGCCTTCCATCCCTTTTAGAAAAGTGAGATCAGGGGATTGGCTGATCGCCGGAATGACCGTATCGACCTCGATCCTGAATTCGGAATCAGGAATCGGAAGAGGCCTCGGTCGTCCGGACTCGTCGGGTTCTCCAAGCGACATCCGGATGCATTCGATTCCGTAGATCTTCCCATTCTCGAGGAGAAGTTTCGTCGGAGCGGTGAGGTATTGGATCTGGATTCCCTCGCGTTCTGCCTCTTCAATCTCTTCTTCCTGGGCAGGCATCTCTTTCCGGGTCCTGCGATAGAGAATCGAGATTTCTTTTGCTCCGAGCCGAAAGGCCGTTCGAGCGGCATCGATGGCTGCGTTGCCTCCTCCGACGACAGCGACTCTATCTCCCACCTCCACCGGCTGGCCGAGTGCCACCTTTCTCAGAAAATCGACGGCATGAAGCACGCCTTCGCTCTCTTCTCCTTCCAATCCGAGCTTTCTGCTTTGATGGGCCCCCGTGGCGATGAAGATGGCATCGTAGCCTTTCTTTCTCAGATCTTGGAGAGTGAGATCTTCACCAATAGGGGTGTTCAACCTTAGCTCGACCCCCATCCTGAGGAGACTACCGATCTCCTTATTGAGAACGGATCGGGGAAGCCGGTATTCCGGGATACCGACAGCGAGCATCCCCCCCGCCACGGGGAGGGATTCAAAGATCGTGACCCCATAGCCCATCTTCCGAAGGTCAAAGGCGGCCAAGAGGCCTGCAGGTCCTGATCCAACGATTGCGACCTTCTTTCCGTTCTCTACTGGAGCGCTCCATTCCGTTCCGTCCTCTTTCTCCAGGTCTGAGACGAATCTTTTCAGTGCGTCGATGGCAACGGCACGGTCCACATCCTTCCTTCGGCAGGCGGTCTCACAGGGATGGGTGCAGATCCGTCCTGTGATCCCCGGGAAAGGATTCTTTTCTCTCACCAGGGCGAGGGCCTCCTTGAACTTGCCAGCTTTGATGAGGGCGATATAGCCCTGGGCATTCACATGGAGTGGGCAAGTGGCCCGACAGGGAGGCTCTCCTCTCTTGTCAATGCCATAAGCACTGGGCATGGCCTGTGCAAAGAGCTGGTAAATGGCCGCCCGATTGACGAGTCTCTGCTCGTACTCGTTTGGGATCTGAACAGGACAGACTTTTGAACAGTCACCGCATGCCTTGCAAGCCTCGATCGAGACGTAACGGGCCTTTTTCTGGATGGTCACTCGAAAATTTCCAGGCTTCCCTTCCAGCCTCTCCACCTTTGCATTGGTGAGGATTTGGATGTTGCGGTGTCTCCCCGCATCGACCAATTTTGGGGACATGATGCACATGGAGCAATCATTCGTCGGAAAGGTCTTGTCGAGCTGGGCCATCGTCCCCCCGATGCTCAGGCTCTTCTCGAGGAGGTAGACCTTGAAGCCGGATTCCGCCAGGTCAAGGGAGGTCTGGATACCGGCGATTCCACCTCCGACGACGAGAACGGCTCCGATAGGGGACTCGGAAGGAGAATTCATGTCAACGCACCCTCCTATTCACCTTCTTGAGGAGCTCGTTCGCTCTCACCCGATTCATCTTCATTCCAAGTTCGTCCGGTTCCATTCCCAGCGCCAGGCCAAGGAGTTGAGGGTAGAAAAGGATGGGCAATTTGAACTCCTTCCCAGCGTTCTTTTCGATCTTACGTTGATTCGACTCGTACATGATGCTGCAGAAAGGGCAGAAGAGGATCATCCCATCTGCTTCCACAGCGCGAATGTGTTCCAATTTCCTCTGGGCCATGGCGAGGGCGATAGGCTCATCGATGGCCAGAACGCCTCCGCCGCAGCAGGCGAGCTTATCTTCGTATGGGATGGGATGGGCACCCGTCGCCTCGATCAACTCATCGAGGCTCTTGGGGGCTTCGGGATCCTCTACTTTTCCGTAGATTCGGGATGGCTTGGTATAATGACATCCGTAATGAGGAGCCAGGCGAAGGGAGGAGAGATCGGATTCCACCGATCCCGAAATCTTCTCCCGTCCAACCTCCTGGTGAAGGATTCGAATGAAATGGTTGACCCGGACCCCTCCCTCGTAGCGGAGTCCTACCCACCGTGGGAGATCCGCATTGATCCTTTCCCTGAGCTTCGGGTCATGCTGAATTTCGTGATTCGCCTCCGTCAAGGAGCCGCAACAGGCACTGCAGAGGGTGCAGATCGAGACGCCTTCCTTCTCTGCAAGAGCGAGGTTACGAGCGGCCATGAGAAGGTAGGCATACCGGTTAGCGGACTTCACGGGATAGCCACAACAAGCAAATTCGGGGATTTCGATGAAACGAAGCCCGAGCCGCTTCGCTACCTTTCTGGCAGAGATCTCATAATTCAATGCCCTCACAGGCACGGTACATCCAAGATAGAGGGCATACGGAAAAGGACGGGCGATGTCCCCTGATCTTTCTTTCACAGTACGAGTCCGGTTCCTTCCAAGATCTTTTTGAGGTCTTCTGTTTTGGTCTGAAGAACGGGGAGCCCCGATTCTCTCCTCTTCTCGTTTTCAAATTCCGTGATCTCCAAAAGGCGGCCGCAGGAGGAGAGGAGATCGATTTGAGTTCTCAGTGCGGGCGGAAGATGGCCCTCTCGGACGGCGATATTCTTGATGGCATTCATCAGCTCGGGGATTCGAACGTCCTGAGGGCATCGCTCGAAGCAGGTATAGCAAGATGAACAGAACCAGATGAACTGGCTCGAGAGGACCTCTTCCTTCATTCCCAGGAGGGCCATGCGGATGATTTTCCTCGGGTTGTAACGGTCCGTTACTTCTCTCACAGGACACCCTGCCGTGCACGTCCCGCAGGAGAAACATTTCTTGATATTTTCGCCTCCCGGTTCCGCGGCAATGAGAAACTTAAATGTCGGATCGAGGGTCTTGGAGTCAATCATACGATTCGGTCAGCCGATGCCGATACAGAAACCCAGGGCCAAGAGGAATGGGTGCATCCCTGTCTGAGGCACCGACCCGAAATAATTAATTCATTTATAAGATACGGACCTTCCTTTTTCAACGATCGTCGGAAGGTTCAGGGATTCGTCTTTTTCACCCGTTCAATCTCGGATCGAATGAAGTCCTTCAACTTCTCTCCAGTCAGGAGATTCTCAAGCTCCGCTTGGAGGTTGGAAGGAGTGATCTTACAGATCCAACCCTTTTCGTAAGGGCTCTCATTGATCAGTTCGGGGGTCTCTTCAAGGTCCTGGTTTGAGGCTTCCACTTTGCCCGAAACCGGTGCATAGATCCTGCCAACCCATTTTCCAGATTCCATAGAGCCGCAAGGTTTTCCCTGTTCGACCATCCTTCCTACAGCGGGCAGCTCCACATAGACGATCTGGCCTGCCAGTTTTTGGGCGAAATCGCTTGTCCCCATGGTGACTTTGTCCCCTTCGACTCTGGCCCAGTAGTGTTCCTTGTGGTAGTAGATGTCGTCCGGGAAGTAGTATCCTTCGATTTCCATAAGGGGGCTCTCCTTTCTGAAAATTTTTTAAGGCTATATACCTCAAAAGGGGGATAATAACAAGTGGTTTTTGGAAGTTTGAGTAATCCCCACGCTTCCTTCGAAATTTACCCGAATCGGACAGGGATGTCGGAGAAAAGCTTACAGCGGAAACCTCGGCCAGTCCCTGGGCTCGAACAATCCAATTAGAAATTGGGAGGACTCCCCTGTCATAGGTGAAGTGACCTTTGCCAAAGGATCGTCCCAAATCGTCCGCTTTGTAAGATTTTCGGAGATATTTCTGTCCGATGAACCGATCTCCCCACGCTTCAGTGACGCATTATCAGCTGGAGGAGTAAATCCTTGACAAATGACTTTTTGGATGGTAATCCTTGTAACAAAAATCACAAAAAATCGAGGGATAAAAGGAGGGACAAGTTTATGACGATCAGCAAATGGATTAATGCCGGGACCGTCCTCAAAATGATGGCGTTGCATTATCCGGACAAACCTGGGGCAGGGGATAAGTTTCGAAAGATGACCTTCAGGGAGTGGAACCAGAGGAGCTGCCGTTTGGCAAATGCCCTGGCGAGTCTCGGTGTCAAGAAGGGGGACCGGTTTGCAATCCTGGCTTATAACTGCGTTGAATGGATGGAGATTTACGCCGCTTCTGCAAAAGGAGGGCAGGTCACCGTTCCCATCATGTTCCGATTGGCTCCCCCTGAGATCGAGTATGTCGTGAACCATTCGGGCGCAAAGGCCTTCTTTGTGGCCAAGGAATTTGTACCGGTGGTCAACTCGATTCGGAGCAAACTTCCTGAGATCCCACCCGAAAACTATGTCTATTGGGGAGACGATCAGGTGCCCGAAGGATATCGGTCCTATGAGTCCCTCATTGCAGAGGCGTCCCCTGCGGAGCCGGATGTGATGGTGGACGGAGAGGATCCCTGGAACCTCATGTACACCTCAGGGACAACGGGCAAGCCAAAAGGTGTGATTCGGACCCATGAGGGCAACGTTGCCCAGTACGTCCTCAATGCAATGAACATGGGGATCCGGCCCGATGACTGCGTGATGCTCGTCATGCCCATGTGCCACATCAACTCGATCTACTATTCTTTCACTTACACCTATTGCAGTGCCCGGGTCTTTGTTTACAACATGATCAGTTTCGATCCAGAAGATCTGCTCAAGACGATCGAAAAGGAGAGGGTGACCTTTACCTCCCTTGTCCCAACCCACTACATCATGATCCTTTCCCTGCCAGATGAGGTGAAGAAGAAGTACGATGTGAGCTCCATCCGTCAACTCTTGATCTCCTCGGCCCCTGCCCGGAAGGATACGAAGCTGGCGATCATGGATTACTTCAAGAATGCCGAGCTCTGGGAGGCGTATGGCTCCACGGAGGCAGGGTTGGTCACATTGCTGAGGCCGGATGAGCAGTTCAAGAAATTGGGTTCCATCGGAAGGGAGATTTGGGGGACCGATCGGATCAAGATCTTGGACGAGAACGGCAATGAGGTCCCAGACGGCCAGGTGGGAGAACTCTATTCGAGGACGCCCCACGTCTTTAAGGAATACTGGAAGGATCCGGAGAGGACGAAATCGGTTTTCAAAGGAGAATGGTTCTCCGCGGGAGACATGGCCTACCGGGATCCGGACGGGTACTATGTCCTGGTCGACCGGAAAGCGAACATGATCATTACCGGGGGTGAAAATGTTTTTCCCTCCGAAGTGGAAAATGTCCTGGGATCGCACCCTGCCGTCAAGTATGTGGCGGTGATTGGGGTGCCCCACGAAAAGTGGGGTGAGGCAGTCAAAGCGGTCGTGACGCTCCATCAGGGGAAGACGGTGACCGAGAAAGAACTGATTGAGTATTGCAAGGGGAAGATCGCAGGAAGTCTGTCGACTTCATCAAAGACGAAGAGATGCCCATGACGCCCACGGGGAAGATCCTCCATCGCGTCCTGAGGGAACGATACGGAAAATGGAGCGATTTGAGATAGCCTCCCGCTTGTAATGCGTCACTGAAGCGTGGAAAGATCGGGCGATCGGACAGGAATATCTCCGAAAATCTTACCAAGCGGACGATTTTGGATGATCCTTTGGCAAAGGTCACTTCACCTATGACAGGAGAGTCTCCCAATTTCTGATTGGATTCTTTGAGCCGGGGGACAAGCTGGGGTTTCCGCTCTAAGATTTTCTCCGACATCCCTGTCCGATTCCGTGGAGTTTCCCCGGAAGAGTCAGGGGTTACTCCCGCTTCTAAATTCTCCTTGCAAAAAATTTCGTCTTGGGCTATGTTTCAGCATTGCCAAGAGCGGCCGGGTGCTCTTGGTTTCATTTTGTTTTGAGGGAGTTAAAGGAAACTTTCATGCTAAGATCGCTCAAGTGGCGCTTTTTCCTCTATGCGGCAGTGATCCTCTTTGCTATCCTGCTCGTTCTTCCGACGCTGACGGAAGAACTCCCTTCTTGGTACGCGAAGGTCATCCCCTCGGAAAAAATCCATCTCGGCCTCGATCTCCAGGGAGGGATGCATCTTGTCCTTGAGGTGGAGGCCGAAAAAGCGATCGAGAGCTATTTGGAGAGGATCCGTAGCAGCTTGAGGGACGACCTGAAAGGGAATGCCATTCCCTTTGGGAAGTTGGAAGTTGAGAAGGGTCACCGAATCGTCCTGGAGGTCTCGGGAGAAAAAGGAAAATGGGAAAAGATTCTCAGCCAACGCTACCCGATGATGCAGGAACTCTCCTCCTCCGCAGACGAAAAAGGGATCTGGAGGGTTGTCTTGGTCTTGGACAGCAGGCAAGCCGAACAGGTGAAAAGAAATGCGATCGATCAGGCCTTGGAGACGATTCGAAATCGGATCGACCAGTTTGGCGTCTCGGAGCCCGAAATCACCCTTCAGGGAACGGATAGAATTCTCGTCCAGCTTCCGGGGATCAAGGATCGCGAGAGGGCCATCAATCTCATCGGGCGGACCGCCCTCTTGGAGTTCAAACTCGTCGATGAAGAAGGGGATCTTGAGGCTGCGTTGAAAGGAAATATTCCGGAGGGGAGTATCATCCTTTATCAACGGATCGTCGATCCGAAGACGGGTGGGGTGAGGAAGGTTCCTTTCCTCTTGAAGGAGCGGACGTTGATGACGGGCGAGTACCTGAAGGATGCCCGTGTGGCCATCGACAGCGAGTTCCGAGAACCCTATGTGGCCCTGGAATTCGACGACGTTGGAGCGAAGCTTTTCGAACAGATCACAGGCTCCAACGTGAAGAAACGACTGGCCATTATCCTCGATGACAATGTCTATTCCGCCCCGGTGATCCAGGAAAGAATCCCTGGCGGGAGAGCGCAGATCACGGGGCGTTTCGACATGAAGGAGGCGAGCGATTTAGCGATCGTTCTCAGGGCGGGAGCCCTGCCTGCACCGGTCAAGATCATCGAGGAGAGAACGGTCGGGCCGTCGCTCGGAGAGGATTCGATACGCCAGGGAATTATCTCCATTGCCATCAGTGCTGCCCTGGTCGTCCTCTTCATGATCTTCTACTATCGCCTCTCCGGAGTGATTGCGGATATTGCCCTCATCTTGAACGTCCTTTTGGTCTTGGCGGTCCTGGCAATTTTCAGGGCCACCCTCACCCTGCCGGGGATTGCAGGTTTGGTGCTCTCCGTGGGAATGGCGGTCGATGCCAATATTCTGGTCCATGAACGGATCAAGGAGGAGCTTCGGTGGGGAAAGACGACACGGGCAGCCATTGACCAGGGGTATCACCGGGCGTTCACGACAATCATCGACTCGAATTTAACCACCGTCATTGCGGCGCTCTTTCTCTATCAATTCGGTACCGGTCCGGTGAGAGGGTTTGCCGTGACTCTCTTTTGGGGGATCGTGGCCAATATCTTTACAGCGGTCTTTGTGACCCGATGGATGTTTGACTATCTTACCCTGAAGTTGAACGTGAAGCGACTGAGCATCTGATGATTTTTCCTCCATCCTTTTTTCAAGGGATGAACGAGGCAGAAGGCGAAGCCCCATGGAACTGATTCCACCCAACACGCGAATCGACTTTATCGGAAAGAAAAAGTATGCCTTCTGGATTTCGGCTGTGGCCATTTTGCTGAGCCTCGGCTCCATCTTCTTTCACGGGGGATTGAGGTACGGGGTTGACTTCGCCGGAGGTCTTCTCATCCAGATTCGATTCTCAAGGCCCGTCGATATCTCGGAGGTTCGGAGCACGATGGAGGCGATGGGTGCCAAAGAAGCCAACGTTCAAAACTTCGGCGGCGAGAATGAGTTTCTTATCCGTGTGGAGAAGACGCCCGAAGATTTGGACAAGGTTTCGGCAAGGATCCAGGCTTCCCTCCAGGAGAGATTCAAGGAGAAGGCCCTCGAAATTCGAAGGGTCGAGGCGGTTGGCCCGAAAGTGGGAAAGGATCTAAAGAGGAAAGCCCTTTGGGCCGTGGGACTCTCTTTCGCTGCCATCCTGATCTATGTCGCATGGAGATTCCGGACGGTCGCCTACGGTCTCGGAGGAATTGCTGCCCTTCTGCATGACATCGTGATCACCTACGGTGCGATCTCCATTTTGCAGCTCGAATATTCACTTCCTCTTTTGGCGGTGATCCTCACCATCATTGGATTCTCAATCAACGATACGATCGTCATCTTCGACCGGGTGAGGGAGAATCTTAAGAAGATGAGAAAGGAGAAGCTGGAGACCATTTTTAACATCAGCATCAACGAGACCCTGGGGCGGACGATCCTCACCTCAGGGACGGTCATGATGGTGGTGATCATCCTCTTCTTGTTCGGAGGCCCGGTGATTCACGATTTTGCTACGGCCTTTATCGTCGGATTGATTTCGGGAACATATTCCACGGTCTATGTGGCTAGCCCTGTCGTTCTCCTCTGGGAGAAGCACGTGTCGACGAGATTCAAAAAACGCTGAGGGTTGACAGGGGCGGGAGCGATGTCTTAAATTTTAAAAGTTGCGTTTCGAAAGGGAAGAGATGAAGACTTTTCAGGCGAAGAACGAAGAGGTTGATCGTCGCTGGTACGTGGTCAATGCAGAAGGAAAGGTATTGGGACGTCTGGCTGCGGCCGTGGCAAGGGTTTTGAGAGGAAAGCACAAACCCAACTACACCCCCCATGTCGACACGGGGGATTTCGTCGTCGTGGTCAATGCGGAGAAGGTGAGTCTGACGGGGAAGAAGCTCAAGAACAAGGTCTATTATCACTACACGGGTTACCCGGGTGGCATCAAGGAGACGAGTGCGGAGAAGCTTTTGGCCAAGAAGCCTACGGAGATGGTCCGGATGGCTGTCAAGGGGATGTTACCCAAGAATAGTCTGGGGAGACAGATGCTTCGTAAGCTGAAAGTTTATGCGGGGCCGACGCATCCCCACCAGGCTCAAAATCCTGTTCCCCTTGAACTGTGAAAAGAGAAACGAATAGGGCGAATGACAACGGATGACACGAATATCCATCTTAGATATCCTGCTCATTTGTGAAATTCGTTATCATTCGTGTGCTTCGTGAGTATTTCCAAAAAGGAGAAGAAGCGTGGCGGAGACGATTTATGCAACGGGGAAGAGAAAGACGGCGATCGCCAGGGTATGGCTTCAACCTGGGGAGGGAAGGTTCCTGGTGAACGAGAGACCCCTGAAGGAATTTTTCAGGCGCGAGACCAGCGAGATGGTCATTCTTCAACCCTTCGATCTCACTGGGACGAGAGACCAATTCGACGTGAGCGTCAACGTTCGAGGGGGTGGGAATTCGGGTCAAGCAGAAGCCATTCGCCACGGGATCTCGAAGGCTCTGGTCCTCTACAATTCCGAGTTCAAAGAGGTGTTGAAAAAGGCCGGATTCCTGACCCGTGATTCGAGAGTGAAGGAGAGGAAGAAGTATGGTCGAAGGGGGGCAAGGAGGAGACCCCAATACTCCAAGAGATAAAGACATGACCAAACGAATCCAGAGAGGGAGGGGAGGTCATGGAGGCTTCCCCTCTTTTGTTTTTCGGGTTAGCGAATGAAAGCCAATCGTAAGGAAGAGGTAGGCGATGAAAACAAAGGTCGGTATCGTGGGAGCCACTGGATACACCGGAGTTGAACTCTTGCGACTTCTCCTCCGACATCCAGAGGTGGAAGTGACGGCTCTGACTTCGCAGAAATATGCTGAGCTTCCGATCGATCATGTCTTTGCCTCCATGATGAAATCCCTTTCGTTGAAGTGCGAGGCGTTGGATGTGGACCGAATTTCGAAAAAGGTCGATTTCGTCTTCACAGCCGTTCCCCATAGGACGGCGATGGAGATCGTTCCGTCTTTTCTGCAACATGGGAAAAGGGTGGTCGATCTGAGTGCCGATTTCAGGTTTCAGGATCCGGCGGTTTATGAGCGTTGGTATCAAAGGCACACGACGCCTGAGATCCTGAAGGAGTCGGTCTACGGGCTTCCGGAGCTCCATCGGGAGAGGATTCGGGAAGCGAGGATTGTTGGCAACCCAGGTTGCTATCCCACGGGGGCTTTGATCGGCCTCATTCCTCTGGTTCGAAAAGGGATCATCTCTTTGGAGGGCATCGTTGTCGACTCGAAATCTGGGGTGAGCGGGGCGGGAAGGGATGTGGTATTGGAATCTCTCTTCTGCGAGGTCAACGAAGGGGTGAAGGCCTACAAGATTTTTGAACATCGACATACCCCTGAAATTGAGCAAGAGTTGAGTCTTTTGGCCGGCAGGGGCGTGCGAGTGACTTTCGTCCCCCACCTCATCCCAATGGATCGGGGGATCCTGACGACCCTTTATGTGAGACTCAAACGAAGGATGAGCCGAGAAGAGGTGGCCGAGACCTTCGAACGGGACTACGCAGAAGAACCCTTCGTCCGAATTTGTCCAAAAGGGAAGGTCCCGAACACAAAAGATGTGAGGGGTTCCAATTACTGTGATATTGGTATCAAGGTGAACGAGGAAGATGGCCGAATGGTCATCGTGACGGCTATCGACAATCTGGTCAAGGGAGCTTCCGGAGAGGCGGTCCAGAATATGAACATCATGCTTGGATTTCCAGAGACGATGGGCCTCGAGGTCGTCCCCCTCACGCCGTAGAAGACTTTTCCTTACCATCGCTTCAGACCGTGCGCTTCGTAACGGAGGCGTTTCCACCGCTTCACAGTTCCATTTTACAACCTCCATAGATTTTGTTAGATTAAGTTAAGATATCCGAATGTCTGAGGGTAAGGTGAGAGATGAAACCCTTGACCCCCATGATCAAGCAGTATCTCCAGATCAAGAGCCAGTATCCTGACTCCATCCTTTTCTTCCGAATGGGAGACTTTTACGAGATGTTTTTTGAAGACGCCCAAGTTGCGTCAAGGGAGCTTGACATCGCTTTGACCTCGAGGGACAAGGGGCAAAAAGACAGTGTCCCGCTCTGCGGGGTGCCTTATTTTGCGGCGGAGACCTACATCTCGAAACTCCTCCAAAAGGGTTATAAGGTTGCCATCTGCGATCAGGTGGAGGATCCCAAATTAGCCAAAGGAATCGTGAAGAGGGAGGTGGTGAGGGTCTTCACGCCCGGATTGGCCTTGGATGCGATCCATCTGGGTTCGGGGGAGGCCCAATACCTGATGGGGTTTCTTGCCGAGGGCGAGGTCTTCGGTCTGGCCTTTCTCGACATCTCGACGGGAGAACTGAAAGCGAGCCAGGTCTCAGGTTTTGAATTCTTTCTCAACGAAGCGCTGCGAAACGAGCCGAAGGAGATCCTGGTCCTCAAGACGTTTCAAGAACATCCTTGTTTTGAGACCTTCAAGAAGAATTTTGAAAATGGCCGGATCAATTATTTGGAGGAAAAGGGCTCTCACTTCACCCTTTCTCTCAGCGAAATGGAAGGGGCGGCCGAGCTTCAACGCGCCCCGTTGGCGGCCCAGGCAGTTGCCATGGTTCTCTCCTATGCGGAAGAGAATCAAAAGAAGCCCCTCTCTCACATCCGATCCGTCCTCTACTACCGGGTCCAGGACTTTATGGTCCTCGATGAAGTGGCGAAGAGGAATTTGGAACTCACCCAGTCCCTTTTCGATCAAAGCAAGAAAGGCTCGCTCCTCTGGGTGCTTGACGAGACGATGACAGCGATGGGAAGCCGAAAGTTGAGACAGTGGGTGAACTACCCCCTGACGGATCTCCGAGAAATCGACCGCCGCTTGGAAGGGGTTTCCGAACTGAAGGAGAGAAAGATCGAACGAAAACAGTTGAGGGAATCCCTCAAGGGAGTTCAAGATATGGAACGATTGACCTCCCGGATCTTTCTTGGCCATGCCAATGCGAGGGATCTGGTGGGGTTGAGGCTCTCGCTCAAGAACCTTCCCGATATCAAGATCTTCCTCCAAGCCTTCGGCTCTCCAATCTTGAAGGAGGTTTCCGATGGAGTGGAAACCTTTGACGACCTCTATCGCCTCCTGGAATCGGCCATTGTCGACCAACCCCCCCTCTCCCTTCGAGAAGGGGGCCTCATCAAACCCAATTTCAACAAGGAACTGGACCAATTGAGAGAGATCGGGCGGGAAGGAAAGAGTTGGATTCTCCGTCTCGAAGCGGAAGAACGGAAGAAAACAGGGATCTCCTCCCTGAAAGTCCGATACAATCAGGTCTTCGGCTACTATATCGAGGTGACGAAAAGCAACCTTCATCTAGTCCCGGACCGTTACGAGCGGAAACAGACCTTGGTGAATGCAGAACGGTTCGTTACGCCCGAGCTGAAGGAATTCGAAGCGAAGATCCTGGGGGCAGAGGAAGCCATCTGTCAATTGGAATACCGACTCTTTGAAGAGATTCGAAAAAGGGTTTCGGATCAAACGGTCGGGCTTCAGAGAACGGCCGGTGCCATTGCGGTCGCAGACGCTTTATGCTCCTTGGCGGAGGTGGCCGACCGTTACGATTATAATCGTCCCGTCGTTGACGAGGGGGAAGAGATCATGATTCAGGACGGCAGACACCCCGTGGTGGAGCGGATGGGTTTATCCGAACGATTCGTTCCCAACGATACCCTTCTGAACAACCACGAGCACCAGATTCTCATCGTCACGGGACCCAATATGGCTGGCAAATCGACCTATCTTCGTCAAGTTGCCCTCATCGTCGCCATGGCCCAAATGGGTTCTTTCGTTCCGGCGAAGGAGGCAAAGATTGGATTGGTGGACCGCATCTTCACCCGCGTCGGTGCGCTCGACCATATCATGCGGGGACAGAGTACCTTCATGGTGGAGATGATGGAGACGGCGCGCATCCTAAACCAGGCCACATGGAGAAGCCTGGTCGTTCTCGACGAGGTCGGAAGGGGGACGAGCACCTTCGACGGCTTGAGCATTGCCTGGGCGGTGGCGGAATATCTCCATGATCATCCTTCGGTCAGGCCGAAAACGCTCTTTGCGACCCACTATCACGAATTGACAGAGCTTGCCCTTACGAAGGAGAGGGTGAAGAACTATAATGTGGCAGTGAAGGAATGGGGAGGGGAGATCATCTTTCTCAGAAAGATTGTCGAAGGGGGAACCAATCGGAGCTACGGGATTCAGGTGGCACGACTGGCAGGGCTTCCCCAGAAGGTGATCGACCGAGCCAAGGAAATATTGTCCAATCTGGAACGCGGTGAATTGGACTCCACGGGTCTGCCAAAGATTGCAAAATCGAAGATTTCAGGGACGAAGCCTCGATTACCTGTTCAACCCTCTCTCTTTGTTCCCAAGGATCCTATCCGGACCGAACTCAAGAGACTCAAGATTGACCACCTGACCCCCCTTGAGGCACTCCAGATCTTGGACGAACTGAAAAAGAGGGCGGAGAGCGAAGAGTGAGAAATAGTCCGCACGGACATGGCGCAGGCGATCTTTTGGAATTCGAGCAAAGTTGGCCGTTGAACTTCGACACTTGGTCTCGTTCGCTTTCGAAGGAATGATCGATTTTCCAAAGGCAAGATTGAAGATGGTCGAGGATCAGATCGTCGCGAGAGGAATCACCGATCCCAGGGTGATTGCGGCGATGAAAAAAGTCCCGCGCCATCTCTTTGTCGAAGAAGCGCTTCAGAAACAGGCCTACAGTGACCACCCGCTCCCTATTGGAGAGAAACAGACCATCTCCCAGCCCTATATGGTAGCCTTGATGACGGAGGCCCTTCAATTGACTGGCAAGGAGAAGGTCTTAGAGATTGGCGCAGGGTCTGGATATCAGACCGCGATCCTTGCCGAACTGGCTCAGAAGGTTTACTCCATCGAGCGAATTCGTTCCTTGGCCATCCGGGCTCGGCAGCTGCTCTACGAATTAGGGTATTTCAACGTGGAGATAAAGATCTTCGACGGGACCCTCGGATGGTCGGAAGAAAGCCCATTTGAGGCGATCCTCGTCACGGCGGGAGCACCGGAGATCCCTCAGCCTTTGCTGGATCAGCTCGCCCTCGGCGGACGGCTGGTGATCCCCGTGGGCGATGCCTTCAGTCAAGATTTGATTCGGGTGATCAAGACGTCGGAGGGGATCAAGAAAGAGGATCTTGGAGGGTGCCGATTTGTCAAGTTGATCGGCAGATATGGGTGGAATGAAGAATAGACTTCTCTTCGCTCTGATGCTCGGATCCTTCTTGCTCTCCGTTTTTCTCTCTTCC
>FWPV01001770.1_pt1 | contig 46703 bp, 41 predicted proteins | sample 2228371 | NCBI WGS metagenome assembly FWPV01 (sample SAMEA103939776, study PRJEB20133) | metagenome | reverse complement strand
TATACCGGCTCAGCTGGGATGATATTATTAAAGTAATTAGAGAAGCTAAGCCGGAGTGGCTTGTCGTAGCTTTTATTCTGTTTTTTGTCAGCATACTTATAGGAGTCGTTCAGTGGCGGATTTTGCTTGATAACCGTGGGATCGGCCAACCGTTTCCGCGATCGTTTAAGCTTTATATGGTCGGAATGTTTTTCAACAATTTCGTTTTCGGGGGGATTGTAGGAGATATTCTTAAGATAGCTTCGATAAGAAGCCGCGACGGTAAAGGGATTGCAGGTTTTGCGGCTACTTTTCTGGATAGATTCGCAGGATTATGGGCAATGTGCGGGTTTGCGGTCGGAGGGAGTATAATTCTCCTTATAAGACAGGGGACTTTTTCGGACGGTAAAGTCGGAACCGCGGTAATCGCACTTTTTGGCGCTTTTATTACCTTTGCCGGACTTATGGTTCTTCTTGTATGTAAACCATTGCAGCGGTTCGTATTTTTACTTCTCGATCGTTTCCCGTTCTGCAAGAGGCTTCGTCTTCGTGATATACTATCAGGAATGCTTATAGAAGCACATGAAATCAATCTGCTTTTCAAAGTAGGAATTCTCTCCGCTATTATTCAGTTGTTGCGTATAGGCGTACATATGCTTGTGGCTTATTCTCTTAGTCTTCTGAACGTAAACAATTATCAATATTTTTTTATTTTCGTTCCCATTATAGCAATGCTTATGACGATTCCGCTTCCCTTTGGTGTGCGTGAAGCGGCGGGCGGAACTCTTTTTACAATGGCCGGTTTTCCGTCCGACGCCGCCTATGTAATGGGGTTTCTTGCCTCAATCGTAGGGCTTGCTGCAAGCGTTATCGGTGGACTATTTTACATTACAGACCGAACAATTTCCAGGGAGAAGCATGAGAACAATATCGATCGTAGTTCCGCTCTTTAATGAGTGCGAGAGCCTGCCTGTTCTGATCGATTCTATAAAAACCACAATGGAAAAGGTTGGAGAGGAGTGGGAGGTGGTTTTTGTAGACGACGGCAGCACCGATGATTCTTTCAATACTCTCAAGAAACTTCGGACCGGTTTAGATAAGAGAATGAGGATTTTCAGATTTTCGAGAAATTACGGTAAATCTGCTGCATTAAGTGTAGGAATAAAAGAAGCAAGAGGAGACGTAATCGTAACAATGGATGCGGATCTGCAGGACGACCCTGCGGCAATACCGGATTTACTTGCAAAAATAGACGAAGGGTGGGATGCGGTCAGCGGCTGGAAAAAGAAACGTTACGATCCGCTTCGATTTACAATTCCCTCAAAACTCTGGAACATGGCGAATTCTTTACTTTCCGGAGTAAAGCTTCACGATTTCAATTGCGGACTTAAGGCCTATCGTTCAGAAGCTGCCAAATCACTCGAAATCTACGGAGAACGTCATCGATACCTTCCCACGCTGGCCCACTGGAACGGTTTCCGCGTAACAGAGATTCCCGTTCCTCACCACCCCCGTAAATACGGCCACTCCAAATACGGTTTTGGAAAATTTTTCAACGGCCTTATGGATATGCTTACTCTGCTCTTTTTAAGACGGTATCTGAGAAGCCCTCTTCACTTCTTCGGCCTGTTTGGCTGCGGGCTTATTTTCATGGGATTGGCAGTTTTGGGGTATTTCGGCGTCGAATGGCTGGTTACCGGACAAATGCATATAAGACCCCTTGTTTTACTTTCGGTAAGCGCCATAATAGTCGGTATACAGTTTCTTTCGTTCGGATTCCTTGCGGAAATGCTTATAAATATGTCGCCCCGAGATTCCTATATTATACGCGAAAAAGTAGAGTGATGAAGATTCTTTGTATTTGTCCGATCGGAATCGGCAACTACCTGCTTTGCTACCCGGCATGGTCGATTCTACACAGAAGAATACCGGAAGCCGAGCTTCATATTCTTGCTCTCAGAAAACCGATCACGGAACTTGCTGCAGGAGATCCGGTATGGAATAAAATTCATTTCATAGATCCTACAAAAAAAAACAACATTTCGAAAATAATCAATTTCCTGTATTTACTTAAAAAAGAAAAATATGACGTAAGCCTGTCTTTTTTCCCATCGAATACATGGCAGTATAATCTGCTTCCGTTCATTGCCGGAGTAAAGAGAAGAATTGCATTCCGTTATTGTTTGAAAAGAAAGTCGAGTCTTTCCTGGCTGAATTCAGAGGCGGTCACTGTTGATACAACTCTACATGATATCAGACAGAATATAAATCTTGTAAGCTGGTTTCTGAAGCAGGACTTATCGGATGAAAAAATTGTTTTTCCGTCTTTATTCACTGAGAACGAAGCTGCTCTGGCGGATAAAATACTCGGAAACGACGCTACCGGATATTTTGCAGTTCATCCGGGTTCCAGTAAAGAACACGGCATGGATGCGAAAAGGTGGCCGGCAGAAAGATTCGGAGCGCTTGCAGATCGCATTTCCGAATATCTTAACGCAAAGGCCGTTATAATTGGAGGAAATGACGAATCGGATTTAAAAAATGCTGTTGCTGCATCCATGAAACATCCGTATCGTATTATCGCACCGCAGTCTCTAAAAGTGACGGCGGCGATTTTAAGCAGATGTAAAATATGCCTTTGCAATGATTCGGGTATAATGCACCTCGCAGGCTGCATGAGAGTGCCTGTTGTGGCTATTTTCGGACCTACCGACGAGACACGCAACGGTCCGTGGGGAGAAAGAAATTGTATTATAAGGAAAAATATGGAAGGATTTCCCGTATGGACAGCTGCAAACGTAGGCTGCCGTAAACTGCCCATGGGAATTGACGCCAACGCGAGTCTGACGTCGCTTACTGTTGACGAAGCCTGGGAGACGATGAAAGATTTTCTTCATCGTATTTCCTCTTTTTGATAAGAGATAAATTATTATCATTTTCTTTTTCTTCCATATAAAAGTGAAATGTTGTAATATTGTATTTTACATATAGTTGAATTGCATGTCGAAACGAGGAGGCTGTGATGTTCAGAAATGCCGGGTACGTTATAGTAGTGCTTTTATACTTTGCATTGTCGGTAATGGGGAAGAACTATCTACTTACTATACAGAAGGGAGGAGCTGAAATAATAAGAAGCGAAACAGGAGAACAATTGACGGTATCGGACAGCGCCGATGTGGCTCCAAAAGATATGATATCCCTTCTTGACGAACAGCAGGCATTTGTTGTTCTCGAACAAAATTCGTTTCTACTTATAAAAGGCCCTTCAGAGCTGATACTTTCGGAAACCGGGAATACTCTTTCAGTAGAACTGGCAAGAGGTCAGGTATTTATTATCAGGAAACAGCCTTTTGAATTTGCGTTAATTAACATATCTTCAGACGGATATACTTTTACTCCTATCGGAACAAAAGCAGCGGTAAAGAAAAATCCTGAATCTAAGCCCACTGTAGCCGTTCTTGAAGGAAAAATTAGGATGCAGTCTCCTTCCGCAGAAGCGATTATGATTGAAGAGGGATATTTCGGAAATGTCGATCGGGACGGCAGGCTGACAAGCGGGAAACTTTCGCAGCGAGCAATCGAATCATTGAACCAGTGGCTTGCCGGTGTTTCTGTTTATTTAAATGCATCTACAGAGAATAAACAGACTTCCGCTATGGCGACTATGCCGCCGGATACCTATGAAAAAAGCAGCCCGGGACATAAAAATAATGAATCGTCAAGCTCCGAAACGGCAGAAAAGACACCCGAAAACGAACCGTCTTCTCAATCGACGCCTTCAGGAAGCATTATATCTCAGCAAAAAGAGCAGAAAGAAATAATAAAGGAAGAAAAACCGACCGGTGAGAAACCTTTACAAATATCAGAATCAGCCGCCCGGAAGGAGGAAAAGACTCCGGCTCCTCCCGAATCGCCTAAATGGGAAATAAGCGCGTTCGTCGAAACGGTTGACGACAAACAATGGACAAAAATGGCTATAGGATTTGATCTTCCAATATGGAAATTCGGCGTTTTTTTCGACATTGAGATGTTTATCGACAGTGAAGGCAGAATCTCCGATAAAGGATGGAATTTTAGAGAAGATTGGATGGAAGCTCTTGCCAGAAAAATCAGATATGTGAGATTCGGTCAGGAAGGAGAGCCTTTATTCGTAAAATTAGGAGGTCTCTCGAGTGTTTCGTTCGGATACGGATTTCTCGTAGATAGATTTACAAATATGCTTCATTACCCTGATCGGAAACTCTTGGGTTTTCAGATGGAAATTAACGATTTATCGCCTATTGGCATCACACTCCAGGCTCTTATAGCCGATTTCAGAGAGTTCGACTTCGAAGGCGGAATAGCGGGGGCGAGGATTGCTCTAAAGCCTCTTAAAAATACCGGTATACCTATTGTAAATGGAATAAAGTTCGGAGGCGCATACGTTACAGATCTTAACCAGTATGCTCCTGCACAGAAATGGAAGTTCAAAGAACCTGTATCGGTACAGCTTCTACGTGATTTCGTAGAACTCGGCGCCGATTCGGCCGCGGCGATAGATACGCTTATGGTTCGGGGGTTCAATGATCCAAGAATAGATAATGAGAAATATCTGCGGGATAAAAAAGCGTCATCCGAAAAAGATCCTTTCGGTTTGATAGGAGCTGACGTCGGGATCCCGCTGATAAGTACCGGAATTATAGGTCTGGATCTTTACGGTCAGGCAGGAATGCGCGATGACGGCACTCACGGTTGGGGTATAGGGGCTCCGGGTCTGGCCCTTAAAGTATGGCGCATGTGGGCTAATGTTGAATATCGTCGGGTATTAGGACGTTTCCAGCCTGGATATTTCGGAACATATTATCTTGACGAAAGACTCATCCGGGAACCGGTTATTACCACAAAGGAACAACGCTTAGTTTCCGATACGTTAAACGGAATTTTCGGCAGGCTGGGATTCAATATTGCAGATGTTGTTTTTATTCAGGGCGACTACCAGTATATGAAAGGTAAGCAGGAAATCAGCAAGGATCAACGTTTCGAAGCAACAGGTTCGCTTGGTGGTATGGTGCTGGAAAGGATACCCAAACTGAACCGTGCCGAAGCATACTTTTATAAATCACGTATAGGCAACGAAAACGATAGGTTTTTCGAAAAAACGGTTTTCATGTATTTTGGCTATCGTATAGGTTTCGAAATAGCTCCGGGAGCTTCTTTGATATGGGACAGCCGTTACGGATACAGGCATGACGAAAAAGGGAACCTGATTCCCAACAACAATATAAGCATACAAACGGCAGTTTCTTTCTGAAGTAAAAAATCAAATTGAAGTTGCCTACGTGTGGTATGCCGATTTATTATTAAATGAAGAAAGGAGATAGAAGAAGGAAAGTCGATGGTTTCAGGTTCACCGATGATCCGTCGCATAAAGCGGGAAAGACAATTATCTTTCTTATCGAGGCTGCCATGCAGAGGCCGTATAAGGTTTGTTTTTATTTTTATAGCTTTAGTGATTTTGCTAAGCCGTGTGACGTCGGTTGTAAAGAGTCTCGATATACCATTCTCCGTTTCCGCCCAGGATAAAAGCTACGATTCAACAGTGAGTGGAAGAGTTACTGATAAAAGCAAAAAGAGGGGAATATTTCCTGCAGCAGACGTAGGTCAACTATTATTGAATAATCCTGTCTGTCTTTCTTACAATCGTATTGACGCGTTTTTTGAAAACGAATCTTTAACAGTTATTACAAGTACCGACACTGCGCTCCAGCGATACCTTTCGAGGCTTTTGAAACAACACCGTCCGCTTTACGGCGGAATTGTAGTAATGGAGCCTGGCACCGGCCGTATTCGTGCGCTTGTGTCCTATGTAAACGACAGCATGGCCGATCCGGGGGGCAATCTCTGTCTTCGCGCTCTTTTCCCAGCTGCATCGGTATTTAAAACTATCACCGCCGCTGCAGCAATCGGTTTTGCCGATTATACTGCCGACTGTATCACAGACCACAGGGGACGAACCTCAACACTTTACAAATCCCAGATAAAAGCTCAACCGGAAGGTGCTGTAGAATTGACGCTTGCGGAGGCTTATGCCCGGTCTATTAACGCAGTTTTCGGAAGGATTGGAATTTACCACGTCGGATCCGCGGAACTTATGAAAACCGCAAGGGCGTTCGGTTTCAATCTTACTTTACCCGGAGATCTTTATTGCGATATTTCCAATGTATCTCCACCCGACTCGGAATACGCCCTTGCAGAATTAGCTTCCGGATTCAATCAGAGCACCACAATATCGCCTCTTCATGGGGCGCTTATAGCTTCATGTATTGCAGAAGGCGGAGCTATGCCTTATCCATCTTTACTCGACACTGTCATTCGCAAACGTGACGGCACGGTTTTGTACATATCGGAAAAGAAAACATGGCTTAAACCTATTACGACCGGAACTGCAGATGAATTACAAAAGATAATGCATGCCGTAGTCAGATACGGAACTGCTTCCAGACATTTCAGGAACATTGTCAATTCAAAAAAATTCGATGATTTCGCTTACGGCGGAAAAACCGGCTCGATAGATAAGAAAGGAGTGGGCCGTGTAGACTGGTTTGTAGGTTATGCGGCACATCAGCAAAAGGTTGACGAAAGAGTAGCCGTAGCAGTACTAACGGTCCACGGAGCGTACTGGACGGTTCACTCAAGTCACCTGGCTGCAGAAGCGATTCGCATATACATCGAATCGATTCAGAAAAAAAGAAACATTGAGTTGGTTGACGCTCCGGTTAAGACTCCTATAGATACTACCGTATCGGACAGTACGATATCAGAGTTGACCAATCCGCAATGAAATCAGAAAAAAAGACAGATACCGGCAATTTTCGAAGCGCATTCATAACATTTATAGGAAGGCCGAACAGCGGCAAATCGACGTTACTCAATACGATTATAGGCCAGGAAATCAGCATCGTGACGGACATGCCTCAAACCACACGCAATATCATCCGCGGTATTTATACTACCGATTCGATGCAATTGATATTCATCGATACGCCTGGTATTCATAACGGAAAACATAAAACCAACCATATAATGCTTAAGGAAGCAAAAAGGACAGTTGAAGAAAATGTAGATATAGTATGCTGGATTGTAGACCTTTGCAGAGACTATGGGGAAGAAGAGTCGATGGCGGCTGAACTGATACGGTCTGTAAAGAAGGCGCCTGTGATTGTAATTTTCAACAAAACCGATATTGCTTTATCACCTGAGGGGTCTATAGAAAAATTCCGAAATATTTTTCCGGACTTATCATCTTTACCATCGGTTAAATTATCGGCAATTGATAGTTCTGCAAAGGAAATTTTTCTATCAGCCATAGACCCTTACATCCCGGAGGGTCTAAAATATTTTGATGAAGATCAGATCACCGACTCCACAATGAGGCAGATTGCAGCGGAATATATAAGAAAACAAATAATAGAAGCAACCAGAGAAGAGGTGCCTCATGCTGCTTTTGTCGAAATAGAATCGTATCGCGAAAAAGATAACCGGCACGAGATTTCAGCAATAATTCATGTTGAAACAGAAGGACAAAAAGGAATTATTATAGGTAAAGGGGGGAAGGTAATCAATCGTATAAAACATAATGCAGCGGTTGAGCTGATGAAGTTTACAGAGGTTCCGGTAAATATATCGTGCCGTGTAAAAGTGACGCCGCGCTGGCGTGACAATGAAACGTTTCTAAGAAGGATGGGTCTCTGGGAGTCAAAACGGAAAAACATAACGTTTGCTGGGAATACCAGACATTAGATTGATATTGATAACTGTTAATCTTTATAATAGTAGCTCTTGCTTTTCCTTTACGTTGTCCCTATAATATATTAAAATATATGGATCCTTCCATATTTTTACCCAAAGCTTCTGTTGACGAAGCATGCGAATTTTTTATTAAAAAAATTCAGGAAGTTAATCCTAAAATACAGACCGATCTAATTGAGCGTGCTTTCCGTTTTTCATGGGAGGTGCATCATGATCAGGTTCGGAAATCCGGAGAACCGTTTCTGGCGCATCCCGTGGCAGTGGCGCTAATATTATCCGAACAGCGTCTGGATTCTATAACCATTGCCGCCGGCCTGCTTCATGACGTTCTTGAAGATACTCCCGTTACAAAAAAGGAATTGGAGGAGAAATTCGGGAAAGAGATAGCGCTTCTGGTCGACGGCGTTACAAAAATAAAGTCGTTTCAGATGAAATCGCATCGTGAGCGCCAGGCTGAAACATACCGCAAGATGCTTCTGTCGATGGCAAAAGATTTAAGGGTAATAATAATCAAATTTGCCGACCGGCTTCATAATCTGCGAACGCTTAAGTATCTCGATAAGGAGAGAATAAAGGAGATAGCCACCGAAACTTTGGATATATATGCCCCTTTGGCTCACAGGCTTGGAATGGCTCGCATCAAATGGGAACTGGAGGATCTGGCATTCAAACACCTTGACTGGGAACAATATCGCGAAATTGTGATGAAAGTAGTAGCCAGCCGCAGTGAGCGTGAAACTATTATCGAGACTTTTATTAATCCTTTACGAGAACGCCTTGAGAATGAACATATCGAAGCCACAATTGTAGGACGTCCGAAGCATTTCTACAGCATCTACCGTAAAATGCAGGAACGAAATAAACCTTTCGAAGAAATCTACGATCTGCTTGCAATAAGGGTGATAGTCAATACGGTTCGCGAATGCTATCAGGTGCTGGGAATAATACACTCAATGTGGACACCTATTCTTGACAGATTCAAAGACTATATCAGCATACCAAAATCAAACGGATATCAGTCGCTCCATACTACCGTGTTCGGCGAAAATGGTCACATTGTTGAAATGCAGATCAGAACATGGGAGATGAATCATGTCGCGGAAGATGGTATAGCTGCTCACTGGCTTTATAAAAGCGGCGAGAAACAATTGACCAAAGACGACCATGTTCTTGCCTGGCTCAAGAATCTCATAGAATGGCAGAAAGATCTTACCGACTCGACGGAATTCTACGAATTTTTCAAAATAGATCTTTTCCATGCGGAAATTTTCGTTTTCACGCCGAAGGGTGACCTGATATCTTTACCTAAGGGAGCGACCGTTCTGGATTTTGCGTTCGCGGTCCATACCGATCTCGGACTTCAGTGTATCGGCGCCAAGGTCGACGGTAAGATAGAGCCCATAAGTAAAGAACTCAGAAGCGGACAGACAGTTGAAATATTGCGGTTGAACTCAAAAAAACCCTCACTAGACTGGCTTCGGCTGGTAAAAACTCCCAAAGCGCGCAGCGCAATCAAACGATGGCTTAAGACAACCGGCAGGCAGGAAAGCATCGAACTCGGCAAGAAGATAATTCAGGCGTCGTACCGTAAACTGCATGCCACCACTTCTTTTTCCGACCATCTTCCGGGACTGTTGCAGCATCTCGGAATCGCAAACGCAGAACGGCTTTACGAAACGGTCGGGAACGGAGAGCTTGCGATAAGTAAAGTAATGGAATTCTTCCAGGTGTTCAAAATAAAGAAATCCGTAAGATCCAACGTAGTCTCCCGCATAGTCGATACCTTTACAGGAAAAAACAAACCGGCGATACTGGTGGGGGGCAACGACGGTCTCGTGGTAAGATTTGCTAAATGCTGTAATCCGGTTCCGGGAGACGCGATTATCGGATTCGTAACCAGAGGAAGGGGCATCAGCGTTCATCGGGCCGATTGTTCCAACGTCGCCCTTTTCGAAAACGACAAAGAAAGGGCAATCGCAGTATCGTGGGATAACGGCGAGAGGAAGAAATTTATTGTTGGTCTCGAAATAGTCGGATCAGACCGTACCGGACTTTTACAGGAAATAAGTCGCGTTTTCTCGGATTTCAAGGTAAACATAGTGGAAGGAAGAATAAAGACCAGAGATCAGCAGGCGTACTCATATTTTAAAATAGAAATAGACCACACAAAGCAACTCAAACCGATTTTCAGATCGATTCAACGTATTAAGGGAATCGAAAGCGTAAACCGGGTGAAAAATATTTCTGATGATAACAGAGAAATAGGCGGATAATAATGAAACTGAACCGCAGGTGTATATATTGATTTTTTAAGAGAGGGGATATATGTTTTATCAACAACTTATTATTATCGGATCGATAAGTTTCTGCTTCGGAGTCGCGTCGGCAGTTACCATTGTACTTGCCATTAAAAAATCGCATAATAAAAAACAATCGCGCGGACAATATCTTACGACGTTTGTTTTTTCGGGAAACCTGAAACAGACCTCTCTTCTCGACGCCATACAGTTCCTCGAAATCGGACAACGTGAAGGCATTCTTCATATATATTCCGGACGCCGGAAAGGATATTTGACATTTGTAAAGGGGCAGGTCGTCGACGCCTTTTACAGGAACAAAACCGGCAGGGAAGCGATATTCGGTATTCTCGAACTTGAAGAAGGCGACTTCTATTTCGAGCCCAAAAAGATTTCTCAACCCAAATTAATATCGGATTCCATTATGGACATTGCTTTCGAATGGGACGCAAGAAAAAACAATGTCGCTCCGGAGGTGGAGACTCCGCCGGACAGCGGCGACGGGAATCAGTGAGAGATATTTTACATAGAGGAAGAATATTACCCACGACAGGCGGCCTTCACGCATGAAATCCGTGGGGTAGGGGAGATTTTACTTTTGACTTGTAAAGAAATACTCATTTCGAAGCCGTCTTAATGATTCGGTTTTATACTAAATCTATTAGTTGAAAATCGATAATATGTCACCATGAATAGAAAGAAAATAAAACACAGAGAACGCGCATGTTTGGCCTCTGCCGTACCGGGAAAAACCCGCCGTACGGAATTTTAGAGGGGTCGTCAGGAGATGTAGATGGAATCAAAGGTGCATTGTTAATTCTATATTAACGATGTGTCAAAACCGGTTTCATGCTGCGCACCTGCACTATACTCGACGGTAAAAAAAAACAATAAATATGAATATTGACAAATAATAAAAAACGTTCTTATTTACGGTATTTTCTCTCTACGCCCCCGGCGGTCTCTACGTTTATTTTAATGGATATGAATGAAAAAAAAGGTTTCAAAGAACGGATACGATGTTATATTAATCACCTATCCATTAAGCACCTTGATAATCCTTCCTTTACAAAATAATTTATTCCTTCCGGTAAGAGCTTTTATGATTCTCGAAAGAGTTTCCGGCGTGGTTCCAAGATACTCAGCCAGCTCTTTTTTAGACATATTGATGTTTGCTGAGCCGTCTGAACCTGCATGTTCGGCTATAAACTTCAAAAGTCTCTCCTGCGTATCGTTAACGGTAAGATATTTTATTCTTTCCACTAAATATCTTTGTTTCTTTATGAGTTCCCGGATATATTCGTCTCTGAAGACGTCGTCTTTCATAAGGCATAAAAATTGTAGTTTCGGTATTATAAATACAAGGGAAGGAACCGCGGCAACAGCGGTGACAGGATAGCGGCTCCTTTCGAAAACAACCACTTCTCCGAAAACCTCGCCTCTTTTAACAATCTTTACGACCACGGTTTTGCCTTCTTTGCTGCTTGTGTAGAGAGTAATTCTTCCGGAGCCGAGAAGGTAGAAAGCGCTTCCTTCTTCTCCTTCGCTGAAAAGACACTCCTTTTTCTTAAGATTCTTGGGGATACATATAGAAGCCAGTTTTTCTCTAGCATATTCGGAAGCATTTCCGAAAAAGTCGCTTGTATCGATATAAGGCCTTATATTCATTTCCGACTTTAAATTAAAAAACAATAAATCTTGATATTGATCAATGTTTTTCTTTTGAACTGATGAGATATTATATAATGGTTATGTTTAAAATATTTTCGGAGGGAATCATATGAAAAGAAAAATCGTTATAATAGACGAAAAGAAGTGCAACGGTTGCGGAAATTGTATACCATCCTGTCCGGAAGGGGCTATAAGGATAATAGACAATAAAGCTTATCTGATAAGCGATCTTTTTTGCGATGGTCTTGGAGCATGTATCGGATATTGCCCTCAGGGCGCAATAAGTATCGAAGAGAGAGAAGCGCAACCTTACAACGAAAGAGCAGTAATAAAAAACATGATAAAGAAGGGAAAGAACGTAATCAAGGCGCACCTTCAGCACCTTAAAGATCATAATGAAAAAGAATATTTTGAGACTGCGATTGACGAACTCAAGAAGCATAATATCGAAATTGAAGTCGGTCGTGAAAGAAGCGTTGTCGACCATGAGGATGAAACCGTTTGTCCCGGTAGCCGTACGATCATGCTCAATAAACACAAAAGCGGAAGTATTGTCGGCGACGGCGAGACAATCGGCTCCGGATTAGCCCACTGGCCCATTCAACTTCATCTTATATCGCCGACCGCGCATCATTATAAAAATTCCGATGTTTTACTTTCCGCCGATTGCATCGCCTATGCCTTCGGCGATTTTCACAGAAAATTCTTAAGCGGAAAAACTCTTGCAATAGCATGTCCTAAACTCGATCAGGGAAAAGAGATTTACATTGAAAAAATAAGAGCGCTAATCGACGAAAGCGAAATAAATTCGTTGACGGTAATTACAATGGAAGTGCCGTGCTGCAGCGGACTATTAAATATGGCGCGTAAGGCGGTTCTTGACGCAAAAAGAAAGATTCAGATACGTTCCGTTGTAATAGGCATCAACGGTGACGTAAAAGAAGAAAGAATAATGGATACAAAAGAATAAACAACAATCATCAATCCAAAAGGAGGAATTATGTTTTGTAACCAGTGCGAACAGACGGCAAAAGGCAACGGATGTACGGTTTCGGGAGTATGCGGCAAACAATCCTCGACTGCGGTTCTTCAGGATGTTTTGTTCTATATACTTAAAGGAACCGGTTATCTTGCCCATAAGTTACGAGAAGAAAGATTTGAAGACGATGAAACCGATTTTTTCATTACCGAAGGGTTGTTTACGACTGTAACGAATGTAAATTTCGACGACGAAAGGATAATAAAGCTCATAGAAAAGGCGTTTTTTATACGTGAAAGGCTGTTGAAAGAATTCAGGAACCATTATCCTCAAACCTCTTTTTCGTCACTTCCGGATGAAGTTACCTTTTCTGCAAACGTTAAAACGGACTCGTTGTCCTCTCTCGAAAACAAAGTAAGTTTATCGGCCGAAATAAATGAAGACGTGAAATCCCTCAAGCAGTTATTGACTTACGGTATAAGAGGAATGGCTGCATACGCGTATCATGCCTGGCGACTGGGGAAAAAGGACGATACGGTAAGAACTTTTTTAACCGAAGCACTGGCGGCTCTTACTGATAAGAAAATCGATATCGCAGATCTTTTGAACCTTAACGTAAAGTGCGGCAGTGTCAATATCAGATGCATGGAAATACTTAACGAAGGTCATACTGAACGGTTCGGTCATCCGGAGCCTACGGAAGTATTTACAGGACCTAAGGGAGGGCCTGCAATCATAGTTTCGGGGCATGATCTTCTGGATCTTGAAAATTTACTTAAACAAACAGAAAATTCAGGAATAAACATATATACCCACGGCGAAATGCTGCCGGCTCACGGATATCCCGGTCTCAGAAAATATCCCCATTTAGCCGGACACTTCGGAACCGCATGGCAGAATCAGCAGAAAGAGTTCGAAGGCATTCCGGCTGCGATATTATTTACCACAAACTGTATTCAGAAGCCGAAAGACAACTATATCGACAGAGTCTTTACAACAGGTCCTGTAGGATGGCCAGGAGTGGTCCATATAGAAGGCAACGATTTCTCTCCGGTTATTGAAAAAGCGCGAAAACTTGGAGGATTTAAAGCAAAAGACGGCGGGAAAATTCTTACAGGGTTCGGTCATAATGCGGTGCTTTCAGTTGCGGAAAAAGTAATAGACGGAGTCAAAAAAGGAACAATAAAACGTTTCTTTCTTATCGGCGGGTGCGACGGAGCAAAGCCCGGCAGGAACTATTATACTGAGTTTGCTACGTCGGTTCCGAAAGATTCCATTATACTAACACTCGCATGCGGCAAATTCCGGTTCAATAATCTGGATTTCGGCACAATAGAAGGCATGCCGCGGTTGCTTGACATAGGCCAGTGTAACGACGCTTATTCGGCGATAAAGATAGCGGCGGCACTGGCGGATGCTTTCAAATGCAATCTGAACGATCTTCCTCTTTCATTTATTCTTTCATGGTACGAACAGAAGGCGGTTGTTATTCTTCTTTCGCTTCTGTCACTAGGTATCAAAGGAATCAGGATCGGACCGTCGCTTCCGGCTTTTGTAAGTAAAAATATTCTAAACTACCTTGTCGAGAACTATAATATTAAACCCATTTCTACTGTAAAGGAGGATTTGTCGGAGATAATCGGTAAATAGGGCAAAAAGCGGCGGAAAAGGCATATTATAGTGAACGTCCAAAGTATCGTTGCATGATCGCCTCTCCAATCTCATTCCTTATTTTCCCTCTCCCGATGAGAGGGTCGGGGTGAGGGATTCGATTAGTGCATGGTACATAACTTCCGACGTAAACAATAGTTATGATATTTCTAATAACTATTCAACAGTGAGGAAAATCATGATATAATCTATAATCGGTAAAGTATTCAATATTACGGAAGAGCGACAGACGTTTTATCAACCTGCAGAAGGCAGGAAAAGGAAATTTGCGGTAGGAAGGAAAGAGGGCGGATGCCACCCTCGATATCCGTATATATAAGCTCCGACGCGATGTCGGCGAGCCTAATTGTGGAGCCGGGGAACGATTCGGAATCCGAGCTTGACAGATCGGCCATAACGGACGCATTGATCGCGGCCGACGTGGTCTTCGGCGTCGATGAAGCCAAGATCGACGAGCTGATGGAGAACTGGAAGCAATGCAGAAGAAGGTACGAAATACGGCCGATCGCCTCAGGTATTGCCCCGAAGCCCGCCGAAGAGGGAAAGGTAAGGATGCTCCTCCGTCATCTTACGACACGTGAGGAGTGCGATAAAGTAAGATCAACCCGTTATTACTGGGAATGCGCGGCGTCTCATCATATCGTCGACCGTGCATACGCAGGAAAAGAGATAGCGGAAAAACAGATAGGTCGTCAGTCGGTTCCAGGGAAGAATATCCATGGACTGCCGGTCTTTACAGATGAAATAATATTATCGGAAATAATTCTCGAAGACGGGGCAAGATTCAGCGATGATAAACAAAAGATAATTGCCGAAGTCGACGGTATTGCCTACCAGATCGACAAAACCATAGGCGTCATACCGGTTGACTTCAACGGAACCTTCGAAATCGATCTTGTCGATAATAATATGACCGCACTTTGTTTCATCCATCCTCCGGGCCCAGGGGGATCCATGCCTTCCAAAGAAGAATTATTTCGGTTGATGGAGGAAAAAGGAGTATGCGCAGGAATTCTCGAGGATGAGATCGAAAAGCTCTGTGATCTTTGTAAGCAGGGAAAATTTCCTTATGAACCTGTTGTCGTGGCCAGGGGAACACCGCCTGTTGATGGTATCAATGGAAAAGTAGAATTTCTGTTCAATACCAAAACATCGCTTTCTCCGGTAATAGATAACGAAGGCCGGGCTGACTATAAATCCGTCAATATTGTAAATACCGTCAAAGCCGCACAGAAGCTTGCTACTATTGTTCCGCCAACTGCAGGAACCGACGGTATTGACGTACTCGGCAACAGGATTGCAGCCAAGCCCGGCGCTGAGGCTAAACTGCCCCAGGGCCCCAATACAAAGATTGAAAACGGAAGTCTGATTGCAGAGGTCGACGGAGTTGTGCGTATTTCGGCCGGAGTCGTCGAAGTATCTGAAGGTTTTCTGGTACCTGGAGACGTTGATTATTCAACCGGTAATATCCATTACGAAAAAAGCGTAATAATCAACGGCGATATTAAGGCAGGATTCGAGGTAAAATGCGGAGGAGATCTTCAGGTAAACGGGACAATAGAAGATTGTCATGTAAAAGCCGGAGGAAGCGTTCTATGCAGATACGGCTTTGTGGGCCAGGGTAGGGGAGTGATCGAGGCCAAAGGCGACGTAAATATAGGTTTTATAAAGAACCAGAAGGTACGCTGTCTTAGAAATGTCGTCATTGCAAAAGAGGCCGTTAACTGCACGATTTTGTCAAGGGATAAGGTGGAGGTTCACGGCAATCCCCTTTCGGTTGTCGGCGGAGAAGTAAAGGCGGGTAAATCGATTACGGTATATTCCGCGGGCAACCACAGCGGAATCAGAACTTTACTTGAGGCAGGATTCGATTTTCTTATGAGCGAAGAGCTCGCTTTGCTGGAGGAGCAGTATAAGAACGCTAAGATCCAATATAATGCCCTCGCCGAAAAATTCAAACTTTTCAGTCAAACGATAGCGGGGCGGAAACACCTTTCTTCGATCGAACAGAAAAGGGCGGCGGAACTGGGGGAGGCTTTGAAACAGGCCAAACAGCAACTCACGGTTCTTGAAGAACGAAAATTCGTTATCGCCGGAAAAGTACACTCCTTTTCGGAAGCTTATATAAGAATAGAACACTGCGCATTTCCCGGAACCCTATTCAAATTCGGAGAAAGACACTATCTTGTGAAAGAGGAAATCGCGGGCCCGAAAAACATACGCTATATCGAACATGAAATAAAGATTATTTAAGCTTCCGTCCGTCGTTGCCTGAACCGCCGATTCAGGGTGTATTTGTTTGCGCTTCCAGTTCTTCGGCAGTATGAACTACAGTCATGAACTGGGGGAGTGCGGCTATTTCGATAATCTCCCTTACGCTTGATTCGGGTTTATAAAGAATGAGTTTTCCTCCTTTTTCGCTGCAGCGTTTGTGCAGCCTCACGAAAAGGCCGAGTGCGTGACTGTTAACAAATGAGAGTCGGTCGAGTTCCAGTACAATTCTGGGTTTGCCTGCGGAGATGCATAACGAAACCTGTTTTTCCAGGCTTTCTACATCTTCACGGCGCCATAATTGACCTACGAGTGTAAACAGACGAAAAGAACCTTTATTGCCGTTTGATATTACCATTCTTACCGCCTGTGGAATTTACGTCCCATTATACGATTGCCTGTTTCGTTGAAAGTCACCTCATCAAGATAATGCCTGATGATAAACAATCCTCTACCGTGGTCGCGGATCAGGTTCTCAGGCAGAAGAGGATCGGGAACGCTCCCGAAATCGAAACCTTTTCCTTCATCGACCACGCTTACGGCAGCTTCGTTATCGGTAACTTTATAGAATAAAAGCACTTTTTTTCTCGGGTCGCCTCCGTTTCCGTGTATAATAGCATTGGTCAGCATTTCGAAAATGCATATTTTGAACTGCTTGATGCTCTGATCAGGAAATCCGTGACGATCCATTTCACGCAAAAAAACGGAACTTACCTCTTCAATATCTTCCAGTCGGTTTAAAACAAGGATCGAAGGTTCCTCGCCGGGAGAAAAGCCGCTTTCTGAAAGAAGCTGCTCCGAATCGCCTACCTCTATACATAGTACGGTAAAGTCGTCGCGAAGAGGCGTTCCTTCTCGGAATGCGGTCTGATGCTCGACCACTCTGTCGATAACCGACCGTGCGTCGGAGCCGCCGCATTCGGCGAATACGGTTTTCAGTCGTTCGACGCCGTAAAGCATCCCCCTGCCGTTATATCCTTCAGTTAACCCGTCGGTGTAAAAGAGAAGCTTGTCCCCGGGCTCAAGATGCACGGTTTCGCCCGAATAATCGGCAATCGAGAGAAGCGCCGAATGACCGATGAAAAAGCCCTTCGAATCTAGCCGTGTGACGTTGCCGCTTCCGTAACGGTACAAAAGCGGAGGCACATGTCCGGCGCGGGAGTACGACATCACATTGGTGACCGGATCTATAATGCCGAGAAACGCGGTAAGGTACTGATCGGTTCTGATGAACCTGCAGAGATCTTTATTTACATGATGGAAAACATCCGAAGGAGAGTCGGTTTTCTCGAGATAATGCGCAAAGAGCATCTTTGCCATAGCACCTATAAGAGCTGCGGGAACGCCGTGTCCCGATACGTCGTAGATAAGTACCGCAATTTTTCTTCGCGGAGTTATGATTATATCGTAAAGGTCGCCGCCCACTTTACCGGCAGGGATGTAAACGGCCGCCGATTTAAGGTTGAACATCTCCGGCAGTTCTTTGGGAAGCAAACCTTCCTGAATTTTACGGGCGGTGACAAGCTCCTCCTCTATTTCGGAATTTATTTGAGAAAGCCTTGATTGAGCTTCGCAAAGAGCTGCCGAAAGTTCCAGGTTGCGTCGTTCGATCTCCTTTTGTGCATAAAGCAGCTCTTTACATTTAAGACGATATGCGCTGCACAGCCTTTGGAGCCTCACCCGGCGGTTTTCATTGCGAGACAGGCTGAGCTGTATATTTTCGCTGTTTTTTTTCATAAGTGTTTTATTTATTTAAACGGTTCCAAAGGAATAATTTTCTCCTTTGTAAGAATGTCTCTATTCTTTGACGCCACTTTTTTCAATAGATTCTTTTCTTGCTTTGTAAGAGAGTCCATCCCTTCACGCGATATCTTTTCCAGAATCGGGTCTATTTGCTTTTCGAAAAAGTTTTTACGGGCAGTCGACGCCTCAAGCCTCCTCCTGATAGAATTTTCTTTTCTTGATTCAATAAAATCTTCAACCCATCCCGATACAAAAGGATACCATTTTAAATAGCAGATTGCCACAATAATTCCTCCAAGATGGGTCAAATGCGCTACAACTCCGGCTGAAGAAATGCTGCCGAAAAGCGATATAAGCGCATATCCTACAATTACGATTCTTATATTTACCGGAAGAATAAAAAACAACAGGACATTTCGATGCGGGTAATAGGCTGCATAAACCGTCATTACGGAGAGAACCGCCCCTGACGCGCCGATCACGCCTATTGATCTCATTGACGGAGAAAAAAGATACAGAATACTGAAACAACCCGCCCCGATACCGCTTATCGCATAAAACCATGCAAATCTTACGCTTCCGAACAGCTCTTCTATTTCATCGCCGAACATCCAGAGAGCAAGCATATTGAAAAGGAGATGAAACGGGCTTAAGGGATCGTGCAAAAACATGTAGGTAACAAACCGCCATATTTCTACATGAGTAAATGCTTCCCTGGGAATTAATGAGCCCAATTCAATCAGAAAATTTCCTAAAGCGGGCAGAATCTCGAAGAAATAAACGGAGATATTGACAACTACAAGCAGTTTTATTACAGGATTCTTCCGGAAGAATAGTAAAGGTTTCATACCTCACTTTCCGTTTTCCGGATCAGCCGAGGTCTTCTTTGGTACGGCTGTTTTATCTATCAGTTTCAACCTTACATATTCGGGCACAAAATGGGTTATATCGCCTCCGAGGTAGGCTATCTGCTTTACCATTGTTGAATTTAGATAAGTGTAGCGAGCGCTGGGCATCAGAAAGACCGTTTCGGCTGCATTATATAGTTTTCTGTTTGTATAGGCCATCTGAAACTCTGATTCGACGTCCGTCAGAGCCCTTAATCCGCGAATAATAACCGATGCATTTTTTTCTTTTAAACAATCGACGATAAGACCTTCATAGCTTATTACGCTGATATTTGCCGTTCCCTTCAGGCATACCCTGACCATGTCGAGACGCTCTTCGATCGAGAACAGCGGCTTTTTCGACGGGTTGCTGGCGACTACGGCAATGACATGAGAGAATATTTTCGAGGCCCGTAATGCGATATCGATGTGTCCGTAAGTTATGGGGTCGAAAGTGCCGGGATAAATGGCAATACTCATCTGAAACCTTTCTTTGGATGAAATGCTTTCGGAAGACGACAGTTTAGGAGACGGAAAAGAAACATACCTCCGCGTCCCCGTAGATCTTTCGTTCGAACGGTTGAGGCATTAATCCGGGGTATTGATCGTTTCGGTTTCCTTTTATTCTGCGGCGTTCATAAACCAGAATTCCACCTTCCGCGAGAATTCGCATAAGTGATGGGATCTTACTGGATACCTCCGGATCGTCGTAGGGGGGATCGCAGAATATTATATCGAAACGATCCTTACAACAGTCGGTAAAATCTTCCATGTCTTTACAGACGATCTGGCACATATTTTTTACCCCGAACCTCTCCGCATGTTCTTCGATAATTCTGCACCGAAAGCGATCTTTATCTACAAAGACCACCCTTTCCGCGCCTCTGCTTATCATCTCGAAACCGAATATGCCGCTTCCGGCACATATATCCGCAGCTACTGCACCGATAAGGCGGGAACAAAGAGCGTCCGCCACTCCCGCCCTTACCCGCCGACTGCTTGGACGGAATAAATCTCTTCCCCGAGGAATATCTACCAACCGTCCCTTAAGTGTACCCCCAACAACCCGCAATTTCAAAACGGTTACTCCTTAACCGTTATCAGGATCTCCATCCCGATATCTACGGCCGATTCGCTTATAGCCTTCATATCAACCTTTTTGAATCCGCAGGGTATTCTGCCGGAGTATATATCGAGAAGGAATTTGACGAAATTGCTATAGGCGGTTTTACTGCGGCATTTGTATAAAAACCTTTTGTAAACGCCTACTTTCTCTGCGCTGAGCCTTACGGGCTTTTCGTGCCATCTCATTCCGGCTGCTTCGCCTATGTCGGCTATTTTTTTCAACAGCGAAGAAAGCTCGTCTCTTGTCGCCAAATGGTCGCTTGCCTGAAAAGGGTCGCTTAGATCGAGTCCGAATTTTGTTTTACACATCACAACAAAGCGGTACCCTTCACCGTCGTTTGATGTTATGTAAGAAAGGGGTCTGGGCATAAGCTCTACATTTTCCTTCTTAAGCGCGATAAATGCGGAACTTACCGATTCGCGTGTAGCGCCTATTCCTACCGCATAAACGGTCTCGAAATTGTCAACCTCGAGGGTTCTAAGGCCTATACCATCCGGCATGGCCCTGCTTAGCAGTTCGAATACTTTTTTCGCAAACAGCGCCTCATAGTTTACTTTCTCTAATAAAGACATGTCGCTATAAGGCAAATCAAGAGCCGCTTTACCCGCCTTTACCGTTCGTTCCTGTGCAACTTCCCTCACCACATCTTCTACAATATCGGTTTTCTTGTATGTGGATGGTGTAAAAGGAAGTGTCGTAGGAGTAGGAACGGCAGTAGTGGGTACTTCAGTTTTTTGAGGTTTAGACTTCGGCAAATACCTTATTCCCAGAGTAACCGACACGGCTCCCGCCGCAACCGTTGCCGATATTATAATCAAACGTAACGGAAACCGGAAACGACGGCGTTCTTTCTTTGAAATACTCTTTTTTGCAAGGTTGATTCTGACCATCGTATTATTGATCCCCCCGCAATGAGAGTCCTACGGCCAGCGGAAGCCGGGCAATATAGGTTGAAAGCCTTTCGTTATCCATAGAAACGCGGCATTTAATTTTTCTGAAAGGATTCAGAACCTCCACATTTCCGGCAGCGACGGCTGATGTTTCTAGAAATTCCTTCCTTACAAAAAGACCGCCGCATGCGAAAATAGGAATTGAAGTTACCTGTTTCGATAATGTTGCGAATGAACAGAGTCGTATTCGCTCCCTGTTCAGCAATCCGGCGAAAGTATTTGGATCTATCCGGGAAGTATAATCGAAACACTGATGATCGATATATTTTCCGTGGTGAGTTATAACCATTTTCGCCTTCTCCGTTTCGGCGTGAAGAATAAGTGCAGGCTGTTCACGATAATCCGGGTAATTAGCCTCGAATACGTTGATAAGAGAGAAGAGATCTATATCGACGACTCCCGGCGTTAGTTTACGCCGCTTCAGAAAGCCGGTCAGGTTATCCACTTCTCCCTTGCGGTAGGCGACGATAAGATACTCGTCGATTCCGTCCGCACTCTTACCGCACGACTCGTAATCGAACACATACTCGTCTAGGGAACCTACGATATGCTGTCCCAATTCCCACGAGAGCGCCCTGTGAACGGATTTTTCCTCCGGATCGACCGGCACTTTCTTTACTATTGCGTAATCGCCCGGCAGCGAACAATTGATGCACGCGTTGGTAAACTTGAACCTTTTTATCAGAATGTCCAGTTCTTTGGCCGCCGCTTCGAGCGCCGATACGCCCTCGTCGCAGTTTATAGGCTGTATCGCCACCAAAACAACCGCATTTTCATCCTCGGCATATTGCGCAATAGTCAAATAGTCGGACTGAATGTCGAGTCCGGAAATCAATTTCCCTCTGTCTTTCATATTATTGCCGTTTCAATCGTCCTATACAGCATCTCAATTAATAATTCCGTTTATTATATAACAATCTACTCTTCCAACCCGATCCTTTACGGCTTTAAATATCATATTTCTTCAGAACCGTAGCAATATTTACATTCTTTCTCTATTAAAAACAGATTTTACTTTCTATTTTACGCAACTTCGCCGGTCCGATTCCTTTCACCTTGTCGACGTCCGACAACCGTCTGAAAGCGCCGTTCTTTTTTCTGAAATCAATAATACGTTCGGCAATAACAGGCCCTATGCCCGGCAGAACCATCAGTTCAGTCGCAGTGGCCTTGTTTATGTTTATACACGAATCGTCATTCGCGATAACCGCCTTGGTATTTATAACCGTATCGGCTGGTGAATAAATATTATTATTAAGAGGATCGGCTTTTACATATGTTACCGCCACCTCGAACTCCTCGCCGCCCCATTTATCTACAAAGACTATAGACCATAGTCCCGCGCAGACTATCAATAATACAATTGCAAAACGTTTATCTACCATGTGAGACTTTCCCGGCGTGTATTATTTCAAGAAATGCTTTGACCACCTGCGGGTCGAATTGTTTACCCTGCTCTTCGATTAAAATATTAATTGCAACTTCCTGAGAAAGGGATTTTCGATAAGGCCGGTCGGACGTCATTGCCTCAAATGCATCGGCCACGCTTAGGATCCTGGCGCCGAAAGGTATTGCGTTTCCGGCTATTTTCAGAGGATAACCGCATCCGTTGTAGAATTCATGATGATGCAGCACCATAGGGACAAGCGACTTTAAAAAAGGCACATCGGAGATTATTCTTGCTCCAAGTTCGGGATGTTTCTTTATTTCCTCGAATTCCTGAACGGTCAATTTTCCGGGTTTATTGAGAATGTTTTCGCTTATTCCGATTTTTCCGATATCATGCAGCAGACCGGCATATTTTACCAGTTCTATTTCGTGATCCGGCAGACCGAGATGTTTGGCAAGAACCACCGTATATTTCATTACATTTTCCGAATGGCCGTGAGTGTATTCATCTTTAGCCTCGACTGCCAGAGCAAAAGCTCGTATTGTTTTAAGGTAATTGTCGCGTATGTTCGAATAAAGCCGGACATTTTCGATGGCTATGCTCGCCTGCGAAGCAAGAACATTGATTATTTCCAGATCGAGATTTGAAAAGAAGTCGTGTTCTTTCGTCCTGACAAGATTGAGAACGCCGATAACACGGGAGGCGGTTTTTAAAGGGAAACAGATAAGCGAGCCTGCTTCCGGTGGGATTGACGGAAGATCTTCGATAAGGGGTGGAGAGGCGGCGGTTAACAGAAGGGGCTCATGCAGCTGAGCGACATGCCGTGATAACGTAACCCATATCTTGCCCAGCCAGTATTCAGGAGAGAAATGTTTTCCGGAGGTCTCGGATATCGCAAGTTTGCCGGTCTGATCGATCAGAAGCAACGCCCCTCCGTCGGCCTTTACCATATTCATAGAATAATCAAGAAATTTGAAATTCAATTCATGAACTTCAAGTGTGGCAGTAAGCTCCTTTGTAACCTCGTGAAGGGAAACCAGCTTTGAGAAGAGAAGGTTTTCTTCCTGAAGTTTCTTGGCGTTGAAGGCGCGCCTTACTTTTTCGCCGATTTCTTCAAGATGGAAAGGTTTTGTCATATAATCGTAGGCGCCGAGTTTGAGCGCTTCGATGGCAGTGTCTAATGTCGGAAAACCGGTTGTCATCAGCACCGGCATTGACGGAGCGGATTCCTTCACGCGCTTGAGCAGGTCGACGCCTGAAATGCCAGGCATCTTTATATCAGATATAATCATATCGATATTTTCCCTGCCGATTATTCCGATCGCTTCTTCTCCGTTCGAGGCCATCGAGACGTTGTAGCCGTCCTTTTTTAAAAACTGCGCCAATACTTCACATATAGAAAATTCGTCGTCGACGATGAGAATACGCTTTTTTTCGGTATCAGTATCCATTTCTATTCACCTTCAGACGGAATCGTTCCAGATCTTCCGGAGTGTCGATATTTAGCGATTGAAAATCGTATATCAGACACCGTATTTTCATTCCATTCTCCAGAGCCCGCAATTGCTCGAGCTTTTCGGCCTTTTCGAGAATTCCTTCCCTGAAAGAGCAGAATAACGCGAGACTTTTTGCCGTAAAACCATAGATTCCCGTATGTCTGTAACAAGGCGCCCCGGCCTGCCTTTCGAAGGGAATCGGTGCACGGGAAAAATAAAGCGCCTCGTTGTTTCGGTTCAAAACCGCCTTTACTACGTTTGAATCTTTTTTTTCCTTTATTGTAGCATTAGAAACGACGGTTAGCAAGCTATAGTCGTCAATTTGGGTTATTGAGGAAGCGAATTTGCGCAGCAGCTCTCCAGGGACGTCTGGTTCATCCCCCTGAAGATTTACTATATGAGTAAATGGATATCTCTTAGAAACCTCATAAACCCGATCGGTTCCGCTTACATGTTCCGGCGAGGTCATCTCGGCTTTACCTCCCGCGTCAACGACCGCTTGAGCTATTCTTTCATCATCGGTCGCGACGCATATCCGGTCGAACGCTCCTGATTTTTCAGCGTTTCTGTAAACGTACGTTATCAAAGGGACGCCGTCTATCTCTTTGAGAGGTTTGCCGGGAAGCCGCGTCGATCCGAACCTGGCCGGAATTACGCACAATATGGATGCCATTTATCAATCTTCCCGGTCGACTCTCGATCGTCTTTATCGCAGAGATTTAAGTATGAAAACGTTCGCACGCGCAAAGCCTTTATTTCTTTCTACAGTACTGTTGGGCAGAATCTGATCTGCCTATTATTCTGAGACGTATGCCCCATAATTAAAAGTAAACTACTATTTTGCGGCGTCCGGTTTCAAACAACTTTGCATGTTCGTGACGCTGTATTAAAGACTATGAACAGACGACTAAATAATCCTTCATTATTCGGTTGTCTGATGGCGTCTATTAACCTCGCCCGTTGGTTGCGTCCCGGTTCGATAAAGCTTACCGCGACGCTTCTCACACACGAAGAGAGAGCAAAAATTGACTATTACCATTTACAGCTTCTACATTTTCGCAAAAGTCAAAACTAAACGACTGTTTTCTTTCAGAAAACGGAAAATATTAAACGACATTTTCCCCCTCAAAAAATATTGTAAATTATTAATGTCGGCTTTTAATAATAACTCAAAGGAGGCGACTATGCCGAAGAAAACGTTCTTTCTTATAACCGCAACCGTTTCTTTATTGTTTGATATCGTTACCGTCCAAGGCCAGAGCATAACCATTCCGTCCGATTCGGTCAAAGGGCCTATGTGCGTTATTATTGATTCAGTTACGAAAACGGCCATTCCTCTTTCTCCGAAGCACTCCGCCTATAATGTCATCGTAACCGACGGTCTTGCCGAGATCTCGCTTACCCAACTCTTTGTCAACTACTACGGCGTCATTAAAGATATCGCTTACGTTTTCCCGCTTCCCCATGAAGCGGCGGTGCATGCGATGTCGATGGAATACCGGGACACTGTTTATAAGGCCGGCGTTCAGGCCGCACTTTCCGTTTCCTCACCGGCCGGATATCGACGGTTTTTCGTCTTCCTTACCGATGGGTTTATAACAAATGAGTCGGCAATCATCGATGCAATCAAAAATCACCCCTCCTCTCCGACGATTTTTACTTTCGGCGCCGGGAACAATCTGAACCGCTATTTCCTTGATGAAGCCGCCAAGGTCGGAAACGGCGTGTCGACCGAAATCACCGCAAACGAAGCCGTCGCTCCGATTGTCGATGCGGTATGGAATAAAATCGAATCGCCGCAGCTTTAACAAATCTCCATTGCAATGAGCGGTCTCGACCCGGCACAACTTCTCTTTCCACAGGGTAATATGTTATATAGAGGATCGCCGGTTACGATATTCGGCGTATACCGTGAAGGAGGCAGCCACACCGTAAATATCGCAGGTTTACGAAACGGAGAACCGGCGTCGCTTACGAAAACCTTCAATCTGGCCTCTTCTCCTACGGCCAGTTCGATGATTCCCCAGATATGGGCACGACAAATGATTAGAAAACTAAGGATCGAGGAAGGAAACAGTACCGTCAATAAAAACCGGATTATTGAGATTTCGAAACAGTATCAGGTATTGAGCGATTATACGGCCTTTCTTGCAATAAGGCCGGTTCAGACGACGGCCGCCGAAGATTCAAAGGGGGGTTATGTCACGGCGGTTACAGAAAAAAAGGCCGGGAATATTACCGACGCTGTCTCCGTGAAACTGCTGCAGAACCGTCTTACAATCGAGGTAGGGGAAGACGATTATCTCACAGGGATTGTATTCTACGATCTTAAAGGGCGCTCTGTCCTTGCAGTGTCATTTCAATACCGGCGCTTTAAACGATTCGTCTGGGACGGAGTGGGAGCCGACGGCAGGGCAGTTTCGTCGGGAAGATACCTGGTTATTATTCATACGTCAAGGGGGATTATAAGCAGGAGCGTCTGCTGGAAATAGACGCCTGCCTTATAATGTAATGGGCCTGCATGTCGGAAAACGGCCGGAAGCGGTTGTGGAACAATGCTTCCGGCCTGTTTTTATTTATAATTTAAGATTGTTTTAAGTTATATTTACTTCCATCTATAAATTTTATTTACCGATATTTTTATATGTCGATTGCAATTATAATTTTCATTGCACTTGCTCTTGCCATGGACGCCTTTGCGGTTTCGATATGCAGCGGTGCTTCTGTCGGCGGAAGAATAAAACTCAGTAATGCAATAAGCATGGCCGGTTTTTTCGGATCGTTTCAGGCGATCATGCCCTTTGCGGGGTGGAGCCTGGGTCGCGTTGCCGCCGTAGTTATTAGGGCATATGATCACTGGGCGGCTTTCGGCCTTCTTGTATTTATCGGTTGTAAAATGATCTACGAGTCGTTTTCACTTAAAAAAGAGTGCAGAAAAGACCGTAACCCTTTCGGCATATATACCCTTTTCGCCCTTGCCTTCGCCACAAGCCTTGACGCCGCGGCCGTAGGGGTAAGTTTAAGCCTGCTTGAAACCGGAATAATCATCCCGTCGATTATCATAGGAGCTATCACTTTCCTTATCTCTTTTACGGGTATCTTTATAGGAGAAAAGTGCGGCGGATATCTCGGCAATAAGGCAGAGATTACAGGCGGAGCGGTTCTGATCGGTATAGGGTTTAAAATACTTATAGAACATCTTTTTTTCTGATACGCAGGCAAAATCCTGATGGAAAGGACGCTTCCTATTCATTATATTTATTGATGTTCCGGCACGTATCCGCTTGATGGAATAATAGAGAATTGCAGACATAACGATCAAAAAACTCGTGTAATTTACAAAGGGGAGACAGTCACGTGGAATGGACCAGAGACGACATTATCCGTTATTACAAAGTAAACGAACCGGCCTACAGGCTTTGGGGCAGAAATATGCATTTCGGCTACTGGGAGCCGGGTATAATAACACAACGCCGGGCGTCGTTGAGGTTTAATGAAGTTATGACGGAAAAAGCAAGAATAACCAGAGACGATCATGTGCTTGACGCGGGATGCGGCGTAGGCGGCGCCGCTATCTACCTTGCCAAAACTATAGGCTGCCGTGTGACAGGGATTACCATCTGTCCGAGACAGGTAGAACAAGCCAGAAAAAACGCGAAAAAAGCCGGTGTGGATGAACTTACCGAATTTTTAGAAATGGATTATGAACACACCACATTCAACGAAGGAACATTCGATGTGGTGTGGGGGCTCGAAAGCATCTGCTATGCTCAAAGCAAAGAACAATTCATCAGGGAGGCTTACCGGATAAGCTCTCCCCGCGGACGTCTGATCGTCGCCGACGGATTTGCAAGCCGTGAGGTTTATCACGGAAATGATAAAAGGCTCATGCAGCGCTGGCTTGACGGATGGATAGTAAATTTTCTGAATACTCCGGGTCAGTTCAAAAAATTTGCCGAAAAAGCCGGATATAATTTAATACAATACGAAGACGTCACGGCAAAGGTAATGCCGACGTCCATACTCATGTTCATAATCTCTTTGCCTTTTTTTCCGCTTCATATCATCGATAGGATAAAAAGAATCAAATCCTATCCGGCCGACGCTATGTTCAATCAGTATCTTGCCATAAGAAAAAAATTATGGCAATACGGAATCTTTTTTGCGGAAAAAGACGGTTGTTAGGAACTACGCCCAGTTATCCGGATGTTTTGTTAAAAACCTTCTCCCCTGACTATAAATCATCCGTCTTTGCATTGGCTGCAAAGCGAGGATTTATCTCGTCTTCATAGTAAAGATAACATCGATAAACGGCCGAACTGCGTATGGAGACACTAGAAAACGCCGGGGGGTAGCTTCTACAATGTCAACACCTAAATCAAATGACCAGTTTGGAATCACCGGTGGATGGATCCGGGTACCCCAGATTGTATTGATATAAGGATCAGCTGTAGTAAGATCGAACGAAAAACCGAACTCTCCTATAATCGACCAGAAATCCGAAGGCGTAAACATCATTCCGACGTCCGCGCCTATCGAAAAATGGTTACCAATCTGCAGGTGCGGAGTCAGAGACATCTCGAAACTACTTTCCCGTACAGGTCCCCATGAGAGAAAAGCCCCCAGACGCGGTTCGAATTCACGATGAATGCCATGTCCTCCATAAAAGAGAGTAGAAAACGCCCATGCAAGCCCGCCTCCCACAGACAGGTTATGGGTAATTCCATACTTTAAACCGAAACAGACCCTGCCCACATTATCCACAATCGACATATAAGGCTGAAAATTATGTGGCAGTGTATATGAAAACTCATGTAGACTTATTACAAGGTCGAAGTCGGAGTTAAGATAAGCGGTAGGAGTGTAGAAATAATGAGTAGGCTTTGCCGGTTTAGGAAAATAAGCCGCATTTCCTTCTTGTCCAACGAAAACAATCGCCGAAAAGAAAACTATTCTTAATAATACTGTGTTTTTCATGATGCAAATCCTCCGATATTAAATAAGATATTAAATGTGAGAAGAAAATAATATTATTATAGTATCAATTTTTACTATTTCAGATTGATTTTTTACTTTAAATATCAAAATCTACTTTCATCTCCTCCTCCTGAGCCCGGCTTTTTTTGACCATTTCGTTAAGTCTGATAAGCACCTCTTCAACACCTTCTCCTGTTACTGCCGACATCAGATACCATCCGTCAGGAGTATGAAATTTTGCCGGATTTTCTATAATATCCTTTTTTGTCAAAATAAAAATACGCGGTTTTTCGAGAAGCGCCCTGCTGTAATGGCCGAGTTCATTAAGAAGCATTTCGGCTTCTTTAAGCGGATCGGGCGACGGAGCTTCGATAAGAACCGCGAGCGTTCCGGTACGTTCGATATGACGCAGAAATCGGATACCAAGACCCTTTCCTGTGTGACAATCTTCGATAATACCCGGAATATCCGCTACAACGAACGAATCGTAACCTTCCTTCATACGCACTATACCGAGATGAGGTTCTTTTGTGGTAAAAGGATAATCGGCGATTTTGGGCCTGGCATTTGAAATGCGTGAAAGAAAGGTCGATTTCCCGGCATTGGGTCTGCCCACAAGCCCGACGTCGGCGAGCAGTTTTAGTTCCAGTCTTACGGTTTTCCGCTCTCCTGGCTTCCCCGCTTCGCAGCGATCCGGATTGGGGTTTCTTGGCGTGGAGAGCGAGGCGTTTCCGCGGCCGCCTCTTCCACCGCGTGCGATAAGCTCCTTTTTACCTTCTGTCAAACAATCCGCCAGAACCATACCCGTTTCGGCGTCGTATACTATTGTGCCGAGAGGAACAGTAATCGTAATATCGCGGCCGTTTCTGCCGGTCTGGTTTTTCCCTTTTCCGTGACCGCCGCGTTCGGCGACATAGCGGCGTTTGAATGCGACGTCATAGAGAGTATGAACCTGTGATGAACCGCAAATATAGACATTTCCGCCCCTTCCGCCGTCTCCGCCGTCGGGTCTGCCTTTAGGCTTGTATTTTTGTCTTTCGTAGGCAAAACAACCGTTTCCGCCGTCTCCGGCATGAAGCTCAACGGTTGTCTCGTCGATAAACATTCTCTACTCTGCTCATGGGAAAATTATTTACTGTCCGACGAAGAAGAGGCTGATGAAGAACCGGAATTTGTTGGTGACGCCGATGATTTGGAAGACGCAGAGTCTTCACTCTTTTTTGGGGTTGCCGTGGATGACTGCCCGGATTCCGCTTTTGCCGCCTGTTTATAAGATTCCGAGCGGTAATCGGTTATGTAGAATCCGTTTCCTTTAAATATAAAACCGGCCCCGGGCGAAAAAAGCCTCCTGACAGTACCGTCGCATGAATCACTCCTGCATCTGGTAAGGGGTTCTTCGGTAATACTCTGAAAAACCTCGAATCTTAGACCGCATTTCTGACACTCATATTCATATGTCGGCATACTCTTCTGCAACTCCTTTCAAAATTTTTTAATTTAGAATGCTATTGAGGAGTGATAAAGATAAAAAGAAGCATTTAAAAATAGTTTCTGAAAAGGGTTAAAATCCAACCAAAGAGGTGAAACATACACTATTTTTTCCAAAACCCGTCAGATCCAATTTAAGTTTCAACTCGCCGTATTCATCATAGATGAACACTTTTTCATTTCCTCTTTCTCTTGTATCCGTGATAACCACCCACGGCCCCTGCAGAGAGACATTCAAGTAATTTCTTATCACCGACGTCTCGTCATCATTTGCAGCGTCAACCCTATCGTATCGTCCCCTTTACAAATAGCAATACCGAGGTTTTCGTTTATTATTTGGAGACTGCGGGCGAAGCCGCTCCCTCCTTCCAACTATTACAGAATTTACCGGATCTACCTTCTATGGTTTTTTCTATACTTCCTTTGTTTATCATTCGTAAATATAGGCCCGGAGAATATTTGCCGGAAAAAAACGGCAACCTCTGGCCATTAATTTTGAAAATACCGGGGTCGGAGGTATTTGGTCTATTGTAAATACGATACCCAGTCGTAGCGCTTACCCGCGACGAATAATCGTTTATGGCAACAAAGGATACACGGGAGCCGTCGCTGTAGTAAAGAGTGATCTGAGCGGAGAAGTCTATAATAAACAATTGTCGGCTACTGCAATTGAAACAAGGAGTTAAAAGAATCGAATAAATATAACATGTATCAATCCCATTGAAACTCAGGCGTGAAATGAAGTTATAAAAAGAAATATAGGCAGCCGGAATTCGCAATTGATTAAAAGGAGAATAATTAAGAAAAGGATAATCAATTATGCCTGTTTTTACCCATATCAATGTGTCTTTTCCAGTAGAAAAAGGAATTTTGTAAAGTATTGCTATGTCAATTGAACTTAAACAAGAATCATAATATATTATATTGCAATCAGTTACTTTAAATAAGCTATTGTGAAGTGGATTAATCCTAATCTCCACTGTGTCCAGTGTAACCTGAGAATCAACACAGTTCCATATTTTAATGGTGTCTATACTTGTACTATATATATCACAACTGCTGAAATTAATATCATTCACAAAAACTGTATCTTTTGAAATTTCTATTATAGAGAATGCACGAGGAATAATGACGAATGTAATAATTATTAATGCTTTTAGGATATTAACATTTTTCATAAATAACATCTCCTTATAATTTAGACTCATCTGGAAAGTGTTATATAGTTCATGAAAAACCAGGCAAGCCAGACGTAGGTATTTGCGCTTATGTAAACCGATTGAGGAAGATAGATCGTCTGCCAGCCGGCGTTTTCAACACCCATGATACCCGACCGTACAAGCAAATTACCGGGGCTACCTGCATTGTCGCTATATATACCGACCATAACCTGAGCGCCGGTTCCGCCATGGTAAATACTTATGCTTGTTATGGTACCCCCTTCGGTCATCAATACCCGCTGTGCAGAACGCAATTTCGTAGACGACGATGTTCCGCTAGTCTCGGTCCTTCCGACGGTAGCGCCGTTTGCCGTTAAAACAATTATTACTATAACCATACAAATAACATTTATTATTCTTTTTATCGACATTTTATTTCCCTTTCTCTTTAATCCTTTAATTTATGATTTTTAACGAGTTCTTATTTCCTCGTTAATAATTATTACCGGTCTTTAAAAAACAGAATTATAATGGTATATTATAAATAATCTTCCGGGTCTCATACCCGGAGCATAGGGGGGGAGCCCAGGTTATACGTCATTCGCTGTAAATCGGGCTCCCTTTTCAATAGGCGACATTCACGTAACTCCCGTCATGGCAATTACCTCCTTTCTATGAAAATTTTTTAACAATAATAAAGTAATAAATCGGGGTTGTTTTATATTTCTGTTTTTCAATTCAGCCCTCCGGTGAAGAAAAGAAGAAATGCCTCCCCGCACCGCAACCTTAGAAGTGGCGGTTGAGGATAAAACAATTCCGGTGAAAATATTATTGGATGATTTTCTCCGTAGAAGAGACGCCTGCCCCCCCATTTACAAATGGCAACACCGCGGTTTCCGCTCGTTGTTTGGAGGCTGCCGGCGAAGCTCCTATTGTGCATGACGACTCCTGCTTTTTTACTACCCTTACTTCAGGCGTTTGATGGTTGTTTTTGCAATTACGAATTTTATTAATAAATTTTTAGGAAAAAAGCAATATTTTTTTGAAATAAAAAATATTTTTTGAATGGGTTGTTTCTTAACCGGCTTATGAGGTTGGTTATGAGGATTTGTAAGTTAGAAAAAATAATTGGAAAAAAAGAAAAGGTATACCGATTACCCGGCTATTAATCATTCTCCCTTCCAACTTTTTCTTCCATCTATCGGCTTTTGTCATCATGTGCCTGATCTAACGTACTCCTTTTATACAATAATAATAATAAGATGAATTCCGTCTTGTTTGGCCTTTTTTAATGATAATCATTTGGGGAAAATCTCGACCTCACGTTTATGGCCGATACACGTCTTTCCTATGACGAATTTTGACAATGAGTACCGTTAAGACGTCTTTTTTGATTTCATACACAATCCTGTAATCGCCCACCCTAATACGATAAGAATGATCGGATCCTTGTAATTTTCGTACTCCGGAAGGTAACGGCTCGGTTCCCAATTCATCTACGGCATCAATAATGCGGGATATTATGGTACGATCAATTTTCTTCAATTCCTTAACGGCAGATGTTTTCCATTCAATCCGGTAGGTAGCCATTACGCTTTAAATCTTCCATTACTTTGCTATGGGAAATGACTGGTTCGTCACGGCGTTCTGCGATTGCCGCCAGATCTTTTAAATCTTCCAGCAGTTCCTGATATTCCTCTATAGGGAGTATCACCGCACGCTTATGTCCTTCGGCGTCAATTACGAATTCCGGTTCATTCCTTAAAGCCGGTTCCATAGGATTGCCTCCCGGTATCTTAACACGATATTCGATTTAAATATATACCTTTTAGACTTTACGTGCAATACCAGTCATTGATTGTCGTTTCTAACCCAAGTTCATCACCCTTTTGACATAAAACAGCTTTTTTAGGGTGAGGGGGATGAACAAGAAATCCACTTCCCGAATAGACAGGAATTCTTTCCTATTATTTTTGAGTTATAATTAGTCGGGGGGCCGAAAAAGGTGTCTCTAAGAGGATCGCGGGAAGGTTGATTTATACATGAGACAATACAACAAACAACAGGAATTAACAACCACCGGAAATTGAAGAGCTTATTACCCATTTTTTGCTTCCTTTCCGGTTTAAGACCTCTATATTTTTTTATTTAAAGGGAAGCACTTTCACTGCGCTTCCCTTACTTACCTCTAATTCTATTTTTTACCTTCATTATTAAGACGACTTATTATGTCAAATCTTCTATTTTGTTTTATTTCTATTATATATCTGAGCCACCTCCTTTATTTTGTTTTTCAACTCATCAGGTACATCAATATAGACGCCTATCCTTCCCTTTACAACTGGCAACAATGCGGTTTTTGTTTGTTATTTGGAGGCTGCGGCCGAAGCTGCTTTTGTGCATGACGACTTCCGCTTTTTAACTACTCTGATTTCAGGTGGTTAAGTGCTGTTTGGGCAATTACGGATTTTATATAATAAATGATTGTGGAAAAATAGCAATAATTATTTCATGAAAATGAAAGGATGCGTTTTAGGCGAAGAACTAACAACAATATCCCGCAGCCGCTTAAAAATAGAGGTGAAAAGTAGATAGTATGAAAAAAATTAGAATAGTATTTAATATTTTCGAAGAACCGCAAGGACGCTATGATTGATTCGTTGAGGATTGTCGTATTGAGGAAGTTTTTCGTGCAGTGCTTCGCCTCTCGAGATGATTCCGAAATCGAGGTTTTTATAATTCCAGTAGGTAAATCCGATATCCAGTTCGCGTAATACGGAAAGCAGATCTTCGAGCCATTTAATCTGTTGCTTAACGGGCACCTGTGCATATACGCCGAATTCATTGCATATTACAGCCGCGCCGTATTTTTCACCGAAAAGGGCTATCGGTTCTATCTCCTTTAAAAAACGGTCGCGGTTCCACAAGCCGGCCGAATGGACGAAACCGTATTTGCGGCTAACGCCCATTCCGTAATCGCCGGGATAGGTATATGTATGACGGATCTCGGGCTCTTTAATCCAGGGCGCATTCTGGTGTGTAAAGAGAAGCGGCTCGTAAAAATGGAAACTGTAAATTATATTATCCGTATCAGGCGGGGTCATCTCATTATAAGTCGACGGACAGTTCCACATGTTCGATCCCACGATAATCGGATTGCGGGGAGCATATTTCCTGACTGTCCGGCAAAGCGTGTCCTTCACCCTGTTCCATATGGAAGCGTCGGGCGCAACAGGCTCATTTAAGACCTCAAAAATAATATGAGAGCGCCCCGAATAACGTTCCGCAAGAGTTGCCCAGATCTTTTCGGTTTTCTGAAGATAAGTGTCGTCAATAAAGAGTTTCTGCACAGGTGTTTCCGCCGCTTCGGCAAAATCGTGTCCAGGGCATTCGTGAAGATCGATAATCAGAAACAAACCGGCATCCTCCGCCCATTTTACGGCGCAATCCAGGTACCCCAGCCGACGCTCGATAGGTTTTTCGTCATTTGTGAAGAAAATGTACGAATCAACGGGAAGCCTTACGTGGTTGAATCCCCACTGCTTCTGAAAAGTAAAATCCTCGCGACCGATGAATCTCTCTATATGAGCGTCGTCGCCTGCAAAACGCGACGGATCTTTTTCCGCTACGGCGTCAATCTGGCTTAACCACCCTCCGAAATTTAGCCCTCTCAGACGTTGCATGATTCTCCTCCATTAAAATCTGAAAATAATAATACTTCCCGGTCACATATATCGAAAATACATAATTAAATAATATTATTTGTTAAGACAAAAGCAATTGATACGATCAATCGCGTCGGATAGTATAAAATTAAATTGTATGATGAAGAAAAGTAGTATAAAATAAATGAATCAATGACGAATACTGAATGCCGTAAAACGAATACTTTTACAAAAGAGGTCTTTCCATGGGCATGAATAATCTGATTTTTCTTGAGGTGATCGAATGGGTCGATCAAAGCGGCAACGAACTGGTGCATCGGATTCCCGAAACCGGATCAGGCGAAATAAAATACGGCGCGCAGCTTATTGTACGTGAGAGCCAGGCCGGAGTTTTTTTCTATCGCGGCAGGGCCGTCCATATCTTCGGTCCGGGCCGGCATACTCTTAAAACCGCCAACATCCCTGTTTTGAATAAAATCGCCTCCATCCCCTGGGGGATGACCAGTCCTCTGCGGGCGGAAGTCTATTTCGTAAACATGAAGATATTCGCGAATCAGAAATGGGGAACAAGGGATCCTGTCGCTTTCAGGGACGAACAGCTCGGGCTTGTAAGGCTCAGAGCCTTTGGTTTATTCAACGTACGGGTGGTTCAGCCTCTGCTCTTTATCAATTCTCTGGTTGGAACAATGAGTGAATTCACTACTGGCAATATCGAGGAGTATCTCAGTTCGGTGATCGTATCCCGTCTGAACGATTACCTTGGGGAGAACCTGAAGACGCTTGCGGAGCTGCCCGGGAAATATGATGAGATGGCGTGTGAACTTACGAAAATGCTCCGCGAAGACTTTTCCCATTTCGGACTTGAACTTTCACGATTGTACATCAATTCAATAACGCCTCCTCAGGACGTACAGAAGGCGATCGACGATAAGAGCAAACTGGGGCTGTTTAAGAATCTTAACGACCTGATGCAGCTTAAATCCGCAACGGCTATGGAGAAAGCCGCTGAGAACACGGGCGTTTCGGGAGCGGCAATGGGAGCCGGGATTGGTATGATGATGCCTGCTATGCTTATGCGACATTACGCAGGAAGCGCAGGATCCGCGCCTGAAGAGGTACAGAAATGCCACGAATGCGGCGGGACGATCCCTATGAACGCCAATTTTTGTCCGCTTTGCGGTCATCAGCTTGTGATATTTTCACAATGCGTCAGGTGCGGTAAAAATCTGCCGCCTTCGGCTCTTTTTTGCCCGAGGTGCGGAACTTCCGTAAGTCAAGGTGCACAGAAGAAAAAATGCCTGAAATGCGGATATGATAATTTATATAACTCGGTATTTTGCAACCAGTGCGGCGAGCGCCTGATGTGAACCGCTCCTTATTTTCTCTTGAACATCAGTGCCCTCAATGCGGAGCGCCTGTTTCTTTTACTGAAGCGGACCGCATCTTTGTCTGCCCCTATTGCCGTGTGAGACATTTTCTTTTTACGTCAGGCTATTATCGCTATTTTCTGCCGCCGATTAAAGGCGGCGAAGAAAAAATATTTTACATTCCGTATTGGCGATTCAGGGGAATCAGGATACTTATAAGGGGTATGAATAAAAAATATGAAGTCGTCGATCGGAGTTTCTGTGCCGCTCCTCATCACTGCATCCCCCCATCGGTTGGATTCCGATCGCAAACGCTGAATATGAGATTCATTGAACCCGGAATGTCAGACATTTGCTTCCCTACACAAACTCCCCTCAAAGATTTCATTGAAAAGATAAAAAAAGTTACCCATGGTTTATCCCCAAACGACAATTCCTTTGGTGATTTTCTTCCTAAAAGTTCTTTACTGCAGGCCGGTCTTCGCCTTTTCATGCTTTCCGGAGAAAAAGAGACGGTTTATGATGAATCCCCCTGCGAACCGTATTGCGAATTGATCGGAGAGACGACGAGCATTATTTATTCACCCTTTTTTATCAAAGACTCTTTGCTTTATGACGGTGTGACCGCCGAAAAACTCGGTGAGGCACAAGGTATAGACGTTTCGAAATGCGGCGGCGAATCTTTTTCAAAAATAAATTTTCTTCCAGCTCTTTGTCCCGACTGCGGCAGAGATTTACAAGGGGGTAAAGAATCAATTATGCTTTTATGTGCACAATGCAGCCGCGTCTATACGCCCTCATCGGTAGGTCTTGTCGGAGAGGAATTTTGCGTCGCATGGAGGGCGTCAAAGGCCGACGTCTGGCTTCCGTTCTGGAGCATCACGGTTGAATGCGTAAACAATAGGCTTTCTTCCGCGGCTGATTTTTACCGTTTGACCGGCATCCCCAAACCGATTTTGCCCGTGGACGAACGACGCCCTTTTCGTTTTATGATTCCTGCATTCAAAGCGAATCCTAATCTGTTCCTGAAACTGGCTAAGGTATTTACAATGCAGTTTGTGGAAACTGAAAGACCTTCCGCAGTGCCGCTTCTTTTTCATTCGATTACTTTGCCAAAGGCAGAGGCGTTTCAGAGTATTCCGGCGTTTCTAGTTGATATAGCGCCGCTAAAGAAAAGGATGATAGATCTCGTTAGGATCTTGTCATTATCGATAAAAACCTCCTTTCTGGTATTCGTGCCCTTTACGGACAATGGTATGGAGTTCGTCCAGACTGAATGCAATTTTGCGGTGAATAAAAACGCGCTCAAAGGGTGGGAGGCAGTATAGACGCCCGCGGTTCATTGGAGACGGAGACAGATGAATAGGTTATAGGCATACCTGAATCTCCCTTTCCGGCTTCGTGATATCATTATACATCACTATTGTTGTAAAATACGACGTTCCTTCCCATTCTACAAATCTACCTTATTTCCAGAAAGATAATTCTGTCTCATAAATACAGGCAAGGATGGGCCGAAATGGCATTACCATTTCCCCCTTCTCTCCGTGGTGAAAGAGCCGCGGTGAGCTTCGTCGGACCGGGGTGCAGGGCGACGCACCGAGCCTGCGGTTCCCGAGCTTGTCGAGGGATCGAGGGATGGTCCCCGAGTTAGCCGGGGGGGCGAGGCGGGATGAGGTCAAAAAACTTGGTTTATACGGCGTCCACGTACGGAAGTACTGGCCGGTTAATAAAAAAAATATTTTTTATCCCAGGTTCTCGCTGGGGAAATTTTTTAATTCGTCAAGTATTGCAGGGTCGAGATGGGAGACATGCTCTTTAGATGGAAATGTTCGTTCTTCCACTTCCTTTATATAATCTGAAATAGCGTCGAATATTTCTTTCCGCAGGTTAGCGTAAGCTTTTGCATGCCGGAAAGTACGGCTTGACAGCCCTACTATATCATGGAAAACAAGAACCTGACCGTCGCATAATCTGCCGCTTCCTATTCCGATAACAGGAATGGAAAGCGTAGTGGTAATCAAACCTGCAACCTCCTCAGGAATTTTTTCGACTATAAGAAGGACCGCGCCTGCCTGTTCGAGGCTCTTTGCGCTTGTGACAAGTTCCCGCGCTCCTGCGGCGTCTTTACCGAATATACGTGCTTTGGAACCGTGATACTGAGGATTGTATCCGATATGGCCGCAGACCGGGATTCCCTGCTTTGTCAGAAATTCCACTATCTCCTTTTTCGATTCCCATCCCTCTATCTTGACTATATCGGCGCCTGCATTGATAAAAACACGGCTGTTTTCCAAAGCTTCTTCTTTGTCAGAAGCCGAGCCGTAAGGCATATCCGCCATTATCAGACTCTTCGTCGCTCCCCGGACGACAGCCTTTAAATGATGCAGCATATCGGCCATAGTCACCTGCCGCTCGTTTTCGTATCCGAGAACATTGGTACCCACGCTGTCGCCTACAAGAATAACATCTATCCCCGCCTCCTCCTCGATGCAGGCGGTCGGGTAATCGTAAGCGGTTGCCATTGTAATCGGGATTTTTTTCTTCTTTTTTTCGGATAAAAACCCATATGGTTGACTATTTTCAGCCATAGTTCAGCCTATCCTTTGACTTTCTTTCTTAATCCCCTTACAAACGCTTTGAAGCTTTGCGAAAAGTTTTCTTTTTCGTCAATAGGAATTAACATTCCCATTTTCCTTGCGCATTCTATTTTGCCGAACCAGGGAATTATTTTCTTCAGCTCGTTTGAAGGCGAAGATAACTGGTCGGGGTAGCGGTATTTGCTTTTGTTTGCCAAAGATAAAACTTTTCGGATATTGTAAGCTTCAGCCAATACCAGAAGCGAACCGAGGTACCATGACTCAAGCTCCTGACATGCAAGACGGATAAGTGAGTCGGGACAACCGGCTTTTCTGCATAGCTCCTGTAATCTTTTTTTAATAATTATGCATTCGGCATTATCATTGTCTCTGATAATAATGAACTCAGCTTCCTTCTCACCCCATGCCTTCAATTTCCGCGGGATGCTTTTTTCCAAATCCTGTTTTCCTTCATGTTTTATGCAAAGAAAATCAATACCCGGAAAAGCCCGGGGCAGAAAGCGCTTAAGGAATTCTTTCATCGAAGTTTCCTCAAGTAAAAAAATAAACTTTTTCATGCTTTCCAGGCTCCCTTAAACAGACCCTGCCTCCATAAAGCCCCAGGAAGATCTCCTTCTCTGATCAGCCTGGAAAGAATAGTCGAATCTGTGCCCTTATAGATTTTTGTAAACCCATTCTCTTCGAACTTTCAGTAAATTTCAGAAAGTTCGATTCCATTAAGAAACTCGGGTGAATGGGTTGAAACAAATACCTGACCACCCCTAATTGCATATTCACGGAACTCTTCTGCAAGCTCTTGAAGAAGTTCGGGATATAGCTGATTTTCCGGTTCTTCCACTGCCAGCAATGGAAAAGGTTTAGGGTCATATAAAAGAACGAGATACGCGAACATTTTAATTGTACCGTCGGAAACAAATCGGGCTATAAAAGGGTCTTTGAATGCGTTATCCTGAAAACGTAAGACAAGACGGCCGTCTTCCGTAGGTTTTGCTTCTACTTTAGTAATTCCGGGTATTCGTCTTTTCATTACATCCAGAATTTTATCGAATTGTTCCTTATGATTTTCATAAAGATATTGTGCCACCTGAGCCACATTGTCACCCCGTGTTGACAGATGCTCTGCAAAGCCGTCCTCTATACTCGGCCGTGCGTCGGAAATATGAAAATCCGAAACATGCCAGTTTTCGATAAGGTTCCGGAATTCAGACACCACCCTGAACTCCCTGAACTGACCAAGTCCTTTTATTGCCAGTACTGTCGGTTCGTCGAGAACATATTCTTTACGCTCTTTCTGTGCGCCGGGTTGGCTGTACATCGCTTCGTTGGTAATCGCGGATCCCTTTCCATATGAAAAATCGACAAAATGCCACGGCTGTCCACGTTTGCCGCAACGGAATTTCAATACCTCCCGTTCGACAACTATGGTTCCGTTTTTCTGACCTATTCTCAGTTCATAGGTGGCAAGACGGCCGCCGGTTTCCCTGAATTTTAAAATTATTGATATAGGTTCCTCCGAACCTCGACTTACCAACTCCCTGAATCCGCCTCTTCTTGAGACCGCTTTCAAAACATTCTGAGATAAAGAGTCTTTCAAAAAGGAAAAAATGTCGAAAAATGTGGTTTTCCCGGCGCCGTTTTCCCCAACAAGGACGGCAAGTCGCGGAATATCGGAAATAACAGTATTCCTGAAAACACGATAGTTCTTTATCTCAATACTCTCTATTCTCATATTTTTGATATTACTGATTTCCATTTCCAAACGCCCCTTTCATATGCCAAATCAACCGGAGAGCCGTAAAATTACCATTTTCAGTTTTCAATTTAATATACTTTTTGAAGCTAATGGAATTTTATTCTTTTGAAGAGGGAGAGTTGTATTTAAACCACATTTTTTATACAAAAAGAATATTGATTTTGAATCAGGCGTAGATTATCAAGGATTTCGGCGAACCACCGCCGTTTAACAGCACAATACCATCACGGTATGAAGATGAAATCTGGGAAGAAGTGTTTGGAGATAAAAGCCGATAGTAGGTGTATCCGGACAGTGTATTTATAGATCTTTTCCTTATGGTAACTTTTCAATTTCCACTTTCGTCGGTAGTGTCGCGGTGAGTTTCGTCGAACCGGGGGGCAAGACAACGCACCGAGCCTGCGGTTCCCGAGTTTATCGATGGATCGAGGGATGGTTCCCGAGCTTGTCGAGGGACGGTTCCCGAGTTTGCCGAGGGATACGAATTTCTCCGTGCTCTTCGTGTTCTCCGTGGTTTTTATCCTGATTCTTGGTTTGTGATTAATGAATGTATTTGTAAAATAATATGATTGAAAAGATATATTTCGTGTTCTTCGTAGTTAAAAAAAATAAAATAATATGAAAAATTGATAATTGATAATCGAACGTATTTTTCTCTGCTATGTTTTCTCTCTGCGTTATCGGCGTTCTCTGCGTTATTTTATTGAATTGATTGAATAAGAATTATGGAACAGGGGCGGAACGCTTTCCTCCCTTGCCTTGCTTCTCCCCATCATTTACAGACTTCCGCAGATTTTGAATACCCATGCCATTGAGCCGGGTCTGAAAAGCGTTTCGTCATATCCGGGCTGACCGTCGGAATAATTAAGCCGCGAATGATCCCGTGCAAGTTGAAGAATGACCGACAAACCCGGTATTACCTGTTTTTTCATATAAACCGACCACCTCCAGTGAGTTGCGTCATACTCTTCCGCGTGGTATGTTGCAGGCTCATTATTTGGAAGCGGGACCGCTCCGACGTCGATGGTTTTCCTATAATCGGGCTGGAACGGAAATGCATAGTATTCCCCTTCCACCGATAGAACATCGAGAATTTTCCATGCAGGCAAATTAATGCCGAACATTACCGGTATGCGTCTGGAAATGTCCTCATACCAGAAGGGGTAGTTCTTCAATCCTAGAACGGCAATTTCCCCGTATATTTTCAGGTCGGCCTGGTTGAATATTGCAGGTGAACCGAAGACTGGTTTGAGATCTATTGTCAAGCGGGACATCAGTTTGATCGCTTTGAACGTGTAAAACTTCGAAGTATCTCTCAGAACCATGCCGGTGGAGTCGACGCCGATTATCTGGGCGTTGATTTCCTTTCGCGGCGTCGTATACTCGTCGTTTACAGATATGAGTCGTGCAAAATCGACCCCTCCGCCGAGTTCTATAATATTTAATAGAGAAAGACTGCCTATATATGCAAGCGAAATATCCCCGTAAGGCCACATTTCCGATTCTTCGAAAAGTATGATATCGTTTTTACAATTGCCTTCAAACAGGACCAGACTGAATTTAAAGCCCAGGATTCTTGCAGCCGGAAAATCGAACGAATTCAGAAGAACGCCCGGGTAGGTGCAGCTCCTGAATATATATTCGCCCAGATTCCTCACTTCACGGTTGTATTTATAGACAAAATATCCGGCGGTTATAGAAAACTCCGGAATGAACTTATATGTACCCCGTGCCTCGTCGAGCCAGAGAGCGTAGCCGCGCAGGCGCCAGTCTCGTCGGTCCTCGACGGGATAGGGGTTTCACATTTTACCCTCGACCTGTGCAGTAATGTCGAAATTATCGCTGACGGTAGCATTAAAACCTACGCCTGCGTAAAGATTATGCGACCAGTAGTGACTCACGTCTCCGCCATTCCACTGTCCTTTGACAATCTGACCGAATTCGTAGGAAGCGTAGCCGATCATATCCACGCCTTTTGTCGACAATCCGGAAGAGGCTTCGGAACCGCAGACAAACGAAAAAAGCAATAGGGCTTTAAGAACATAAACTCCCTCTCTGCCTAATGTCAATTTAGCCATAGAAATATTCCTCTCGCCGGTCGGTTATTTTTATTTGACGACAAAGAGTCCGCCGTATTCCGGTAGGTCCGCACTCTTTACGCGAACCAGATAAGTTCCACGTGGCAGGGTCTTTTGTTCAAGACGATACCAGGAAGGGATAATTGCTTCAAACGAGGCAATTTCTTTTCCCTGAACGTCGTATACCGATACTCTGTTGTTTGCCGTTGGTATATAAATTTCGAAACCGCCGGCGCCGGTACGGCCGAGTATTTTTGCATTCGGCAAAGAACCGTTCCGATTTCTTTGTGCAATCTCGACAATGGGCTTTCTGGTAAGAAGCAGATGAACCGTCCCATGGGGAGGTATGCCGCTTACTTCCACTTTTTCGGTTTTCGACGAATCGAGAACCTGGTGTTTCCATAAATCCCGCACTATATACTGTGCGTTTGACTGTGATTCTCCGATGTCCGCCCAGGTTACATTGCCGGATGCGGTGCCGGTACCGCGGTTGAAAAGTACAACCGCATACTTCCTGTTCTGAACCGTATCCTTTGAAGACAGTTTTTTAACCCATACATCGACGGTGTTATTTATCTGTCTCACCCTTCTTCCCTGCCAGCCGAGGGAATCCTGGTCAACCGCGATCACCTCCCGGTTTGAGACGATATTAAAGATATCATCGCTCATTGTTGTAAGGTCGTTTCCAAGAAGTAGCGGAGCCGCCTGTATGCACCAGAGATCGAAATGCGCCTGGTTTTCAGCCAGTGTTAAACTGCCCCGGCCCACCTCGAGCATGTCAGGATCGTTCCATCCTCCGGGTTTTGCATATCTGTAAAGCTGTTTGCTTATTTGCTGATCCACTATGCTTACGATACTACCCCAGCTTGCATTTATATCGCCAGTGGTTCGCCATAAATGGCCGCAGGTGTCTCCCCAGAGCCAGGGATTGTTCGATCCCCATTCGCAGATACTGAAAATATATCCTTTCCCCAATTTGCTATAGGCGTTTTTAAGCGCATGATTCATTCTTGAATAGAGGGTTGGAGCGTTGCTGCCCGAAGGGACGTTGCACCAGTCGTATTTAAGGTAATCGATACCCCATTCTGCAAAAGTCTGGGCGTCGATGGTTTCATTCTGATAGCTTCCGGGCATAGTTTTGGCGCAGGTCTGGGTACCGGCACATGAGTAAATGCCTATTTTCAGGCCCATGCGGTGGAGCGAATCGGCAAGCCATTTCATTGTGCCGTCGGAACAATGCGGAAATTTGGACGTGTTTACCTGAAACCGTCCTGATGCTGTCCGGGAACTTGCCGCCCAGCAGTCGTCGAGATTCACATAAATATAGCCTACGTCTTTAAGGCTTATCTGCTGACCTTCCCATCTGGAAAGACGTTTTCTTACAAAGGCCTGTGCGGTAGATAGCACGACCTGTTCGTTGAGGTTATTGCAGGCGAAATGGTTCCATGAGTTCCATCCCATCGGCGGTGTGAGACATTGACCGTCCCGCAGAGCATATAATGAAATAACCTCGATGAAAAAAAGAGCAATAGATACTTTAACTAAACCGACATACTTTATCATACTTCCCCCTTTTTTGAGTATGGTTTAGGTTTAAAGGAATAAATTTTTATATTCTTTTCCTTAATTAAGCTTCACCTGGTTTATACTTTCCGTTTTTTTAATTCCTTTCCTCTGCGAAGATTCTCTATTTAAAAACCGTAAGCGCGCCGTTTTGTTTCTGATTCATATAGCACAACTTGACATAGTCCGCAGAAACCGCCGTATTGTAAAGACGCACTTCGTCGATTTCACCGATAAAATTAAACTCATTTTTTCCGTTTCCGTGTTTTCCTATGTATGTGTCTTTTCCTACGCCGGAATAATTGATGCTTGCATAGGAATCGGTACGGGAAGCCGCTTTTTCTCCGTCGATATACAAAGTATGGCAACGGGTGGTATGGTCGATTGTATATGTCAGAAAATGCCAGCCGGTTTGTTTTAGAAACTTGCCTGAGGATACGTTATAAAATGTGGAATCGCCTGTAAGGTGTATAGAACCGACAGTACCCATATTACCGAGGAAATAATCCATTCTTAGAAGAGCCGCGTCTCCGATGGAAAAAATTTCACCGCCTCCGCGTGGAGATACGGAATCGAGCTTTGCCCAGGCGCTTATCGTTATGCTTGGGCTTGAATCCATTAAACCCGCTATTTTAATTGAATCCGTGCCGTTGAATCTTTTTGCATACCCTATTATTCCTTCAGTATCGGATGCGCTGCATGCTATGGGATTGTGTTTTATGTTTGAGGCATCGATGCAGTCGCCGTTTAAATGCCAAACCCCCAGAAATCCGGAGGCTGAATCGAATACCGAAGATTTCTTATATGCGATTGAAGTACTATCACTACCCCAGTACATGAGAAAATATCGGGAACTGTCGTTTGGGTAAACGGTGTCTATGAGAACCCAAACTTCCGCTCTCTCTTTCAGCGCTTCCCATCTTTCGATTTCGAAGTGGAGCGGAATACCGTTGTATTTTGTAAATAAGAGATCGCTCCCGTCGGAGGCGGCGCCGCTGAAATCGAAAACCGACTCGTCGAGCCTTAACAAAAGGGGAAAATTCGTAACATACGATCCGTATATTCCCGCTCCCGAAGCGGTTGTGTTTAAAAATACTCTGGCCGACAATCTCCGTCCCAGGGGAGGCACGGTAATTGTTTGTCCCGACGCCAATGACACACTTCTTTTTTCTACAGGATCGGCAGGCGATCCGGTAGCGACAACCCTTATTTCAAATGCTCCTGAGGGAAGATCACTAAAGGTATAGCAGCCTGTTGAATCAACCTTTGTCAGGCGGTCGAGACCCACGATCTGAACATAACCATCGCCTTGTATAAGCGACGGATCGATCCTGCCGAAAAGTATTGAATAAGGTAGGAGAGTCGTTGTATCAAGTTGTATTAGTGACCGCGCAGACGAAATATCGCATTGTTGCTTGACAGCATTTGATTTGTTATCATTTATCTCCACAAAATAGCTGCCAGTGTCGAGAGAGTCGACTAAAAAAGCGCCTTCGCTGTCTGTAACAGCATCACCTATTGTCCGGGGATTAGTTGCAGAAATCTCTCCTAAAAATGATAGATTGACAAAATCCGTACGACGGACACTCACCCTTGCGCCTGCGGCCGGCCTGCCGTCGGGCAATAGCGCCTTTCCGCTTATTCTGCCGTTTGTGGTTTCTGAACCGAAGCCGCCGGAAAGCGAATCATTCGAGCAGAGATAAAGAGTAATCGACAGGGTAATAAAAATAATTTTTATAATTTTAATAATTTTTAATCCAATCTTATTTCTTCCAATAAAAATCATACCTTCATCTCATATATC